>Ga0214473_10000578_pt1 | contig 51153 bp, 40 predicted proteins | sample RVTome_7_FD_203509 | JGI IMG/M metagenome (GOLD analysis project Ga0214473, IMG submission 203509) | Soil microbial communities from uranium-contaminated site in the Upper Colorado River Basin, Wyoming, United States - RVT98D197 | ecosystem: Environmental > Terrestrial > Soil > Contaminated >...
AGGTCTGAGGATCTCTACAGGTTAGCCCCAAGACTATAGTTTCAATGCTCCCCATCGCCCAAAATGTCAATGGGAAGCAAAATCCGGCCCTCACTGAGAATATTTCAAAGGTCTCATGAATGGGGCTTGGAATATCTGTAGACCCGTCCTTCAGGGCGGGGTGAGGGCGGTAAAAGGATAAGTTTTCATTTCTATTTCCCTACATCCCCTTTGACTTTGGGGTGGTGATTACGTATATTTAGCAGAATTTTACTCCAACCTACCCATGCCCAAACGACACACCGACGCCGGATACCTGCTTTTGGAAGACGGCGCGCAGTTTCCGGGAGACGCTCTCTACGGAACGGCGCCCTCCTTCGGCGAGGCCGTCTTCAATACGTCGCACTCCGGCTATCAGGAGATCCTGACCGATCCATCCTACCGGCGTCAGATCATGGTCTTCACGGCGGCGCACATCGGCAACGTGGGCGTCAATCCGGAAGACGTGGAATCGAATCGCGTGCAGGCGGCGGGAGCGGTGGTGCGCAATCTTTCGCCCAACCCGCGCAGTTGGCGCTCGCAGGGCGACCTGCGTTTCTGGATGGAAAAGGCGGGATTGCCTCTCCTGGTCGGAGCCAACACCCGTGCCATTACTCTGCATTTGCGCAGTCGTGGAGCCATGCGCGCGGGCATCTTCTCTTCGTCAACGCCGGTAAAAGAAGCTCTTGAGCAGGTTGCCGCTTCGCCCGAAATGATCGGAGCCGATCTAGCTTCCGAAGTAACCTGCGCCAATCCCTATCATTTTGACACTGTCGCGCTCAATCCGGCGTGGCATCCAGCCGGCAATAGCTGCGGCGGTCTTAGCGTGGCCGTGCTGGATTTCGGCGTGAAGCTGAACATCCTGCGCAAGTTGGCCTGCCACAGTTGCGATGTAACGGTTCTACCCGCCAAAGCCTCCGCCGAAGACATCCTCACCGGAGATTATCACGGCGTCCTGATCTCCAACGGCCCCGGCGATCCGGCGGCGATCAGCTATGGCATCGAAACCGTGCGACAACTGATCGGAAAAATGCCTATCTTCGGCATTTGTCTGGGGCATCAGCTCCTGTCTCTGGCGGCGGGAATGGAGACGTTCAAGCTCCCCTTCGGCCATCGCGGAGCCAACCATCCGGTGCGCCGCGAAGCCGACCAGATCGTCGAAATCACCAGCCAGAATCACGGATTCGCCGTCCGCCCGGAAGGATTGGGAAAGGACTGGAAGATTACTCATATTAATCTGAACGACGGCACTATTGAGGGCTTAGAGCACGCCGAACTGCCGATCTTTTCCATTCAATACCACCCCGAAGCCAGCCCCGGCCCGCACGATGGCTTGAACTATTTCGACCGCTTCATCCGCGAGATGCGCCATGTCCAGGAATGAGGACGTCCGCTCCATCTTGGTGATCGGCTCGGGCCCAATTGTCATCGGCCAGGCCTGCGAATTCGATTATTCCGGCACGCAGGCGGTGCGAGCGCTGCGCGAAGAGGGCATCCGCGTCATTCTGGTCAACAGTAATCCTGCCACTATCATGACCGATCCGGCGCTGGCCGATTCGACCTATATCGAAGCGCTGGAGCCGGATATGGTCGAGCGCATCATCGCTCGCGAAAAGCCCGACGCCCTGCTCCCCACCATGGGCGGCCAGACCGGGCTGAATTTGGCGATGCACCTCGAATCCACCGGAGTTTTGGAGAAGTATGGCGTGCGCCTGCTGGGAGCGTCGGCCAAGGCGATTAAATTGGCCGAAAATCGCGAGGAGTTTCATGCCGCCATGCGCCGCATTGGGCTGGATGTGCCGGTTGGCGGCTTCGCCAAATCGCTGGAGGAGGCTCGCACAGTCATCGAGAAGATCGGCCTGCCGGTCATTATCCGGCCGTCGTTCACATTGGGGGGCGTGGGCGGATCGGTGGTCTTCAACCGCGAAGAGTTCGAAGAGCGGGTCAAATGGGGCTTGTCGCGCAGCCCCATCAACGAGATTTTGATCGAACAGGCGCTGGTGGGCTGGAAGGAGTTCGAGCTGGAAGTCATGCGCGATAAGGCCGATCAGTGCGTGGTGATCTGCTCCATCGAGAATTTCGATCCGTTGGGCATCCACACCGGCGATTCCATCACCGTGGCTCCGCAGCAGACGCTGACGGATAAAGAATATCAGATCATGCGCGATGCGGCGTTCGCCGTCATCCGCGAAATCGGCGTGGAAACCGGCGGCAGCAATATCCAGTTCGCCGTCCACCCCAAGACCGGCCGCATGGTGGTGATCGAGATGAACCCCCGCGTCAGCCGGTCGTCGGCACTGGCCTCGAAAGCCACTGGGTTCCCCATCGCGCGCATCGCGGCCAAGCTGGCCATCGGCTACCGCCTCGATGAAATCTCCAACGCCATCACCAGGAAAACCCCGGCCTGCTTCGAACCAGCCCTGGACTATATCGTCGTCAAAATCCCCCGCTGGGCATTTGAAAAATTCCCCACGGCCGACCAGACTCTGGGCAGCCAGATGAAATCGGTGGGCGAAGTCATGGCCATTGGGCGCAGCTTCCCGGAGGCTCTGCAGAAGGCGATCCGCAGCCTGGAGCAAGGCCGCATGGGATTAGGAGCGGACGGCAAGGACGTCATTGCCGCGGATCATATCGAACCTCACCTGCTGCCGGAATGGCGCGCCATGGTCACCCGCAAATTGGCCTCGCCCCGACAGGAGAACATTTTCTATCTCCGGCATGCGCTGATGTTGGGCATGTCCGTCGAAGAGGTCGCCGGCATCACCGGCGTGGATCCCTGGTTCCTCGATCAGCTCTCCGAAATCGTCAATGTCGAGAAGCGTTTGAAGACGGCGACTTCGCCGGGGCGGGGCGATTTGACCAGCCTGCGCAAGATCATGAGCGCGGATCTGTTGCGCCGAGCCAAGCGTTTCGGCTTTTCGGATGCTCAATTGGCGCATCTGCTGGGTAGCAGCGAAGAGATCATTCGGCGCTTGCGCGAAGCCCATAACCTGCGGCCCGTTCACCTTGCCGTGGACACCTGTGCGGCGGAGTTCGAAGCCTACACTCCCTATTTCTACTCTTCCTACGAAAGCGGCGATGGCGAAGTCAACATCGGCTCCAAGCCGCGCGTGATCGTTCTGGGCAGCGGCCCCAACCGCATCGGTCAAGGGATCGAATTCGACTACTGTTGCGTGCATGCGTCGCTGGCTCTGCGCGACGAGGGCTACACCAGCATCATGGTCAATTGCAATCCGGAAACCGTCTCGACGGATTATGACGTCTCCGACCGCCTCTATTTCGAACCCATCACGTTGGAGGATGTCCTGGAAATCTGCCGTGTGGAGAAGCCGGACGGCATTGTGGTGCAGTTCGGCGGGCAAACGCCGTTGAAAATCGCCCAGGCCCTGGAAGAGTGTGGCGTAAGGGTGATCGGCACCAGCCCGAAATCCATCGCCGACGCCGAAGACCGCGAAAAATTCGGAGCGCTGTTGCGAGCGTACAAGATCCCGCACCCGCCCTATGGCATCGCGCGCAATTTCACCGAAGCCGAAGAAATCGCCGAACAGGTTGGTTATCCGGTGCTGGTGCGCCCCAGCTTTGTACTGGGCGGGCGGGCGATGGAAATCGTTTATAATCAAGAGGGTCTGAGCGTTTATCTGCGTGAATCAGCGGGCAAAGTAACCTCTGAGCACCCGGTGCTGATTGATCGCTATATCGAAGACGCTTTCGAATTCGACGTGGATGCCGTTTCGGATGGGGATGAGACTATCATCTGCGGATTGATGCAGCATATCGAAGAGGCCGGCGTGCACAGCGGCGACAGCGCCTGCGTCCTGCCTCCCTTCATCCTGACTCCCGAGCAGCGCGAGCGCATGATCGAAATCGTGCATATACTTTCCAAAGCGCTGCATGTGGTCGGCTTGATGAACGTGCAATTCGCCTTCCGCGATGGGCAATTGTACGTCCTCGAGGTCAATCCGCGAGCCAGCCGCACCATTCCCTTCGTGTCCAAAGCGACCGGCGTCAATTGGGTAAAAGTTGCCACGCGTTGCATCGTCGGACGATCGTTGAAGGAGCAGGGAGTGCAGGAGAATTTGGATCCGGGTCATTATGCGGTGAAGGAAGTCGTATTTCCTTTTAGCCGGTTTGAAGGAGTCAATCCCTTTTTGGGGCCGGAGATGCGTTCCACCGGCGAAGTGATGGGCATCGCCGACACCTTCAGCGAGGCCTATTCGAAAGCCTTATATGCTGCCGCTACGTATCTGCCCACGGAGGGGCGGGTCTTCATTTCCGTCAACCGCCGGGACAAAGAGCGCATGCTCCCCATCGCGCAGGCGCTGGCCCAGCTGGGCTTTAGAATCGTCGCCACGCGCGGCACGCGCGAGTTTTTGCTGCAGAGCGGGATCGAAGCCGAGTTCGTCTATAAGGTCAATGAAGGCCGGCCCAACGTCGTGGATCTCATGAAAAACGGCGATATACAGCTTCTGATTAACACCCCGTTAGGCCGCGAATCCTACTATGATGAGCGCAGCGTCGGGGAGACGGCTTATCGCCTGGGCTTGGCATTGATTACCACGCTCTCCGCAGCGGACGCGGCAGTCAAGGCCATCGCGGCTATCGGCCGGCGGCCGCTTCAGCCCATCAGGCTCCAGGATCTGTATCCCGCATCGCCATAGGTTCCGCCTGTCGGCTGTTTAAGATCCCTAATTGCCTGTGAAGCTTGTCCTGTAGGCGATAAAATATGCAAACTTTTGCGCTTGAAATCGCCCCAAAATATCTCTATATTATTGCCCAAATTAACGAAAACCCAAAAAACAAAAGTAACCTGCGGAGGCTTTATGATGCGGAAATTCATGCCGCTAATTCTCCTGATTCTCATCCCTGCTACGATCTTCGCCGCGACGAATCCCAACTCCCCGAAAGTGAAGGCGCGGGATCTCACGGCGCCCATCCTCAGAGGGGATGAACCGATCATGGGGAGGATTGCTTACCCACCCTACAATCTCTTTCGAGGTCTCGATGAGGTGGATCTGATCGGCGATACCACCGTTATCGGTATGACCTGGTATGAAAACCAGCACAACGGCACCATCGGGCGCATGCTCGACATCTCCGGCGATGGCTACGTCCATTTCGGCTGGATGAAAGGGTATGATGCCGCCGCTAGCGTGCGCCATGTATGGTACAATGCCTGGGATTTGGCCGGCGGAGCGCTCGTTTTTCCCGATGGAGTCCTCATAGACAATACTGCCTCGCGCGGTGGATTTATCACCCTGGACGCCAATGAGGCTGGCATCGCTTTCCCGGCCTTTCATCAGGTGACGACGGATCCCAATAGCTATCCCCACTCGGCCGTGGCTTTCGACATAGCCCCCCATACCGGCGCTTTCACGGCTTTTGACATCCCCTGGCTCCCTGATGAGTTCGGCACGGCCATGGAAATCATCTGGCCGCACATGATGATGAGCAATGACGAATCCGTCATGCACGTTGTCAGCACAGAGTACGTCACGGCATTGGGTGCTCCTCAGCGCCAGTTCTACACGCCGGCGGTCTATGATCCGATTAGCTACATGATCACCTATCCCGAGCTGCCGGATTCCGCCCTTCGGATGATGGGCTGGACCATGACCATCGCGGGCGATGTGGCCACGTCCCCGGTTTCGGATCGCACCATCTTCGCTTGGGCTTACCCGCTGGCGGAGACCTTTCCGCCCACGGCGGCGAACCAGATTGACAACGACATCTATGTGCTGATAGACGACGACGGTCAGGATTTCCATTTTGAAGACTACTTCAACCTGACCAACTTCTGGCCGCCCGATCCCTTCTGGGCTCCGGAAACGTCCTTGTGGGTGATGGATACGCTGCGCGTATACACCGATCTGAACGTGTTCATAGACCAGGACGATTACGCGCACGTCGTCTTCACCACCCGCCATTACAATGGCCTTGACAGCACCAGCTACTGGAACACCTCCATCATCTGGCACTGGACGGAACAGTATCCGAACGATATCCGCATGATCCACAACGGCTTCAATGATTGGTGGGAAGGCTGGTATCCGGGCGGCGAGAGCGGTTGGGGCAATGTCTACTGCGGCGCTTGGAATGTCAGGGCTCAGCGTCCGCAGTTGGCTCAGGATCCCACCACCGGCTACCTCTACTGCATGTATCAGGTTTACGACTGTGATACTACCCGGCTGAGCCACTTCGTCGGTACCTCCGGCTGGGGCATGCCCTCCGGTGAAATCTACATGTCGGTCTCCGCCGACGGCGGTCTGAGCTGGGGGCAGGGCATTAATGTCACCACTACCCTCTCTCGGGATGGCGCCCTGGCGGGCGAATGTCTTTCGGAACTGACCCCCTCGCTGGCCAGATCCACGGCTGATGACTATGCTCACGTTCTCTACGTCCTCGATCTCGATGCCGGCAACGTCATCCAGACGGAAGGGGATGCCACCGACAATCCCGTGATTTACCACCGCGTCCCTCTGGATTCAATCCCTCTGACTCCATATGTGGAGCAAACGGTGCCCTTCCACGTGGCGCAGGCTCCCCCTGTCGGCATCCCCGGAGCCGGGAAACTGGTGCAGCCCCAGGATTTCGGTCTGAAGCAGAACTACCCCAATCCGTTCAATCCCATCACCTCGATTACCTTCTCGCTGGATCAGGTGAGCGAAGTGACACTGGACGTCTTCAACTTGAAGGGCGAGCTGGTGGCTAACGTGGCAGCCGGCACCTACGGCACCGGCGAGCACATGGTTCACTTTGATGGATCGGCATTGGCATCCGGCCTGTACTTCTACAAGCTGAAAGCCGGCCAGCGATCTCTGGAAAGAAAGATGTTGCTGCTGAAGTAGATTTCGGCAGCATTTGAATCGCATGAGGGGCAGACGAGATGTCTGCCCCTTTTTGCGCGCATCTAAAAAGGGGCGCCCAAGAACAGGTGATAGATGGCGCTTGTCTTTTTCCGTATTTTGGAATTGCCTGCATGACAAATTATTTGTATAATAAAGAGATAGAGTAGATTCTGGCCTCAGTCAAAGTCGGCGCGACCGAAAAATCGTGCCAGAGAAGTTAACCGAATAAGCTGAATTACATTGAAAGTTCAAAAAGAACTGTTGGGGAGCACCCGCTGGCAGCTCCAGGTGCAAGTGGAAGCCGAGGAAGTTTGGGGCGACGTCGAACCGGAGCTGCTGAAACTGCAAAAGGAAACGGCGCTGCCCGGTTTTCGTCGTGGCAAGGCACCGCTTTCCATGCTGCGGCAGAAGTTTGGCAAATCCATTGAAGCGGACATTTTGCGACGGCGGCTATTTGAACTCTATGGGATGGCTTTGAAGGAAGCCGGCCTGGGCGAAACTCTCTCCTCGCCCCATATTGATCTGATCCAGGCCGAAGCGGGCAAGGAACTGATCTTCAAGGCCATTGTCGAAACCGAGCCGCCCATCGAACTGGCATCTTATGATGGATTGACTGTGGTGCGCGAGCGCGTCCTGATCAGCGATGAAGCGGTGGATCAGCACATCGAGCGACTGCGCGAGCGGCAAGCCGTGCTGCACGAGGATTCTTCCCCGGCCGGGCCGCAGAGCCTGCTGGAAGTGGATCTGCAGGAGCTGGACAGCGCTCGTCTGCCGGTCATCGGGCACAAACGCGAAAATGTCCTCATTGATCTGTCGAAGAGTTCACCCGAATTCCGCGAATCGCTGCTGGGGATTCAGGCCTCTCAGAGCCGCCATGTAGCGGTGATGAAACCGCCGGCTTCCCCCAACGAGGAGAAGAAGTATGACCATTTTCAGGTCAGCGTCAAGGCGGTGAAGCGGATCGAACTGCCGGAACTGGATGACGAATTCGCTCGCAGCGTGGATGCCAACCTGCAGGGCCTTTCACAGCTCCGGGATGCGGTCCGAAATATGTTGCAAAGCGAAGTGGATTCGATCGCCTACCAGCGCGTGGCGCACCTGCTGGTGCACCAGGTGGTGGATAATTCGCGGTTGGACGTCCCGGAAGGGATGCTGAACGACTACCTGGATCGCCTGGTGGAAGACGCCAGTCGGAAGCATCAACCGCAGGACGGACCCTTCGATGAACAGCTTTACAGAGATCGTTCCCGCGGCGGCGCGGAATGGAACCTCAAATGGTACCTGCTGCGCAAGAAGATCGCCGAGAAGGAAGGCTTGCAGGTTGCGGAGGAGGAGATCGAGAGTGAATACCAAAGGCTGGCGACCTTATCTCGAAAGCCTCTCAAGGAAATAAAGACCCTATTTTCGCAGGGGGGGAAGCGCGGCCAGTTGGACGAGGATATCATCGAACGCAAGATCTTGCAGGTGCTGATCTCCAAAGCCCGCGTCATTGATCGAACCGTCTCTTACGAAGAGTTCTTCGCGAAATCGGAGATCGCCCACTAGCATTAGGGGACGAAGTGATGATCAGCAGATCCTATTTTGATCAAGTCGCCCCCGTCTGGCCGCAGCTCCAGCAGAGTTTTTTCAGCGAAGCGGTGCGTGAGAAGGCCTTTGAAGTAGCGGGGCTGAAGGCGGGTTTGATTGCCGCGGACATCGGCGCGGGGGCGGGCTTCATGACGGAGGGTTTACTGGCGCGAGGTTTGCGGGTCATTGCCGTTGACCAGTCGGAAGCGATGCTCGAGCAAATGCGGAGCAAATTCGCCGACTCGTCGCACCTGGATTTGCGCTTAGGTTCAGCCGAAAATCTGCCGATAGAAAATTATGAGGTGGACTGCGCCTTCGCCAACATGTACTTGCACCACGTCCCCCAGCCGCCCCAGGCCATCGCCGAAATGGCGCGCATTTTGAAGCCCGGCGGCAGGCTCGTCATCACCGATCTGGACAAGCATTCGTATCAATTCCTGAAGACGGAACATCACGACCGCTGGCTGGGATTCAAGAGAGAGACGGTCCGGCGCTGGTTCGAGGAAGCGGGCCTGAAAGCGATCTCGGTAGAAGGCGTCGGTCAGAATTGCTGCGCTACGTCATCCTGCGGCGGCGAATGCGCCAGTGTGGGGATTTGGGTGGCCAGGGGAGTGAAGGAAGAATAGGTAGGATTTAAGATGAAGCCGGACTGGAGAGAACACATCGTAAGCACGCCCGACGTGCTGCGCGGCAAACCGAGAATCAAGGACACGCGCATCCCCGTAAGCCTGATTCTCGGATATCTGGCGGCAGGGTATTCCAATGAAGCCATTATCGAGGAGTATCCGGATTTAAAGCCCGATCAGATTGCGGCATGCCTCGACTATGCGCGGCAATTGTCCGAATTTGAGGTTGCCGTCTCGTGAGCCTCAGGTTATTTGCCGATCATTGCGTGTCCAATTTTGTGATTCGATATCTTCGAGATGCCGGGAACGAAGTATTGCGGCTCAAGGATTTCATTCCTCCCGAATCGCCTGATGATGCGGTCATTTTGGAAGCCCAGAGATTGAATTCGCTCTTGCTATCTCACAACGGCGACTTTGCCGATATTGTATCCTATCCACCGGGGAATTATCAGGGCATTATCACGTTGCAAGTCCGAAATCACCCGGAAGTTCTTCCTTATCTTCTTGAGACATTCAGAAAATACTGCTCTGCAAATCCCGAAATGGATCATTACAGAGGCAAATTGTTTATTGTCGAAGCCGATCGAATCCGCGTGCGGGAATAAGAATATCATAGGCACGCATTACAGTTTCAGGAGCCCCCATGAGTTTAGTCCCCATGGTCATCGAGCAGACCGGCCGCGGCGAACGCGCCTTCGACATCTTCAGCCGGCTGTTGAAAGAACGCATCATCTTCATCGGCACGCCCATTGACGACACCGTTGCCAGCCTCGTCATTGCGCAGTTGCTGTTCCTGGAAGCGGAAGATCCCGACAAGGACATCTTCATCTACATCAATTCTCCGGGCGGCGTCGTCACGGCGGGCTTGGCGATCTACGACACCATGCAGTATATCAAGCCGGATGTGGCCACGATCTGCATGGGCCAGGCGGCTTCGATGGGCGCGGTGCTGCTATCCGCCGGAGCTCCGGGCAAGCGTTCGGCCCTGCCCAACGCCCGCATCCTCATCCACCAGATCATGGGCGGAGTGCGCGGCCAGGCCGCCGATATCGAAATCCACGCTCGGGAAATTCTCAACATTAAACGGCGCCTGAACGATATCCTCGTCAAGCACACCGGCCAGGCCTACGAGAAGATCGAGAAGGACACCGACCGCGATTACTTCATGGACGCCGACGCCGCCAAAGCGTACGGACTGATTGACGAGGTCATCACCGAGAAGAAGGACAAGAAGCGGGATAAGAAATGAACCCGACTACCGACCGCAGCCAGATTTGTTCCTTCTGCGGGCGCAGCGCCTCGCAGGTGCAGATCATGGTCAACGGCCCCGACGTCAACATCTGCGACGTCTGCGTGCGAGCGTCGAACCGGCTGGTCAGCCAGTCGCTGACGCAGCGCCGCCAGCAGCGCATCGAGAGCTTCCCCACGCCCGAACAGATCAACGAGCGCCTGAACGAATACGTCATCGGCCAGGAAGAGGCCAAGAAGCGCATTTCGGTGGCGGTGTACAACCACTACAAGCGCATCAATTCGGCCAGCATCGCCGACGACGTGGAGCTGGACAAGGCCAACATCCTCATGGTCGGCCCGACGGGCACGGGGAAAACGCTGATCGCTCAGACGCTGGCGCGCTTCCTGCAGGTGCCTTTCGCCATCGCCGACGCCACCACGCTGACCGAAGCCGGTTACGTCGGCGAAGACGTGGAGAACGTCCTGGTGCGCCTCTTGCAGGCGGCCAATTACGATCTGCCGCAAGCCGAAATCGGCATCGTTTATATTGACGAAATAGACAAGATCGCGCGCAAGGATTCCAACGTCTCCATCACCCGCGACGTGTCCGGCGAAGGCGTGCAGCAGGCGCTGCTGAAACTGCTGGAGGGCACGATGGCGTCGGTGCCTCCGGAGGGCGGTCGCAAGCACCCCGAGCAGAAGCTGATCAATATTGACACGCGCAACATCCTCTTCATCTGCGGCGGAGCGTTCGAGAGCCTGGAGAAGATCGTGATGAACCGGGTGGGGAAGAAGGTGATGGGCTTCGCCGCCGAAGGCCGCCGCGAGAAGAAAAAGCGCAACTTCGAGTATCTGCGCCTGGTCGAGCCGGACGACCTGCTGAAGTTCGGCCTGATCCCCGAACTGATCGGCCGCCTGCCCGTAACCTGCGCGCTGGACGAGCTTTCCGAAGAGGCCATGTCCAACATCATGACGCAGCCCAAAAACGCGCTGGTGAAGCAATATCAGAAGCTCTTCGACTTAGAGGACGTGCAGTTGTCCTTCGAGCCGGAGGCCTTGAAGGCGGTGGTGGCCAAGGCCATGAAGCGCGGCACCGGCGCCCGCGCCCTGCGCTCCATCATGGAAGATGTGATGCTGGACCTGATGTACGACCTGCCCTCGCGCAAGAACATCAAGCGCGTCATCATCACCCGCGAAGTGGTGGAAAAGCAAGCCGAGCCGCTGATGGAATATGTGGAGACAAAAAAGCGGGCGTAGCCCGCCATATCAAATATCAAAAATCAAATATCAAAAATTTAGTGTATATGTATAAGTCAAGAGCTCACCGGACAATTTCGGGTTAATTAAGCGGCGTTCGTTTGTTGCTGTTCTCGGTACAGGGTTAAGGATGCCCAAGGGGTTCGCCCCTGGTTGCGATAGCCCAGATGGGGTCGCTGGGTGTTATAGAATTCCAGCCATTGATCGAGATCGGCCTGCAGGTCCTCGAGGCGGGTATAGAGTTTGCGTTGTTTGAGACCGCGCAGGAATTCGTCCAGGATGGTGCGGTTGAAACGCTCCACAAAGCCATTGGTGCGGGGTGTGGCCACTTTGGTGCGGCGGTGCTGGATGCCGTGCAGGACCAGGACGATCTGGTAGTAGTGTTCCCAGGTGCGCCCGCAGTACTCGGTTCCGTTGTCGGTCAGGACGTGTTCGACCGTTAAGCCGTGCTGCTGATAGAAGGGGAGGACGCGGTCGTAGAGCAGATCGGCGGCGCTGAGGGCGTCCTTGCGGGAGTAGAGCTTGGCAAAGGCCAGACTGCAGTAGGTGTCCACGACGACCTGGAGGAAGAGTCGCCCGATGCCTTTGAGACAGCCCACATAGAAGGTATCCTGACTCAGCAGATAGCCGGGTCGCGGGCTCTCCACGTGTCGTTCTCGCAGGCAGGGATTGAGTTTTTCCAGCTCCTGCAGCTGCTCTTCGCTGAGCGTCATGCCGGGGTCCTGCCGTAAGGCCCAATGCCAGCGCTGCAGGCGTCGGCCCAAGTTTCGTTTCACCCAGATGTAGCGCACCGTGCCGGGGCAGACCGAGAAGCCTTCCAAACGCAATTGCGCAGCGATGCGGGCCGGCCCCCAGGCGGGATATTGCCGGCTGAGCTCGAGCACCTTCTCAATCAGGGGCTGGGACTTGCGGCGCGGATGGCTTTGGGGAATGGGGGGGCGATCGATCAGACCCTGAAAGCCTTCCAGTTGAAAGCGGCGTTTGATTTCATAGAATTGTGAACGCGAGTAATTCATCTGCCGACAGGCGGCCGAGACGCTGCCCAGACGCTCGGCCAACTCCAGCAAAGTGAGCTTGTTTTTGGCGTTCTTTTCCATTACCTTGTGAGGGGTGGTCATGATTGGCCTCCGAGTTAGTTAAGGTGTTTGCGTGACAACTTAATCTAACCCGCGACCGGTCAACAGACCACCTTTTTATCGTGCAAAAAGGGTGGGCCGGTGTTCCTGCCCCCGGGGGCAGGAACACCGACACTGGAGTCTACCTAACTGTCCGATGAGAATCTAACTAATTCAAATGAGGGCGGCCTTGGGCCGCCCTTTTGATTTCTGCTTTTTTAAAGGAGGACTAAGGGATTCATAATTTTCGATGATTGTCAATCTCCCCGAACTTCCCGCTGTAGACGATGTTATTGATGAACGGGCTGGCGGCGAAGTCATGCGGGAAACCCATTTCGACGGCGCTGGCCTCGCCCAGCTTCTTCAGGAGCTCCGGCGTTAGCGAGAAATCCAGAGCCCCGAGATTATCTTTGAGCTGCTCCAGCGTCCGAGCCCCCAGGATCGGGATCATGACGCCCGGCTGCTGCCGCACCCAGTTAATCGCCACCTGTGACGGCGTCTTGCCTATTTCTCTTGCCACCTGACCAACCGCCTCCGCAATCTGCATGTTGCGCGCCTTCAGCTTGCCCGCTTCGGTGCGATCCTTGATGCGGCCCCGTGCATCTCTCTTGGCATATTTGCCTGAAAGCATCCCTGATCCAAGCACGCCCCAAGGAGTGATGGCGAGATCCAGCGCTCGCGCCATGGGCAAGAGTTCCCGTTCGACCGTGCGTTCCACCAGGCTGTATTCGATCTGCAGGGCGGTGAAAGGCGTCCAGCCGCGCAGTTCGGCCAATGTCATCGCTCGCGAGACGACCCACGCAGGAGTGTCGGAGATGCCGACGTAGAGAATCTTGCCGGATCGCACGGCGTCATCCAGAGCGCGGACGATCTCCTCTACCGGCGTCATGAAGTCGTAGATGTGCACCCAGTAGAGGTCAATATAATCGGTGTTCAGTTGGCGCAGACTCTGATGCAGGGATTGCATCAGGTTTTTGCGGTGATTGCCTGAGGCGTTGGGATCGCCCGGGCGAGTGCAGAGGGTGTACTTGGTGGCCAGGACGATCTGATCGCGGATCGGGGCGATGAATTTACCCACGTATTTTTCGCTCGTGCCGTTGGTGTAGTTGATGGCGGTATCCACGAAATTGCCGCCGGCTTCGAGGTAGGCGTCGAACATCCGGCGGCTTTCCACTTCGGACGCTCCCCAGCCCCAGTCTTCGCCGAAGGTCATGGTACCCAAGCTCAGTTCGGATACGCGCAGGCCGCTGCGGCCCAATAGTTTGTAACGCATGGTTCTCTCTTGGCTAAATAGCGGTTTTTTCAAATTATACGAGAAGTTCCGGGGATCGTTGCAGGATGCAAGATCCAAAATGCCAGATCCGTCGAACCGCAGAGGGCGCCGAGGATTTATAAATTTCTTTAAAGGGAAACTTTCAAGAAATTTCAAGAACTGGTTTAACTTTGCCCGCTAAAATTTAACACCTTGTGACGCCGAGCATAAATTCGGCCTGCCGGAATCGTAAATTGTCCCTCGAGCGGCCGCCGAAAGCAGACAATCCGGAGCGGGCGGCCGTCAGGGGGGATGCATGACCGTTTTGCTCGATTTTCAAGATCGCGCCATCAGATTAACGGACGAACGGAAGCAGCATATCGCGGGTTTCGCCGACACGGAAATCGGAGTCGAATTTATCCGCGACACGCTGGTTCATCCGGACATCATGACGGAAGCGTTTCACCACCCCGAATTGCGCCTCCATTACCGCATCTACACCCGCCGGTCCCAGAGCGGACGCAATTTCCACGTCGTCGTAAGGGTCCACGGCTTCGACATGATCGTTGTAACCGCCTTCTTCAGCAGGGGTCTTTTCGGCGGGGGGAGCAGATGGAAGACTTAGCGTTCGGGTAGGTTTCCGAGGGCGATTTCCGTGAGATCATTTCCGCGCGCCAGCCGGGAATAGGCAACGGCAGCGAGCGGACAAATAAAAATGGGGGTGGGCCTCCGCCCGCCTGGCTTTCAGGCTTGGGGCAGCCCGCTTAAGGCAGGTAAATCAGCTTCAGGCGCTCTGGCCGGAGGCCCCCCTCAAACCCAACTTCGAGGAGGTAGATACCTCCTGCGAGGCCGTCAGGCAGTTGAATGCTGACGGCTGAACTTTCCCAGGGTGGCTCTATGAGCCACCTCTTTATTTGCCGGCCCGCCAGATCGTAAAGCAAGAGTTCCGAAACGCTTCGGATTTGCCCGCCATTCCAATTCAGCCGGAAAGCGCCATTCGTTGGATTGGGAAACAGGCTGATGGTCGGCCTGGCCGGCAGAGCGTTGTTCCCCCCGGTTTCGATCCCGGAAACGATGTCGCCCACCACGCAGCGGATGTAGAGGTCACCGTCGTCGTAGGGCTGAAAACCGGATCCGATGTTGAGATAAGAGTGGTTAAAGACCGCCGAATCATCGGAAGAGAGCGACATGTAATCGCCGCCGGTCAAACCGAATTCCAGGCCGACATAAAAAGTGTCGGGCGCGGGAATCATGGCGGGGCGGAGGTCGAGCCAGGTCCAGATTTCGGGATCGGTAGGATCGCTGGCGGGAAAAATGATGAAGGGCCCGGCCAGAACGGAATCCGGAAAGCCGGCGGAATCCGCCCACACATAGACCGCCACGCTATCCAGCGGATGAAACATGTCCGTATAGAAGCTGAGCAAGACCGACGTGACATAGCCGCCATTTTGGGCTCGAAAACCGACAGCGGCCAAATCGCCGGAGGCGGTTACCAGAACCTCCTCCGGATAGCCGTCGTCCTGAATCAGCATCTGCCCTGCCACATAGGCGAAGGTATCGCTGATCGAAGTGTGCAGGCCGGGCGAGGCATCGGTGGCGGAAAAATAGTATTCGACCAGAGACCCCGCAGGTTGAGTGGGGATAGTGTGATAGTAATTCTCGCCGATGATGCTGTCCAGCATTGCCGACCGAAAATCCCCACCATCCACCCGATACATCAAATACTCATCTGAAATCCCCGATGCGTCCCAGATTTCAGCTTCCGCGCGGTAATCATGCGGCACGCCTTGATAGCCCTCGGGGCCGCGGTGAATGATCAGCGGCCCGGACTGATCCTCAGGCCAACCCAGGATGGCCAGATCATCAATATAAATGCCGTCGTAATTGGTCTGCGGGTCGGTCTGCATGGCGAAGCGGACGCGGACATTCGGCAGACCGGCGAAGGCTCCAATATCGTAGGAAAGGAATTGCCAGTTGGAGCTGATGCCGGTAATCGAAGTGATCAGCACCCAGAAAATCCCGTCACGGGAGACTTGCACACGGCAGAAATCGAAGTTCGGCTCTATCCAGTACTTAGCCTGAAATTGGAGGGTGGCCCCAAGGTAACCGGTGAGATTTGCGCCGACAGCCATTTCCGCCGTAATGTACGTATTGCTGAAATAAAGCGTCGTGTCGCTATCGGTAAAAGAGTGCGTGGGTGAAACGCTAAAAGAATCCGTAACATTCCAGAAATAGGTCTGCCAGAGGCCCAGGCCGCCTTCGAAGTTGTCGGAGAGGACGACCTGCTGCGCTTGCGCGCAAAGGAAAAAGGCAAAAAGAAAAAGGAAAAGGGCGAGCAGGAGTCTCATGGCAATAGTATAGGAAAAATGGGGGGAGAATGCAAGGGAGAATAAGGGGAATCGTCTTGAAGTCATGAATTATGAGTTATGAATTATAAATCAGGCGGCCTGCGGCCCTCTGCATGCGAGCTTTTGGAGTGCGGCAGCTCGCTGCCGCTTTTGAAAGCGGAGCCAAGGCTCCGCACTCCAAAGTCTATTTGACCAGCATCATTTTCTGCACGCCTGCATAGTCGCCTGCTTCGAATTTGGCGAAATACATCCCCGATGGCAGTTGCGAGGTATCGAGGGTCAATTCGTGTTCCCCTGCCGTCCGCCAGCCATCCACCAGTGTTTCCACCAGCCTCCCGGCCGTATCATAGACCTGTAATCTGACGTGGCTGGCAACTGGCAACTGGTAATTGAGAACTGTGGACGCATTGAACGGATTGGGATAATTCTGCTCCAGCCGGAATTCTTGCGGTCCGCCCCAGGCGGACTGGCCCAAAACCGTAGCCTCCACCGGCATCCAGTTGGCGATGTCGCCGCCGGAGTATTTGATGGTGGAGTAGTCCCAATCAGTCCCGTTGCCCTCACTCCGGCCCGTTACATAAACGTTGCCGCCGTTGTCTGCAGCCAGGGAATTGGCCGCATTGCCGCCGTTTACCGGGCCAGAATAGTGCGCTACCCATATCTGATTGCCGGAGGAGTCATACTTAATGGTGCCGTAGGCCCCAGATGTGCTGCTGGCGCTGTAACCCGTCACATAGACATTACCGGCGCCATCAACGGCGAGGGAATTCGCCACATCCACAAGGTTATAGCTCGGATTATCGTATCGCGCAATCCACTGTTGCTGCCCAGAAGTATTATACTTTAGGGTGGCGTAGTCATTACTGCTCATGCCGGTAATATAGACGTTCCCAGATTCGTCAATGGCCAGGGAATTGGCCATATCATCCCCGTTGGCCGGTCCGTCATAGATCGCGACCCAGATCTGATTGCCTGTGGCGTCATATTTGAGGGTGGCATAGTTTGTGTTCCAAGGATAAGTTTGATTGGCAGTGCAATAACCTGTCACGTAGACATTGCCGTCGCCGTCCACGGCGAGAGAAGAGGCTTTATCACCATGATTCCCGGGGCCGTCGTAGCGGGCGACCCAGATCTGATTGCCAAAGGCGTCGTATTTGATCGTGGCATAGTCATAATTGGTCTCGTATCCGGGCAGTGCGTCGCTGTAGCCGGTCACATAGACATTACCGGCGCCGTCCACGGCAATTGAAGTGGCCACATCCCAATTATTCGCAGGCCCATCATAGCGCGAAAGCCATTGCTGTTCGCCCCATGGATTGTATTTGATTGTGACATAATCATAATATGAGCTTGTAGGGCTCCGACCAGTTACATAGGCATTCCCGACAGCATCCACGGCAATTGCATGGGCGCGATCATCTGTATTTCCCGGCGCACTGTAACGCGCAACCCAAAGCTGGCCGCCATAGGCATTGTATTTAATCGTGGCGTAGTCATAATATGTTGCGCCGCCGTGGCTATAGCCCGTCACATAGACGTTTCCGTTGCCGTCTATAGCAAGGCAAGTAGCACGGTCCGGATAATAGGTCGGCCCGCTATATCTCGCTTCCCAAAGTTGATTGCCGGCGGCATCATATTTGAGAGTGGCGTATTCATAATTGAATTCTCCTGTTGCTTCACTAATGCCAGTTACGCATACATTGCCGTGGCCGTCTATGGCGATAGAAAGAGCCTCGTCATAATGATTTTCTGGCCCGTTATATCGCGCCACCCAGAGCTCGGTGCCACCGGGAAAATCCAGTTTTTCAAAAGGAAAACTATCGCTGTCCCAAATGCTATCGGGATAAACGCCGATGTAGGCATTGTAGGAATAGTTCCCTGCCAGGAATTGGGCAGAAACGTTTTGGGTCCTCTGACGCTCAATCGTTTGACCTGGGCTTAGAGTGATCCGCACCGGCCCCAGAACTGGCCCATAAGGATTGCCATTTGGCAAGGTGATCATGCACCAGACGGTTGCCCGCTGGGGCGTTGCGCCGTTGTTGGTAGCAGCGATGATGTAGTTGAAGCTGCCGCCCGAAGCAGGAATCTGAATGGGCACGCCTTGTGGCGTGAGCTGGACGGAGACGTTCTGCGCGGCGGCAGGGCCGGTGAGGCCCAGCAGGATAAGCGCCAGGGTCAAGCAAGAAACGGTTATCCGACGCATAAAGACCTCCTGTATGAAATAGCGGATTTCTGTGCCGTTGGGTCTCCGCACCCAACGGCGGAATCTGCTGCCGCCTGCGGAGAGGCGGCAGCACCACATAATATAGTGAAATTTTAGGCGAAAGTCAAGGGAAATTTTGGGGAAGGTCAAATATTATGTTCCGTCAGGTCTTTGGCGAAGCGGTGACCTGACGGCATAGGGGCGTGGGGTCACACCCTATCGGGCAAGACCCGACGCAACGATGAAAGGAGCCCGCTTTAGCGGGCTTGATTAGTCTTCAGCCCCGTCATTTATGGCGGGGCGAGAGGGCGGATCGGGATCCGCCCCGGCAGACCGACACCTCCTAATTCCTGACTTCCGACTCCCGTCTCCTGATTTCCGGCTTCTTTCCCTTGCTCCTTGCGCCCTTTTTCTTTAAATTGAGGCCGCCAAAACTGACCGGAAACATGAATCTCCTGAACCAAGTCATCGTCAAAACCCTTCCTCTGGTTCCCAAGCCGATTGTAGGATACTTCTCCGCGCGTTACATCTCAGGCGAAAAGCTGGAGGATGCCGTGCGGGCGGTGAAGAGGCTGAATTCGGAAGGCGCCTGCGCCACTTTAGACATTCTGGGTGAGGACATTACCCGCCGCGAGGAATCCACCGGATGCGCTCAGCAATATGTGCAGGTGTTGGAAACCATCCGATCCGAGAAGCTGGACGCCAACGTGTCACTGAAACCGACGCAAATTGGCTTGAAATTGGATCGCAATTTCTGCCTCGAAACCGTCCGCAGCATCGCCGAGAAAGCGAAAAGCCTGCGCAGCTTCGTGCGTATAGATATGGAAGACCACACCTGCACGGACGATACCTTCTGGCTTTACCGGCAGCTCAAAGACAGCTACCCGGTGGGCACGGTGATCCAATCCTACCTCCGCCGCACCGATGCCGATCTCGATTCGCTGATTCCCACAGGAGCCAACCTACGCCTGTGCAAAGGGATCTACAATGAACCTCGAGCCATCGCCTATAAGGATCGCGAAATCATCCGGCTAAACTACTTGCACCTGTTGGAGAGACTCTTGCAAGGCGGATGCTACGTTGGCATTGCGACCCATGATGAGATGCTGGTCTGGGGCGCCATCCGGCTGGTGCGGCAGTTGGGCCTGCCCCGCGACCGCTTTGAATTCCAGATGCTCTTGGGAGTCGAAGAGGAGCTGCGCCGCATCATCCTGAAAGAGGGCTACCGTCTGCGAGTTTACGTCCCCTTTGGGTCGCACTGGTACGCCTATTCCGTGCGCCGGTTGAAGGAGAATCCGCAGATGGCGGGGTATGTTTTCAAGGCGATATTCAAGAGGCGGTAGGGTCATCACCATTCGCCCCCTACATAATTTTGGCGGGAACCTGCCCCCCCCTTCCGAGTAAAATAGGTTCCGAACAATAATCACAAAGGGTGGATTTTCCATGATCAGCGTGCGAAATTTAACGAAGAATTACGGCGAAACGGCCGCCGTGAAGGACATCTCCTTTGAGGTCCAACAGGGCGAAATTTTGGGCTTCCTGGGCCCCAATGGCGCCGGCAAGACCACCACCATGAAGATCTTGACCTGCTACATGCCGCCCACGGCGGGCCTGGTGACGGTGGATGGACTGGATGTTACGGAACAGTCGCTCGATGTGCGCAAGAAAATCGGCTATCTGCCCGAACAGAATCCGCTTTACCACGATATGTACGTGGACGACTACCTGCGCTATGTGGCGGACCTGCGCGGCATCCCGACCGACAAGCAGATGGCGCGCATCAAAAGGATGGTGGAGGTCACCGGCTTAAAGCAGGTCTATACTCGCTCCATCGGCGAGCTGTCCAAGGGATTCCGGCAGCGCGTGGGCTTAGCTCAAGCGATGATCCACGATCCGCAAATTCTGATCATGGACGAGCCCACCTCTGGTTTGGATCCCAACCAGATCGTCGAAATCCGGCACTTGATTCAGGAGCTGGGCAAAGAGAAGACGGTGATCCTCTCAACCCACATTCTCTCCGAGGTTCAGGCGACCTGCAACCGGGCGATTATTATTGACCAGGGCAAAATCGTCGCGGACGGAACTCTGCAGGATCTGCAGGCGGCGTTCCGGGGCTTGGAGAAGATCACGCTCGAACTCAAAGCGCCGCAAAACGGCTGCGCAGCGAAGCTGCAGGCCATTAATCACATCAAGAGCGTCAAGGAGCTGCCCTCCAGCGGCGGCTTGAGGCGCTACCAGATCGAAGCCGAGAAAGGCCAGGATCTGCGCGAGCAGATCTTCGATCTGACCGTGCGCGAAGGGTGGAAACTTTTGGAGCTGCATCGCGAAGTGACCACTCTCGAGGATGTCTTCCGGCAATTGACCAAAGGTTAGAAAAAATAGAGCAGACATTATTGTAAAAATGTTGAGGAAATAATGAGAAAGCACACGATCTGTATCATCATGCTGGTTGCCTTGACGGCCGGCGCGGCTTGGGCTCAGCATGATTTCGGCCTGGGCATTATCGTCGGCGAACCGACGGGCATATCTGGAAAGCTATGGCTTGGCAAGACGACGGCCATTGACGGCGCCGTGGCTTGGTCCTTCGAAGGCGAAGATGCGTTCCATCTGCACATGGACTACTTGCTGCACAGCTTCGATCTCATCCATGTGGATAAGGGAAAGCTGCCGCTCTACTACGGCATCGGCGGGCGCATCAAATTCCATGGGGATCACGGCAAGAACGACGATGACAACGACGCCCGCGTGGGGCTGCGAATCCCCGTAGGTCTGGAATACATCTTCAGCGGCGAGCGGGTGGACATCTTTCTCGAGATCGTGCCGCTGCTGGACTTAGTGCCGGACACGGACTTCTCGCTCAATGGCGGCATCGGGGTAAGGTATTTCTTCTAAGACGGAGCAACAAGCATGCACAACATCTGGCCCATTTACCGAAAAGAGCTGAAATCCTACTTCAATTCGCCCATCGCCTACATCGTGATCACCGTCTTCCTGCTGATCTCGGGGTGGTTCTTCGCGACCAATTTCTTCCTCATGGGGCAGGCTACGGTGCGCACGGCGTTGTCGGTGATTCCTTTGATCTTCATCGTCTTCACGCCGGCCATCACCATGCGCTCCATCGCCGAAGAGAAGAAATCGGGCACCATCGAGCTGCTGGTGACGATGCCGACGCGAGACGTGGAGATCGTGCTGGGCAAGTTCCTGGCGGCTTTGACCCTGCTGGCCATCGCCCTGGCGTTCACCCTCATCTACGCCATCACGTCCAGCTTTCTGGGCAACCTGGATGAAGGGCCGACTTTCACCGGATATCTGGGCTTGTTGCTCCTGGGCGCCGTCTACGTCTCCATCGGCATCTTCGCCTCGGCCACCAGCGAGAACCAGATCGTGGCCTTCATCATCAGTTTCCTCATCATCCTGGTTCTGTTCATGCTGGACAAGGCGCTGATGTTCGTGCCCGGGCCGCTGGTTTCCCTGTTCGAATATCTTTCGGTGGATTATCATTTCAACAGCATCGCTCGCGGAGTGATTGACACCCGCGACCTCATCTACTATCTGTCCATGACGACCTTCGCGCTGGCGCTGGCGGTGCGGTCGTTGGAAAGTCGGAAGTGGTAACTATGAAACGTCGCTCGAAACACGGAGCCGCCGCAGTAACCGCCACCGTCACGCTGCTGGGCATTTTACTGGTGGTCAACCTGCTTTCCACGCAGCTCTTCACCCGCCTGGACCTGACGGAAGGCCGCGTCTATACGCTCGCCAAGGCCTCGCGCGATCTGGTGCGCAACCTCGAAGACAAGTTGGTGGTGAAAGCCTATTTCTCCAAGGAATTGCCGGCGCCTTACAACAGCAACGCCCGCTATTTGCGCGATCAATTGGACGATTACAAGGCCTACGGCGGAGGCAAATTCAGCTTTGAGTTCGTGGATCCGGCCTCGGATTCGCTGCTGGAACGCGAAGCTCAGATGTATCAGATCCAGCCGGTGCAGGTGAACGCGGTCGAGAAAGATAAGATCGAGGTGAAGAGGGTCTGCATGGGTTTGGTCTTCCTCTATGAAGACAAACACGAAACCATTCCTCTGGTCCAGAGCACGGCGGGCCTGGAATACGACATCTCCAGCACCATCAAGCGATTGACATCGAAGAATCGGGTGAAGGTCGGCTTCCTGCAGGGGCAGGGCGCGCCGGATTTCTACCAGGAGATGAACGGCCTGCGTCAGACCCTGGAACGAAACTACGATCTGCGCGCCGTCAGCCTGGATCGCAACCAGATGGTGCCGGACGACCTCAATATCCTGATCATCGCCGGAGCCAAAGAGGATTTCGACGACTGGTCGAAGTATGCCATAGACCAGTTTATCATGAAGGGCGGCAAGGCGGCCTTCCTGTTGAATAAGGTCAGCGCCGACCTGCAGACGTCGCAGGCCAATCGCGCCCCGCTGCGCATTGACGACTGGACGTCGAATTACGGCTTCAAGATCAACGACGATCTGGTGATGGATCGCAAGTGCGGCATGGTCAACGTGCGGCAGCAGATGGGCTTCTTCATGATCTCTAATGCTGTGCAGTATCCCTTTTTCCCGCAGATCACCAATTTCAATCCGTCCAGCCCCATGGTGAAGGATTTGGAGAACATCATGCTGTTCTTCCCCAGCACTATTGACACGACGCTGGCCGAAGACAAGGGACTGGAATTGACGCCGCTGTTGTACACCTCCAAAAATTCGAAAGTTCAGCGCGGCCGGTTCGATATCAGTCCGATGCAAAAAGTGGATGCGGCGAGCATGAATGAAGGACCATTCGTGCTCGGTGCAGCGCTGAACGGAATCTTCAAGAGCTACTTCGCAGGCAAGCCGATTCCGCAGGGAGATACCACGGCCTCGCCGTCCGCCAATTTGACCATCGTCGACGAAAGTCCGGAGACTCGCGTGGTGGTCATCGCCGACGGACACATCGCCCAGGACGCCTATATGAGCGATCCTTCCAACATCACCTTCCTGCTGAATATGGTGGATTGGCTGGCGCTGGATGAGGCGTTAATGCAGATCCGCACGCGCGAAGTGACCAATCGGCCGCTGGCCGACGTATCGGAGGGTGTGAAAGCCACAGTGAAGTACGCGAATATCTTCATCCCCGCGATTATCGTCATCATGATTGGCGTGGTGCGCTGGCAGATGCGGCGGCGGCGGAAAGGTCTGGAGTTTTGATCATGAAACGAAACCAAATCATCTCCCTGATTGCGCTGCTTCTCCTAATCGTAATCTACTTGGCGGTTCGTTCGGCTCGGGACGTGAGCGTCTCGCAGCCCAAGCCGCTCATCAAGGTGGATACGACCAAGGTGGACGGCCTGATGATCCGCAACAAATCCGATATGATCTCTCTGAAGAAGGAGGGCGGAACCTGGCGCATCGCGGATCCGATCAACTATCCGGCGGAAGCGCGATTCGTTCACGATTTGATGGGAAAGATTGCCAATCTCGAAATCGAAACGCTCATTTCTGAAGATCCCGCCAAAATTTCACTTTTCCAGGTGGATGAAGGCGGATCGGAAATTGCGGTTTCTGCCGGAGCCGATACGGTGGCAAAATTCATCCTCGGCAAAACTTCGGAAAATGGCCGCTTGACATACGCCCGCCGTCCCAATGAGAACAAAATCTATCTGGTGCGGGCGACGTTCAGCGGGCAGCTAAACCGCAAGATGAAGGATTGGCGGGATAAGGTCATCATGGAGGTGGACAAGGAGACCATCTCGCGAATGGATTTCCAGTATCCCCAGGAAGCATTTTCACTGGTGAAGGCGGATTCACTCTGGCGCCTGCAATCGGGTGGAACCGATCTGCCGACAGACAAGGGTTCCGTTGACCGAATGTTGAGTTCCGTTTCGCGTTTCCGCACTTTTGAATTCGTGGATGGAGATACGGTCAAGCTCGTGGATTTTTCGCGGCCGGAAATCGCCGTTACTGTGACCCTGGAAGGGGGCACAACCACGAAATTGGCGTTGCTGCCCCAGGACAAGGAGGGTAACCGCTACTTGGTAAAAAAGGACGGCGTGGACAATACCCTTTTTGTCATCTATAAAGGTTCGGCCAATGCGCTGATGAAAAAAGCCGATGATTTCAAGGAGAAGGCCAAACAGGGGTAGCAAGACGAATTGGCTTAAAGAAGAAGGGGCGGCGGCGCTATGGCCGCAGCCCTTTTCTGCGTCCTCCCACCTGATCTTCTCTGCGGTCATTGCGAGGCGCGTCAGCGCCGAAGCAATCTCAATTTATTCATTTGGTCGGTCATCGCTCCGCTGATTCTGCATCTGAGCCAACTTCTCTCTCCAAACCATGGAGCGTTGATCGTTCGGATGTCCCGCGATCAGACGGCGCAGGCGCGAGCGCGCTTCGTGCATCTTCTGCTCGGCAATGGCCACCTGAGCCAATCCCCAGGTGATATTGGCATCTTGCGGCCTGATCAGACGCGCCTTCTCGAACGCCTGGCGCGCCCTGTTGCTGTCTCCCAGCTTGAGCGCGCAATGACCGCGAATGGCCAGCAGATCCGGCTCCCTCGTCCCCACAATCTGTTCCAGCCGATCCACCTCCTCCAGAGTCATCAGCCATTCGTCTAAATCGAATAGCTGCTGCACGGCCTCCTTCCACTGCCGCAATTCCTGCTCTTCGCAGATGCAGATGACGCCCCGGTCATTTTCCGCGACGACGAAACCCTCTTCGGGGAGATAGAGGTGTTCGTCGGCTTTCAACTGATCGCCCCACTTGTCCTGCAGAATCATACGGGAAAGAGCGATGCCATCGTCCCGTCCCGGAGTCTGCCCCTCATAGTGAATCAATTCCGCCGTGGGGATATATAAAACTCGATAGCCGCGAGAGCGCAGGTTCAGACAGTAATCAATGTCTTCATAGCAGTTGACGAAGCGCTCGTCAAAGCCTCCCAGATCTTCGAAGAGAGCTTTAGGAGTCATGAGGCAGGCGCCGGTGACAGCTTGAAATTCCCGCACCTTGTTCACCGCCGGATGCTGGCGCGGGAAGGTGCGGAAGATGTGGTAGGGACTGGCGACGGCGGATTGGAAAAAGCAGTGGAAAGCGACGCCGGCATGCTGGATGCTCTCGTCGGGATAGAGCAATTTGGCCCCCACCGCCCCGATATCCTGACTGCCGCTGACGGCCCGATAGAGTTCATCCAACCACCCCGGGAAAGCTACGGTGTCATTATTCAAGAATAGCAGGTAGTCTCCCTTGGCCGCGGCCGCGCCGCGATTGCAGGAGGCCGCGAAGGGCAACGGCGGGTCGTTGCGCAGCCAAGTGAGGGCTCCACGCTCGTGGAGCTTTCCCAGCAGCTCGCCCGTGCCGTCATCCGAAGCGTTATCGGCGACTATGATCTCGTGTTTCACCTCAGGCCGGGTGCGCAGAATCGAAGCCAGACATTTTCTCGTCAGTTCAATCTTATTCCGCACCGGGATGATGAGGCTGACCTGACACGAGGCGCTGCCGGCTTTCGATGTCAAAGGAGACAGCCAGGGCTTTGTACCTTTCAAGAATTCTTGCCGATCAAAAATCCAACCCCAGGAAGAAGTCACAGTTGGTAGAGACAGTCGCAGCGGCGCCGATACGTCGCGCTTCCGGTGGCGCTCAACGAGCGGGTGAAGCCAACCGTTAGGGGGTCGGTAGGATGTATCCAGAGTAATTAGAATATCCCCGGTTGACTGCAACACCGCCTGATGAAGATCCTCCTCGCTGGATCCGCAAGCCAGTATTTCGACGCTCATCTTGCGTAGCCAATCGCCATCCGGCAGGATTGCCTCCGAGGGATTCAACTCGTTCGAGCCGAGGAGAAATATCTCGCAAGGGTGGTGGGTGGCGTAGAGCAATTTGGAGAGAAAGCGAGTGACCTCCTGGACATCCGGCCGGAGTCGAACGAACAACGAAATCGCCGCCACTTTGGGCCAGGGCCTGGGGGGCAGTCGGCGGCGCACGCGATAAAAATGCTGCATGTAGAATTCCGGCTTGGTGGCGTGTAGGTTGGTGATGTGATCGCCCCGCTCCCGATTGATATAATACTCGCCGGTAACCTGCCGCACGTGGTGAAAATCCACGTAGAACGACAGCCGGTGGAAGAATTCCCAATCGATCAAACAGGGGAAACTCTCGTCGAATCCGCCGGAATAAGCGAGGGCCGAGCGCTGGTGCATCACCGTCGGATGCGGGATGTAATTCTGTTTCTGCAGCTCGGCCCGGTTGAAATCGTGCGAGTATTTCAGCAGCCGCTTGATTTCCTGCCGCTGACCGAGATCGTTTTTGACATAGTGGACCTCGTCGAAATCCGAATAGGCCAGATCCACTTCGGGATGAGCCTCCAATGAGTGCAGGAGGGTTTCGAGGTGATGCGGATAATAGTGATCGTCATCGTCCAAATAAGCGACATAATCACCTTGAGCCACTTCGAGAGCGCGATTCAGGGCGCGGGCCTTGCCGCCGTTTTCCGCCAGCGGGAGATAGCGGATGCGGGAATCATCAAAGGAGGCCAGCATATCGCCCACATCCTCGCCGCCGTCGTTGACCACGAGCAGCTCGAAGTTCTTGTAGGTCTGCTGCAGGACAGAAGCGACGGCTTCTTTCAGCAAACCAGGCCGATTATAGGTTGGAATAAGAACGCTAATTAGCGGAGCCGCCATGTGAATCGCCGGCACCTTCAGATTGGGCTGTGTCTGAAAACTGGCCACTCGCGGACGGACGGAGGCTCCCTCTAAGCGTTTCAGCCTCTCCAAGTCACCGTTTTCGGCGGCGGCCATCAATTCCGCCATCTGATCCAGATCATCCGGCAGGATGAAGCGAAGCAGCGGGCTATTCGGTGAAACCTGCACGCCGAGCAATCCGGGATCGCCCTCCAGATCGAACTGCAACAACAATCTTGCCGGATTCGGCCTGGACTTATCGCGCGGATAACCGCGGCGATAGAGATCCTTGAAATCCTGCAACGTGATTTCGGCGGATCGTGCCCCCGTCAAGATGGAGAATAATTGATAATCATCGAGGCTATTTTCAATAAAGGGCTCAGGCTTGCGCGCCTTGAGGTACACTCCCGGGCTTAAGGGATCCTGCTGCAAAGCTTCAATCCGGAAATCGGAAAAAAACGCCTGCATGTCGGAGGTCTCGTAGCGCCAGTAGTCAAAGGGATAGCCGTGATAGGGAAAGCCTTTTGACCGCGTGGTAATCAGCAGCCGGCCGTCGTCCTTCAGCAAGAGTTTGAAGTTGTGAATCACCGCTCTCCAGAGGCGGGTATGCTCGAGCAGTTCGGTGGAAATCAGCAGATCGAAAGAATCGGGACCGAATTGCGTCAGCAATTCCGTGGCGTTACAGACCTGATCCACGCCCCGCCCCATCTGGATGTCCACACCCAGGTAGGAGGCGGGTTCAAGGCTTTCCACGAAGGAGCGCAGGGAGCCATTCACATCCAAAGCTCCCACTTCGATGACTCGCTTCCCCCGGACTTCCTCCGGTCTGATCTGAGATTGGCCAAATTCGATGCAGGCTCGGTTGCACATTTCTTATCCCTTATAAATCTGATGTCGTGCGGTAGCTAATTCGGTTGAAGTTCCGGCTCAGGCCGGTACGGCCTCCAGTTGATCCTTGGGCATAGCGGCGATCTCTTCGCTCGCGGGAGCGTCGGGAAGACGTTCGCCTTCATAGAGCAAATCGCCGTCGGGGCGATACTCAATCGTGTTATCGTATTCCGGGCGGGTGGGAGACGCTTCAGACTTCAATGTGCGGAAGCCGTGATTCTCGAAAACTCGGCGCAGCACGCCGGAGCTGAATCCGATATGATGCCACATGCCTTCGCCCCGGCCTGAGTGCCCGAAGAGGTTGATTCTGCCCCATCCCAGCCGGTATTCATCGTCGCCGGCGAGCCATTCGCGAAGATAAACTTCAAAGTTCGGGCAGCGCACCGTGACTTTGCCGCCGGGCTTCAACACCCGCCGCCATTCCTTGATCGCGCTCTCTAATTCCTCCGGGCTTAAATGCTCCAGCATGTGGCTGGAATAAATCTCATCCACCGATGCATCGTCATAGTAGAGGCGATCCGCGGGCATTACGCGGTCTGCTCCTTTGGTGGGGTATTTGTCCAAATTGACGTAACCTTCGAGACGAACTGAACCGCAACCTATGTGCAAACGCAGAGGAACTCGGGAGGAGTCAGAGGTGGAAATCGCACCGGCTTGGACCTCGGGCCCGGTGCGATTCGGACGGTCTCCGGTTGATCGCTGCGACGAACGGCCGGTATTGAGGGAATGCGACAGGTCGGCCACGGCCAGCAAGTGTCTGCGAATCTGCTTGGCGCGCGCCTCCCAATTGTGAGACCAAGCGATGCGCATGCCTTGATCCTGCAACTGCTCTTTTCTCTCGGGGTGGGCGCGGAAATAGGCGAAGATGTCCTTAAGCTCCTGAGCATTGGAAAATTGCGGCACGGAGCCGCCGAAGATCCCTTCGATGCCCGGATTGCGGTCGCTGATGACGAAGCCGCCGGAAGCCAGGGCGTCATAGATGCGGAATGAGACGAATCCCCAGCGCGCCATATCGGGATGATGATCGTTCAAAACAAATTCGCTGCCGGCGTATAATTCGCCCAGCTGTGCATAATCAAAATAGGAGCCGGCCAGGTTTTTCTTGGACAGCTTGGTATCCCAGCCTTTGCCCCAGACCAGAAAATGCTCTTGGGCCTCCAGCAAGGCCTCCACGGCGGGACGTCCGCCGCCTCCCTTGCGGGCATTGCCAACAAAGGTCGCGGGATATTGGATATCTCGGAATGGAGAGGGCCTCTTGCTGGTCGCGCCGATCATCAATTCCGATTCGTAGCCCCGCCGCTGGAGTTCCTTCTGAAAAAGGGAGGAGTAGCAAAAGAGTTGGTCATACTGCACCATCTCGATGTCCGTGACCAGATCCGGATGGCCGTAAATCCAGGCCATGGTGTAAATGCGCGGATCTATCTGGGTGGGGAAACCCAGCAGATGCAGTTCCACGTGCGGCTGAAATTCGGTGATGAAAAGATCCTGCATCTGCCCCAGCGCTTTGATCAGTTCATATTTGATCCAATAATCAGACCACTGGAGCTGGCTGAATTGGTTCTTTTCGGCATCCGATGGCGAAACAATGCGCAGGCGAATGGGCTGCCCCGAGGCTCGCGCCTGACGCAGGCGCAATATCCGCATCTCACGCGCATTGCTGAAGGCTGTGAAGGACGGCATAGTTCCTCACCAGTGAATTATATTTCCTTGAGGTTCCGGCAGATTTTTCCCCCGAATTTCCAAATCGAGCGAAAAAATCGAAACTGGAAATTATAACATCTTGATATTTTTAAAGATATCCACAAAATCGAAGATATCTGCACCGAGACCCGCTGTGGAACAACTGGACAATGCAATTAAAGTGCCGCTCATGCTTTCATGAAATAATCCCAGGAGGTGAGAGGAGCTGTATCTGCTCGTTCAAAGATCACCGCGCATGGCTTCCCTCAGGCGGTGACAGACTAACAGGCACTTCCTGAGAATGTGCCCCAATCCGACCACTTATAAAAGTTTGTATAAATCTTGACTCCACCTAAATATCTATCTATATTTGCGGTCGCGGATTGTGGGGGACTTCACAAATGATGCATAATCCTTAAAAATTTGAAGGAGGTTTTGCGATGCGCAAAGCGACAGCAACTTTCAGTTTACTGCTGGTGGCGCTGCTCATCTTTTGGGGGTGCGAAGGGCCTGAAGGGGTGCAGGGACCCCAAGGCGATCCGGGCGATCCGGGAGTCAATCCCCCTCTCGCGCCGATCATCACGGCCCTGCTGGCGATTCCTGATTCCATCGGAACGAATCAGAGTACGCAGTTTGTGGTGGCCGCCTACGATCCCAATGGCGATACGCTGAGCTACCACTGGATGGCCGACGTGGGCTCTTTCAATGATGCGACGGTGGCCAATCCAACCTGGACGGCCACGGATGAAATGGGGCTTTTCACTTTCACCGTGCACGTTATTGCGGGTGGCGACACCACCACAGGCACCCTGATCGTGGGCGTAAACACCTATGTGCCTTCGGTGATGCCCTACTACCTGGGAGATAATCCTAACACCTGCGGGCACTGCCACGAATCGGTGATTGGCACCTGGATGGGAACCAAGCACTCATTTGCTCATGATTCCTTGGTCAGCGATCCCAGCTACAACGAATTCTGCTACCCCTGCCACAACACCGGTTGGGATGAGACCCTGGACAACGGCGGCTACGACGATAATCCCGTGGCAGCCCTGAACAACGTCCAATGTGAAGCCTGCCATGGCCCAAAGGGGCCCAATCCGGCGGTGAACAATCCGAATGTGGGTCTTCCGGATCTTCTGGCGGGCACCACCTGCGCAGCTCAGTGCCATACGGTGCAGCCGGCAGAGTGGGCGACCTCCATGCATGGCACGGCGATGGAGAGAGCCGGCGGCGAGGCAGCGTTTGTAGATGAATGGGATGGATCGAGCTGCAATTACTGCCATATCGCCGAGGGTTTCCTGGGCAAATGGGATCCCGACTGGCCGAGTACGCCGGACTTTGAGGAGTACGGAGGCCATCAGATCGGCTGCGGCATCTGCCATGATGCACATGATATGCACACGTCTACACAACTGCGCGCCCAAGAAGACATCGCTCTGGTTTATCCTACAGGATATGAGATCAGCGGGTGGAACGAGAGTCTGATGTGCGGCAACTGCCATCGGGGGCGCCGCTCTGAAACTACCATCGAAAATCATTTGAACAACGGTGATGATCACTTTGGCGAGCATCCCAGCGCGGAAGGCGACATGGTGGAAGGAATCGGCAGTTACGAAATCCCGGGCTATGAGGTCGCTCAAACTCCCAATCAGCACAGCAATTTCGCCAGTCCTTGCACGGATTGCCACATGCGCTATGTGGAGGGCGAATTCGGCCCGGAAGCCACCGGCCACACTTTTGAGCCCGAACTGATAACCTGCCAAACGGGTGTCGGCTGCCACCCGTTCGCGACGGATTTCAATATACTTGGCAGGCAGGATTCGATCCTGGCGTTGATGGATGACTTGCAGAGCATGATTCTGAATGACAATCCAGAATTGCAGGCCGCCACCTGGATTGATTCGACCGTTGGCGATACCTCAATCACTACGCCCGAGCAACGCGCCGCAGCCTGGGCGTGGTTCTTTGTGGAATCAGACGGCACCTTTGGCATCCACAATAAGTATTACGCGGCGGCTATTCTTCAGGCCTCCATTGACTACTACGGCACAGTGGCGGCCAGCAAGCGCGATGATAACCTCTGGGGCGAAAAGTAATTCTTCGCTCGCGGAAGTAATGCTGACTATCTCCCCCGATCCTTGCGGTCGGGGGAGTTTTATTTTGGCGATTGAGGCTGGTTCTGCTTGATCTTACCCCGGGCGATACTTATATTTAAAGCCTATGAATGCCGAAAACCACCCATCGGAAGCAATGAGGGATCGGAGCGCCCGCCGGAGATCGCGCGAGGATTTCCGGGCGCTCTTCCATAAAATCCTGCACCACGCCAACCGCGGTCTGCCGCGCCTCGACTTTTTAAAAGAGGTGGGGCCTCTCCTCCTGGATTTTTCCGACGCCGCGGCGGTCGAACTTCGCCTGCTGGAGAGAAGACGGCACTATCGCTGCGAAATCCTGCGCGGCCGCGAGCAGGCGGACTACGACGTACAGCCGCTGATGGAAAATGACGAGGGGCAATTGCTGCCCAGTCCTGCCCCCGCCTCCGATTTCGACCGTCTCTGCTGGGACCTCGTGCGCGGCCGGCTCGACCCATCGCCGCCCGTGGTCACCGAAAACGGCAGCATCCGCGTGGCGGATACATCGAAGCCCGCCACGATTTCAGCCCGAACGGACGGAATCCAGCGCAATTATCGCGCAATCCTCGCAGGTCCTTTCGCGTCACTGTTGTTCTTTCCGATCGCCGTGGAAAACGCCAATATCGGGTTGGTTATCCTCAAGAGCACCACCGAGGACTTCTTCAAAGAAGAGGAAGTCACCTTCTATGAAAGCCTGGGACACAATCTGGGCGTGGCGCTGGCGCACCGGCGCGCCCAGGTGGCCCTGCGGGAACGGGTCAAAGAGCTGACCTGTCTCTACGGCATTTCGCGGCTGGTGGAACAGCCGGATATTTCGCTGGAACAACTCCTGAAGGGCATCGTGGATCTGCTGCCCCCGGCCTGGCTCTATCCCGAAATCGCCCAGGGGCGTATCCTTCTGAATGGGGATGATTACAGCACGCCGAATTTCAAGCAATCCCATCATAGACAATCGGCTACCATCGTGGCCGGCGGAGTGGCGCGCGGAAGCGTCGAAGTCGGCTATACGGAATCCCGCCCGGACCTGGATGAAGGCCCCTTCTTAAAGGAAGAACGCAGCCTGATTGACACCATCGCCCGCGAACTGGCTCAGGTGATCGAACGCCGGCAGGCTCAAGAAGAAAAGGAGAAGCTGCAGGAGCAACTCCGTCACGCCGACCGGCTGGCCACCATCGGGCAGTTGGCGGCGGGCGTGGCCCACGAACTGAACGAACCTCTGGGCAACATTCTGGGATTTGCTCAATTGGCTCAAAAGGCAGAAGGACTGCCCGAGCAGGCGGCGGCGGATCTGGACAAGATCATCCGGGCGTCGCTCTACGCTCGCGAGGTGATCAAGAAGCTCATGATCTTCTCGCGGCAGGTTTCATCGCGCAAGGAGCGCGTCAGTCTCAACAAAGTCGTCGAGGATTCTCTGAATCTGCTGTCCGGGCGGCTCTCCAAGGGCGGCATTGAGGTGAAGCTGGAGCTGCAGGAGCGTCTGCCTGAGGTGGCGGCGGACGCGGCGCAACTGAACCAGGTGCTCGTGAATTTGGTGGTCAATGCGGCTCAGGCCATGCCCGACGGCGGCGTTCTAACCATCAAAACCTCGGCGGATGAAGAGGACGTTTTCCTCGACGTCAGCGATACCGGCATCGGGATGAGCGAAGAGGTCAAGAGCCGCATCTTCCTCCCCTTCTTCACCACTAAGGATGTCTCGCAGGGGACAGGCCTCGGTTTGGCCGTGGTGCACGGCATCATAACGGCGCACGGGGGCTCCATTCAGGTCGTGAGCGAAGAAGGCCAGGGATCGAAGTTCACGATAAGACTCCCCATCGCGCCGGGATTTTCTCCGCCATAGATAATTCCTTTAGGATTTGTCTCATATGTCTCCCCCCTCCGAAAATGAGCGCCTGCTCGTCGTGGACGACGACGCCGGCACGCTCGAAGTCTTGCAGCGCAACTTGGCGTCGCAAGGGTATCAGGTCTATGCGGCTCCTGGGGTCGCGGAAGCGATCGCCATCCTGAGCTCTACCGCCATTGACCTGGTCATCACCGACCTGAAGATGCCCAAAGTCTCCGGGCTGGATTTGATCCGCCACGTGCGCGAAAACTTCCGCGACACCGAGGTCATGATGATCACCGGTTACGCCTCCATCGAAGGCGCGGTGCGGGCGGTGAAAACGGGCGCGGAGGAGTATCTCTCCAAGCCCTTCACCGACCAGGAGCTCTTCGAGGCGGTGAGCCGCTTGTTAGAGAAGCTCCGCGTGCGCCGCCGCAGTCAATCCGACGCCGTGATCGGTTTGCCCTATGCGCCCGGGTTCATCGGCGAATCGGAAGCCATGTTGGAAGTTTTCCGCACCGTCAATAAAGCCTCCGCCACCGCCGCCACGGTCCTGATCTACGGTGAGAGCGGAACGGGCAAAGAGCTGGTGGCGCGGGCCATTCACTACGGCAGCGCTCGGGCCGCCCTCCCCTTCGTGCCGGTCAATTGCAGCGGCATCCCGGAAGGTCTGCTGGAGAGCGAGCTTTTCGGCCATCTGAAGGGCTCTTTCACCGGGGCCACGGAAACCCGAGCGGGCTTCTTCTTGACGGCCGACGGCGGCACGATCTTCCTCGACGAAATCGGCGATACGTCGCTGACGATGCAGGCCAAGCTCCTGCGCGTCCTGCAGAACAAGGAAGTCACCATGGTCGGTTCCGCGAAGTCGCGCGCGGTGGACGTGCGCATCCTGGCGGCCACCAACAAGGATCTGCCCGGCCTGGTGAAGAAAGGCGACTTCCGCGAAGATCTCTTTTTCCGCCTGAACGTCATCTCCATCACTCTGCCAGCGCTGCGCGAGCGCGGCGACGATATTTTAATATTGGCGCACCGCTTCGCCAAGAAATACGCGAAGGAATACGGCAAGGTCACGCCGCAGTTCTCCGACGGCGTCATGAATGCTCTGAAGAACTACGACTGGCCGGGGAATGTGCGCGAGTTGGAGAACGTGATCCAGCGTCTCGTGGTGATGACCGACCAGAAGGTGATCGAAGCGCCCGACCTGCCGTCGCCGATGCGCTTTTCCGCGCTGAAGGCCGCTGGTTTTGACCGCACCTTAGCCGAGGTCGAAACCGAATACGTGCGCAACGTCCTGTCCGCCGCAGGCGGCAACAAGACCAAAGCCGCGCAGATTCTGGGGATTGACCGGAAGACGCTTAGGGAAAAGCTGAAGGGGATTTAGGGATTAGGGGTTAGGGATTAGTGTCATTCCCGCGAAGGCGGGAATCCAGGGATTGTCTGGGCGCACCAAAGGGTTTGATCCAACAACAAAGCTCAATACTTACCATTTCGCATAAAAGAACTTGATTTCAGGCAAATTTCATTGTATCTTGTTTTCGAAGACAGACTGAATTGAGGCAGACATGCGCGAATTCAAATATACGGTAATCTTTGAACCGGCGGAGGAAGGCGGATACGTCGTCCACGTGCCGGCGCTCCCGGGAGTGGCCACCGAAGGGGATACTCTGGAAGAGGCCAAGGCCATGGCACTGGATGCCATCAAGGGCTATCTCGAAACCCTCATGGAAATGAATCTGCCCATCCCGGAAGCATTTTACAATTAGACAAAACAAGCGAGGAATAGAAAATGTCTGCTGCAAAAGTCAACACCGCCATCAAGATGCTGGAATCCCTGCCGGAAGAAGCCCAGGATCGCGTCTTGGAACATTTGCGCGAATATATCGAAGATTTGCGGGATGAGGCGAAGTGGGATCACACATTTGCCAGGACGCAGAAGAATTTGGTAAAGGCGGCTAAGAAGGCGAGGCGAGAGATTGCTGCTGGAAAAGCTAAGCCCATGGACCTAAAGCAGTTATGAAATCGGCAACGCTGCCGTCCTTCTGGGATGCGTATGCCATTTTAGGCGAAGCGATAAAACAGCAAGCAAGAAAGGCCTTTCGCCGTTGGGGGCAGAATCCCTTTCATCCTTCCCTGCATTTCAAATGCATTAATCGCACTGAAAACCTCTGGTCTGTCAGGATATCCCGCGGTTATCGCGCCGTTGGGATTATGGGAGGCGATGCGGTGACGTGGTTCTGGGTCGGCGGGCATGATGAATATGAGAAGTTTTTCGGGGGGTAATAAAATAGCCCCTCGCCAAGCAAGCTGCCCAGGCCAAAAAAGATGTTGGATTACGCCCTGAAGGGCTGATCCAACCTACCTCACTACCATAGTTCTGTTGACTTTTCAAAATAATTTTGCTAAACTCTCAGGATGAAGCGAATGCGTAGAAAATATGAAGTATAAGCTAAATATAAAGGCGATCGCGTCCATGGCAGTATCCCTCAATAATCCGTGGTTAGTGACTATTATTGGCGGCGTTATTGCCGGTGTCATCGTCGGTGTTATTCTTTATTTGATGATTAATCGCAGATTAGAGAGGGAAGCGGAGATAATATGGAGAACGAAGCTGGATCATGCCGATCAGTTACTTCTGCAAAATCTCGCCAAAGATGCTCTTGACATTTATAAAGAAGTTATAGGCTCCGTTTCCGTGAAAAAGAATCCAGAACATTACGCCCATATTAAAAATAATGAAGCTTTATGCTATGTAAAATTATCAAAAGCTGCAGACAAAGAAAATAATCTCTTGAGAGCAATACAAGCCTATAATGAGGCCCTTCAAATTTATGAAAAGAAGAAATTTCCTGCGGAATTTGCAAACGCGCAGAATAATATTGGGAATGCCTACCAAGATCTTAGCGAAATTCGGAATAAAGAGGTAAATTTAAAAAACGCAATCTATGCCCATAAGGAATCGCTTGCAATCAGGACTCTCGAAAATGATCCTGTGGGCTATGGAGTGACTCAAAATAGCCTGGGCAATGCCTATAAAAGCATGTCTGAAATCCAAAATACGGACATCTACATCGATTCAGCTATTTATTCTTATAATGAGGCGCTCAGGGTTCGCAGCAAAATAGAATACCCAAATGAATACGCAAGAACGCAAATTGGCTTAGGAACTGCATATAGGATTCTTGCTGCTATTAAAGACAAAAAAGCAAATTTAATTAAAGCAATAAAGTGCCTAGATGAATCACTGAAACATTGTTCTCTTGAAAACAATCCAAATCAATATGCGATAGCTGAGAATAATTTGGGAACAGCATACGGTATGTTGGCTGAGGTCGGAGATACAGTCATAAACTCTGAAAAAGCAATTGATGCCTTTAATGAGGCATTAAAAGTACAGAACGCAGAAAACAGTCCTCTTGAGTTCGCGGGAATCCAGAATAATTTAGGAAATCTCTATCGCGGTCTTGCGGACGCGATAAACAAAACAGGGAATCTTGCAAAATCGATCATGGCTTTTAATGAAGCTCTCAAGGTGTGGACGCCTACTGCGTTCCCTGTCTTGTACGCTAAGCTTGAGAGCAATTTGGGCAATTCATATCTTTCACTTTCTGTGGTTGAAGCGAGAGTAGAAAACACTATAAAGGCGATTGAGTGCTATTATGCAGCTCTCAATATTCGCACATATGACAAATATCCGAATGATTATGCGGAAACTCAACTCAACATCGGAATAGCTCGCTGGCATCTCTCTGAGGTCACTAATAAGGAGGCTAATCTGCAGGAGGCAATTCATGCATTAAATGAAACTTTGCGAGTATTTAACCTAAAAGAGTTTTCATCCCATTATGGTAATGCGATGCATTACCTTGGGATTTCGTATGGTGCTTTAGCGGAATTAAAACAAAGTAGGGATTATGCCATTAGAGCGATTCAAGCTTTTGAAGAATCTATAAAAGCATTCGCCCAAGACGGAGCTTCCGATAAATATAAACTGGACATATTAAATATGGAGCGGGCACGTAAATTGCTCAAATAGCCTGAGCGGGTCGGGGTGAATGCGACCCCTGAGCGAAAACATGGATTCCCACTTTCGCCGGAATGGCAGCAGGAAATGACAAAGGGGCTTGATAAATCAAGCCCCTACAATTTTGCATTTTAAATTTTACATTTTGCATTGCGCGCTATGCGCGTTACTTCGTCTCCACATATTCCATCAGCGGCTCGGCTTGCTTTTCCACCACTTCGCGGGTGATGATGACGCGCTTGATGTTCTTGCGCGAGGGCAGGTCGTACATCAGGTCCAGCATCACGTCTTCCATGATGGAGCGCAGGGCGCGGGCGCCGGTGCCGCGCTTCATGGCTTTGGCCACCACGGCCTTCAACGCTTCCGGCTCGAAGGACAACTGCACGTCCTCCAAATCGAAGAGCTTCTGATACTGCTTCACCAGCGCGTTCTTGGGCTGCGTCAGGATGGCCGACATGGCCTCTTCGGAAAGCTCGTCCAGGGCGCAGGTTACGGGCAGGCGGCCGATCAGTTCCGGAATCAGGCCGAACTTCAGCAGGTCGTCCGGTTCGACCAGGCGCAGATACTCGAAGTTGCGCTTTTTCTTCTCGCGGCGGCCTTCGGCGGCGAAGCCCATCACCTTCTTCCCCACCCGGTTCATGACGATCTTCTCCAGGCTCTCGAACGCTCCGCCGCAGATGAAGAGGATGTTGCGCGTGTCAATGTTGATCAGCTTCTGCTCGGGATGCTTGCGACCGCCTTCGGGCGGCACCGAGGCCATCGTGCCTTCTAACAGTTTCAAGAGCGCCTGCTGCACGCCTTCGCCGGACACTTCGCGGCTACGCTCTTCGTCCTCTAAGCTCCACCGAATTCCGCAATAGGCCGATCCCCTCGATCTCGATTTCGACGATATCGCCGGGCGCCAGCGGGCCGACGCCTTCGGGAGTGCCGGTCAGTATAATGTCCCCAGGGTGGAGGGTCATCACCTGCGAGATGTAGCGGACGATAATGGCAGGAGGGAAGATCATCTGATCCAGATCCGCGCGCTGTTTTTCGACGCCGTTGACGCGCGTAACGATGGTCGGCTTGGGGGGCAGATCGGTGACCAGATAGGGGCCGACGGGGCAGAAGCTATCGAAGCTCTTGCCTCTGGTCCACTGGCCGTCTTTCTTCTGCAGGTCGCGGGCGGTAACATCGTTCGCCAAGGTGTAGCCGAAAATGGCGGAGGAGGCATCCTCCTCGTTGCACCAGGAGACGGTTTTGCCGATAACCAGCGCCAGTTCGCCCTCATAATCCACCCGCTGGCTCTGCGGCGGCAAAACGATGGCGCCGCCGGGAGCGTTCAAAGCCGACGACGGCTTCAGGAAGATCAGCGGCTCTTGGGGCAGATCTTCGTTGCCGTGCAGCTCGCGGATGTGAGCGGTGTAGTTCTTGCCGACGCAGATGATCTTGGTTGGCTGGCAGGGCGGCAGAAGCGGCGTTCCAGGATCCAGGGCGATGGGACCGATATCCCGGCAGCTCGGTTCCCAGGGCGCGGCCGACAGTTCTACGGCCGCCTCGCCATCCAGGCGCGCCCAGAGGGGCTGGCCCTCTTTTAGCAGATGAAGAAAGCGCATGTGATTCTCGTGTTGTTTTCATGAATGTAAGCCGGAAATAGGGAAGAATCAAGGATTATTTGAGAATGCGCTTTTTGGATGCTTCAAGCTAGCTAACCGCCGGAACGAGCAAATCTGGAACAAGAATTCGAAAATGTAAATTTTTGAGATTTTGCTTGACTCGGGCTTATTTATTTGTTATATTATAGCCTGAGGCCATTTTGCCGAGAACTGGAGCCCCCATGCGAAACCTTTCACGAAGTCTCCTCCTGGCCGCCTTTACCGCCGCGCTGTGGCTGGCCCTGGCCCGCCCTGCCCATGCCCAGTGGACCAACGACCCCTGGAATGGCATGACGGCGGTGACCAACGAAACTGGATCTGACAGTTATCCTCAGATCGCGCACTTGGGCTCGGGATACACGCTGGTTATTTGGGTTCGCCCCGATGGAGATGATCCAAGAATCAAATTTCAAATTCTGGATCAGGAAGGTCAAGCCCTGCTGGGTCCCATCGGAGCATACATGTTCGATGGCAACTGGCAATATGGATGTGAGCGGTACTTAATTCCTGACGGCGCCGGCGGAGCCATTTGCGTGGTGTCCGATGCCCGCTCCGGGTATAGGGACATCTACGGCCAGCGCTTCGACTCGCAAGGGAATCTACTCTGGGGAGCGACCGGCTTGCCCTTGGCGGAATGGCCGGGACTACAGGACATGATTCTGTACGATGTGGCGACTAGCTCTAATGGTGAATTCTTTTTCACCTGGAATGTGCAGGACGGCACGGGCCACACTGATCTTTATATCCAGAAAGCAGATAATTCCGGGAATAGATTATGGGGAGCATTTGGCGTCCCTGTTGGCACCGGTCCCGGCAGTCAAGCGTATTCCCAAGTAGTCCCAGATGCTGCAGGGGGAGCACTGGTGCTCTGGGAAGATAGTCGCGCGAATCCGTATACCTACAACCTCTATGCTCAGCATCTTGATCAGAACGGCGCTCCGCTGCTGCAGACTAACGGCATCCCGGTCCTCGATTTATTTGGGCAGCAGATTGAGATGGGAATCTTAGAGGACGGGGCCACCGATGGCCGAGGGGGTGGAATCTGGGTGTACACCACGCCGGGATCGAGCAATCACCTGGACGTCATTCGGGTCAATGGCCAGGGACAGCTCCTCTGGCTCTGGTACAGCCCTTACTACGGTTCCCACTACATATATGATGTGAAGCGTCATGGCAGAAGCAATACGGTCTGGATCTGTGCCTATGACAATCGGCCCGGAGCCTCTGCGACATACCTTTACCAGTTCGACATTCGAGGCAATCCGCTGTTCGGATCCGGTGGTATTCCCTACGGCGGAGGTTCGCTGTCGGAAACTTCGGACGGGATGATTGTTTTCAGGCCCTATCAGGTGGGGGGGGGCACCCGCTTCAGCGCCGTTCGGGTGAACTCGGGGGGTCGTATAGCCTGGGTGACGGATGTTGCTTTGGCGAGTGAAGTCGGAGTTTTCACCAATCCTGTCGGCGCATCCGATGGAGCGGATGGCGCCGTTGTGGCCTTTGAGGATTGGCGGCAATACCCCACTACCCAAGTTGATATTTTCGCCCAGCGGGTGCAGTACAACGGCCAGTTGGGCAATCCCATGGCACCGCAGATGGCTGCTTGGACGGAGCCGTTGGACATTTCAATATTATCGGGGAATCTGGTGGAATTCACGCTTCCTCTGTCGGGCCATGTAAAGTCTGAACTTTTCGACCTGCTGGGGCGACGAATTGCCACCTTGAGCGAAGGGTTTAAATCCGCTGGCGTTCAAACCATTCGGATAGACGATAACAATCTGCCTTCCGGGCTTTACCTGATGCGGCTAACAACATCCTCTGGACAGCAAGTCCGGAAGCTGACCATAACTCGATAAGCGTCGGCACGGTTCGCTTTCATTTGTTCAAGATTAAAATCGAGTTCTCTGAAGACTCCTAAGAGGGGCTTGTGGCCCCTCTCTTTTTATTTTGACATCCAAATGCCGGCACATAAATCGGCAACATTCACACCGAACTATTGGAGGTAACACCATGAAAGGTACAAATGGAATCTCAACTGTGGCCGTAACCCTCTTCTTTGTCCTCCTCGGGTTAAGCCTCTCACTCTCAACCGTTCAGGCTCAGTGGACCCGCTTAGGCTTAGATGAAGGCGGCGTAGGCGAAGACGTGCAACTGCTGCGGCTGGAGGACAACTCCCTGGGCGACGTGGTCTGGTCGGCCAACATGGAGGGCGGATTATTCCGCGCTGCCCATAGCAGCGGCGCATGGCAAAGCTGGACGGAATACCTGCCGGGACGGTTCATGTTTGGAGTGGAGGCGATTTGCGACGAAGATACAGAGCACGTCCTGGCGGCCACCGGCACCCTGGGTATTTGGTACGCAGAGAATCCAACGCCCAGCAGCGACTGGGACCCGCCCAACGGTTATGATTACCCTGACGAATGGAAAAATGTCTGGACTCACGATGCGGCCTTCTTCTGCAACACGGATGGCAACTGGCCGGACACCCCGCCGGACAGCTTCTTCGTCATCCTGCGCGACACCATCGGTGATCCAGTTCAATTCAAACCCGGCATCTACCGGTGGCTTGAGCCCGATGATGACTTCAAGCGCGTTGACGCAGCCTTACCAACTTCCAATTCGCGCGGCTTCGGGCATTTCTGGCGGGATCTATCCATCCCCAACGTGCTCTACTCCATTATGGGACCCGGGACCGGCTACAATGGCGGCTTGTGCAAAATATCCGGCGATTATGCGGATCCCGACTTTGAACTGGTCACCATTGTGCCTTCTGGACAAGGCACATTGAAGGAGGTGCTCGGCTTCAACCAGTGGGAATACGGCAGCGATATCTACAGTTATGCCCTGGTGTTGCGGTCCGTTGGCGGGGATGACTCTTACGACGTCTGGTTTTCCACCAACCTGGCGGGAAGCTCGCCCTCCTTCACCCACCTGACAAACCTGAACTCGGTCTATTTCACCTCCTATGAGGATGACTGGTCAAACGCGTTTACGCTCCCATTCGGGGGGAAAATCATCGGCAAACCCTACGAATACCTGGGGCAAACCTACCATAAACTCTGGATTACCTCGGCCAATGGAGACAACGGGGTCATGTATGGAGTCCTTTACAAGGATACTTATTACCCGAATGATCCTCCCATACAGGTCAACGGCGACGATGAGGAGGGCTGTAAGACCTGGGCGGACCGCGCTTTCACCCCCGATCCCGGGCATTTAGGCAGCTCGACCATGCGCTTCTTCATGGGGACGCACAAGCATGGCGTCTGGTATATGAGCTTCTCAACATCGAATGAACCCACCTGGACTCATTTAGGCGACGGCTACATGGGCATTGACAATCGGGGCGGCTTTAAATTGTATGACAATGGAAACCTCACGGAAATCCTCATGCCCGGTTGGAATACCGGCATCTTTCGCTACAATGGCGACGAATGGGTGGAGCGCGGCATTTTCGGTCTGGACGGAAATAGCTATCATACCGACCCCGCCTTCCGTCACGGCAACTACTCGGCCTGCATGATTTGGAACGAGCTTTAAATTTTATTTTTTCACGATTTCACTTGACTTTTGCCCTTTTTTTGCTTATCTTATAGCCTGAAGCCATTTTGCCAAGACTTGGAGCCCCCATGCGAACCACAACCCTTACCCTTGCCCTGCCTGCCACTTTGTGGGCCGCCCTGCTTGGGCTGGCCTTGGCCTGCCCCGCCCATGCCCAGTGGACCAACGACCCCTACCGCGGCATGGTCTCAGTATGTAACGACACGGCCTACCAGGACTGGGCCCAAACCTGCGAATTGGGCGGAGGCAATACTCTGTTCGCTTGGATGGATCATAGAAATGGATTGTACCAAATATATTACCAGGTTTTAAATGGCGCCGGCCTGCCTTTGCTGGAGGGCAATGGACTTCCCCTTTTTGAGGCCAATTGGGGATATGGATGGGGCAGCACGACTATGAAGAATCTCTTCTCTGATGGTGAGGGTGGGGCGGTCCTCGCCATTGTGGATCTGCGGGATAGCTTGCCGGACCTCTATGGCCAGCGCGTGGATGCCCAGGGCAACCGCCTGTGGGGACCCACGGGGCTGCCGTTGGTGCTTTGGCCGGGAAGCGAGGCAGTCGCCATTGCCAATAAGGATATTGTGGCTGATTCCATGGGCAACGTCTTCATTGCCTGGGCTCCCGCTGTTGTTGGAGATACGACACAGCTTTTTGTTCAAAAGCTGGATGCCGCGGGCCAGTTGCCCTGGGGACTCTATGGTGTTCCTATCTGCCAAATTGTGCCAAGTCAACAGATGGCAGGAATTGTGAGCCAATTGGTTCCAGATGGGGGGGGGGATCATGGCCACCTGGGGAGATTACCGCTGGAATTGGTACACTCCCTATCTCTTTCTTCAGCATCTGGATAGCGAGGGCAATGCCCTTTTGCAGCGCAATGGCATTCCCGTATTGACGGGATCCGGGTCGCAATTCAATATGGCATTTAGCGATGGTGTACCCGACGGCCAGGGAGGAGGAATTTGGCTTTACGTGGCGGGTGGCTCAACCAGTTTGCTGCGGCTGGTGCGCACCAATGGCGCGGGGCACACCTTGTGGGACGTCTGGAGCCCCTATTTCTGCTGGCATGGGATCGGCGATTTCCAGCGGCACCCCCTTTTTAACACCGTCTGGATCACCAGCGGCGAGAATCGCACCGGGGGCCAGAATTTCCGCTCCTATCTCTACAGCGTGGATATCCATGGCCGGTTTCTCTTCGGGCGGGGAGGGATTCCCAACGTGGGGGGCGAACTAACGCCGACCTCGGACGGGATGATATCCGTGGAAACCGATTGGTATGCTCCCGCCACTCATGTCGTAGCCAAGCGCATCCGCACTTCAGGTCGAATCCTCTGGCAAAGCCCGGTGGCCCTTGCAAGACTTACGGGGGGGGGGCACCATGTTTTACCAGTATTCATGTTCACCCGATGGTTCAGATGGTTCGGTTGTGGCTCTATTTGATTTTCGTAATTACCCAACTGAATCCTACAACATCTCTGCTCAGCGCGTGCTGGCCAATGGCCAACTAGGCAGCCCGCATATCCCGATAATTCCACAATCGCTCAACCGGATCGAATCCGTTTCTTCCAGTTACATCAAATACAGCCTCGCGCAGGGCGGAGAGGTTAGGCTCGAGCTTTTTGATCTCTTGGGCAGGAGGATAACTGAACTTCAACAGAGCTTTCAGCAGGCAGGGTTATATATTACGCGAATAGATACCCCGAATCTGCCTTCGGGAGTTTACCTGGTGCGCCTGAGCACACCGGTGGGCTCGGAAGCGGCCAGGCTAATTATAACTCGCTAATTATCATTAATGGAAAGGAGGTGAACGACACAGACAATCACCTTAAACCAAAAATGAGGCAAAGAGCAAGAACCTATTTCTGTAAAGGAGACAGCGATGTCAAGAACACACACTTTTCTAGCGGCGCTCGCCGGGCTTATGGCTTTCGCAGCCATGATGTTGCTTCGCCCCCAAATGAGCGCAGCGCAAACCTGGATTCGACTGCCGATTGATGGAGGCGGCGTGGCGGAAGATCAGCAGTTGCTGTGCCATGATGATGAAGATGATGCAGAAGATGTCCTCTGGTCGGCCTGCATGATTTGGAACGAGCTTTAAAATTTATTTTTATCACGATTTCACTTGACTTTAGCCCTTTTTTTGCTTATCTTATAGCCTGAAGCCATTTTGCCAAGAATTGGAGCCCTCATGCGAACCACAACCCTTACCCTTGCCCAAGCCGCCCTGCCTGCCACTTTGTGGCTGGCCCTGGCTTGCCCCGCCCAGGCTCAGTGGTCCACCACCCCCCGCAGCGCCCTGGCCGTGATAGACACGCCGCTTGAATTGCCTTCGTTGCAGGATGCCGTGCGCTTGGCAAGCGGCAATTACCTGGCCACTTATGAGGTTCTCACTAATCCGCCAGCAGACATGTATACGGTTTATTTGCAGCTTATCTCCCAAGATGGCTATGAACTCTGGGGCGAGGATGGCATACCCGCATCGTTTCCACACGATTCGAGCCAGGCACAGGCCCATGCCATTGAAGACGGCGCCGGGGGGGCCTTTCTCGTCTGGTGGGACGATCGGCTTAGCATTGGTTATCATCATTATAACGACCTTTATGGGCAGCATATATCGGCCGAAGGACAATTACTTTGGGAAATTGAAGGGCGGCTATTGGCCCATGCCAATGACTGGCGTTCTCAGTGGGACCTGTGTCCTGACGGTTGGGGCGGCTTTTTCGCCGCTTGGTCGGATGGTATTCACACGACTGAGGTGGCGGACATTCTTGCTCAGCACTTTAACTGCGAAGGCACTGCCTTTTGGTCTGAGCCGGTCTCGGTTACGCGACGTTCCCACTGGGGATATGCGGAACCGCGCATTGCGCCTCATCCCGATGGCGGCTGTTATGTCTCGTATGAGCATGGATTATTTTGGCCCTATCGAATATTCGGCCAGCGGCTCAGCGCCGATGGACAACGCCTCTGGCGTCCGGGCGGCGTGGATTTTGATCTGTCCTATACTTACAACTATGAAATCATACCGGACGAGCGGGGGGGCATATTCTTTCGTAACTTTGGCGAGGTGGCGCGGATTGATGAGAATGGCCGGACGCTGTGGATGCGGGAAATTAATAATAACACATTCGACACCGCCGTATGGGACTTTGGCATAAATCCCTTCAATGACCTGCTCTATGTGCTCTTCCGCAAGCACAATCCGTACGGTTCCTGGAATGAAGACATCTTTGGGACGGCCCTCGATTTCAGCGGCCATTTTCGCTTTCCCGCCAGCGGCATGCCCGTCATCGTCGAACCGACGGCCGACCAGAATGAGCCGCATTTTTGCTTCCGCAACAACGGCATGGTGATACATTGCGGTGATGAACGAAATTATCCGCAGACGGAGTGGGATATATATTTCCAGATCACTGATAGTCTGTGGAGACCGCTTTTGGATCCGGCGGGAGCCCCCTGGTTTATTCGGGCTCAAGATGACTTGACGTCCAGGGGACGGGGCATTATCAGCGACAATGCGGACGGTGCCATTGCTTTCAGCTACACCTACGAAGATAGCAGTTTTGCCAACCACATTCTGGCCGACGGATCGCTGGGTTACCCGCTGCCCCGCCCGGTCGAGGCGCTTCCCCTGGGGCAGATTCAAGGAATTTCGCCTGAAGGCATCCGTTTTCATCTGAATGAGGGCGGTGACATGCGTTTGGAGCTTTATGATCTTCTGGGGCGCAAAGTTCAAACCCTGATGGAAGGCTATCTGGCCGCCGGCGATCACCAGATCCCCGTGCCCGTCGCCGGCCTCTCATCGGGATTTTACATCGTGCGGCTCTCCGCTGAAGGCTGGCGCACCACCGCCAAGGCGATGGTGATCAAATAATTCGCGACTGGGGTATATAACGATCCCCGACAGGGTGTCGGGATCATAACGTCATAAAGTTGGAGGTTTCATCATGAGGCAGCAAATTCACAATTATCGCTGGACGGCCTGGGCTGTCCTAACGGCGTTCGCGCTGCTTCCGGCGCTTCGCTGCCATGCCGTATTTTACCAGCGCTTTGTGGAGGGTCGCTCGGAGGGCGGCGTCATCAACGACATCGCCTACGACGCGGCCAACGAAATTATCTACGTGGCGTCCATGGAGAATTCGATGTTCCACTTGCAGGACACGAATAGCGACAACGAATGGACCGATGAGGAATGGGGCGAGCACCTCTGGGCTCGGCAATGCTACGGCGTGGACGCCTATCATACCGGAACAGGTGCAGCTGAGAAAGACTACATAATTGTAGCTTGCGAGTTCGACGGCATATTCCGGGGCACTTACAACAGCGTAACAGGCGCCTGGTCGTGGCCAAATGCAGACAAGATCGAACTCGAACCCCCATATTGGTCCATGGCGCATTGGGAGGATGCGACTTTCTGGGGTAACAGCGATGAGGGTCAGTTTTTCGCGACCGGATTTGAAGTGGACCCTCAAGAGACGCCGGTCAGCAAGCTCTGGCGGTGGAATGCATCCGGCCCTGCCTGGGTGGAGGTCAACCAGTCAACCGGTCTAGAAGTTGCCAAATTCTATCGAGATTTGTCAGACAACACGGGCAAGACCCTCTACGGTATCGGGCCAGATGGAATATGGAAAAAAACGGGCGATACTTATACTGCCGATTGGAACGACGCCGAAAATGACTTCACGACGGAGGACATTCTGGAAGTGACCGGATTCTATCAGGATCGGATAGACAATACCAAGTACATCCTGGCGCGCTATAATACCACGGGACTGGAATATCGAATCTATAGGGAGGGCGGAACCCAATTAGCCACGATTACCACCCTGGACGACGAGGACACCGATGTACCAATCGGGCCGGCCTATTTGGACGACAAAGCCGTAGGCTTGGTGGTTCAGGAGTATGACGGCGCTCAGGGGACGGAATATCGCATCTGGATTGGATCCGGCGCCTATGGACTGCTCTTCACGGACACCGGCGTTTCCGCAGATTGGACGCAGCTAAGCGATCCGGATGAGGCCAACGTCAGCGGCTGGCATCCCCGCACCCTGATGCGCGATCCTTACGACACTGACAATGAAGTTCACATTTTCTACCTCACCTGGCAGGCGGGGATGTACTACTACGATCCCAACGCCCAGGATATATGGAAACCGATGAAGGCTGGATTGATTGGCGGCAGAGGATCGGGGTATGGCGCGGATTTGTAGGGGCGTTCTGATGAACGCCCTATTTTTGCCTTCTATAGCGACATTTGAAAAATTATAAATTTCTCAAAAAGTGCTTGCATTAGGCTCATTTATTTGTTATATTATAGCTGTGACAAACCCGGGAGCCCCCATGCGAACCACAACCCTTGCCCTTGCCGCCCTGCTTGGGCTGGCCCTGGCCCTGCCGGCCCAGGCCGGCTGGACCAATGACCCGATAAGCGGCATGGTGACCGTCTGCGATGCGCCCGGGCATCAGAGATACCCGCGGATCTGCAATCTGGCGGGAAACAGGACTTTTATTGCCTGGCAAGATGAGCGCACTGTGCCCGTGCGAGCTTATTATCAGGTGCTGGATCCCGCTGGAAATGCGTTGCTGGCGGAAAATGGCGTGCCACTAATTGAGGGCAATTGGTTCACGGCTTTGGGTGGAAATGATAATGATGACGCGGTAATCCCCGACGGATTGGGCGGCTGTATTGTGGTATTTATGGATGAGCGTGACGGCAGTTGGGATGTCTATGGCCAGCGCGTGGATTCCCTGGGTAATCGGATGTGGGGGGCGGAGGGCCTTGGGCTGGTAATTTGGCCGGGACCGTCAAATCAGGACGCAGGCGCAAATTCGCTTCGCGCAGACTCCCTGGGCAATTTCTTTTGCTCGAGCGTCGTGATCTATACCAGCACATTTTACGGAATGTATATGCAAAAATTTCGCGCAGACGGGAGTGTCCTTTGGGGTCCCATTGGGGCCCTTGTGCGTTCGCCTCTTCCGGCACCCGATCTCGGCGGCGAATCCCAGGCGACAGTTCCGGATATGGCGGGGGGCGTTATAGATGTTTGGGAGGATTATCACTTCGGCTCAGAAAACGTCACCCTTTATTTTCAGCATTTAGACGCCGATGGCAATCCGCTGCTGCCTCTGAATGGCATTCCCGTCCGCAACCTCTCCGGTCAGGCCTGTCAGGGGATTCTCGACCACGGCGTTCCCGATGGACAGGGGGGCGGCATCTGGGCGCGCACCACCGCCTGGTCGGTCAATTGGTTTTACCTTTTTCGTCTGAACAGCCAGGGACAGATGCTCTGGGAATGGACCACCGGCAATATGAGCGCTCACGGCTTCGGCAATCAGCTCCTGCGCCACCCGGCCGACGGAACCATCTGGTTCCGACTTGCAGAAGACGTGCCCGGCCATCACGGCACGTTCCTCTACCGCTTCAACGTGGAAGGCACCCCCCTCTTCGGAAATCGGGGCTTGCGAAATGGGGCCGAACCTATGATAGCCACGGCGGATGCGATCATTGACGGCACCATGCGATGGAAAGGAGTAGGGGCGGCTATTCGCACCAAGATTTGGGCAGAGCGGATTGCTGGCACCGGTCACCTGTTGTGGAACGTGGATGTGGCGTTGGGTGGAGCGTCGCCCGGTTTAGGACCCTGTTTTGCCTATCCGGTGGCGGCATCAGACGGAGCTGGCGGAGCGGTTTTCGCCTTTGAAGATCACAATGCCACCAATGACATCGCCGCACAGCGCGTGCTCTGGAACGGCAGACTGGGTGCGCCGGATTCGACTGCATCTGCGCCTGAGGCCCATCGGGAGCCGTTGTCCCTCAGCATCGCTGGCGGCCATCTGCGGTATATTCTGCCAACGGCGGGCCAGGTAAAAATAGAGCTCTTCGATTTGCTGGGAAGACGTGCGGCCTTGATTCTGGAGACCTTTCAAGATGCCGGCGAATACGCCGTGCCTTTCGATGATCGCGCCTTACCCTCGGGAATATACTTTCTGCGACTCACCACCCCTGCCGGGGCGCAGACCGCCAAAGTGGCGCTGATCAGGTAATCGTCAAACCAAAGCATCTTTAATTCAAAAGGAGGCAGTATGAAACGGCTCAAGGAATTCTTCGGCAAGTCTTGGCGGCTGATCATGTCGCTGGGGCTTCTCATGTCCCTACCTCAAATTTCGCGAGCGCAGTTGGGGCAGTGGACGCGCTTCGGTCTGGACGGCGGCGGTGTGGCCCACGATGTGCAGTTGCTGCGGCACGACGACGCCAGCCCCGTCAACGACCAACTCTGGTCGGTCAGCATGAGCTCTGGCTATTACCGCGCCTACTGGTCTGGCACAGCCTGGTCCGACTGGACGGGGCATCAGCCCGGAAAATCCGGACTGGGGGTGGACGCCATCGAGGTCAGCGGCACGGAATATGTCTTGGTGGGGACTTCGAGCACCGGGGTGCAATTCTGCGATGATCCCACCTCAGGCAATCCGGGCTGGGACTATCCCGTCCCGATCTACTACCCCGATGATTGGAAATGGGCTCGCATTCACGACGCGGCCTTCTTCTGGCCCAGCACGGGCAATCCTACCGGCCCGGAGGGGCAATACTACTTCCTCCTGGCCGCGCCAATCTACGACGACCAACCAGCATTAGTGGCAAATCCCGGATTGTATCGCTGGAATTCGACTACCTTTGCGCGCGTGGATGAATCGGGATGGACGGACACGGCGCATGGGTATTTTAGGTTTTATCGGGACATTGAGTCGCCCAATATTCTCTACCTGGATCGCCGCCAGGTGGAAGGCGGCGAATACGGCGGCCTGTATAAAATCTCAGGCAGCTATGGCAACCCAACGTTCGCCCCCGTCGACATGGGTCTCGGCAACACATTGCGCGATGTGCTGGGCTTCAATCAGTGCGAGTACAGTGGCGACGTCTATACTTATGTCCTGGTCAAGAGGGACGTCTCGGGAGATCCTGTGTATAGCGTTTATGTCAGCACCACTATCACCGACGAGGAGCCTGAATTTGATCTTCTGGGCGACTACACTAGCATCTTTCCGCCCTCAAGCTCCACCAATGAATTGTACGATGTGCGCAGCGAAATGGCCGGGGTGATGGGCAAACCGTATGACATCACTAATGGTTATCATTACCTATGGATCGTGTCGTCAGGCCAATACGGGGTCTGGCGCGGATTTGTAGGGGCGTTCTGATGAACGCCCTATTTTTGCCTTCTATAGCGACATTTGAAAAATTATAAATTTCTCAAAAAGTGCTTGCATTAGGCTCATTTATTTGTTATATTATAGCTGT
>Ga0214473_10000579_pt1 | contig 51073 bp, 51 predicted proteins | sample RVTome_7_FD_203509 | JGI IMG/M metagenome (GOLD analysis project Ga0214473, IMG submission 203509) | Soil microbial communities from uranium-contaminated site in the Upper Colorado River Basin, Wyoming, United States - RVT98D197 | ecosystem: Environmental > Terrestrial > Soil > Contaminated >...
GACACCTTGGAAGTCTTTGCGCCAGGGAAGGAAATCATCCATCCCGCTACAAAACTCTCTCTCGGTTGGACCACAGGAGAATTAAAAGGGGTCATCCGGGTGAGTGAGCTTTTTGGCATCGATGCGGCAATAGGAAAGGCGATTCAAGGTCAAGGCTTCACTCCAAATGATATCGTTAAATCACCTAATAAATAATATCCGTCCATACCCCCTTCCCCCGTCATGCCGGACTTGAGGAGCCTGCCCCGTACTTGATACGGGGGCATCCAGACGCCGTCCCGACGAGAGTCGGGAACCATCTCAAAGACTGGGTCCCGGTTTTCACCGGGAACCCTGGATTCCGGCTTTCGCCGGAATGACACGCTTTGTTGGGATATATGTCGCTGGATATTATGAAAACAAAGATTAAGGTTAAGGCTGAGGTAAAATTGCAGGCCTTCTGGGGATGACCTTTTCAAGGGATTGTTTGATTTCTTGTGCTGTCCTCTGAATTTCAGATTGAATCATCAGGATTTTCTTATCGTCAAGGCTCGAGGTAAACCCAACGACCCAAATCGCCGCCGGGGGAAGCGAGGTTATTTGTATCGGAACAGCAACAGCCCGTACACCTTGGAGATACTCTTCATCGTCGATGGCATAGCCCTTTCTCTTTGCCTCTTCCACCTGGGAAACTAATTGAACCGGATCGGTCACCGATTTCGATGTATAGCGAACAAGCCCCATTCTCTGTGCAATCTCTCTTGCCTTCGTTTCTTCAATCTGAGTAAGAAACACCTTTCCCAATGCCCCGGCCAGCAAAGGAAGCCTTGTCCCGGGAGGGGATGTGATTTTAAGTTGATTTCGAGATTCCACCACATCAAGAATGGTGATGTGATCTCCATTCATGGTTCCCAGGAAAACAGTCTCCCCTGCCACTTCCATCAATCTCTCCATGGGAACCCGGGCGACATCTCTAAGTTCCATTCTGCCATAGGCCTTTTTGCCAAGTTCAAGGACCGTGTACCCAACGGTGTACTTTTTGTGGATGGGGTCCCTCACGAGGGCTCCCAATTCCTCTAAGGCCAGGGTTATTCCGTGGACCGTACTTTTACCCATTTTCAGCCGCTTCGCCAATTCGCTCACCCCAAGGCCGTTTGAAGAGTCGGTAATGATCTGCAAGATCTTAAAGGCTTTTTTTACGGATGGGGCAGAGTATCCAATTTTTTTCATGTTTCACCCTGGTGAACATCTTGACTAAATAGAATTAGCAGATCCATTCAGGAAAGTCAATAAGAATTTTCATATTTACTATCAATGATGTCTCATAAAAAGTCAAAATCCGTCACTCCGGAGAAAGCCTGAGTCCAGAACCTATTGACATCACTGGATTCCTGCTTTCGCAGGAATGACAAACCAGAGAAAATTATTTTTTGATTTAATCATAGATCTCTTGACAAAACAAAATGATATGCTATCCTTTTTATGGAAGAAAATCGTTCATGACAAAGAACTAATTGAAAGAATGAACAAGCTTATAAAACGTCAACGAGTCTGGAAGTGGGAAGTTGCCCTCTATCTCTACTTAGCTGGCATGGGAGCTGGGTCTTACATCATTGGCATGGCGGTCCATTGGGCTTTTCATCCCGGCCAGATAATGATGATCCTGGGTTTCGACTTGGACATTGCCAATGGGGCAATCCTTTGGGGACCCGTTCTGGTTGCATTGGGCGCACCCTTTCTCATCCTGGATCTCGGAATCAAAAGAAGGTTCTTGTATGCATGCCTTAACCCCCATACCTCCTGGGTTGCCAGGGGATTCCTGATCCTTTCCACATTTATTCTTCTCGGATTGACCGTTTTCGGAATCCTGTTTTTCAGTCCCGGGCTGCCATATCGGATCCCAACTCTTTGGTCCATTCTTGAGATTGTCAGCTTTGTCTTTGCCTTTGCCACAGCGATCTATACAGGAGTACTCCTGAAATCGGTTAGATATGTTCCCATCTGGAACACGCCTTTTCTCCCCGTATTGTTTTTAGTCTCCGCCTTATCCACAGGTTCCATGGCGATCATTCTCTCGACGATGGGATCCGGCCTTCTCTTGCCTGTTAACGAGATGTTTGTTCCACTTGCCCACAGAATCCTCCCCGTAGAACAGGCTTTCATTTTAATCGAAGGATTTGTCCTCGCCCTGTATCTCTATTCAAGATATCGGAAAAAAGACCAGGGGGAAAATTCCGTCCGCCTCCTCATCTCAGGGAAGTTGAGATTTCTTTTCTGGGGAGGGATCGTCTTCATCGGGTTCGTTTTTCCCTTTGTTTTAGAATATACCTATTCCCAGGTTCCGGATTATCCCGCCCTGGTCTTCATAACCGGTCTTCTCCTCCTGTTAGGAGGTTTCTTTCTCCGGTTGGGCGTACTGGCTTCAGGAATTAAAGAAGAGCTCCCGATGGATAAACTTATTAATATCAAGGCAAACATGAGGATCTTCGGAAACGATTGATAATCAATTTTGATGAAGTCACAAAAAGTTGAAAAAACCAATGATCGTCATTCCGGCGAAAGCCGGAATCCAGTAATCTCCGCTAATTATGAAAACACTGGATCCCGCTCGGAGCGGGATTTCCACCGGTGAGACGACTTTTTACCGGATCATCAAATTTGGAATTATGAATTTTGGTAATTGCGCATTGTTTCGAATTTTGGAACTCGTGCTTCGAAATTTTAGTAGGGAGAAAGGGGTCTGTGATGCAGGGAAAGGTATTGATGGTAGACCATGAAAAGTGTACGGGTTGTCGGCAGTGTGAGATGGTTTGCTCAGTCTTTCATACCGGAGCGAGCAATCCAAGCCGATCAAGAATCAGGGTGATCAAATATGAGAATGTCGGATTCTATCTCCCGATGACCTGCCAGAATTGTGAGAAGCCTTTCTGCGTGGAGGTTTGCCCCACGAAGGCTTGCCACCGCGATGTTGAAAACCAAAGGGTGATCATCGATAAAGACAAATGCATTGGGTGTAAAACCTGTATCATTGCATGCCCCTTTGGAGCCCCATCCTACGATCATGTCGAGCGAATTTCCATCAAGTGTGACTATTGCGATGGAAATCCCCAGTGTGTGTCCTTCTGCAATCCAAAGGCGGTCGTCTACATTAACAGTGAGATGGTGAGCCTGACTAAGAGGCGTAATTTCTCAGCCAAATTCTATGAATTGACACGGCAGGAAAAATAAGCGGCAAATGACAATGGCCTTGGGTTAAGGTTAGGAAGCCCGTTTCGTTTAGGGTTTAAAGGTTACGTGCCTGCACGCCGGAGTGCGTTTCGGCACGCAGGCGTGAAGTTCTCAAGACGAATAACGTAACCGAATGACGATACGGGCATCGTTACCCTGACCGTTAAACGATACCTTTCTAATTATCCCATGATCTTCTTCACGCACCATACCGGCGAGCCCCACGGTATACTGGGGGCTCAGGTGGCGGCAACGTTTTGTCAGCGAAAGCTCTCAATACCCTCCATCGTCGTCGGAGTTGAAAGAAACTTCTCAAAGGAACGATTGGTTCGTTTTATCGAAGAGCATTACGCAGGGAAAGAAAAGGTCGTGGCTTTTTCGCATCTCTGTGGAAGAAAAGATATCATCGGGCTTGCTCAAGAGCTAAAACGGGAAGGTTTTACCACGGTTCTCGGAGGACCCCAGGCCCGGCAGGATTATGAGGGGGAACCGGAGTCTAACCTATATCCACACCGTTTCAAGGGACTGAAATCGATTATCGATGTTGCATTCCAGGGTCCTGTCGATCACCTTAGATTAGAACATTTGGGGATGAAGGGTGTGTTTGCTAATCACCCATGGAATAAGAGTATTTTCCTGGAGGTCGACTGGGAAAACCTCTATACATTCTCGGACACCCTTAAAAAGACTGCGGTCCGGCTGGGACAGGTGTTGAATGCGATTGGCTGCCAGTACGCCGGCAAGTCTCAGACAGTCACCCTGCCGCCACCGACCGCTCTTCGTGAAAAAGATATTCCAGAAATAAAAGTCCGAAGCGAAGGATGCATTTTCTGCGATGTCTCACGGGATAAAGGGTATCACGGCCCGATAGAGCATGATCGAGTCATGGCCCAGGTGGCGGCGTTGCCCGAGGTCGAGGGGAGAAAGATTCCCTTCGAACTCATAGACGAATACCCTATCCGCTCCATTAGGAGACTTATCGAAGGGACCGAGAGAGATGGAATCAAACTCTCACAGATCAATCTGGTCTGCCGGGTGGACGATATTAATGCTTATGCCACCGATCTCGTGGGGATCTTGACGCTTGCGCAAAGGCAGGATTTGAGAATCATGTTTGCATCGGTCGGGTTTGAATCCTTCTCCGATCGGTTGCTTCAATATTTCTGTAAGGGGATCACCATGGATGATATCGTGAAGTGCGTCGAAACCTTGAGGCGTCTTAAAGACCGCTTCAAGAACCATTTCTTCTACCGCCGGGATGAAGGTGCGAATCACGGCTTTATCCGTCCAACGCCCTGGGACGATAGCGAAACGCTTCAGGAGATAGACAGAAACATTTTTCTCCACCGGTTCTTTGAGGACATCCTGCCCGAAAATAGTATCCCACTCATCGTTCACCACGCGTCATACCTCGGAGACTGGATCCGGCAAATTGAATCCATTTCAGGAATCACCTTCGGCAGAGAAGGAACCTGGATAGAATGGTGGAATCCGGGGTTAAATTGAACAAACCCGATAGGATTAGAGTTCACTCTTATGAACTCTGATCCCAACAAGTTAGCAATTTACAAAATAAAACCAAATCGTACAAAATATTACTTTATGTTAAAAATTATTACCAAGCCTAAAATAAAGAGGAAAATCTATATCTTTATTAATAATATCAATATATTATAATAACGCATTTTTTTCTTGACAAACGAATAATAGTCATTTATTAATTTAACAACGATTTTTTAAAAAGATTCAAGGGTTCACTATTCTGAACAGATGTCTGGTGGAAAAAACCTTTAATCTATCTTTCAGGATTTTCTCTGATTAAGAAAGGAGGTCTATATGGGAAATGAAAAGGATGGACTTTCAACTGCTGAAAGCCTGCGTAAGACCCGTACCTATGGTCAGTTTAGGTGCCACAATCCCAGCTGCATGGGAAGGCTTCAGCCTGATCCTGGAGCGAACCAGGTGAAATGCCCTGTTTGCGGCATGGAATTCAGGGTAGCTTGGATCAAAGCCGGTTTTCCCCGAATTAGGGGCCCGGTATGGGATGTAAACAAAAGATTGGCAGATGAGGCATTCGAAAGAAAAATGAAGGAGGAAAAGAAAGATGGCCCTAAATAGGAAGATAGCATACATTGATCTCTCCACAGGGAAGATAGAGATTAAACCTATTCCGATCGAGGTGCGAAGAAAATTCTTGGGAGGCCGGGGGCTGGATGCCTATCTGCTTTACAACCATACAAAAAAGGGATGCGACCCCCTTGGGCCGGACAATACCCTCATGGTCAGCGGTGGAATCTTAAGCGCCACCTTAGCTTCGGCAACCGCCAGGACTCATGTCATGGCAAAATCCCCGCTGGCGGGTATGCTCGGAAGCGCTAATATGGGAGGTTTCTTTGCTCCCGAATTGGCCTGGGCAGGCTTCCATCATCTCGTTATCAAGGGGAAGGCAGAAAAACCCGTCTACCTCTGGATAAACAATGGAAAGATCGAGATCCGCGACGCTCGCGGCCTGTGGGGTAAAACGACTACCGAAACCCAATGGGCAATCCGGGAAGAACTGGGGGATGAAGACATCAAGAGCCTGATCATCGGTCCGGCGGGCGAGAATCTTGTGAGGTTTGCCAATGTCATGACCGGTATAAAGAATGCCGGTGGAAGAACCGGAATGGGAGCGGTCATGGGCTCAAAGAATTTGAAGGCCATCGCCGCCCGCGGCACCATGGATATTAAAATCGCCCATCCAAAAGAAGCTCTCGAGTTCAACAAACGCTTTATTGATCAAATCACGAGCGCCAAGGTGAACCAGACCCAGGGAACCCTCGGCACCCCTTTCATCTGGGGAGCCACTAACTCCTGGGGCGGCATACGGTGCAGAAATTTCCAGTACAACCAGGAGCTCTATTGTGATGAGATTGAGCCGGAAGCGATCGATGATAATTGTACGGAAACAATGGGCCCCAACCATATGGCTGGGTGCTTTGGTTGCCAGGTCCATTGCCGGGCGAAATATAAAATTCCCACCGGACCCTATGCAGGAGTCTATGACGAGGGCCCGGAGTATACTTCACAAGGAGCTTTTTGCGGAGAGCCGGACTGTCGAAGTCTTGAAACCTTGCTCACAGGAAATCACCTGGTGGATCAGTGGGGAATGGATAACCTTGAGACCGGAAGTATTATCTCGTGGGCAATGGAGCTCTACGAGTTAGGAATCCTTACCAACAAAGAGACGGATGGTTTAGAGTTGCGTTTTGGCAATGACGAGGCGCTCCTGGAGATGGTAAGACGAATTTGCTTCAGGGAAGGCTGGCTGGGTAACACCCTGGCCGAGGGAGGAATTTTCGCTTCCGAGAAGATTGGAAAGAATTCGTTCGACTACCTGATTCAGGTAAAAGGAGTGAGTAATCTTCACTCCGATGAGCGGGCGACGCCCGGTCTGGCGCTGAATATTGCAACGGCATCCCGCGGCTCAGATCATTTAAGAAGCCGGCCGGCCATTGACCTGTACCATTTGCCGCAGGAAGTGATGAGAAAGATCTACAGCAGCCCTGTGCCCTACGATGGGCCGTTGAGTTCTGAACATACGGAATACATCGGAAAGCCGTGGCAGGTCTTCTGGCATGAGAACTGTTATATGGCCGTGGATTGTCTCGGGATCTGCAAATATCACACCACCTTCTTGGGTGCGACGCTTCCTAATTTCGAAGACTGGCCTAAAGTGCTCTACTACAATACGGGGCTGGAGTTTACTCCCAAGGAAATCTGGGAAGTGGCGAGACGATCCAACATGATCGAACGGCTCTTCAACCTCCGCGAAGGATTGCAGAGAGAGGATCTTAAGAGAGGGGATATGCTCAATCACCGCTATTTTGATGAGCCCACCCGAAGAGGAGCGCTCGATGTGGTTGGAAGGGTCATCGATCGGGAAAAATTCAAGAAGATGGTCGATGAATTTTATGAATACAAGGGACTTGATCCAAATGGCGCACCGAAGCCGGAAACGCTTAAAGCGCTTGGCCTGGAAAAAGAACCCTCCCACCTATTATAACGAAAATCACACCCCCACTCTCACCCTCCCCCCTGGATGGGGAGGGTTGGGGTGGGGGGTAATGAAAGGAGAAACTGAATGGAACCGATGGGTAAAGTGCTCTCGATCAATCAAGAAAAGTGCACCGGGTGCAGGCTTTGCGAGCTCGTCTGCTCAGTCCACCATGATGGCATATCCAATACGGCTCGAAGCCGGATCAAGGTAATGAAGTGGGAGTCCGAAGGGCTTTACATTCCCATGTCCTGTCAGCAGTGCCAGGATGCTCCCTGTATGATTATTTGCCCTGTTCGCGCCATTTCCAGGGATGAGAAACTGAGCCGGGTGATGGTGAACCAGAATAAATGCATTGGCTGCCGTTCTTGCGTTACGGTTTGCCCCTTTGGCGCCATGAATTTTAACGTGATCGACCGAAAGGTTTTTAAATGCGATCTCTGTGATGGAGACCCGCAGTGCGTCCGTTTCTGTGAAATGAAGGCTGTGGACTACGTGGACGCGGGCCGTGTGAGCATCTCCAAGAAAAAGACCGCTGCCGAGAGAATCTCAGCAGCGCGAAAAGAAGCTGCCGCCTTAGAGGCAGAAGCACATTAAATCTCACTTCCCCCTCTTATCAGGAGGGCATCCCTCCATAACAATTTTGTTCTTGAATAAAAAACGGGGCTGGCTTTGCCAGCCTCTTTTTTTCCCCCGCCGAAAAGATCTGGGCAATCGATCATAATCTCCGAAATAATAGATTCTCTAACTTTCCAGAAATTTCGCGGGAAAAGCTTGACAAAAAAAACGAATCATCTTAGTAGCGTAGTGTAGCAACAGTCCTCAGGTTCCGGGAGGATTCCTTTGATTCTTGCCGAAAAAGATCAAACCACGCGATACTTGATTAGCGTCGATGCCGCAAAGTGTAATGGGTGCCGAATCTGTGAAATGGTCTGCAGCCTCAGCCACACAGGAGCTTGCTGGCCTGAACGATCGAAACTGCGGGTGGTATCGGAGGAAGTGGACGGTGGGACGGACAGTGTCCCGATCCTGTGCATGCAGTGTGAGATCCCGGCATGCCGGCTGGCCTGCCCAACGGGGGCAACCTTCGAAGGAGGACCGGCTGGAGCGCGCCTTGTGGCAGCGGAGAAATGCATCGGCTGCTCTGCCTGCGTGTGGGCATGTCCGTTCGGGGCGTCCGCGCTCGACCCAGCGACCCGGGTGGCGCACCGATGCGATCTATGCGAGGGGGACCCTCTTTGCGTGAAGCACTGCCCGACAGGCGCGCTGAGGTACATACAGGAAGATAAACTCGGGAGCGTTACGCAGCGGCGGAAATCAGAGGCTTTCTTCAATCTCCAGCAGATGATACGAGGGTAAGGGGTCTGGATCATGAAAGGCCAATACCTCTACGCAGGTAAGATTCTCTGGGTGGATTTAACCCAAAAGACGACATGGACGACGCCGACAGCCGTCTACGCGCAGAGGTTCCTGGGCGGAAAAGGGATTGGGGCCAGGGTGCTATGGGAGAAGTCGGGCCTCCCTTCCCTCGATCCCCTGGGGCCGGATAACGCGCTCAGCTTTGATACCGGTCCTCTTACGGGCACCTTGATGCCCGGCTCGGGGCGAAGCCTGGTCTCCGGCAAATCGCCGATTACCGGCCTGCTCGGCACAACCCACTTCGGAGGCTCGTTTGCGCCGGAGCTGAAATATGCAGGATATGATCATGTGGTAGTCACCGGGCAGGCAACAGAGCCGGTTTATCTGGCGATCGACGATGAGGAGGTAACGATCCGTTCTGCGGCAAATATCTGGGGCCTGGATACGTATGAAACCCCAAAGGCTCTGTTTAAAGAACTGAAAAACGACCAGATCAAGTGGGTCTGTATCGGACTGGCCGGGGAGAGATTGGTCCGCTTTGCTACGATCCTCGGAGACAGGAGAGACTCGACAGGAGGAGCAGGTCTTGGCGCAGTCATGGGCTCGAAAAAACTCAAGGCGCTCGCCGTACACGGGACGGGCGGGCTTCGGGTCGCTAACCCAAAGCGCTTTTACGAAATGTGCATGAAGAGCCAGGATGTGCTCAAGGCGAGTGACATCACCCGCCCTTTCCAGACTTTTCGGAGCGGCACGGGGCGCCAAAAGATATGTTGTCCCAACTGCCCGATGTGCTGTATGGAGGATTACCACATCCAGGATATTGGGGATGGCGATATTTATTACCAATGGTATGCCGATTTAGCCAGGAAGATCGGCGTGCACGATATCATGATGGGCCGGATTTTAGCGCTTTCCATTAACAAGTATGGGTATGATATCACATCTCTTGGCGATATGATCGTCTGGGCGGCCAGGTTGTACGAAAGAAGTATCCTCACCGATAGGGATATCGGCTTCTCCTTGACTTGGGGGGATGGAGAGGCATACCTGAAACTGTCTGACATGATTGTCAGGCGGGAGGGATTAGGGGATCTCTTAGCTGAGGGTCCTTTGCGAGCTGCCCGGGCGATTGGCTACGCATCCGGACAGGATGCTATTTGTAAGGAGGATTGGCAAGGATTTTTGCTGGGCGATGGACTCTCGGCGAAGGAAATCAACCGATCTCGTTTCGCCTTTCCCGCCGGGGAGGCTGGCAACGTGGAGAGGACCGTATTCGCTGAGGATGCAATCGGGAGGGCTGACCTACTCGGGACCTGCAAGTGGCACACCGAGATTAACGGACTACCGGTAACAGCGGAGGTGCATGCAGAGGTACTCTCGATAGGCCTGGGTAAGAAGATAACGACAGATGAGCTGGGCGCCTTTCAGAGGCGGTTGCGTCACCTTGAGCGCGCTTTCAACTGCCGGGAGGGAGTGCGTCGCCAGCAGGATCCTCTCCCCGATCCATGCTTCTCTGATTCAGGACTCGAAAGTGGTCTCGAGGATAAAACAATAGATCGAGATAAGTTCGAGGCAATGAAGAACCGCTACAATACACTGCGCGGCTGGAATCTGAAAACTGGGGTGCCTACTCGCGCTACCCTGGAGTCTCTCGATTTGAAGGACGTTGCCGACGAACTGGAGCGGCGGTCCATTTTGCCAGGCCCTCTTTGAAATTTATGGCCTTCGCCTCCGTCGAGAACAGATAATGGAAGGCAGGTTAGAAGATGGTCGAAAAGATTGGGGTGTTCCATGTTGATCTCGCAGTCCTTGGCTACCAGATCGCAAGCGTCTTGTTTGTGGCCGGCTGCCTCTACCGCTTCGTAGCCTGGCTCCGCTATCCGCCAAACCGCACGCTGTGGACGAGGTCGATGCGGACTTTTCAACACCGCGGCAGGTGGGCGACCCTCGCCGCATTAATTCGGTCCATGGTCGCCCGCATCCTGTTGCAATCCTTTATTGTTCGACGCGGCTGGCTGCGCTGGTTCACCCATTTCGCCATTGCCTGGGGTATGATTGTCGTCTGCGGCGTCTGCTTCGCCCTGGCCTGGGGATGGATGAGCTTCTCCTTAGTGGATCAGCAGGTCTACCGGGCCCATCTATTTGATCTGCCCCTGCTCACGTTTCAGGTCGGCAGTGTGATTGCCTTTTTCACCTTCAATGCGATTAACCTGGGCGCGCTGCTATTGCTCGTGGGACTAATGCTGGCCCTCTGGCAGCGCTATACCTTACGGGCACAGGAGACATCAGAACGGAGGGCGGACCACCTTGGTTCTTTATACCTCCTGTTGGCGGTAACGGTGAGCGGCCTGTTACTCACCGTGAGCTACAAATTCCTCAACGGCATGGGACATCGTCAGCTGGCGGTGCTGCACGAGATGACGGTTGTTCTGGGACTGCTATGGGTGCCTTTCGGTAAGCTTTTCCACATTGGGCTGAGCCCGGCCGCCGTTGTCCTGGATGTTGCCGAAGGGGCGGGACTCGTTGAACCAAGCCGTTGCAGTCGATGTGACAGAACGCTCTCAGCCTTATGGACCCCGGGAGATCTGGAAGGAGTGTTGGCTGCCGCAGGTGTGCAACAACAGGGGGATTCGGCGGACGCGGCAGTGTTGACGCTGTGCCCATCCTGCAGGCGTCACCACTTGGCGTCAGTGCTCTTGTCAGGGATAGGGCAATCGGGATTGTTAAAAGCAGTGGGACGGAGTTAGAGTCGTGTCAAAAGTACTGAGAGAGCAGAACGGACCCCACCAGCCTGACGGAGAGTGGCTGCCAGGGTTTTCATTGGATAGCCTGGAAGATAAGTTGAGGAGCCGTCGTGGGTTTCTCACATTTCTGATGGCCGGTTCAGCGGCACTCTTCCTGGCGACCGTACCTTTTGCACGACGCTTTTTATGGCCTAATGAAAAACAGTTCCCGAAGCTGGAGCTGTTGCGGGTAACGGATATGCCGCCTGGGGGGGCCCTTCCCTTCTCCTATCCCGGAAAGGACGACCCTGCCCTGCTTGTGCATTTAGCGAATGGCGAGTGGCGTGCTTATGGAGGAATGTGCACGCATCTCGGGTGTGTCGTTTACTGGGATACGGCATCAGAGCGACTGGTCTGCCCTTGCCATAACGCCGCGTTTGAGTCTGAAGCCGGCGCCGTATTGATGGGACCGCCGCGCCGGCCGCTTCCCAGGATTGACCTGAATATCGAGGGGGAAAGGATCTATGCAGTGGGGATGAAGCTATGATGGAACGGATCGATGCTCAGACCCGCCAACGAGTTGCACGAAAGCTGGGGAAGGCCGTGTTCGCGCTGGCGGTGGTTGTGGCTGCTCAAATCGTGGCTCTGGAAGTGGTACTTCGGGGTTGGCAAGCCGAGGAGGCTATGGCGGTCTTCGTGGGCATCGGTTCCTCTGCTCTCCTTTTCGCTCTATCGTTGATCCTCTTCATGAGGACGCGGCGAAAGGCTATATCCGGCGAGGGGTTAAGTTAAACCTTTTAATAATACTGCTTGCCGAAAGACCATACTTCTCATAGAGATCTTTTGCGCTCCCTGATTCCGTGAAGTCATGGAGTCCCACATAATCAAATTCTACTTTTAAGCTTTTCAGCGCGATGACCCCTGCCACTTCATCCTTTAGACCGCCGTTCTTGAAGTGATCCTGTAAGGTAACAATCTTTTTGGACCTCTGGCTTGCCTCAGCAATAATATTCTCATCAATTGGAACAATGGTCGGCATGTCAATCACGCCAATGCTTTCCTCCACAGATTGAGCCACAATTAGTGCTTGGATAACAATAGGACCTGAGCCCATCAGGGTCATGTCCGATCCATGCTTGAGCCAATATCCCTTTCCAATATCGAACTCCCGGATCGAGGGAACATCATAGAGATTATTCACCCCATAGATCAGCTCAGTGGGGTTGCGTCCTAAACGAAAATAGACAGGACCTTCCCATTGGAGGACTTTCTCAAAAAGGAGGTCCGCTTGGATGGCGTCCGAAGGCTCGATGATCGTCATATTCGGCAATGCCCGGGCAGCGCCAATGTCCTCCATGGACTGATGACTGACGCCGTATTCTCCTAAGGCAATACCCGTATGGCTGCCTATGATTTTCACATTCTGCCTGGGATAAGAGACATCCTGTCGGACCATTTCCCAGGCTCTTCCCGTTGAGAAGACTCCGAAACTGTTGACGACCGGGATCACCCCGCAGCTTGCCATGGCAGCCCCCATGGACATCATATTACATTCCTGAATGCCGACATTCATGGATCTTCTTTCGGTCAGCTCTTCGGCATCTTCCGCATACGCGCCGACAAACTTGGTTGTCCCGCAGGGATTCGTCAAATCCGCATTCAGAACAAAAATATTTCGATATTTCCCCAGGCGATGCAGAGCATTCCCATAACCGATCCGGGTGGCAGTGGCTTCTTTGTATTCGCCCTCGTGAAATGGATTGGCTTTCATGATATCCGCTAAACTCTGTTCTTTCATGATCTCGCCGGATTTCTCCCGGAGAGGCGCCACCCTCAGATCTGGAGGGGGATTTATTCTAACTTTATCCTCAAGAGCCTTGATCCTCCCGTTTAGAATCTTTTCGGCCCTTTCATACTGCTCTAAGCTGATCGGAGAGGCATGATACTTATTATTGTTTTCAATCTCCGGGAACCCTTTCCCTTTGATTGTATTGGCTATCACCGCCAGGGGCTTCTCACGCCTGTCTCCCTTAAACCTGCCGAATGCATCAATCAGGTCATAAAAATTGTGTCCGTCGATTGACATCACTTCCCAATTAAAAGACCTCAGCTTTTCATCCAAAGGCTCAAGGGAATTGATTTGATCTGTTTTCCCATCACACTGCAAGCCGTTCTTGTCAATAATGGCGCAAAGATTATTCAGCTTCTTGTTGGGAATGGTCATGCACGCTTCCCAGACCATTCCCTCTTGGAATTCTCCGTCACCCAGTATAACAAAAACATCAAACCCTCTCTCATATATTTTACTGTAAAGAGCGAAACCTGCTCCGATGGCCAAACCATGGCCCAGAGATCCTGTGCTGAAATCGACTCCTTGGGTCCCTCTCTCGATGAGACGATGATTTTGCCTGATGAATTGGTACATCGACGGATGCCCCTCGAGGGGGCTGTCAATTTTTTTATAAATTTTCAATATCTCTTCGCTGAAAAATCCGGCTTGGGCCAAGGTGGCATAAAAAGCAGGCGCCGCATGGCCTTTGCTTAGGACCACCCTATCGCGTTCGGGCCAGAGAGGGTCTTTCGGATTATAATGCATGATTCTCTTCCAGATTTTTTTCTCGGGATCGAAAAAACGGCCAAAATACAGGGCGGTGAGGATATCCGTGACAGACAGAGAACCGCCCGGATGTCCAACTTTTGATTTGGCAATATGATCCAGAAGGAGCTTCCGGGTTCGAGTTGACAGAAGTTCCAGGCGATCGACCTCACCCTGTTGATTCAAAAATTCTTTTTGTCTCATGATGGGATTATTCTCCTTCAAAAGGGTTCCCCTCTGACTTAAATTATATTTAACGCTTGATTAAGTAATATTTAAACTATTCTGGAAGATTTTGTCAATGAAGGTTTGAACCAGCGGTAGGGGGAGAGGTGATTCAACCACGGCGGTAATTTCTTGTCATTCAATGCAAGTCATCCGCCGGCGAGCATGACGACCAGATGGATTTCATCCCCGTCCTTTACGGATTTTATCAATTCATTTGGGTAGGCTGTGGCATGATTGACATACACTTCAACGATGTTCAGCAGCTTCCCCTTTTTATCAAAGAGCGCTTTTTCCATTCCGGGGAATTGTTGAGTGAGATCGTTCAGACATTCCCCCACGGTACGTCCTTTTACGGGTACGGTCTCCAAGCCGTTTGTAAATTGTCGGTGAGTTGTATGAATGTGTATGTTGACAGGCATGTCCTACTCCTTTGATCAATCTATTTCCCCTTCAGCAAAGTGTGCGCCACAACCATCCGCTGGATTTGATTGGTCCCCTCAAAGATCTGGATGACTTTCGCATCCCGCATCATTCTTTCAGCGGGATAATCCCGAATAAGACCATACCACTCCATCAACTGGACCACATCCGTGGTCACCTTCATGGCCACATCCGAAGCGAAATATTTCGACATCGCCGAGAACATCTGAACCGGAACCCCTTTCGCCTTTTCATCCATCATATGGGCAGCCTTGTATACCAGGGCCCTGGCTGCTTCGATCTCGATGGCCATATCCGCCAGTTTGGACTGAATCAACAACGCTTCGTCCTTTTTATCAAACCAGTTCCTTTCTTGACCGAAGTGGACTACATAATCCAGGGCTCCCTGAGCCAGTCCCACGGCCTGGGCGCCAATGGCCGGCCTCGACCGGTTCAACGTTCTCATCATGAGCCACCATCCCATGCCCTCGTCACCGATTCTCTGATCGATCGGAACACCTATCTCGTCAAGAATGACTTCCGTGGTATTTGAACCGCGGATGCCCATTTTCTCCTCCACCTTCCCAACAGAAAGACCTGGCGTCCCCTTCTCGATCAGAAAACCCGTTATTCCCTCCATTCTCTTTTCCGGATTCGTCAGAGCGAAAACGGTGTACAGGTCGGCCACGCCTCCATTTGTGATAAAGCACTTTCTACCATTCATCACATAATGACCCTCTTTCTGAATGGCCTTTGTCCGGATGGAGGCGGCATCGGATCCGGAATCGGGTTCCGTAATACAAAAACAGATCAGACCTTTTTCTTTCACGATTCTCGTCAGGAACCGCTTCTTCATTTCGTCCGTTCCCCCGAGGGCAACGGGCATTGTTCCGACGGCTTGCACGATCACCAGGAGAGATGAAGACGCACAGTATTTCGCAATCTCCTCTGCCACCATGCAGAAGGACGTAATGTCTCCACCCATGCCCCCGTATTCTTTTGGAATGATAAGACTCAGAAAGCCCTGTTGATGAAAAACCTCGGCAATGTCCATCGGGAACTCGCCTTTTTCGTCAATCTCCGCGGCGCGGGGAGCGACAACATTCCTGGCCACTTCCTGGGCCTTCTTCCGCCAGCTCTCTCTCTGCTGTTGAATCTCATCCATCGTTCCAACTCCTTTGAGTTCAAATTGCGAATAAGACGAATGACAACGAATGTAATGAATAAGCCCTATTCGATGGATTCGCTTCCATGCGATTTCTGCCGTCACCCCGGTGAAAACCGGGGTCCAGTCAGTTTGCAAGGGCTCTGCGGAAACACTGGATTCCGGCTTTCGCCGGAATGACGCGAAAAGAGCCAAGAAATCATTAGTGATTTACATGTTCGATCCCCCGGACACTTCCACGGAAGCTCCGGTCACGAAGCCCGCCTCATCTGACGCCAAAAAGGCCACCACGTTGGCCACCTCTTCAGGCTGGCCGATCCGTCCCAGCGGGGTTCGCTCAATAATCATCTCTCTATATTTCTCAGCCATTTTGGAAATGGTCGGAGTGAGAATCAAACCGGGAAGAACTACATTGACGTTGATCTGGTACCGGCCGAGTTCGCGAGCGACGCTCTTCGTCAGACCGATAATCCCTGCCTTCGCAGAGCTGTAGCTAATGGCGGCGAGCCCCCCGCTCTTCCCGTAGATGGAAGAGATATTGATGATCTTGCCATAACGGTTCTCCATCATATGGGAAGCGACAGCCTGAATGCAGTTGAATGTTCCCTTTAAGTGGACGCCCAGGACCGCATCCCAGTCTTCCTCCTTTATTTTCAAAAGCGTGGCGCCCCGATCAAACCCGGCATTATTGACCAGAATATCTATTTTGCCCCAGCTTTTCAAAATCTCTGCAACCATTTCCCGGACCTGCCTCTGGTCCGCTACATCCACCGCAAAAAAAAGGGCTTTTCTCCTCAGATCTTCGATCTCTCCTTTGGTCTGGTTCCCCGACTCCTGATTCCATTCGACAATGGCAATATCCGCTCCTTCCTGAGCCATCTTCAGGGCGATGGCCTTTCCGATTCCCTGCCCTGCTCCCGTCACAATTGCTTTCTTATCCTTCAACCGCATCGTTACATCCTGATGTCACAATAGTGCTTGACCATGTAAAAGACACCCGAATGGTGCGTCGAGCAAATGAAAAAATTTCCCAAATATTAACAGATCGGGTTAAAAATCGTCAATCTAAATTATAAAATCCCTGCACTTACACCGTGAATCAGGTGTATTCATGCTTTACACCTTATTTTGGGTGTGCATCTTTGTCAAGTTTTTATTATTCCCGGGAGATAAAAAGAGGGAGGTTCAAAAAAGAACCTCCCGGTGGAACTATTCGTTCTTCCAAGTGGGTTGTCGCTTTTCAATAAAGGACTTGAGGCCTTCCATGGCATCGCACGTCTTCATCAATTGATCTAAGTAGATCTTTTCAATCGCTTTCAACCCTTTGTCCATATCATCGTTGAGACCTGCAAGCGTTGCCTCTTTCGTCAACTTCAAAACGATTCCACTTAACTTCTTGAACTTTCCAATAAAAACATTTACTTCGTCTGCGAGGGAGGCTTCGGTGACCACTTTATTGATAAGCCCCAAGCTCAAGGCCTCCTGGGCATTGATCGCGTCTCCGGAAAGGATCAGTTCCATGGCTTTCTTCCGTCCAATCAATCGTGGGAAGATCAACGCGGCAATGGGTGGGAAGACTCCCACCTGAATCTCGGGTTGCCCGAACTTCGATTTCTCTGTAGCAATCACCATGTCGCAGTACAGGGCTAATTCGCACCCTCCTCCGAGGGCGGAACCATTTACGACGGCTAATGATGGAACTTTCAAAGCATCCATGAGTCTGAACATCCGATGAAAGGTTTCGATCATTTTTGTAGCCAGATCGCCCAGATGATCCGCTACTTCCACTCCGACGGAGAAAGCCTTTCCTGCCGCCTGGATGACAAGGAGCTTCAAACTTTTCTCTTTCATCAGGCTCTCTAAACAAGTATTGACCTCCTCCATCATCTCGATATTGAGCCAATTGAGGGGCGGTCGGTTCAACGTCAGGAAAGCCACTCCCTCCCTGAATTCTGTTTGAATGTGTTTGAATGCCATCGAGTTCACCTCCTTTGTGAAATTCCAATTTCCAAATCACAAATCCCAAATAAATCACAAATTCCGAGTGTCCAATGATCCAAACAATTCTATGTAGTCTTGAGATTTGAAAATTGGAATTTATTTGTTATTTGGGGCTTGGGATTTGGTGCTTTCCCAGCCTGCCCAAGAACGAGGATACCCTTTGAGTATTCACCCAAAGGGTATCCCTTTTGCGCTCACTCCTAACTCCACATCGTTTGCAACACGGTTATTTGCTCTGGGGTTTGCCCATGACTTCCTCAAAGAAGGTCTCATCCATCAGTTTGCCTTCGGCGATATTCTGGCGATACTTGATGAAATCGATCGTGTCAACACCCGTAATCTTCTTCGTGTTGAAGGCGCCGAACCCGAGGAAGGCCTCTCCCATCATGTTGGCAGCGAGCCAATGCCGGTTCGTGTTCTTCGTCTGATCCCAAAAATATTTCTTCTTGTTGCGGATGCCGTCGATGGACATGATCAAGCAGCCTGGAAAAAGGTTCGCAAAGGTCCAGCAAATTCGTTCTGTCTCCGCATCGAGAAGTGCGAAGTCATATTCATTGTTTTTTAGCTTGCTGTTCACTAACTCCCGTGCCTTCTTAAATTCATCGCCCGCCTTATACTCCCCATAGACAAGCTCGCCGTCTTTCACGTAATCATCGGTCACAATCTGTGGATTGCGCAGCCACTGGCCTTTATCCCCTTTGAGAACGGGAAAGCATTTCGTGATGAGACCTTTACGCCACATCTTATACGCCGACCACATCTCGCAACTGATACAGCTCCACATGGCATCTTCGATGGTCAGGTACCAGGGAAGAAAGTCGGAAGCCCCACCCACCGGCGCTGAGCCATGGCGGGGGCCTGCCTGGCCGAAAATAGCAAGATCGGACGCGATGGTGAGGTCGCAGGCGGTTCCAATTTCCTGTCCTCCGGCGACTCTCATCCCATTCACCCTGGAGATGACGGGTTTCTTGCACATCAGGATGGAGTCCACCATGTTATTGAAGAGTTCCATGTAAGCCCCATACTCTTCAGGTCGCATGCTGTAATACTCTGAATACTCTTTGGTATTGCCACCGGTGCAGAAGGCATAGGGACCGGTTCCGGTAAATACCACGGCCACAACCGAGCGGTCCGTGGAGGCATTTTCGAACCCGGCGATGACGCCCTTCACCATCTCTGTCGTGTAGGAGTTGTATTGCGCGGGGTTATTGAGCCTGATCCAAGCGTTATAGAGCCCCTGGATGACATTACCCTTTGGGTCTTTTAGAGGTTTTTTCTCGTAGACCACGCATGGGGCTTCGGTTCCCCAATGCTCTTTCCCATAACGATCGTGAAATTTGATTTCATGCTCCCTCGGCATCCATTTCAATGCCATAACATTCCCTCCTTTCAATTGATAGTTGTGGAAATCCTCTTCCTTTTAGAGGACGAAGATCCCTCGATAATTGCTTCCTTTACAAATCCGAAATCCGAATATCGGACGAAGCGTCCGTCAAGGACCAACTCGAAACAAACTCAAAACCCCAATTTCCCAAATGACCCAAACTCCATTTGCTGTTGTTTCGTTTTACAAATTTCGGTCATTCAATATTGTTTCGAATTTCGTGCTTCGAGTTTCGAATTTCTTCCCCTAAAAATCAGGGGTCAGCACAATCCTCTTCTCTGGTGATCCCGCTTTGTGGACCTCATCAAATACAGACTGGATCTGACTCATCGGCCTCGTCTCAACAAAGGGACTGATGTTAATCTTCTTCGAGAGGACCATCCCCAGGACGATTGGATAGTACTCTGGCAGGCATCCCCAGGTTCCAATGATCTCTGCATCAAAAGCCATGAGCCTGGAAATACTGTATTCGTTCTTCGCCATACCGAAACCGATGATAACGAGCTTCCCGGTAAAAGAGAGAAATTCTAAAGCCATGTCCTGCCCTGCTTTGGTTCCGCTCACCTCAAAGATCTTCCATCCAAAACCCGCTTCCAGGCCATTCTTCTTACAGATCTCGCGGAATTCATTCCGGACATCCTTGACTGCCTTGTCCTGGGAACTGATCACAAAATCGGCTCCATAATTTAATGCCCTCTTCAGTTTCTCCGGATTTCTCGCAATTCCGATGACTGCCCTGGCGCCGAGGGCCTTGGCTGTTTGAGCCATGTAAACACCGACCCCTCCGGTGACTCCGATAATGATCACGTTATCCCCGGCCTGAAGATCAGCCCTCTTTGCTGCCTGATAAGGAGTTGTTACGGCATCGGCCACTACCGCTAAGTGCTCCAAAGCCATGTCATTTCCCCGGTTCCTCACCTCACACAGATCAATAGAAGGCACTGGAATGTGGCTCGAAAACCCTCCATAAACTCCCAGGCTGTTCCCTGGCATCTTCTGGGCCAGGCAGCGATTCCCTCTTCCCGTCTTGCAAAGAAAGCACTTTCGGCAGGGCATGACGGCAGGAATGATCACCTCTTTCCCAACCCATTTTTCATCGCCTGCAATCACAGTGCCGCTGATTTCGTGGCCGAGCGTCAGGGGGGGTTTCTGAACCGTAGGTACCCCATCGTAGAAATAACCTAGGTCGGTATGACAGACGCCGCAGCCCGCCACTTTCACCAACACCTCATCCGGCGAAAGGGAGGGAACGGGGAGAGTGGCTTTCGCCAATTTACCAGGGGTCGTTTCCCCGGTATCTTTATTCTTGGCTGTCGGCTGGACCATTTGCCATGTGTCAATCTTATCTGGAACTGTTGTCATGTGTTTCACCTCCTCCTTTAAATTAATGTGGATTTCGGAATGCGGAATTCGGGATTAAAGATCCTGAAATAATTGACAACCCTAACTGAGACCGAATGCTATGACTCCATCTTGGATGATCTTAAGGAATTCATTCCGCAATCCGAAATCTGCAATCCGAATTGGACTGTTAGGTCATTCCAAGCCCGCCATCTACGCAAAAGAGTTGGCCGGTAACGTAGCTTGAATCTCCCGATGCCAAAAAGACGAAGGCAGGAACGACCTCTTCCGGTTCAGCAAATCGACCCAGCAAAATCCTTGCCGTATAAATCTCTTTCAGCTTTGGGTCTGTCCGGATCTTCTCGGTCATTTCCGTACTGACATATCCCGGTTGGATCACATTGACCGTGATCCCATAGCCGCCCAGTTCGCGGGCGGCGGACTTCGTCAATGCGACGACACCTCCTTTGGCCGCGCTGTAGTTAATCTGGCCTTTCGTTCCCCACAACCCGGCTGAAGAAGTCACATTGATGATCTTGCCGTATTTTTGCTCCATCATGTATTTTGAGGCAGCCTGAATGCAGAGAAAAGCACCTTTGAGATGAATATCTACGACCTCGTCCCACTGCTCCTCCGTCATTCTATAGAGCATATTGGGTTTGGATACACCCGCATTGTTCACCAGGATGTCGACTCTACCAAAGTGGTCAATTGCCGTTTGAATGATCCGGGCCGCATCCGCCTTTACGGCCACATTCCCTTTTACTGCCGCTGCCTTCCGCCCCATGTTTTGGATCATCCCAACCACTTCTTGCGCCGGTTGATCTTTGGTCGCATAATTGACGACCACATCGGCTCCTTCGTTGGCAAAAGCAAGGCTGATCGCTCTCCCAATCCCTCTTCCCCCTCCCGTGACCACTGCTACTTTTCCTTCCAGTTTCCCCATGGCATCGTCCCCTTGACTTCACCAGATTTCAGATCTGCCACTCTACTCAATGACTGCAATGACCGCTTCTGCTTCTACTTCCTGGCCGGCAGCCACACAAACCTCTTTTACTTTTCCGCTGACCGGGGAAACGACTGGCATCTCCATCTTCATCGCTTCCAGAACCGCAACCTGATCATTCTCCTCTACCTTATCCCCAGCTTTGACTGACACGGAAACAATCTTCCCCACCATCGGCACTGTCACAGGTGTTGCCATACAAATCCTCCTCCTTAAATAAGTTATTTCAAACCCAATGCATGCCTGGAAATAATCATTTTTTGAATATTCGAAGTCCCTTCGACGATCTGATAGGATTTGGCATCCCGGTAAAGTCGCTCAACGGGGTATTCCGTAGAAAAACCGTAGGACCCAAAGATTTTCACAGCCGTATTAGCTGCCCGGACTGCTACCTCTGCCGCATAGTACTTCGCGCAAGAGACTTCAATGGTGTTCTTTTCCCCTTTATCCCGGTTGGAAGCCGCACGGTAAACAAGAAGACGCGCTGCCTCTTCTTCGACATACATCTCGGCAATCTGTTCCTGGATCATTTGAAAATTGGCAATGGGTTGTCCAAATTGCTCTCTCTCCTTTGAATACCGCACAGAATGGGCCAGGCAGGCGCTTGCGACCCCAACCGCCCTGGAGGCAGAAGAAAGACGGGTATTGTCCAGCATGGCCATGCAGATTTTAAATCCATCGCCTTTTTTGCCGACCAGGCTGTCTTTGGGCAACTTCACATCCTCAAAGATAATCTCCCCGGTGGGTGCACAGTAGAGTCCCAATTTGGTTTCAATCGGTTTCTGGGTAACGCCTTTCGCGTGCATGTCCACCATAAAGGCTGAAATACCTCTATGTTTCGCGGCACGATCCGTATAGGCATAGACGATCCCCAGGTCGGCGGCAGGAACTCCGGAAATCCACATTTTTGTGCCATTAAGGATGAAGCCGTCTTCCACCTCCTGGACGACAGACTTCATGGAGGACACATCCGAGCCCGTATTCGGCTCTGTGATCGCAAAACATCCCAAAAGGTCGGCATTGATCAATTTGGGAATCCAGCGCTCCCGCTGGTCCTCCGTTCCAAAATTGAGTAAGACGGATTGAATGGCATTCATCTGCAGATTAAAAGGAAGTCCCCAGGAGGGTGACACCTTGGCGATTTCTTCGGTCATCACTGACGCTGCCAAAAAACCGCTCTCATTTCCGCCATACTTCTCTGGCGCGATGCAGCCGAAGAAGCCCAATTTCGCCATCTCTTTTACAATCTCTTTCCGGAATCGATGCTCCTTTTCATCCTCTTCCATCGTTGGAGCAATCTTCTTTTCTGCAAAATTTTTGGCCATTTCGCGCATTGCTTCTTGCTCTTCTGTCAATGCAAAGTCCATATGGTCAGCCTCCTCCTCTTTAGATTGTGCAATTAATAACAAACTCATTATTCTTTGTCAAGCCTTTTTTATCGGGGCAGTATTAAATTTAACCATTCGTATTTATTAATATTTTTGTTTTACAGGGCGGAATTAAATCCATATCCTTGACATTATGAGCTAAAATGGGCGATAAGAATACCATGAGAATTATGGGTTTGGATATGGGTTCACACACCATTGGAGTAGCCGTCAGCGATGAACTTGGTATCACGGCTCAAGGCCTCAAAACGATTCGCAGGAAATCTGAAAGGGAAGACCTGAAAGAGATTAATTCGATCATCGATCAGTTTGGCGTTACTGAAATTGTAGTGGGTCTTCCCAAAAATATGGATGGGACATTGGGAAAGCAGGCCGAGTTAGTCCTTCGATGGGTAAAAGCTTTTCAACAGAAGATACAAATCCCGGTGGCCACATGGGATGAACGGCTTTCTACTGCGGGGGCCTCCAAGGTTCTTCTTGAAGCTAATCTTTCCAGAAAGAAAAGGAAAAAGGTCATTGACAAATTAGCCGCTGCTCTTATTCTCCAGGGCTATCTCGACCAGAACAGGAAACCCACGGATGGTATCTTCCATTCAGCGTAAAACTTTGTTTGTGAGCCTATCCCTTGTTCTATTTGTCTTGATCCTCTCGATTCTTTGGCTTCTCTTCAACCCGCCGTCCAAAACGCCCTCATTAAAAGTGGTCTTCATTAAGAAAGGATCAAGCCTTAAGAAGATATCGGAAGTGCTTGAACGCGAAGAAGTGATCCGAAATGCCCATTTCTTTGCCGGAATCGCTACGATCCTCGGCAAAAAAGCAGAAATCAAAGCAGGGGAATATGAATTTCATACTCGGATGCTTCCCTTTGAGGTTTTAAAGACTCTTATCAAAGGCCAGGTTAAACGCCATCTTGTAACCGTTGCGGAGGGGTGCACCCTTTCCCAGATTGCCCAGCAATTGGAGGATTTGAATATTGTAGAAAAAAAAGCTTTTCTCGAAAAGGCGACTTCACCCAATTTTATTTCTTCCATGGGGTTGGCTGAATTAGCGGGCAATACCCTGGAAGGTTACCTCTTCCCTGAAACCTATCACTTTTATAAAGAGATGGATCCTGAGGATGTCATCCGAATCATGGTGCAGCAGTTCAAAAGAGTCTTTATGCCCGAGGGGTCAGCCTGGGCGACCCATTCGGGAGTCTCCGAGAGAGAGGCGGTTATCTTGGCTTCCATCATTGAAAAAGAGGCCTCCCTGGCTCAAGAGAAAGCATTCGTTTCAGCCGTCTTCCACAATCGCCTGAAGAAGAGGATCCCTCTCCAGAGCGATCCAACGGTCATCTATGGAATCCGGAATTTTGATGGAAATCTGACCCGTGAGCAGCTGTCCATTCCGTCCCCCTATAATACCTATCTCAATGCCGGGCTTCCGCCCACACCGATTTGTAACCCCGGGAGAGATTCTCTACATGCGGCCCTGAATCCGGCGCCGGTTCCCTATTTCTATTTCGTTTCGAGGAATGATGGCTCTCATTTTTTTTCTTCGGACATCGAGGAACACAATCGCGCAGTTTGGAAATATCAAAAACGCCCCCAAAAAAACTTGACAAAAAAATGAGCTCTCATTTATGTTAGACTTTTATTAATCCATTAGAAAATCTCTTCAGCCCCCCGCCTTTCTGCAAAGGTGAAGATGGAGCTGAGGGAAAAAGGGAGGTTGTCCATGAAAGAGGTAGCGGTCATTGGTGTAGGCCAGAGTAGCTTCGTTAGAGGTTACGAGGGGTCTATCCGGGAACTGGCCTTCGAAGCGTTCAGAGAAGCGATGCAGGATGCGGGCGTCACCCAGAAAGAGGTGGATGCTTCCATTTTCTGTTCAGCCCCTGAATATGATAAACAGCGCTCTCCAGCCGGCGTGCTCGCAGAATATCTTGGGCTCATTCCTCAGCCGACGTTTTATGTGGAGACCGTTTGTTCATCGAGCAGCACCGGTGTAAAAATAGGATACAGCATGATTAAGTCGGGGCTTCATGACGTCGTGGTCGTCCTTGGGTTCCAGAAGATGTCAGAGATCACCTCTGCGGAATCTCAGGAGAGAATGGGCCGGGGCGCCGACATTCAGTGGGAGGCGCCCTTTGGAACCATGATGCCCGCCTACTACGCCCTCTACGCTCAAGCTTACATGGCCAAGCATGGTTTGACTCACGATGACCTGATGAGTGTCAGGCTCAAGTCATCTACTTATGGCGCGATCAACGAGAGGGCCGTCTACAGAAAAAAGGTGAAGCCAGAGGACTTCAAACAGGGCGACCCGGAAGCAAAATTGGCCGGCCCCGTCGCGTGGCCGCTCCGAGTAGGCGACTGTTGTGCAAATGCTGACGGAAGTTCTTGCATCATCCTCGCAAATGCCAAAAAAGCAAAGTCCTTTTCGAAGAAGCCAGTCTGGGTTTTAGGTATTGGAGCGGCCTCGGAGGCGGTGAACATGGCATCGCGACCCGATTTTACCAAGGGTCTGAGCGTCGGCTATGCAGCAGCCGGCCAGGCGTATAAGATGGCTGGAATGACCGCGAAGGATGTCAAGGTGGCAGAGGTGCATGACTGCTTCACGATCGCAGAGATTATGGCGTATGAGGGCCTTGGATTCGCCCCCATGGGTGAGGGAAAGCAACTCATTCGGGAGAAAGCGACGTATAAAGACGGAAGGATTCCTGTGAACGTCGATGGCGGGCTCCTTTCAAAAGGCCATCCCATTGGTGCTACCGGCGGGTCCCAGATCCGTACGATTGTTCTGCAACTCCGCGGGGAAGCAGGCCCAATGCAGGTAGGGGGCGAGCCGGATATCGGTCTTGTTCATAATATTGGCGGCGTTGGCCTGTATGGTAATGTCACGATCTTTGGCAAAGACTAAGAAAAGATCAATGCAAAATGAGCAATGGTCAATTAGCAATTATCAGTAAAAAGATAAGGAAAAATATTTTTCAAGTTGTTTCAATTTTGCAATGCTATACATGGCGAAGTAATTATTTGCGCACAGATTATCACCCTTCGACAGGCTCAGGGCGAACGGTCGAAGGGGTGACCGGTCATGGTGAGCCTGTCGAACCATCTGTTTTGTCTTGTTTCATCAATGATAGTGATCCGCAATTATTTATTGCGTTATGTATAATTGCTAATTGTTCATTTTGCATTGATTATTTCTAAAGGAGGGAAGTATGGGCTTTGAGAAATTTGGAAGGAAAAGTTTTACGGCGGTAACCAAAACGGCAAAGTTTGTCGATCTCCTGGCAGAAGGAAAGATTGAAGGGACTGTTTGCAAAAGTTGTGGAGTGAAGTTCTTTCCCCCGAGGGCCGACTGTGCAAAATGCTTGTCAAAGGAGATGGACTGGTTCGAGATGCCAAAAAAAGGCAAACTTGAGACATTTACCACCGCTTATTATGCGCCGTTTGGATTCGAGGGGGACCCTCCTTACTCGATGGGCCTTGTCGATTTTGGCGGCGGCCTGAAACTGTTTGCCCGCATAGCGAAAGGAATAAAGCCTGAAGATATCAAAGTGGGCATGGACGTGACGGTCAAGCCCTTCGAGTACGATGACGATCAGATTTCATTTGAGATTTTAGAATCCTGACCTAACTCCGTAGGGGCGATTCATGAGTCGGTACGACTGTCGTTCCGACAATCGCCCGGACTCCAATAAAAGAGGAAAAAAGATGTCAATTCAATTTAAAGGCAATCACTCTATTTTCGACGACCGGGGAGAGGTGAAGTCCCTGGTGAACTCGGTGGTCCAGAAAATGGACCCTCACGTGACAGTGGAATCTTTGAGGAAGTTGGATTTCTCTTATGTCCTTTCCCTTTCCAGAAAGGATAAAATCCAAGAGCTGGAGCTGACCCGGGAAGAAGTTGATGCGAGCTGGGGCTGGAGAAGTGGAAGTATTGACGAAGGGCTCATCAGAAAAATCGAAGAAGCGATTCATGAATTCTGAGGGAAATTTCCGTGTTTGAAATATTGAATTCCATCCTCTCAAACGTCGATTCGGACTACGCAGACATCCGGTATGAACTCAAGAAAGAGACTTCCATCACTTTCAATGGGAAGGAATTGACCCATATTGGGTCTAATACCACGGATGGATACGTCTTGAGAGTCCTGAAAGCGGGCGGGTTGACCTCTATCGCCTTCACAAAAAAGGAGGAAGCCGAACGGGCAACCCGGAGAGCGGAAGAAAATGCTCTGCTGATCGCCAGAAATACGAAAAAGCCTGTTGCCCTTGCCAAGACGGAGGCTGTTCAAGACAGCTATTCTCCCGGACTTGAAGAAGACCCGAGACAGGTCTCCATGGATGAGAAACTGGAATTAACTCGAAGGTACAACACCATACCATTGCTTCACGAAGGAATTGTCAATACGGTCACGGATTACATGGAAGTGACACGAGAAAAGTATTTCCTGAGTACGGAAGGATCAAAGGTCAGAGAAGATCTTGTGACGACACGTTTGAGCGGACTCATCACCAGCAAGGAGGGCACGCTGATCCAGAATGTGAGGGTGGGACTGGGTGGAAGTCATGGGTTTTCTGTTTTCAGGAATCAGGAGGAGGAATTCGAGAAGAAGACTTCCATCGCCCTCGATCTTCTAAAAGCGCGCCCTGTTGAAGGGAATACCTATTCGGTTCTTTTGAATCCCAGCCTTTCCGGCGTTTTTACCCATGAGGCGTTTGGCCACTTTTCGGAAGCGGACCTTATCGAAGACGCGCCCTCCATGAGAGAGAAGATGCAGATCGGAAATACCCTTGGAAACGAAGTGCTGAGCATCACCGATGATCCGACCATGGCCGGGCAGCTGGGGTTTTACAAATATGATGATGAGGGGGTCAGGGCGCGGCGGGTCCAATTGATGAAAAACGGAACTCTCACCGGACGGCTTCATTCCAGGAGAACCGCTGCTGCCTTTGGAGAGCCTCTTAGCGGTCACTGTGTGGCGGAGGACTATCGTTTTCCGCCGATTATCAGAATGGGGAATATTTTCATCGAACCCGGCGGAGCACCCGTCGACGATCTTCTCGCGGGGCTCGGAGACGGATTGTATCTTCTAAACCACATGGGAGGCCAGACCAGCGGAGAGAACTTTACCTTTGGAGCTCAGTATGGATTCGAGGTCAAAAACGGAAAATTAGGACAGATGATCCGGGATATCAACCTATCCGGAAACCTCTATCATACCTTGAAAAATATCTATGCCATCGGAAAGGATCTGGATCTCAGCAAAGTGGGCGGATGCGGGAAGGGGCAGATGAATATTCGGTCCTCCAATGGCGGGCCTCACATTCTGGTGAGGGATGTGGTGATCGGGGGCAGATAGTGGAAAAATTGATGGAAATGGCCCGAAAAGTAAGTGATCAGGTTGAGATCTATTCCCTCGAAGAGACCTCCGATGGCGTCAGCCTCGAGAATGGGACGTTAAAGGACATCGAAAGCAAGTCCCAGTCCGGAATCAGTCTCCGTATCTTAAAAGAGGACAAACTGGGATTTGCTTATACCAAGAACCTGATCGACCGGCAGGAACTCCTCCAGAATGGACTCGATTCGTTGAAAGGCGAAGTGGAGGCTTTCTTCGATCTGCCACTGACCCGTGAAATTCCTCCGCTGGACACGTATGACCCATCTATTGAAAAGGTTGTCAATGCTTCAATCGTTGAAGAGTGTAATCGAGTGGGGTCCCTCCTTGAACAGAAGGCAACCGGGCAGGTCAATGTTTCGGCCGGGCGTAAAATAAGCCGGATGCGATTGATAAACAGTCAAGGAACCGATCTCTCTTCCCGGTTCTCTTCCTATTTCTTGAGCGCCGAAATTCTTTACCCGGGTTCCCACGCTTCCATTCACCGTCCTTTTACTTCGAAGAAATTTGAGAAGGTGCCCGACGCCACTCTGGACTATATTCTGGACCTCTATAACCGTTCTTCAAAGCAAGCCTCTCCGAAGGGAGGGAAGATGAAAGTTCTCTTTCTTCCCGAGACCCTCTATGCTCTGATGTGGAGGATTCAGAGCGCTACAAACGGAAAGAATATTTATCAAAAAGTCTCTCCCGTCATGGAAAAAATGGGAACCCGGATCCTGAATGAAAAGATCTCCATTTATGATGATCCTCTCAATGATCGATTCCCCGGCGCAAGGGGATTTGATGACGAGGGAGTTCCCTGTAAAGCTTTTCCGGTCATCGACCAGGGCACATTGGTTAACTTCTATTTCAACCTTCATTATGCAAAAAAGATGGCCGCCTCCCCCACGGGACATGGATTCAAGAGCTCCATGTGGGGAGGAGAAACGATCTCCTTTATGCCCTCCCCTTCCCTCGAATATCTTTGTTTGAAACCGGGGGGCGCCTCGTTCCGGAGTCTGGTAAGGTCAATAGACAGGGGAATGATTGCCGCCGACCTGATGGGCGCTCATAGCGGCAATATCCTCAACGGCGAATTCTCGGTGGGTCTTTCTCCGGGATTGTATGTGGAGAACGGTGAGATCCTGGGGCACGTGAAAGATGCCATGATGGCCGGCAATGTCTATGAGGCCCTGAATGAAGTCATTGATCTCGAAGATATTGCGCATCCCACCTACGGGGGGACCTTCCCTGCAATGTTATTGGACAACGTGAGCGTCGCCATCAAATGATGGCTTCATAGTAGACCGAATCTCCGAAAAGACGTTTTCGAATCTTTCCCTCGCTTACCAAGAAACCGATCTCCTGCTCGAGTTCTCCCTGGGGGATCCCCATTCCTCTTGAAAGATCCGTCAATGAGAGAGGTCTTCGTTTGAGAATTCTCAGGATCTCTTCCTTCAGGTCCTGCTCACGAACAGACTCCATATGCCGGTCAAATTCGGAAATGATGAACGCCTTCTCTCCCAGTAAAGTTCTGATGGCTTCCATCTCTTCCTGAGTGAGTGGAGTCGTCCTTTTTTCAGAGGGAGGTCTGACCACCGTATTCAAATGGATCAGATCGGGCTTGATCCGGTCGAGGGCCTCTTTCATTTTCATGAGCTCGCTGGGCGCATCGTTTACTCCCTTGCAGAAAAGAATCTCCAGCCAGATCTGCCCGCTGAAGGTTCTCCTAAATTCTATCAGCCCTTCAATCGTCTTTGCCGCTGAAAGTCCGGGAATGGGACGGTTGATCTTCTGAAAGACTTCGGCTGAGACGGCGTCCATAGAGGGAAGAACCACATCCGCAGAGAGAAGGTCTTTCCGTACCTCCTCTTCATAAAGAAGAGACCCATTTGTGATCACAGCAACTGGAACAGAGGTTATTCCCTTGATCCCTTTGATTACCTCTCCGATCCTGGAGTGAAGGGTCGGCTCCCCGGAGCCAGAAAGAGAGAGGTAGTCGACGAGCCCCTTTCCTTCTGATAGAAAGGCCTTTACCTCTTCGAGAATTTTACTTACCGGAACATATTCTTTTCTCAGGAGAGTCTTATCGGTCGTCTTTCCGATTTGGCAGTAGATGCAATCATAGGTACAGATCTTATGGGGAACGAGATCGATCCCTAGAGATCTTCCCAAACGTCTTGAAGGAACCGGACCGTAAAGGTGTTGGTATCTTTTCATGCCCAATTCATCTCTTCAATCAACGTTACTACTTCGACTGACCCCCATCCCCCTCCTGACCTCCCCCTTGAAAGGGGAGGAAGTAGAGCGATTTCCCTCCCCTTCAGGTCGGTACGACTCGTTGCCGAGGGGAGGGGAGGGGTGGGGGTGGGTTGTCTTTTCAATTATGGACCGATTAATAATTATTCCTTTTTTCCGTATTCATCATGAAATACGAATTCGGAAATTTCCTTCCTCTTCGGGACCGTCCCTGGAGCGGCAGGATACCCCAGGGGGGTCATGGCCACCACATCGACATGGGGAGGCAATTTCAGAATCTCTGACACTCTCCGGTGGTCAAACATTCCCACGACCACGGTCCCTAACCCCAATGCGTGAGCAGCCAAGCAGAGATTCTGCATAGCAAGCCCCAGATCAAACAGCAACCAGTCTCCCTTTTCCGTGGCCGGCTGACCTTTGTAAAAACCCGAAACCCCTTTTTTACCACAAAGAACGAGGATGACCGGTGCGTCGGTCATGGATGAGAAAGCCGGGTTGCTCTTAGGTAGAGCCGTTGCCAGGTCCTCTTTCAATCGATGATCCTTTACGACAACGATCTCCCGGCATTGGGTGTTAGCCCAGGAAGGCGCCCACTTCACGGCCTCCAGCACGACCTGGAGCGCCTCTTCAGAAATAGGATCAGGCTTATATTTTCGAATGCTACGCCTCCCTTTTATTGCATCGGTCAATTCCATATGGCTTTTTCCTCCTTTTTCATAGGTGTCCAAAAACAATTTTTCACCACAGGGGCACAGGGGCCACATGGTTCGACAAGCTCACCATGATCGGTTAAGACCGTTCGCCCTGAGCCTGTCGAAGGGGCAGGTGCCGACAAACAAAAGGGAATCTGATTACTATTTTCACGCCGAAGGCCCTGGGATCTTCTGGAGAATCGTCGTCTCCCGATTCTCCAGAAATCATACTCCCTACTCTGTGCTCTCCGTGGCTCTGTGGTGAACAGGAATTTCACCTATAATGTCTCTTTTCCTTAATGAGAAAGCTACTGAAAATGGCCATGAAGGCCATGATCAATGATAGAAGGAAGATCAATTGATAGCTCCCTGTTTTATCAAAAATCAGACCTCCTAAATAGGCCCAGAAACCACCCGCAAGGTGGTGAATCGTAATGATGAACCCTGTCAGGAGGCCAATATGGGACATCCCATAGAGCCTTGCCAAAAGCGTGGGGGTCAGGGGACCCGTAATGAGAGAAGTGAAACCGAAAGCAAGAGCAAAAATATAGAAAGAAAGGAGGCTTTGGTATCTCAAAATCAGAAGAAACAGGAAAAATCGTATGACGAACGTTAACGCAATGGGGATCTTATTTCCAATCCTATCCGATGCAGGTCCTGCGATGAGGATTCCCGCCAGGCTCATGAGTCCAAACCATCCAAGCATGTTGGCAGCCGTACCCGCCGGAATATTGTAGTCCGTTACAAAAGCAATCAGATGCGTCGTCACCAAGAAATCACCACTACCACAAACGAACATCGTGAAGAGGAACAGCCAAAAGGAATAACTCTTCATCGCCTTTCTCAAACCCAAATCCTGGGGATTCTGATTGACGGAACTTTGTTCCTCCTTCTTTGCTACCCGATGCGCATTTTTAGAACCAAAGGGTCTAACACCCATCGCTTCCGGATCTCCCCGGATCACCAGGAAAGCAATGGTGATATTAAGGACCGCCATGATCATGCCGAGGCAAAAATATAGGGCCCGCCAACTATACTGCTGAATGAAGATACTAAAGAGGGGAATTAAGGCAAACTGCCCCAAGCAGTGGCCGGAAAGGGCCAAACTCACGGCAAACCCCCGGTTCTTTTCGAACCACTTACTGATGATAACGGAAACCAGGGTAGCCGAAGTACCTCCCAAACCGAGGGCCGCAATCATTCCATAGCAGATAAAAAATTGCCAAAGGGATTGAATGAGAGAGATGAGAAAGCATCCTCCGGAAAGGAAAACCGTCGAGAGGATGATGATCCACTTCGGCCCGTATCGATCATACAGCCTTCCCACGAGAAGGAGGGAGAGTGCGAAGACGATCATATGCAGGAAAAAAACCATTGAAATGGCACTGCGATTCCAGCCAAACTCTTCAATGACCGGTTTAAATATCACACCGATGGAATGCCTGGTCCCCGAATTGAAAAAAAGGATGATAAAAGAAGAGATCACAATGTAGAAGCTGTAATGAAGACGGATTTTTTGTGGTGTTTCTTGAGAGGGGTGTCGATTCATGCATACTCTCTGGAGTTTCTTTTCTTTTATAGTGAACGACTTAAATATGTTGACATACTTAGGTTGTCATTGCGAACGAAGTGAAGCAATCTCACGAGATTGCCACGTCGCTTCGCTCCTCGCAATGACAACCTTCTTTAGATCGTTCACGATAGTTATTCTGTAGCACAAAGGTACTTTATTCGGACTTCCTCGTTCTTTTTTAATTCCTCGATGGTCGATTCGTAAACGATCGTGCCTTTACTGATGATATAGGAATAATCAGCCACTGATAGCGCCATCTGGTAATTCTGTTCGACCAGAAGGATTGAAAACCCGCTCTCTTTGAGCTGACCAATAATCTGACCGATTTTAATGACAATGACGGGAGCCAGCCCTTCCGAGGGTTCATCCATCAAGAGCAAATCAGGATTCGTCATCAAGGCCCGGCCAATGGCCAGCATCTGCTGCTCTCCACCGCTCAAGAGATTCCCCTTCAGGGTGGAGCGCTCCTTTAGAATGGGAAAATAGGAATAGACCTTCTCTAAAGACCACCCCTGATTGTTTCTCCGGGGTTGCGCCGCCATGGTGAGATTCTCTTTCACGCTCAGAGAGGGAAAAACACGCCGTCCCTGAGGGACCAGCCCAATCCCCATCTGAGCGATCTCGTGAGAGAGCAGATGAGTGATGTCTTTCCCTTTGAAGCGCAGCTCACCCCGGCGTGGAGGTGTAAAACCGATGATCGAGCGGATCGTCGTTGTCTTGCCCATGCCGTTTCGGCCCAAAAGAGCTACCACAGAGCCTTCCTGAACCTTCAGGGATATGCCCTGCAGAACATAGCTATCCCCGTAGTAGGTGTGGATATCAATCAGCTCGAGCACGGTCGATACACTCCTCTGTCCCCATATAGATTTCTCTCACTCTTGGATCCGCCCGAATCTCCTCAGGCCTCCCGTTCGCAATGATCTGGCCGTAATGGAGAACAAGTATCCGCTCCGCCACACCAAAGACAAGATCCATGTCATGGTCAACAATCAGAACGGTAATCGTTGACCCAAGATTTCTTATCAATGCAATAATCTCTACCCCCTCATCGCGTGTCAGGCCGGAGCTTGGCTCATCGAGCATCAGGAGCTTCGGCTTCGAGGCGAGGCTCAAGGCAATTTCAATTCTCCGCTGTTCCCCATAAGAGAGGTTCTTCACAAGCTCATCTCTCTTGTCCCATAACGCAGCTGCTTCCAGGGACTCTTGTGCGCTGGAGAGAAGGTTCCCATAACTATTCATCGAACGAAACATCTGTAAGCGGGAACGTTTCGTCCCGTGAAGACCCAGGAGAGTGTTATCTAACACGCTCAGGTTGAGGAAAAGGCTGATGATTTGAAAAGAACGGGCCTGGCCGAGATTGGCGCGGCGATGAGGCGTCATCGCCGTGATATCTTGCCCTGCAAAGTAGATCCGGCCGGCCGTGGGTGTGAGCTGCCCGTTGACCAGATTGAAGAGCGTCGTCTTCCCTGCCCCGTTCGGCCCGATGATCACAAGACGTTCTCCGACTTCCACGCTGAAGGAAACATTATTTACGGCATGAACACCTCCAAAGTCTTTAGACAAACCCTCAACTCTGAGTGCTTCCATTAGGGTAACCGATCCTCTTCCGAGATTTCTGATAAAGCCCAGAAATCTCTGATTACAACGAGCATGAAACGATTACACCGAAGTAACCCCTCCCTTCCTCCCCTTAATTTAAGGGGAGGTGAGGTGGGGTTAATCATCTTAGAAAAACTGTGAAGGTAAAGAAAAATCTGTGTAATCATTTTTTGGAATCTCTGTAATCAAGAGAGCGAAAAGTAGTTTTTAAGAGCTCTCTTTTCCAGATTCTTGACAGATAAACCATAATTCCTCCCCGCGAATACATGATCACTATAACAAACAGTCCTCCGAGGATGAGAGGCCAGCGCTCAGGCGTAACCAGACTTGAAAAGTATTCTACGAAAATAATCACCATGGCGCCGATCACAGGCCCAAACAGTGTCCCGCTGCCACCGATGATCACCATGCACATGGGTAGAAAAGACGTCCCCACCGCCAAATGGACGGGAGAGATGAGCCTGTTGAAGTAGGCGAACAAGACCCCCGCCATCCCGGCAAAAGCCCCGGTCACAATAAACACAATATACTTATGAAGCCAGGTATTGTAACCGAGGGACTCCATGCGGAGTTCGCTCTCACGAATGCCCCTCAGGGAACACCCGAAGGGGGATTTCATGATTCGGTAGATCAGGTAGAAGCAGAGAACGAAGATGATGAGCACAAAATAGTAGAAATAGAGGGTCGTCCACCTAAACGAGGGGATCCCCAGATCCGGACGGGCGATGCCCGCAATCCCTTGCATGCCTGGTGAATTCAGCCACAGCCAATTCCATGCAATACTATAAAGCAATTGAGCCAGAGCGAAGGTGACCAGCAAGAAATACATGCCCGAGACCCTCAAAGAAATAAACCCGAAGGCTGCTGCAATAGCCGAAGCAGCAACAATACCCAGAGGCGCACAAATCCAGAAGGAGCTTATCTCATAATGAAGCAACAGGACGCCAACAACGTAACCCCCTACTCCGAAGAAGGCAGCATGTCCCAGGGAAAGAAGTCCCGCGTGACCGTAGATGAGGTCAAAACTTGTAGCAAAGATGGCGAAAATAAGAAATTTTGTCCAGATGGTTTGGACATAAGCTGGGAGAAACACGGGCAGTAAAACAAGAACGGCACCTCCCACGATAAAGGGTGAAAGGCGGACCAGTCGTCCCTGAAGGGTTCGATGGGTCGGTTCCAGCTTCGGGTTGGGCATTCTCTTAGACCTTTCTCCCCAGGAGTCCGCTTGGCTTCACAATTAAGATAACAATCATGGCAAAGTACATTGTAAACATGGCCAATTGGGGGAAAAGAGATTTCCCAAATGTATCAATCAGACCAATCAAGACACCCCCGAGCAGGGATCCTTGCACAGAGCCCATCCCCCCGACAATCACAACGACCAAAGCCAGAAGCAGGATATCGAAACCGAGCACGCTATGAACACCCATCAACTGAGCCCCAATGACCCCAGCCACTCCGGCAATAAATGCAGCCAAGAAAAAGACAAACATCGATACCCTCTCCAGGTTGATTCCTAAGCCTTTCGTCATCTCCTTATCGTCCATCCCTGCCCGGACAATGGCACCCAACCGAGTTCTGTCCTGAAGCCACCATAAGATGATTCCTACGGCAAGCCCAATCAAGATAATAACGATGCGAGCTGTGGGGTAAGGTAAGCCGAGGATATCCCAGAGACCGGATAAGGAGCGAGAAGTAAACTGCATTCGATGCCTTCCCCCCCAGATCCAGATGCACAAGTTGGTCAGGATGTAGACGAAACCAAAGGTGAGAAGCACCTGTTCATTGGGTTGTTTGTACAGGTGACGCAGGAACCCGCGTTCAATCATCAAACCACAAAGACCGCTCACGAGCCCCCCCAGGAGAACGCCCAGCCAGAAACTAAGTCCATAATGGATCGCGATGGTCCAACCGACATAGGCCCCAACCATGTACAGTGCGCCATGGGCGAGATTGGTGATCCCCATCACCCCCATGACGACGGACATCCCGGCGCCGGCGAGAAATAATACCATCCCGTATGAAACCCCATTGAGTAGGTTCCGGATTACTGTCTCCATCGGCTAAGATCTCCAGTTATATAACCTACGAATGCCCCATGCCCGGAAGGCGCTCGTGAACCATAAATAATCAATACCCCCCCTCTGTTCCCCCCTTAGTTTAAGGGGGGATGAAGGGGGGTTAGACGTTTCGGCACGCAGGCGCGAAATTCTTAAGACGAATAACGTAACCGGATGACGATACGGGCATCCTTCGACAAGCTCAGGACGAACGGTTTTTTCCGATCATGGTGAGCCTGGCGAACCATACCGTGACCGTTGGACGAGACCTTATTTTCTAACCAAGCCCTTCTTCCTGAAAAGAGCAGGTGGGGGACGAACCCCACCTGCTCTCATCGTCAACTATTTTTTCAGTCTCCAATCGCGCACCGCTTTCACGGTAAAAAGAGGTGGCGATAAAACATATTCTCCTCCTTTTTTCTGCGCCTCGGTCACATACATATCTGTAATCGCAACCCCCTCAGGCGTAAAAGAAAGGGGTCCTTGTGGAGTATCCATTTTGAGCTTAAGCACGGCGGGCCAGAGCTTGCCAAACGAATCATCTCCGCCAGTTGCCTTCAAGCCCTCCAGAACCACTTTTGTGAGTGTGTACGCGTTCTGCTCAGAGCAGCTCGGAAGAACCTTTGTTTTGGCCTGAATGGCTTTCACAAAAGTTTTGTTCGCCGGAGTGTCAAGCTGCCAGGTGTAAGAGGCTTCTCCTTGGATCCCTAGCGCAATATCCCCCAGTTCTTTTAATGCTTCGGGCGTATAGTCCCCATCCTGCGTGATCGTCACCATGGGCATCTTCAACCCTGCCTGACGGTATTGATAGATGAAACGGCTAACCGGCCCGGGACCTTCAAGCGCGTACATGACGACATCCGCCTTCTTGAACGTAGAGATAAATGGGCTGTAATCCGGAGAACCCACAGCAGGCCATAACTGCTGGACCACTGTCCCCCCTGCATCCTGAAATCCCTTGGCGAAACCATTGGCATAACCAATCTTACCAGCGTAGTTTGCGCCGATAGTAATGACACTTTTGTAACCTAACTTCTGATAAGCATACTGGCCGAATGGATAGGTCTGGGCGTCGACCGTGGTCGGATAGATGATATAGGTCTTATACTTGATCGTCTCATACATCCCATTAATTAAAGAGGTGATCAGCACTTTGTTCTCAGCCGCATAGGGCGCAATCGCCAGGTGGGCATCTCCCATCAGCGGTCCGATACAGATATGAATCCCGTCTTTTTCCACCAGTTTCTTGAATTTGTCCAGGGCTGTTGTCACGTCGGTTGCCCCATCTTCGACGATCAGTTTGATGTCCCGGCCTGCCACCTTATAACCAGCCTCCTCCAGTGCCAGCTCAATGCCTGCCTTGAACTTCGGACCAAGGTCGGCGACGGGGCCGGTGAAATCAAGGATGGCGCCGATTTTGATTGGATCTGCCGCTTGGGCTGTATAAGGGGTGACAATAAATGGAAGAAATGTCATTAATGCACTGGCCAATAACAGGTATCTTACCTTTTTCATTTCAAACCCTCCTTTTTTAAGTAAAATGATTTGGTCTGACCATCCCCCTTTGGGCTTTCTACGTGTCTTTCTAAGAATCACCTCCTTCTCCTGATTCTTTGGGCCTTTTAGGCTTAAATCTGGGAATTACTTTTTCAATTGTTTTCTGATGAACGTAAACTCGCAATATTGATTCGATAAACAAAGCTGTGAGGGGAAATTAAAGAGCCAATCCTCATAGAGACCCGCAAGTTTCAGATAGGTTTCAAAAATAGCGTGGTTGCATTCCACTTGAATTTTTTTGTTATAATCTTCTGCCTCTTTGGGAGGAAGTAGATTCCAGATGACCTGAGTGGTATAGGGGCAATCGAAACAGCGAAGCGTGATTCTGTCCTTCGTTTCTTCCACAATCTCCATGGGATTGCCGAAAAGCGCAAAGCTCTTGACCATGATCTGGGCCACATCACGGATCGTGAATTTGTCCCCAGGCTTTTTACCAACCGTTTCGCAGAGGCCCGGCCACTCCAGCTTGGATCTGAGTTCCCACAATTTCCCGTACATCTTAACAGCTTTGTCCGTTCCTAATTCCTCCTCCATCGTCTTGAAAGCGGAATAGTCATGAAGCGTCCAGAGAGTCATTGCATCATTGAAGGCTTTCTCCCAAGTCATCTCCGGATGGATCTTCATGAGCTCCCGCATATTTTCGACGAAACTATTGTGTCTCATCTCTTTCGGACTTTTCGCCATCCTGAATACCTCCTTTCAATTCTTTAATGATAGAAATCCTTATGAAGTTCTTTTCCTCCCCCGGTCTTCCGCAAAACTCTCTGGGTTCATCACCTCCCTCCCTCCATGAAAGGGGTTAAGTTAGCTGATCACCTGATGGACCATCCCAAGGCTCTGAGCCACTGCTTTGTTCATGACGCTTCCCTGGATCAGATTGATTCCTTTTGCAATTTCTGGATTTTCTCTCATAGCTTTTTTGTACCCCTTGTTGGCCACTTCCATGATATATGGAAGTGTCACGTTGGTCAGGGCGAGTGTGGAGGTTCTGGGAACAGCCCCCGGCATGTTGGTCACACAATAATGAACAACCCCTTCCTCCACATAGGTGGGGTGTTCATGCGTGGTTGGTGAGCTGGTTTCACAACATCCCCCCTGATCAATCGAGATATCCACAATGGCAGCCCCCTTTTTCATTTTTTTGATCAACTCCCGAGAGATCAATTTGGGGGCTATTGCTCCGGGGATGAGAACCGAGGATACGACCATGTCAGCTTTTAAAACTTCTTCATTGACATTTTCTTCATTGGATATCAATGTCGTCACACGACCATGAAGAATATCATCAATGTAGTTGAGACGGTCCTGGTTTACATCCAAAATAGTTACCCTTGCATCGTTACCTACAGCACCGAAACATGCGTGGATTCCTGCAACGCCGCCCCCGAGAATCACGACACAGGCGGGCCGCACTCCGGGGACCCCACTTAGAAGGATGCCCATCCCTCCGCTCTTCGCTTCAAGGCAGTAAGCTCCCGCTTGAATCGAAAGACGGCCAGCGACAGCACTCATCGGAGCAAGAAGAGGTAAAGAACCCTTTTCCGTCTGAATCGTTTCGTAAGCAATCCCGACAATCTTTCTTTCGACCAGTTTTTCAGTCAGGCTTTTATTTGCTGCTAAGTGTAAAAAAGTGAAAAGAATCTGACCTTCGTGCATCCAGTCAAACTCCGGCACGACAGGCTCTTTTACTTTCAAGACCATTTCCGATTCGGTCCATATCTCCTCAGGCCGCATCCGGAGTTTAGCTCCTGCTTCGAGATAGCTTTCATCTGAAAAACCACTTCCCCACCCTGCTCCGGCTTCAATCAATACGAGATGATGTTGCTTTGCCAACGTCCGAGTACCCGCAGGAGTGATCGCAACTCTCTTCTCTCCCACCTTCAATTCTTTTGGAATCCCTATAATCATAGAGTTTCCCTCCTTAGAAAAATAAAACCCGCTGGCACGGATATCGTCTCATTCAATCCCCATAGATTTTCTTCACAAGCCTCGCAACTTTTGCTCCAAATTCGGTACACACCTTCTTCCTCTCCTCATTCGGTGCACCGACTGAAACCGGGCCATAATGGCCCCCTGAAGTAAATCCAGGAACAATCATGCCGTGAACAAGAAAAGCCCGGAGGATATCGAGAATGGCTGTTTCACTACCGCCCCCAAGATCGCCCGATGAGGTAAAGGCTGCACCCACCTTCCCTTCCAGTTTAGGAAAGTATTTGATGCTCTCATCGATCATTTTTTTTATCTCAGCCGTTGTCGCTGCAAAGTACGTTGGGGAGCCGAGGATGATCCCTTGCGGTTCGAGAAGATCCTCCAGGGTAGCGTTCTCGATCTTTTTTCGAACGACACTCACCCCTTCTCTTCGAATACCTGCCTCAACAGCTTCTGACATCCGTTCTGTGTTTCCGGTCTTGGATTGATAGATGATCAATATCCTTGCCACGGCATTTCTCCTTTCTCCTCATTCCACATAAACCCGGGGAACCCTCTTCCCGACCGCGCAGACGACCTCGTAATTGATCGTTCCGATCTTCTCGGCCATTTCGTCCACGGGAAGGCCTTTGCCAAAGAGAATCACCCTGTCCCCTGGTTGAACATTCTTTACATCAGAGACATCGATCATACACATATCCATGCAAATCCGGCCCATCAAAGGTACCCGACGGCCCTTAATCAAAACCTCCCCTTGACCTGAAAGCAATCGATTATATCCATCCGCATACCCGACCGGGAGCGTTGCGACGATCGTTTCCTTCTGGGTCGTGAAAGTTCGACCATAACTAATGGGACATCCAGCCGGGACCCGCTTGACAAAGATGACCTTCGTGATGAAAGCCATGGCCGGCTTCAGCTCAATACGGTGGCTCACTTCATTTGAAGGATAAAGGCCATAGATCATAATCCCAGGCCTGACGAGATCATAATAAGATTCCGGCAGGTCCAAGACCCCGGCGCTATTGGCGATATGTTTTTTGGGTATCTTGATCCCCGAGGCCTCAATATCTTGAACCAGTCTGCCAAAAATCTCAATTTGTTTCCTGGCAGAATTCTTATCCACCTCATCCGCACAAGAAAAGTGGCTAAATATTCCTTTCAAGTTTAATTTTTTGAATCGACTCACCCTTTTTGCAAAGGTTAATGCATCCTTTGGAACCAAGCCGACCCGACCCATCCCTGTGTCAAGCTTGATATGGATGTTGATTCGAGTCCCGGCATTTGAAGCGAGCTGATTCAACTCCTCTGCAAGTTCAAGAGAACAGATTGCTTGTTCCAGGTTAAAATCGACGACCTTGTAGGCCTCTTCTGGCTGAATTAAGCCAAGAACCAGGATGGGAACATCAATCCCTGCTTCTCTGAGTTGTTGTCCCTCTTCCGGTGTGGCCACTCCGAGGCAATTTGCCCCATTCCTCAGAGCTGTCCGGCTCACTTCCACGGAACCATGCCCGTATCCGTCGGCTTTCACCACGGCCATGAGATCCCTTCTCCTCCCTACCCTCTTACGGACCTCCGAAACATTGTGAGCGATCGCTTTAAGATCAATAATGGCTTGGGTTGAACGCTTGATGCCCGGCTTTCCCTTCTCATTTTGAACAGACAATTTGGAAACCCCACGAGAACCACCTCCCACCCTCACCCTCCCCCTCTGAGGGGGGAGGGGCGGGGTGGGGGTGTGCTTAGGAGAGGCCCATTTGGGATGCAACGGTTGCTCCATCATAATATTCTGTGATCCTACAAATCTTGTCGTTTTCAATCTTAAAGATATAAGCGATTCGAATATCTACAAATCGACCGGTTGCGGCTGCGCCACGGAAATCAGCTCGATTTGTTCCGCTCCAGCGGACCTCCGCAAGAACCTGACCTTTATCGGAAAAAATGGTCAATATCTCTGCTCTGCAGTCTGAGAAACCTTTAAAAAGTTCCCTGTAGCTTTTTGCAATATGTTCCCGACCCTGCCCGGGCGGAGGATCAGCCACTTCATCCCCAACCGCATCCTCCGAGCAAAGTGAACTCATCCGGTCAACATTATGTTCATTCATTGCATCCAACCACTTTTTTACGAGGTCGATCTCAGCGTTCATTGTCCTGCTCCTTCCGTGAGATTTCTGAAAAAGTCCAGAAATCCCTGATTACACTGATTATGAAACGATTACATAAATTAGAAACAGATTAAGAATAATGAAAAATCTGTGTAATCATTTTTTAGAATCTCCGGAATCAAGAGAGCGAAAAGTAGTTTTTCAGAGCTCTCTCCGTTTTCCCTTGACGCTGCAAAAAGGCGAATCACATGAACCCGGATAGGCCGATCGAAAAGGGTTTTTTATTTCCTTTTCTCGAATCTCACCCGGCATGCATTATCGCCGCAGCATTGAAATTTATCCATGGTGAATGAGTATTTATCAAAAACCTTCAGGGCCTTTAAAATGGCATCATAGTAGTTCACGGAAGTTGCCGCCTCCGTTTTTAGAGTCATTGAGCGGGCCTTCTCTTCCCCCAGGATGGCTTTCATGTTAGCGTAATAAGCGCATGCTCCAAGCTCCGCCTCATGAACGTCTTTATTGTGCTGGGTCACATGATAAGGGATCCCTATGGATTCCCAGTAGACTTTTGAAAGCTTTCCTATTACATCCATGTCGATCTTGGATGGGTCCTTTATTCCTAAGATCTCCTTCCAGTGATCTAACTCGCTGAGAGCAAAAGTTTCCCAAAGGCCCATATAGATCTTCAGACCCTCTTTGGAACCCAGGTGCTTTTCCAGGTAGACATAGACACTGAAATCGTAGATGGTAAAGGCCCTCAACCAGTTCAGAAAGGCCTCTTCAACATATTCCCCCATTCCGAGAATGGCGGAATGGTTTTTATCATGAAGGATGTCGGCAAGAATTTTATTGATCTTTTCGACATTAGGCTCTTTCTCAATCTCCAGAACCTTGTTGACCTTCTCCAGTCCTACTGTATAAAAGAAGCTCCAAAGGTCATAAATGATCTGCTTCCTTTTTGTTGGATCGGGCACGTTTTCCAGGAGGCCTTCCAGCAAGTTTTGATGATGAAAGGCCATCCCTTGGGACCAGACATAAATGTCATCCTCCGGCTTATGACCTACTTCTTTGAGTGCCGAAAAAACGGGGTCCTTCAAAACTTGTTCTCTCGATTCCATGGTGATCCTCCTTATGCTTTTTAACCCCACCTTGCCTCCCCTTATAACTCCCCCCGCCCCCTCTTATCTTAAGAGGGGAAGAACGAAGGGGGCGTTAGGAGGGGTTATGACTTTCTCAACACTTTCCCGGGCCGCCCCTTCTTCAACTCCCCCTTTTCCACTAAAATCTTTCCATTAACAATGACATATTCAATTCCCTCCGGGAATTGTCTCGGGTTTTCATAGGTGGCCCTGTCACGGATACGATCGGGATCAAAAAGGACCAGGTCCGCCGCATATCCCTCAGCGATGATTCCCCTATCCTTGATTCCTAGCCGATTTGCCGGAAAGGATGTCATGCGGCGAATAGCATCTTCAAGCGTCAACAATTTCTCCTCTCTCACATAACGCCCGAGTATTCTTGGATAGGTCCCAAAGGCGGCAGGATGGGGTTTCCCTCTGCCGATGTCAACCGCATCGGTGGCATAGCCTCCCAATGGATGCCGGATAATCGCTTTGATAGGCTCTTCGTTCTTCCTGTCACCCGAGACCCCAAAAATCAACTGGCTGATTGCTCCGTTCTCTTCAATCATCAGATCCGTGATCGCATCAAAAGGAGATCTACTCATTTTTTTCCCCAGCTCGACCAGGTTGAGCCCTTCATACTGTTTATTCTTTTCGCTGGGGACGTATCCGATGTGAATATTCTCCCAGCCGCCTGCCTTCACCAGGTTGTGGGGCCATGACCCGGGAACCCAGGTGGGCCACGAAGGGACGACCGTCTCGATATCGTGCTCAATCTTCTTTCGTGTATCGGGGTCTTGAGCCCTTCTAAGAAACTGGGGCCAGCCTCCGTCCAGAGCCCAGGGGGGGTAGATCGCAATCATCATCGTCATGGCAGCCGTGTAAGGAAACATATCGAAGGCGAAATCGATTCCCCTCTGCCTCGCCTCCTCATCCAGTTTCAAAGTGATTTGAATCTTGTGCCAGTTCTCCTTTCCAAATGCCTCATAATGAGACCGATGAACCCTGCATCCCGTCTTTTCACCAATCTGGATGACCTCTTTTTCGGCATCAATATCGGTCTCGCTCGACCCCCTCACATGGCTTGTGAGAATTCGATCGTATTTTGCTACGACGCTCCCAAGCTCGATGAATTCGTTCGTGTCAGCAAACATCCCCGGTGCATAGATGAGGCCGCTCGAAAGCCCGAAGGACCCCTCTTCAAAACTCCGGCCAAGGAGTTCTTTCATTTTGTTGATTTCCCCCGGCGACATCAAACCGGAGGAAAACCCTTTTACATAAGCCCTTATGGCCCCGTGGCCGGTTAAGGTCCCGACATTAACCGTGACGCCTTTCTTTTCGATCAAATTCAGGAACTCAGCCATGCTATTCCAATTCCAGGGGACGGGATCGGGAGTCATCCACCCCACACTCTTCTCCATATCAGGCTTCAGTTCATCCCGTATCGGGGAAACACTGAGCCCGCAGTTTCCCATTATTTCAGTGGTGATGCCCTGCCGGATTCTTCCTTCGAGAAGATCGGGTTGCCGATCGTTCAAGAAGATCATTTCCGAATGGGAATGCATGTCGATGAACCCTGGAGAAAGAACTCCATTCCCCCCGTCAATCACCGTTTCGGCATCCTTCGTTTCGACGCGACCGATCGAAGCGATCTTTTCACCTTGGATGCCCAGGTCGGCATGATACCAGGGGTTTCCGAAACCGTCTACGATCCGAACATTTTTAATGACGAGAGAATACATTGGCGTACTCCTTTCCCCCTCACCCTCCCCTCTCCCCTCAGGGGAGAGGGGAGGGGAAAATTTCAAATATCTTTGGATAGAATTAGCTATTGGCTATCCGCCACATGACAATAGCGGCCACATCCGAAACGGCCTTCAGACTGTTCGGGTTTATTTTATCAAAGGTGTCATGAATAGAATGGTAATAAGGGTCATCGGGCGCCCAGAACCAGGTCGCAGGGACACCCACTTCTAAAAACCTTGCGCTCTCCGCCACCCCCCAACCTGCGGTCATTCTTCCGAAGTAATATCCTAAGTCCTCGGCCACTTCGTCCACCATCTTCATCAGCCATTTGGGCTGGAGGATCGGCGGGGAATCAGGCCACAGCCCTTTCTCCACCTGTTTGACCATCCCTCCCACACCCACCATATCAATATCGACGAGGGCTTTCATATTTCTCTTAAGATCTTCTTTGTGCTGCTGACAATAATTCCAGGCCCCGATCGTAACTCCCTCTTCAGCGGTGCTCGATATGAACTCAAAGCTTCTCTTGGACTTTCTTTTACACAAGACCCTCGCAATCTCAAGCTGACATGAAGAACCGCTCAAATTATCGTTCGCTCCCGGGGCCATTCCGTTATCCCGATGGCCGATCAACCCGATCCTCTCCTGGGGTAACGTCGTCCCTCTCTTTATTCCGGAGAGTATCACGCTCTCTCTGTCTTCTGTATTCGTCTGGACATTGAGGTAGACGCGGGTTTCTCCCTTTCCGATGTGATACATCAATTTTGCTCCCTCCACTCCGGAGACGCAGACGCCGGGCAGTCTCTTTGCACAAAACCGGTTCTCGATCCTGCTGTTTCCGGCTTCCATAGACATCCGATACGGCCAGGGCATGGGGTGAATGATAATCAACCCCACAGCTCCATGCTGAACTGCTCTCTCGGCAAAGGTGCCAAGCCAAAACTTGCTGTAACCGAGTCCGGTTTCAATAATCAAAACGATTTTCCCCTGAACATCCTCTCTCCTGTAGTCTTCTTCCTCGCCTTCTCCCACAAAAACCACTTCAGCCTGGATCCCCTCTTCCGGGGTGGAAGGAGAAAAGTAAGGGGGAATCGCGGCAAATTGTTCGCCCGTGGCCTCCACACGCAGGATGGGCTCTTTCAACTCGACGAAAGTGGGGACCTTGATCTTTGTCTCTTTGATTTCCAACCCGAGATCGTTGAACACTTTTCGGACATAACGAATCGCCTTCCTGTCTCCTTCCGTCCCAACAAACCGGTCTCCTATCTTGGAGATCCTCTTGATGTGCTCCAGTTCGTTTTTCCCCTTTATCTCTCGAATCATCTCGAATTCTTTTGTCGAAATCATTCGCACCTCCTGCTATAATTCTCAGGTAAAATGAAGAATTATACCTGATTTCAGACATCCTATTCTTTTCTCTTTATAGGATGTCTTTCAGGAAAGGTTCATTTTTTATTCAAGGTGGAGCAATCCCATCCGAGCTGTTGATACATTTCCACAACATTCCAGTGGTCCCTGATGTACTTAATTTTCTTGTTCTCTACGAATGCAACTTGACAATACTGGCAATCGAATCTCTTTCCGTTCCCGGGCATCCCAAAGAAATCGTGCATCATCGTACCACTGATTCTGCCCATATTAACGACCTGGTTCCCCTGGACAATAAACGCCTCAATATAAGGTTTGAAATCCGGAACCGCCTTCACCCAACCTTCGCCGAACTCCCTGATCCCTTTATGCCCTACTGCCGGCTCAAAGGTGATGTCATAGTAGACGCCATCTTCGGCCATGACAGAAAGCACCTCCTCCACGCTTTGATGGGCCCAGCCTTTCAGCTCGATCATGACAAGCTTTAGATTTTCTCTTTCCTCCGAACTGAGGTCCTTAAAAGAAGTCATGTCCATCTCCAGCAAATTCTTTTGGCTCATGCGCCATTCACGAGTCTTCATCTCGAAAACCTCCTTCTCCCTTATTCTCAGGAATGAAAAAATTCACCCGCGTCAATCCGGGGCGGCTTCCTTAACCTTCATTGCTTTCATGGTTTCTTGGAGAAACCCGACGTTGCTTCTGGAATCTTCAGCGATAAATTGAATATCTTCCTTCGTGGGGAGATACGGTTTCGCTGCTTCCAGGATGTTTCGTATATGAGATTGACGGACCTTTTGCAAATCCATTTCTTCAACTCGAATCTGCCCGGCCCTTTCAGGGATGACGATCACCTTCCCGGGAATATTTTCCCCCGGATCTCCTCTCTTCACTAAAATCCCATTCTCCTTGGCGAAAGTAATCTGGGAAGAAGGCAGCTTTCCGGCTGAAGTATATTCGGTTTCCTGGACGACTAAAATCTGTTCTTGGTCAAGCTCCCTCGCCAAAGCCATTGCGCCCGCCAACGAGGTATTCCCCGCGGGTCCCCTTTGAATCCCCTCAAGTCTTGCCAGGAGTTCAGTTGTATAAAAAACCTCTCCCTGGCTCGTAAAGACGTAGCGATCTAAGTAACGAAGACCCCGGGCGCAATTTCTGGGCACATCCGTTCGGTCTGGAAAAGTAAGGAAAGGGATTCCAAACCCGGTATGCCCGGTGGTGAAGGATTTTCGATTGAAGTCATGGTCGCTTGCCATGTGAAGCCCCCGGAGATCCACCGATACACCCACGACCGCCGTCTGATTGCTCCCGGCCCTCATCAGCCCACGAGCTGTCCCGGTGATATTCCCCCCGCCAGCGTGGGTAATCACTACCATATCCGGATAACGGCCCTCCTGCTGAAGGACCTGTTGCGCCAACTCGTAACCCAATGTTTCAATCCCGAGAATGCTCGTGGGAACATAGAGAGAGGCGCTATAAAAACCGGTCTCTTCAAGCACCCTCAACATGATGTAAAAAAGCTCCGGCCCAACGGTGAGTTGCCAAACCTCCGCCCCATAGGCCTCACAGGCCCTTGTCTTCTCCAATATTTCCGGTTGTCCGACCTTGCGGCTATCGTAAACCTCCTGGAGGATAATGGCTTTCAGTCCGCGCTTGGCAGCTTGAGAAGCCACAGCGGCGCCGTAGTTCCCGGAGCTTGCGGCGACCACACCTTTGTAACCCAATTGGGCGGCCTGATAAATGGACACGCCCGCACGTCGATCTTTGAAGCTGCCACTCGGGTTGGCGGCTTCGTCCTTGATAAATATCCTGCCCCCTTTCCCGGGAGGGGAAACGGACCTTACTAATTTCGTAATATTTTTCAATTCCACTAAGGCCGTATTTCCTACCCCTGTCTCTTTCAGAATTCTCTGGGCCTCCTCTAAAGAATATTGAGAAGAGGCCATCAATCCTTCGTAATCGAAAGAGATGGGGGAAATCTCATACCTCTGATAATCGATCCCGGTTCCTCGTCTCAGGATCTCATTCTTTCTTGACATCACTGCGCCATAGCGGATATCCCTTTTCACCTCTCCACCCCCCCTTTTCTAACCTCTCTTCCGATAGAGAGAAGCTCCTTCTGGGGGTATCCAAAGCCATGGTCGTAAGTAGGATTGACGGAAACCAGGGTTCCTGTAATCTCTCTCCCGATGAATGTTTCAATCCGCACTTCCTCTCCTATCGTTGCCTCGCCGTTTAGTAGAAATCCTTTGACCCAGCATTCGTAGGGAACGGATTTGGTGCATTCCGGAAGAGTATCGGGCCTTTGATTGGGTTCAAGAACGACTTGATGAATCTGAACCAAATCGTCTTTTCTTGCGTCAGCCATGTGTTGCTCCTTTGCTCAAAAGCCGGGCGGTGATATAGCCGAAACAATAATTAAGGGGACGCTACTGGTATTAATCAGACGATGCGGTGTGTTTTCACGGATATAAATGGAGTCTCCATTTCTAAGCTCATAATGATCCGTCCCAAGTTCGACGGTGCATTCCCCTTGAAGGACAAGAGCTGCTTCGTCACCCTTATGAGCCATGGGAGAGGGCGCGCTGCTCGCTCCAATCTCCAATCGGGTCAGCAGAAATTCGATTCGATGGTTGTGATCCGAAGAGAGAAGCTGATAAGTCAAACGGGAGTCTTTCTTGATTAAAACCTTCCTATCCTCTATTCTTACAACAGGCCCGTTCGTTGACTTAGGCTCATCAAAAAAAGAGCTTAATGTGGTATCCAAGGCAAGAGCAACTTTTCGGATCGAGTTAATGGATGGATTAATGATGCCTCTTTCCACCTGACTGAGAAAACTGACGCTCAATCTGGTCTTCTCAGCCAGATCAACAAGCCTCATCTTGCGGGCTTTCCTGACTCTTCGAATCACTGATCCTCTATACTCTGCATGAGGATCAATCATAAGACCACCTTTTAACTAGAAAATAAAGTCTCGTCCAACGGTCACGGTATGGTTCGACAGGCTCACCATGATCGGAAAAAACCGTTCGTCCTGAGCTTGTCGAAGGATGCCCGTATCGTCATTCGGTAACGTATTTCGTCTTGAGAAGTTGACGTAACCGTCCGACGCTAAACGAAACGGGCTTCGTAGCCGTAACCTTTACTTAAACCGTTGACCATTTTCATGGTTCGAGGGTGCCCTCCGGGCATAGACCATTAGCTAATTCTTGTTCATCCTACTATGCATGTTGATTTTGATTTTATAGGAGGTAAAATTTTTGTCAAGAATTTTTTATATACTGAAATACATATTCCTTAATATACTGAAATCATTGTATTAATTATTTTTCATAATTTCAGGTATACTGAAATCTTCTTCCGCCTTATTCTGGAGGAAACCTTATTTTCGGACTTTTTACGATTCAAACAATATTGACACTTCCTACACTCATGTTGGAAAATAAGAACCATCGGCGTTGTTCAAACTTCAGCCCCCTAAGGGATAAATCAATGAAAGATCTCATCTATCTCTTTCGCTGGCAGGATGGCCTGGAGATCCTCCTCCTCACTTTTGTCTTCTACCGCCTCTATTTAAGATTGAGAAAAAAAAGGGCCTTGCGGATGGTCCTTGCTATTCTGGCCCTTCCCGTCTTCTATCTCATTGCCCGGTGGATCGATTTACCCCTCTCCGTCTGGGGTCTTCAGAATCTTTGGGCAGTGATTCTCCTTGTCCTTGTCGTCCTCTTCCAGCAGGAGATCCGGGAGGTTTTGGGGAGTCTCACTTTCCCCAGTTTTTTCCTCGGCAGGCAGGAAGTCATCACCTCCGAAGCCCTGAATCGTGTCGCCGATGGAGCTTTTCGGATGACAGAAAAAGGAATGGGAGGTTTGATTGTACTGCAGCGGAAAGACGATCTGGACGAATTCATTCATGGACAGACCCCTCTCGATTCCGAAATCAGCGAGGCGATCCTTCTCAGCATCTTCAATCCCCAGTCGCCCTTGCATGACGGCGCAGTCATTCTTCAGGGCGACCGGATCCGTTATGCCACGGCCCTTCTCCCTGTTTCCCAGTCCTTGTCGGTTCCAAGGGAGTGGGGAACCCGGCACCGTTCCGGTTTGGGAATCACCGAGGTATCGGATGCGGAATCGATCATTATCTCGGAGGAAAGAAAGAACATCCTCTATGCCCGTAGAGGGAAGGTTGAGAAAATAGGAAAAAAGGAAGACCTGACAAGAAGTCTCGGCGACCTTCCTCCTCTTTTGGATGAGAAGAACCGGAAACAGAGATGGATGAGCACTCTCTCCCATGATCTTCCCATAAAGACCCTTTTCTTTGGCATTGTCCTTCTCCTTTGGGTTTTTGTCATTGGGATCCATCAAGGGGAAATCAGTTTTAGCATCCCAATCGAATATTATTCAGCCCCCGTGGACCTGGGAATCGCAGGAGACCCCCCGAAAGAGATCAATGTGCGCCTTAAGGGCTCACAGAGACTCCTTTCATCCACGAACCCCGAGCAGGTGCGCGTCCAGATCAACCTTTCTAAGGCCCATCAGGGAATGAACCAAATCCAGCTTTGTGAAGCAGACATCCTCACCCCTTCAGGAATCAACGTGACCTACTTCTATCCCCGCAGTGTCAGGATTTACCTCTCCCCCGTCTCGAATTCGATTAAAAAGTAAACCTGCCAGTTGCATAAATAACGTCTAAAAAGGCAGCCGGGTGTGCTGAAAGAGCTTTAGAGTGGCACCTTTAAACGATTTACCACTCGCCTCCCCAGCAAATTGACAACGTCACTTCAGGTTATGATGAATATTATCCATAAACTTCTGAAAAACCCGCATTCTAAAGGTCTGGAAGCATACTCGACT
>Ga0214473_10000580_pt1 | contig 51056 bp, 56 predicted proteins | sample RVTome_7_FD_203509 | JGI IMG/M metagenome (GOLD analysis project Ga0214473, IMG submission 203509) | Soil microbial communities from uranium-contaminated site in the Upper Colorado River Basin, Wyoming, United States - RVT98D197 | ecosystem: Environmental > Terrestrial > Soil > Contaminated >...
GGACAAATTCATCGAGGGCCTGGCGATTTTTTTCGGCTTGCCGGCTCTTTTCTACACCGAACCTGAGTTCCGCAAGCGTAATGGAAGAAATGCCGATATCGCCCACAGAATGGGTTTGGAAGCGCCGGAGCACTTTTTCGGGTTTTTGCTTGATGAGGTAGATGCAGATGTTTGTATCAAGCATGTATTTCATCAAAAAGATTCCCGTTTCTGCGTTTTCGGCTGTTTCCGTTCCGACATGAAATCGGGCGAGAACTTATTCAGACTCTTCAGCAGCACATCCCACGACTCTTTTGCTGGGATTAAAATGACGACATTGCCGGATTTTTTGACGTATACATAGTCGTCCTCAAACCTGAATTCCTTGGGCAGCCGGACTGCCTGGCTCTGGCCGTTTTGAAACAATTTTGCCGTTTTCATAAAACACCTCCTGCCATAAATATATACTAATGATATATATTTTGCAAGCTCGCGGCCATTGAACCCGAAAATACCCCCCTCACCCCCGCCCTTTCGCTTCTTTGGTCATTCCCGCGCAGGCGGGAATCCAGGCTCATTTTTTTCTTGACATGGCGCGTTCTAAAGTTGTAATTTTGGGTGCAACTTTTAAGGGGGGGACTACTCTTAAATGAATTCACGCGGGGTCTGCGCATGATTATTGCCATTCATTCATTCATTCATTCATTCATTCATTCATAAGCTCCCCTTATAAGCAGTCTATAACTAACCTGAGGCGTTCCTTTCCGGGAACGCCTTTTTTAATGAAAACGAGGTTGCAATTATTGGATGACTAAATTGAATAGGAGGTAGCAAAACATGAGAGTAAGATTGGCATTTTTTGTAATTTTTATATTGATGAGCAGTTGCGCAAGCTTTGGCAATAAACAGGTTGCAAATGAAGAAATATTATCGAAAATAAAAGTTGGACAATCTACTAAAAACGACTGTAAAGCACTTCTTGGAGAACCTTTCAATGTTATGTTCTCTGATAATGGCGAAGAAACTTGGATGTACATGTATACAAGAAGTTCTGTTAGGGCAGCTTCATTTATCCCGGTTGCAGGCATATTTGCAGGCGGAGCAGATACCAACATGCATAGTCTTACAATCCGCTTTGATAAAGATGGAGTTGTTAAGCAAATTGGTAAAGGAGGCGCCAAAGGCGGTGGTGGAAGCGTGCTTGATTGATGAAACTGAAGAAATAAGAATTTAGATTTCAAAGAGGAGGGATTTATGAAAAAGACTTCTTGGCTTGTAATCTTAACTTTTTTCTTTGCCATAACGATGGTTTCATATGCAGATGCTCAAGAACATACTTATAGTAACAGTGCTGACTGGGACTCACTAGAGCCTGCTGCAATAGGGTTAGCGGTTGTAGTACTTATAGGTGTGGTGATAGGTGTGGTGTGGCTCGTGAGTAAAGCAACAAAAAAGAAAACCAATACCGAAAAACCAGTCGTTACACCAAAAGAAGAAAAACCTTCTCCGGCCTCTGGTGCAGAAGGGGCCTCCATGTCAAGACCTGAAGAAATGCAGGGCTCAGGGTTTGCCATGCAAAAGGTCTCTCGTGAAGGTGAAGTAGTGGTTTTAAGCTGGTAGGAAAGGCGGAGGTGAGAAATGCGGGGTTCCAAGGGGGCTTATCATTTACTGTTTATATTGGCTGTGCTCCTTTTTGGTTGTGGGAGCGGAGGAGGTGGCGACAGCGGGAACTCAAGCGATTCATCCGCACCTTCTGTGCCTGCAAATCTCACCGCGACAGTAGTTTCTTCCAGCCAGATAGACCTTTCATGGTCTGCCTCAACTGACGACTCAGGTGTTGCGGGTTACAAAATCTATCATAATAGGTCCATGCGCGGGACTTCTGCTTCCAATAATTTTCGGGATTCCGCCCTGACCGCAGGTGGCCACTGCTATACAGTATCGGCATATGATTCGGCCGGCAACGAATCGGCGCAGAGCACAGAAGCCTGTGCTACGATCTCATCGGGTGGAGTTGCAAGTACCTGGGAGAGGACGTTGGGAACTCTATCAGACGATTACGGCCGCTCTGTCCAGCAGTCCTCGGATGGAGGGTATATAATTGCTGGAAGTACATCTTATTATACTGGACATTATGACCTTTACCTGATAAAAACAGATTCTAGCGGAAACACGCAGTGGACGAAAGCATGGGGAAGTTCAGATGCCTTTTGGGATGATTACGGTGAAGCTGTCCAGCAGACTTCGGATGGAGGATATATCGTTGTAGGTTCGACAGTATCAGATAATTGGGACGTTTACCTTATAAAGACCGATTCGAACGGAAACGAACAATGGATAAAGCCCCTGGGAGAACCAGGTAACCGCGATTACGGTCATTCTGTCCGGCAGACCTCAGACGGAGGATACATAATAGCTGGAGCAACGGGATTAGCTCCTACTGGGGATTTAGATGTTTACCTTATAAAGACCGATTCGAGCGGAAACGTGCAATGGGCCAGTGTCATTGGCAGTTCTGGGTATGATTACGGCAAGTCCGTTCAACAGACTTCGGATGGAGGGTTTATTATCACTGGAGCATACTATGACGATTACGTGCTCCTTTTAAAAGTTGATTTTAGCGGAAACTTTCAATGGGCATCAACTTTCGGCGGTTTAGGCTCGGATAATGGCAATTCCGTCCAGCAGACTTCGGATGGAGGATATATATTAGTCGGAACTGCTGAATCCTGGGGTAATGGCATTTACCTCATAAAGACCGATTCGAGCGGAAACGCGCAATGGGAAAGGTTATATGGAGGAATATATCGTGATTACGGCAATTCCGTCCAACAGACTTCGGATGGTGGGTATATAATTGCTGGAAGCACTCTAACATCTTATGCCGGAGACTATGACCTTTACCTGATAAAAACGGATTCTGGCGGAAACCTTCAGTGGACGAAAGTATGGGGAAGTTCAGATGCTGATGATTACGGCTACGCCGTCCAGCAGACCTTAGATGGGAAATATATTATTGCAGGTTCTACAATGTCATATCGGGGTGACTCTGACGTTTACCTCATAAAAACTGATTAAAAAAAATTGGAATAGAAGACTTAAAATTAAAATAAAGCGTAGCGCGTAAAGGGGACGGTTGTTCTATTTTCTCTCTTACAAGCACAGCAAAATCCATTCATTGCCAGTTTTGGTGAACACGGTATTCCGCCCGGACGGAATTTTTCCGTTTTTTTCTACCCCGCGCTCCTCTCCGCAAATTCCAGGCGCAGGTCTTTATTGAATACCATGGCAAGGCGCTCTATAAAACTCCTCAAAAAAATTGAAACAAACCTGATAAAATAGGGCCATGAAAAAGGCGGTTGCAAGCCTGGAGGAAGCCAAGGCCATCCTGGAGGAACACAAGGATGAGGTGGTCCGGAAATACAGGGTGAGCGAGATCGGCATTTTCGGTTCTTTCGTCCGGGGCGAGCAGAAAAAGCGAAGCGACATTGACATCCTTGTGGAGTATGACGAGGTCCCGGATCTGTTCGAGTTCATCAATCTCGAAAGATATTTGCAGCGCCTGTTGAAGAAAAAAATCGACCTGGTGAGGAAGGAGGCCATCAGGCCGGAACTCAAGGACAGGATTTTAAGGGAAGTCGTCTATATATGACCCGCGATTACCGATTGTTCCTCAAGGACATTATGGAGGCCATACAGGATATAGAAGTCTTCGTCGGAGAGATGGATTTTGACAATTTTCAGTCTGATGGGAAGTCATCAGGAAGAAATTACCCATTGTGAAGCCGGTCATTCAAAAAATGCTTGATGAGCTTAATGCATAATTGCTCTTTTAACAAAAGACAAAAGGGGGCGCGATTCGCGCCCCCTTTTGTCTTTAAGGATGGGGTCTGGGGTTAGTCAACCCCCAGCGGGAGTCCAGAGGGCGGAGCCCTCTGCTAATTAATTATTCCACGGCTACAAAAGTCTCCGTCCTGGTAAGGCCGCGTATTTTGCGGACCTTTCTAAGGATTTTATTGAAGATTTCGTTGGTGTCTTTTGCTTCCAGGGTGACGATGATGTCGTATTGGCCGGTGATGACGTCGGCGTTCTGGACGCCGTTGATGCCGCGAAGGCTGTCTCTTATGTCCCTTTCCTTCCCCGGAATGACGTTAGCCAGCAGGTAGACTCTGCTCATCCTCCCTCCTTATTATGCGTGTGCCTTTGCCCTTTTTTTCCTCTCCGGCCTGGGTCTTGCTTCTTTTTCCCGGGCGGCCGGGGCCTCAACTGCGGCTGTTTTCTCAAGGCTTTTTTTCAGGGCGTCCATGAGGCTTATAACCTTTGGCGGAGCGGGCGGAGGCGGTATTTTGAACTCCTTCCCTTCTATTTTGGCCCGGATAAGCTCCATCACGGATTCCCTGTAGGTGTCCTTGTAAGCCTCGGGCGTGAACTTCGCGCCGAACCTGCTTATGAGCTCGATTGCGAGCTCGAGTTCGGTTTTATTCAGGCCCACGTCGCCGGGCAGGGAGAGGGCCTGGCTCTCCTGGACCTCATCGGCGTAAAAAAGGGTATTAAGCAGGAGGGCGTCCTCGCGGAGCCTGATAACCGCCATGTGCTCTTTCTCTTTTAAGGTAAACCTTGCCAGCGCCACCTTGCCCGCGCGCTCCATGGCCTCTCTCAGGAGGGCATATTGTCTCATGCTCTCCTCCGAGGGCTCCAGGTAATAGGTTTTTTCGAAATAGATGGGCTGAAGTTCCTTTTCATCGATGAAGCCCTCTATGCCGATCGTCTTCGAGGCCTTCTGAGGAAGTTTTTCCAACTCGTCTTCCGTGAGCACCACGTATTTTTTCTTCTGGTATTCGAATCCCCGGACAATATCGTCCCAGGAGACTTCCCTGTTTTCGGCCGAGCAGAAGCGTTTGTACTCGACCCGGCTGTGGTCTTCCTTATGCAAAAGGTGAAAGGAAACGTCCCTTTTCCTTGTTGCCGGATACAGCTTCACGGGGATGCTGATCAGGGCGAAGCTTATCGTCCCTGTCCAGATGGCCTTCATGTCTAAAAGATAACACCAAAGCCCGAAGGGGTCAAACCCCGGAATTTTTTAGAAAATTAAATGGATAGGGAAGGTATCCCCGTGGTTTATGTAAATATAAAATATCTAAATTTGACACTTTAGATTGGGCCGCTTTAAAGTAAAATTTGCTGTTAATCGGTGTTAATTTGGAGGTTTTCCATGCCGAGGACAAAGCTCAACTGCTGGGAATTCAAGAAATGCGGAAGAGAGCCGGGAGGCCCGTTGGAGAAGGAGCTTGGGGCCTGTCCCGCTTCCCTCGAGGCGAGGCTTGACGGGGTCCATGACGGAAAGAATGCCGGAAGGGCATGCTGGGTCGTCTCGGGGACGTTCTGCGCGGGCTGCATTCAAGGCACGTACGCAAAAAAATTCGCCACCTGTGAGATGTGCGATTTTTATTATCACGTGAAAGAGAAGGAATCAAGGCACAACAGGTTCAAGGTTTCCGCCATTTTGCTTTCAAAGCTTAAAAAGTAAAGAATTCCCCTGTATTGACATCGGAGGGCCTTTCCAATTAGATTATTTAATTAATTAACAAATAAATTTTTTGAAGGGGAGGTGCCTGATTGAAAACGAACTGTTGGGAGTTCAAGAGATGCGGGCGGGAATCCGGGGGCAAGAATGTCAAAGACCTTGGTGTTTGTCCCGCATCCATCGAAAAGAAGCTTGACGGGGCACATGGCGGGACAAATGCCGGAAGGGCATGTTGGGTCGTCTCGGGGACCTTTTGCGGGGGGGTGGTCCAGGGCACATTCGCCAAGAAATTCATGAATTGCGAGATATGCGAATTCTACAAGGAGGTGAAGGAGCAGGAGTCGCCCAACTTTCAGCTCTCTCCGCTCCTTCTCGCAAAGCTCAAGGGGTAATTTCCGGGAAAGCCGCGCCGCATCGGGACAGGGCGGACAAAGTGCTTGGAAAATAAGCTTTTTTGGAGGTTGCCCAAAAATATAAGTTTAAGTGATTTATAGATTAAATTTTTTAATTTGACGCTCTAAGTGTAAGAGTATTATGGTAAAATACTTTTTTCCACTCTGAAAAAATTCACGAAGGAGGACCTTATGAAGAAGTACGACACGCCGCTTCTTGACGAACTCGAGAAGGGTCCATGGCCGAGTTTTGTCAAGGAAATCAAAAAAGCGGCAAAAACAAGCGAGATGGCCAATGACGAGCTTGGCCAGCTTGAGAAGTCCTACAGGGACAAGCGCGGGTACTGGAAACACGGCGGAATTGTCGGCGTCCTCGGGTATGGCGGAGGCGTTATCGGGAGATATTCCCGCCTTCCCCAAGAGTTCCCGGGTGTTGCTCATTTCCACACGTTCCGTATAAACCAGCCCAGCGGCTTCTTCTACTCCACAAAGGCCCTGAGAGAAATCTGCGACCTCTGGGACGAGTACGGCAGCGGCCTTACGAACATCCACGGCTCCACGGGCGACTTGGTCATGCTCGGCATGAGGACGGAGGCATTGGAGCCCCTCTTTGCCGAGACCTCCTCCCGTGGATGGGACCTGGGCGGCTCCGGCTCCGCCATGAGGACCCCCTCCTGCTGTGTGGGTCAGGCCAGGTGCGAATGGGCCAATATCGATACCATGGATATCTGCAATGTCATGACCCAGGAGTTCCAGGATGAGCTTCACAGGCCCGCCTTCCCTTATAAATTCAAGATAAAAGTGGCCGGGTGCGCGACGGACTGCGTTGCCGCCATCGCCCGTTCCGACTGCTCCATTATTGGCACCTGGAAGGGCAAGATCGCCGTTGACCAGGACGCGGTGAAGGATTACGCCAAAAAGGGCATGGACATCAATGCCGAGATCGTAGGCATGTGCCCCACCGGCTGCATGAGCTATGACGGCAAGACCCTCACGATAGACGACGCCAACTGCAACCGCTGCATGCACTGCATCGCGAAGATGACAAAGGCCCTTACCCCCACGGGCGAGAAGGGCGCCAGCATTCTTATCGGCTCCAAGGCCCCCATCGTTGTCGGCTCGCTCCTGTCCTGGGTCGTCGTGCCGTTCATCAAGATGGAGCCCCCGTACACAGAGTTCAAGGACCTGATAAGAAAGATAATCGATTGGTGGGACGAGAACGCCAAGCCGAGGGAAAGGATCGGCGAGGTCATAGAGTTGAAGGGCATGAGGAGCTTCCTCGAGGCCATAGGCGTTCCGCCTCAGCCTCAGCAGGTCTTCGAGCCGAGAAAAGACCCGTTCTTCTTCTGGAAGGACGAGGACCTCAACGGAAAATAAAAGTTAAATTATAAAGGAGGACTAATAATGGCTTGGCTCAGTGAGCAGGAAGCAAAAGCAAAGAGGCAAACAGACGTTGGCCCGCCCCATTATGAGCAGTTCCTTCCGCCCGTGATAAAGAAGAACTACGGGCAGTGGAAATATCATGAAGTGCTCGAGCCGGGTGTCATGGTGCACGTGGCCAACTCCGGAGACAAGGTCTATACCGTAAGGGCGGCCTCTCCGAGACTCCTCGCCACCGAATCCATCCGCGCGATGCTCGATATTGCGGACAAATATTGCGACGGGTACATACGGTTCACCACAAGGAACAACGTGGAGTTCATGACCCCGGACGAAGGCAAGGTAAAGGACATAAAGAAGGCGTCCGCGGACGCCGGCTATCCGGTGGGCGGCATAGGCCCCAGGATCAGCAACATGATACATACGCAGGGCTGGATACACTGCCACGGCGCGGCCACTGACGCCTCCGGCATAGTGAAGGCCGTCATGGACGATGTCTTCCCGTATTTCGTGGAGAAGGAGCTTCCGAATAAGGTGAGGCTCGCGCTTGCCTGCTGCGTCAACATGTGCGGCGCGGTGCACTGCTCCGATATAGCGGTCGTGGCCATCCACAGGAAAGTGCCTACCATTGACCACGATCTGGTGAAGAACATGTGCGAAATACCTACCACGATCGGCTCCTGCCCCACAAGGGCCATAAGCCCCGACGTGGCAAAAAAGAGTGTTAAGATCAACGACGAAAAATGCATGTACTGCGGCAACTGCTTCACTGTCTGCCCGCCAATCGACATCCACAACCCCGAGCAGGACGGCGTGGCTATCGTGGTGGGCGGCAAGATCGGAAGCCTCCGGACCGGCCCCAAATTCTCCAAACTGGCCATCCCTTACATAAAGAACAATCCGCCGAGGTGGCCCGAGGTCGTAAGCGCTCTAAGGAATATCCTCGATACATATGCCGCCGACGCCAGGAAGCACGAGAGGGTCGGCGAGTGGATCGAGAGGATAGGCTGGGAGAGCTTCTTCAAGAAGACCGGCATCGAGTTCACGTATCAGCATATCGACGACTTCACGTTCGCAAGGGAGACGTTCAGGACATCGGCAGCCTTCAAGTGGTAAGATGATGGGCGGGCGGAAACGCCCGCCCTCTTTATTAACTTTTAAAGCCGGAGGGCGATGATGGAGAAGGAAGAGCTGAAAGATAAGATATACGCATTCGTGCTGGCCGCCAAGGGCAAAAAGAAACTCAAAGAGAAAGACATTATAAAAGGCGTTGGCGAGCAGACCGGAGAGGCCCCGGATGTCGTGAAAAAGACCATGAGGGAGATGATCGACGTGGGCAGGCTCATGTACTCCTACGGCGGAGGCGCAAGCTCGGTCGAGATCCCATCGGAAGAATATCTCCGCGAAAAGGGAATGATCAAGTAAGATATTATATTCCAAGAGTAGTTATAGCCGGATTGAGGGGAGGATCGGGAAAGACTACTCTCAGCTTGGGACTGTTGAGGGCCCTTAGAGATAAGGGCCTTTCTGTTGTCTCCTTCAAGAAAGGCCCCGATTATATAGACGCGGGCTGGCTCTCGATAGCATCGGGGAAGCCCTGCTATAACCTGGACCCCTTTCTCATCGGGGAGAAAAATATCCTCCCCTCCTTTCTTGCCCACTCCAAAGGGGCTGACCTCGCAATTATAGAAGGCAACAGGGGCATCTTCGACGGCATGGACCTCGAGGGCTCCCAGAGCACTGCCCGGCTTGCAAAAATGCTCAAGGCCCCTGTAATCCTCATCCTCGACGCCACAAAGATGACCCGCACGGGGGCGGCCCTTGTCCTCGGGGTGAAAAAGTTCGAACCGGGCCTCTCGCTTGGCGGCGTGGTGCTAAATCAAATAGCCGGCAAGAGGCACGAGACCATACTGCGCCAGGCGATAGAGCATTACACCGGGGTGCCCGTCATAGGCGCGATACCGCGCTTTAAGGCAAAGCTCTCCGAGAGGCACATGGGCCTCGTCCCGTTCCATGAGCACCCGGGGATGGAGGAGGCCGTGGGGGAGGCAAAGAAACTCGTGACCCAGTCGGTCGATTTGGATAAGGTCTTGAAGATTGCCCGCAAAGCGCCCCGGCTGGACCGCAGCCTCCCAAAATTAAAAAAGGCCAGGCCCTCGGGGATAAGGATAGGAGTGCTCAAGGACTCCGCGTTCCAGTTCTATTATCCCGAAAACCTTGAGGCCCTGAGGGGGGAAGGGGCGGAGCTCCTGGAGGTCAGCCCCCTTCTCAAGAAAACGGCGGAACTCCCCGACATAGACGCCCTTTACATCGGAGGCGGCTTCCCCGAAACCCATGCCCTGCCGCTTTCAAAGAACAAGTCCTTTTTAAACAGCCTGAAGGACAAGATCGAGGAGGGCCTCCCCGTTTACGCCGAATGCGGCGGCCTCATGTACCTTGGGGAATCCCTCCTCCTAAACGGGAGGAAGTTCGAGATGGCCGGGGTATTCCCCTACAGCTTCGCCCTCGAAGAAAGGCCCGTGGCCCACGGCTACAGCATCGCCGAGTGCACGACCGGCAAAAACCCCTTCTATGAAAAAGGCGCGGTCCTCCACGGGCACGAGTTCCACTATTCCCGTCCCGTTAAGGAGGTTCCAAATAAAGAAGGGGCCGCGAAACCGCTCTTCACGCTCAAGATGAAGCGCGGCACGGGCATAGAAGGGGGCAGGGACGGACTCACCTATAAAAACTGCTTCGCCACCTACACCCACACCCACGCATTGGGCAGCCCCGGATGGGCCAAAGGCATGATAGAAGCGGCAAGGGGCTATAAGGCAAGACAGGGATAGAACCTAATCCAGATTTAACCCCCGCTCCACTTTGAGAATCCCCTTAAATGCGTTCCCTATGGCGAATAGGTTCCCCTTTTCGTCTTTCATTCTTACATAACCCGTGAAGTCTTCATTGACCCGTACGGGGGCGCCGTTTTTGGCTTTTTTCGAGGCGATGGCGTCCAGATGGATTTCCTGCATGAAAGACAGTGCCTCGTCTATGGAAAGGACCGCGCCGGGTTTTAATTTATCCGGGAAAGGGAGTTCATCCAACGTGGCGGCGTTTTCTATTTTAAACGGGCCTATTTTTGTCCTCCTCAGTTCCGCCAGGTGCGCCAGTGTGCCCGCTTCATGCCCGATATCGTCGGCAAGGGTTCGGATGTATGTGCCTTTCTCGCAATTTATAAGGAGTTTCGCGTAAGGAGGGGAGAGATCAAGAAGCACAAGCGAATAAACCTCCACTTCCCGCTCCTCGCGCTCGACCACGATGCCTTTCCTTGCCAGCTTATAGAGGGGTTTCCCCTCGTATTTCAGGGCCGAATACATCGGGGGTATCTGTTTTATTTTGCCGGTGAATTTTTTAAGTATTTCCCTTAACTGGTCTTTTTCGATAGTTGCCTCTGCCCTTTCGATCACCTTCCCCTCGGCATCCAGGGTATCGGTGCGCTCGCCCAATTTCAATGTGGCAAGATATTCCTTGGGGAGGTCCGAGAGGAACCGGGCAACCTTCGTACACTCACCCGTGCAGATGATAAGGAGCCCCGTGGCGATCGGGTCCAGGGTCCCCGTGTGCCCCGCTTTCGGGACTCCAACAGTCCTTTTTACAAGGGTGACCGCCTCCTGAGAGGTGAGTCCCTTCGGCTTGTCGAGGAGTATCGCGCTGTCCCGCATAATCCGATATTTTACACGAGAATAATCTCCGGGCCTCGATTTTTGTATAATAAAAAACTTTGAGAATAAGGATATATATACTCCTCATGCTATTCTCTTTTCTCTTAGGGACCGAAATTTGCCTTGCAGAAACACTTACCCTTGGAATACATCCCTATCTCCCCCCTACGGAGATCCTCGACAAGTTCACCCCTCTTGCCGATTACCTTTCCCGCAAGTTGGGCGTTACGGTCCGGCTCGCCCCGATAAAGTCCCGGGCCACGGGGCTCGTCCCGGCAAAGGATTCCGATTACGACAGCTTGAGAGAGATACTCTCGGCCCTCGAAAGGACCGGCTTTAAGCATTGAAAATTCCAAAGCACCATAAGTATCTTCGGCCTATACTCTCTTTCCTCGCCGTACTCCTTTTCTTCCTCATAATAGCCGATTTCATCGTAATGAGCGGCCAACGGCGCATCCTGATTGAGGAGGCCAAAAAGAACGCGGAAGACGAGCTTTTTCTCATGTCGGTGGTCACGCGACAGGCCCTCCTTAAACGCGATTACGCGACGGCGGGCCGGTTTCTGACCCAGTTCGGCCGGGAGCATGAGGACGTTTTCGAGCTCCGGGCAACTGCTCCCAACGGGTTTGTGCTGGCCGAATACAGGAAGGAAGGGAAGCCCGGACACCCGTTTGAGTCCCGGAAAGAGATATCCTATTCGGACAGGAGCCTTGTGAGCCTCAAGCTCGTAAAGGATTTCTCTCCCATTATGAAGAGGCTCAACGGGATGATATTCCAGCATATACTTATCTCGCTCGTCTTCGGGGCCCTCATGGGAGGCTTTATCTGGCTTACCTTCCGCAGGACTGCCCTCGTGCCGATGGAAACCATAATGGGCGAGATAAACAGCCTGAATGAAAGCCTCGAACAGCGGGTGCGGGAGCGCACAAGGGAACTCGCAAAGGCCAACGAGGAACTTGAGGCCGAAATAGCGGAGCACAGGCATACGGAATCAAAATTGGCCTACAGCGAAAATTATCTCCGTTCCATTTTCAATACGACGCCCGAATGCGTGAAGATAATCACCCCCGCTGGGCAGGTCCTTCAGATGAACCCCGCCGGGCTTCACATGTGCGATGCCGACCGCCCGGAGGATGTACTCGGCAATTACATATACCCCCTTGTTGCCCCCGAGCACAGGGAGGCCCTTCGGAGCTTGCACCAGAAAGTGGCCGCTGGACAGAAGGGGAGCTTCGTTTTCGAGTTCATAGGGCTAAAGGGCACGAGGAGGTGGCTTGAAACCCATGCCGTCCCCTTTTGGGACGAAGCCGAGAAGCGCACGCTTGTGCTTGCCGTAACGCGCGATATCACCGAGCAGAGAAAGCTCGCGGAACAGTTGCGCCATTCCCAGAAGATGGAGGCCATAGGGACTCTCACGGGCGGCATCTCCCACGAGTTCAACAACATCCTTACGGCCATCCTGGGCTACGGGGAATTCCTTGACCAGGAGATAGAACCCCGGAGCCCACTGAAAAAGTACGTCCAGATGATAGAGGCATCCGCCCAGAGGGCGGCAAAGCTTACCCAGAGCCTTCTGGCCTACAGCAGAAAGCAGATCGTCCACCTGGAGAGCATTGACCTTAACGAAAGCATAAGGAGGACGGCGGAGTTGCTTTCCACCCTCATGGGCGAGAATATAGAGCTCAGGCTGAAGTTGTCTCCCGGAGAGCTTCCGATCATGGCCGACAAGGCCCAGATAGAGCAGGTACTTATGAACCTGACCACGAACGCGATAGACGCGATGCCCGAGGGGGGCATGATATCCATAAGCACGGAGCATTTCTGGATGGAGGAAAGCTTCGCGTCCCTGCACGGGTTCGGAGAGGCGGGCCCATATGCCCTGCTCGCCATCTCGGATACCGGGCACGGCATGACGGGCGGGATCAAGGAAAAGATATTCGAGCCTTTCTTCACCACAAAAGAGATAGGGAAGGGGACGGGGCTCGGCCTTTCGATGGTATACGGGATCGTGAAGAAGCACAAGGGGGAGATAACCGTTTATAGCGAGCCGGGGCATGGGACCACTTTCAAGATATATATGCCCCCTTGCCGAAAGTAAACGGCAGGGGGGCATATCAGGAGATAAGCAACTTAAGGGCCGATGTAAAGGTCCTTTTTATGAGCGGCTATAACCCCGATATCACTGAGGGGACTTTTCTTTTTTGGGCGGGGAAAGTACTATAATAAATTGTTATACTGGATTCCCGCTTTCGCGGGAATGACAAAAAAGAGGGAGGAACTCATGAAATTAAAATTTATTTATCTACTGGTCCTCGGGGCATTCTTTTTCTGTGCGGGGTGCGCCCCCCTCGTAATAGGGGCCGGGGCGGGCACGGCCGGCGCTATCTGGTATAAGGGCAAACTCGAAGACACGATAGCGGCCCCGCTCCCTGCCGTACACGAGGCATTTGTGGCCGGCCTTAACGACTTGAAAATCGAGCCCCTTAAAAACAAATCCGATGCGCTCCAGGGCAAAATCGAGGCAAAGCTCGCAAATAACGAGACCCTCTGGATCAGCCTGAAATCCCTGAACTCCTCGACCACAAAGGCCACCGTCAGGGTGGGTGTCTTCGGGGATAAGGAGCATTCTCAGAGGATACTGGAGGCCGCCCGGCGTCACCTTTAATTTTATATATTTGGACTTGATTTAGTCCGGTCTTTATGATTATTTTAAATGCAAGCTATTTCTTTCCTTTATCGGAGAACTTTCCATAAATTTTTCCTATGCAGTTGAATTATTTCTCAATCTTATTATAGAATAAGTAAAAATTATGAGCATGGAAGACCATAAGCTTAAAGTTTTTTGCACCGTTGCCGAGACGAAGGGCTTCTCCAAGGCTTCGGAAATCATCCACCTGACCCAGCCTGCCGTAAGCCTTCAGATACAGGCGCTGGAGGAGATGTTCGAGACAAAGCTCTTCGACCGGTCCTCAAATACCGTGTCCCTTACCCCTTCCGGGGAGATCCTTTATAAATACGCCAAGGAAATACTGAACCTCTATGCCGCGGCCGAGAGGGCCATCGGCGGCATAACCGGGCTCGTTAAGGGCTCCATCACGGTCGGCGCAAGCACGACCATAGGAAATTATCTCCTCCCGGCCGTCATCGCCGATTTCCGGAAGAGCCACCCCAAGATAAAGATCCACCTCCTCGTGGGGAACTCAAAAAGGGTTGTCGAACTTCTGAAGGGGGGCGTTATCGACCTGGGCCTTGTCGAGGGCGAGGTCACCAAGTTCAAGATAAATATGGAAAAGCTCATCTCGGACGAGCTTACGCTCATAGTCTCCCAGAAGCATCCCTGGGCAAAGCTCAATGAGGTCTCGGTCTTGGACCTCCTCAAGGTGCCCTTCGTTTTCAGGGAGGACGGGTCCGGGACAAGACAGATAATCGAGAACTATTTCGCCAAATCGGGCATCACCGTCCAGAATATGAATATCTCGGCCGTGCTGGGGAGCACCGAAGCCATTAAAGAGGCCGTGGAGAACGGCATAGGGGCCTCCATCGTCTCCCGCTGGACGGTCAGGAAAGAGCTTAAATACGGCACCCTGAAAGCGCTCAAGTTCAAGGAACTGGAGATGCTGAGGGACTTCTCCCTCCTCTTCAACAGGAATACGATAAGCACCTATTCCGTCGATACATTCCTCTCGTTCGTGAAGAATTATTCCTACGACAAACTGCTCGAAATCTCCAGTTAAAAATTAATTTATGGGGGCTCTGCCCCCAGCCCCCGCAAGGGGGCCAGCCCCCTTGACCCATTGTTTTTAAAACGAGGGTTCAAAGGGCCCTCGGCCCTTTGCGGGGTCCTAAGGGGCGGAGCCCCTTATTGAACTCTGTCTGATATAATTACTCCATGAAAGTGTACCTGAACGAGGGGCTCGTGCCGCTCAAGGAGGCGAGGGTCTCGGTGCTGGACCACGGCTTCCTGTACGGGGACGGCATTTACGAGACGATGCGCGTCTATGAAGGCGTGGTCTTCATGATAGGTGAACACATAAAAAGGCTTGAGCACTCGGCCTTCCATATCGGGCTCAATCTCCCCAAGTCCCCGGACGAGATAAAGGTGAGTATATATGAAACGCTTGAGGCCAACGGGCTGAAGGACGCCTATTTGCGCCTCACGGTCTCGCGCGGGGAGGGTCCGATCGGGCTCGACCCCTCTTTGTGTCCACGGCCCACTTATTTCATTCTTGCCGAAGAGCTCAAGCCCTATCCGCAGAGGTTCTACAATGACGGCATAAGCGCCGTTATCACAAAGACGAGGCGCAACTTGAAGGAAGCGATAAACCCGCAGATTAAGTCCCTGAATTTTCTCAATAACATCCTTGCGAAGGTAGAGGCCATCAAGGCCCGCGCGGACGAGGCAATCATGCTCAACCATGAGGGGCATCTTGCCGAGGGGACCGTAACGAATATCTTTTTTGTGAGGGCCAAGGACGGCGGAAGGGCCATCTGCACCCCCTCGCTCGATTGCGGCATCCTCGAAGGCATAACCAGAAATGTTGTTATCGAACTTGCCCGGAGGCTGGATATGAGGCTCATAGAGGGCGAGTTCACGGAAGAGGACCTCCACCGGGCCCAGGAGGTCTTTCTCACAAGCACGATAATGGAAGTGATGCCTGTGGGCAAGGTGGATGAGGTCAAATACCCGGTAGGCGAGGTCACGAAGCTCCTTGCGGCCGAGTACAAGAAGGAAGTGGCCGCCTATGTAAAGGAGACCAAAGCCTCCGGCCCGTCAATATGGGGATATGAATAAGTCAAATGTGAGGGTGGCGGGGTGTTGCCGCGATCATGAAACGGAGGGCAAGCCCTCCTTGGGTCGCTCAGGAACCGCGCCAGTAATCTTATTCAGTTGAATAACTCTCCGTGCCCATTTCACCTGATGTCTTCTATCTTTTATAGTTATTATCCGGCCGCTTTCTGCCCTCCCTCGCTCCCGGCAAGCACCCCGCCCCCTCTCAGTGTTTGTCATTCCGGCTCGTCCGGAATCTTTCTTCGGAAGGACTCCCGACAAGCGGGAGTGACAAGAATACTACCTGCAAAGAAGATGGGGGTGGATGGGGCGAAAAACGAGGTGCGGCGAGCAGATCATGCGCGGGTGAGAGCCCGCGCATTATAATGTTCTTTCTCCTTACGAGCCATTTAGCTCGTTTCTGAGCCCCGCCACCTCCATCTTCCCTGCTATTAGTATTACTCTTTTATTGTTATAAACAATCCCACCGAGAGCGCCGCAAAGATAAGCGGCACTATCCAGGCGGCGAGCGGAGGGGGGAAGATGCCGGCATAGCCCAGAGAGAGCCCCATCGTGTACCCGAACCAGTAGAGGAGGCTAACAGCCACCCCGAGGGACGCCGAGGCGAGGCCGCCCATGCCGCTCCTCAGGGCGAGCGCAAGCCCCAAAAGCACCATGAAGAAATTCACGAAGGGGTAGGAGAAGCGCGAGTGCATGTCCACCGCAACCTTGATATTCCTGATACCGGCCTTTTCGAGCCTTCCCGAATATTCATAAAGGTCCTTCATGCCCATCTCCTCGGGCGCAAGGACCTCTTTTTCGAGAATGGCCGAGGAGACGAAGTTCGCGACGGATAGGGCCTCTTCACGATCTATCTTTGCCTCATCGAATTTATACCGGGTGACTTTTTTAAGCAGCCAGCCCTCATCCGTATAATTTGCCTCGTCGGCCTCGATCCTTTCCGAGAGACGGCCCTGCTCGAAACGGAAGATTGTTATCCCCTTTGCCCGCCCCGTTTCCTTCGAATAGACAAAAAATCTTACGATGGAGCCGTCCTCGGCCCTGAGCCAGATAGTCCCTTTCCGGAAAAGGCTCGCCCTCTGTCCCTCCGAGATCGTCCTTGCCTCGCGCATCCCGGCCGGGGCAATGGACTCGCTTATCCCAAAGCTCGCGAGGCTCAACAAGGCCCCCGTGAGGGCTACCGGCAGGAAAAGGCTCCTCAGCCTTCCGCCCGCGCCCATTACGGCCACTGCCTCTTTCGTCCTCATGCTCTGCCCCGCAAGGAATAGGGCCGCAAAGAGAGAGGCCATCGGCATCGTGAATACAAGATACTTTGGGAGGACAAGGAGCGTGTAGCGCAAAAGGAGGGTTGCGCTTTTAACCTCGAACTCCTCCAGTTTATCTATCAGGTCAACCGAGGCAAGCATCACGGAAAAGCCCAGGGCCACGATGATAAAGGCCTTCAGGAATTCCTTCAGGTAATATTTCCTGAGCATCGTCATCTGCGGTTCACCTTCCAAAAGGCCCATATGGAAATGCCCAGAAGGACAAGGAGCGGGAGCCAGCCCCCCGGCACATGGTGAATGGCCCCGTTTTCCGCAAGCCTTTCCGTGTTGGTTAGCACGAGATAATAAAGCGTAAAGACCATTGTCCCCATGGCGATTCCGCCGAGCCTCGCCCTTTTCCCGGAATAGAGGGAAAGGACGGGGGCAAGGAACATCACGGCCGCGCTGAAGAGCGGGAACGTAATCCGTTTATGGAATTCGAGATACCTCCTCGTTTTCTGCGGCTCCGGTTGGGCCTTGGCCTCCTTCAAAAGCTCTCCCGGCCCCATTTCGCCCAGCTTTTTATCCGGGGCCTCTATCTCCACGGGCAGGATGAGCCGGTAAGCGCCAAAATATATCATCGTCAACTGGCCGTCCTTTATTGCGTGCATAAGGCCGTCTTTAAGGAAGAGGGCGAAAGAGCCTCCTTCGGGAGCAGGCGAGACGGTGCCCTCTTTTGCATAGATTGTGAGCGGCCTGTCCTTATTGCGCTCGTCCGATATGAAAACACCTTCGAGCTTTTCGCCGGAACTCCCTTCGGCATATATGAGGGTGTCTTTAATCAGGGTATTGAAGACCCCCGGCTCGATTGCGCGGGATACTCTCTCCTTGAGTATGCGGGAGACCATGAGGCGCGAGTTCTTCTTCCCGGCGGGCGAGAGCTCGAAGCTCACAAAGAAACCCAGGAGGGTGCAAATAATACCTAAAAGAAACACCGGCTTCGCTATTTCGAAAAAAGATATGCCGCCCCCCCGCAGGACGAGGAGTTCGTTGTCCGCGTTCATCCGCCCGTAGGCATAGAGGACCGAAAAGAGGAACCCCAGGGGGATTGTCACAAGGAACACCTCGGGCTGGGTATAGAGGATAATAAGGAGCATATCCCGCGGGGCCGCCCCCACGCCGGAGAGCACGCGCGAGAGCTTCATCACCTTTTCCATCATGAGGATCAGGTTCAGCACGGGGATGCTTATAAGAAAAGCCGCCGCGAGCTCCCGGAATATCGATTTATAAATAATTTTCACCTATTGATTTTAACACAGGGGTCCGCGGCCCCTCCCGCCCCCATGGCGAAAAAATCCAATTAGATTCATAAGTTCTTCAAATTGGGCGTGATAATCTCATGCATGAGAGCGATTTTGACACCGGCTCTGTTCTCAAATAAGATTACTTGCAAAGGAGACTGAGGATTATGAGGAAACTATTTCTGGTCCTTGTCGCGGCGCTTTTTGCGGCGGGGATCGCATATGCCAAGGACTTCACTCTCAATAAACGGCTCGGAGAATATTCCGTCCAGATAACAATGGATAAAAACCCCCCGGTAGCGGGTGAAAACAAGATGAAGGTGGAAATACGGGACCAGGCGGGGAACCCGGTAACGGACGCCAATGTTGACGTGGCCTATTCGATGCCCGCGATGCCCGGCATGCCCCCCATGAACTACAAGACGGATGCCGGGCTCAAGGGAGAGGAGTATCAGGCAAAACTCGACCTCTCGATGTCCGGGGCCTGGAACATAGCCGTCAAGGTGAGCCGCGCCGGAAAGGCCGGTACGATAAAGTTCAATGTGGACGCCCATTAGGGAAAACTTTTTTAAAGGGGGCTTACTTTTTATCGTTCTCTTGTTGGGTGCTCCCGCCCTGTTAAGGGCGGAGGTCCCCGATCCTCCGAAGCCCCCAGGGGCGCGAGCTCAATTAAGAAATACATCGGGAAGGGGAACGGAGCTTCTTCTTGACCCTCTTATAGGCGAGGCCTTTAGCGCCAACCCCGAACTAAAGGCATTGGAGGAGCGGGTGCGGGCGGCAGGGTTCAGGGTGCCCCAGGCGGGCGCACTCCCGGACCCGATGGTCATGTTCGGCTACCAGAACGAGGGATGGGAGAGATACACATATGGCGAGATGGAGGATGCCATGTGGATGTATTCGGCCTCCCAGATGTTCCCCTTCCCCGGCAAACGCAGGCTCAAGGGGGAAATGGCCGAAAAGGACGCCGAAAGCCTAAAGGCCGAATATGAGGATATGAAACTTCAGGTGGAGGCCCGTGTGAAGGGGCTTTATTACGACCTCTTCCTGGCTTATAAGGAACTGGATATATTGACTGAGAGGGGGAGCCTCTTTGACCGGATAGAGGACGCGGCCCTTGCCCGCTACACTTCGGGGATGGGCCCCCAGCAGGAAGTGATAATGGCCCAGACGGAAAAATACATGCTCCTTGAAAAAGAGGAGATGCTACGTCAGCAGATCCGCTCCACCGAGGCGATGCTCGCCTCCGTCCTGGGCCGGGATGTCCGGGAGCCCCTCGGCAGACCGGAAGAGGTCTCCCCGGCCGTGGACTTCAGGAGCATGGAGGGCTTCCTTTCCGGATTTCCCGCCTCTTCGCCCCGCATAAAAAGCAGGGAGCGGATGATAGAAGGCGCCGAGGCCGGGGTTAAGATGGCAAAAAAAGAATACTACCCCGATTTCACCCTTAAAGGGAGCGTCTTCACCCGCGGTGGCGAATTCGAGGACATGTGGAGCTTGACCACGGAGCTCAATATCCCCCTTTACTATAAAAGGAAGCAGAGACAGGCGGTGAACGAGCGGGATGCAACTCTTCTTCAGGCGAAAAACGAACTCGAGGCGGAAAGGCTTATGATAGCCTCGGGCATAAAAGATAATTACGCCATGATAGAAAGTTCCCGGCGGCTTCTCAAGCTTTACAGGGAAGGCATAATACCCAAGATAGGCCAGGACTTCGAATCGTCATTAGCCGGATATAACGCGGGCAGGGTGGAGGCCATCACTGCAATAAACAGATTGAAGGCGCTCCTCGATACGGAATCCCTCTACTGGAGGCAGGTCGTGGAGCAAAGAAAGGCCCTGGCAAGAATTAAATCGATAACGGGAATACCGGAAACGGAACAAAGCCCAGCTAAAGGTAAATGAAAAAGTCCGAATAATGTAGCCGCAGGCTTTAGCCTGCGTTTACAGGCGCAACCTGAAGGTTGCGGCTACAGGGAAATAAAAGAGAAGAATGAAAAAAAAGAACCTCATCATAGCGGTTTTGGTTCTCGTCCTTTCCCTTATAGGGGTCTTTTATCTTTTAGGGCCTTTTAACAAATCCCCTCAAAAGGAAGTGGCTGAGGCCCCGGCGGGGCCTCACGCGGGGCACGGCCAAGCGCCTCAAGCGCCTCAAGCGCCTCCTGCGCCTCCCGAAGAGGAGGAGGTAGTCCCGATGGAAGAAGAGGTCCCCACGGTGGAAATCCCCCTCGATAAGCAGCAGCTCATAGGCGTTAAGGTCGTCGAGGCCGCCGTTAAACCAATGGAGAAGGTAACGAGGACGGTGGGGCGCGTGGCCTATGACGAAACGCGCCTTGCCACCGTTAACACCAAGTTCGAGGGCTGGATAGAGCGCCTCCATGTGGACTATACGGGCAAGTACGTCAGGAAGGGCCAGCCCCTTGCCGAGCTCTACAGCCCGGAGCTTTATGCCACCCAGCAGGAGTACCTGAACCTCTTAAAATGGGAACGAGAGAGCGAGGCCAAACGGGATGATGAAATCGGGGGGATGCTCTCAAGGGATGCCGGGTCCCTTGTAGAGGCTTCAAGGCAGAGACTAAAACTCTTCGATATTACGGAGGCCGAGATAAAAAGGATAGAGGTATCCGGGGGGCCCGTGCGCACCCTTACCATCTTTAGCCCCGTTAACGGCTATGTGGTGGAGAAATCGGCCCTCCGGGGGATGCGGGTCATGCCCGGTGAAAAGCTCTTCGACATAGCCGACCTCTCCTCCGTTTGGGTGCTTGCCGATATTTACGAGTCCGAACTCCCGCTTGTCAAAGTGGGCGGGACCGCAATGATCAACATGTCCTTTTTTCCCGGGAAGGAATTCAGGGCGAAAATAGATTACGTTTACCCGACGCTTGCCGGAGAGACGAGGACCGCTAAAGTGAGGTTCACGATACCGAACCCGGGACTAAAGCTAAAACCCCAGATGTTCTCGGACGTGCTTATTAGAACTCCACTCGGGAAAAGGCTCGTAGTGCCCGAGGGCGCCGTGCTCAATACCGGGGAAAGACAGCTTCTCTACGTGGACCGGGGAGAGGGCCTCTTCGAGCCGCGCGAGGTAATGACGGGTATCACATCCGAGGGCATGACGGAGATCACGCAGGGCCTCAAGGCCGGGGAGAGGGTTGCGGCTTCCGCAAGCTTCCTCATAGATTCCGAATCGCGCCTGAAGGGAATAGTGCAATGAAGAAACTAAGGAGTCGAGTAATGTAGCCGCAGGCTTTAGCCTGCGTTCATAATAGCGCAACCTGAAGGTTGCGGCTACAACATATGGATCCATGATACAACGAATAATCGAGCTAAGCGCCCGGAACAAGTTTCTCGTCTTCCTTATCGTTTTTTTTCTCACGGCCTGGGGGATTTGGGCCCTTAACAGAACGCCCCTCGACGCGATACCCGACCTTAGCGACACACAGGTCATCATCTTCACCGAGTGGACCGGCAGGAGCCCGGACCTTGTCGAGGGCCAGGTGACTTATCCCATCACCTCCACCCTTCTTGCCGCCCCCGAGGTGCAGTTCGTCCGGGGGTATTCCTTCCTCGGCAGTTCTTTCATCTACATAATCTTCGAGGAGGGCACGGACATTTACTGGGCCAGGAGCCGTGTCCTCGAATACCTTCAATCGGTTAGAAACAAGCTCCCCGCGGGCGTAAACCCCGTGCTGGGCCCCGACGCCACGAGCGTGGGATGGGGCTTTTCCTATGCCGTGGTGGACGAAGCGGGCGGCCACGACCTCTCCGAATTGCGCTCCATTCAGGACTGGAACATAAAGCTCGCGCTTGAGAGCGTCCCCGGGGTTTCGCAGGTGGCAAGCATTGGCGGGTTCGTAAGGCAATACCAGGTGAACGTCGACCCCAACCGGCTCCTCGCCTACAATATCCCGCTCCCGGCCATAATGCAGGCCGTCGGGCGGAGCAATACCGATGTGGAAGGCCGCGTGCTCGAGTTCTCGGGAGCCGAGTACATGGTGCGGGGAAGGGGATATATCAAAAAGATAGGCGATATAGAAAATATAGCCGTGGGCACAAACGGGGCGGGCACGCCTGTCTATGTCCGCGATGTGGCAACCGTACAGCTTGGCCCCGAGATAAGAAGGGGCCTTGCCGAGCTTGACGGGAAGGGCGAGGTAGCAGGGGGCATCGTCGTCGTGCGCTTCGGCGAGAACGTGCTGAACGTCATAGACCGCGTGAAAGATAAAATAAAAAACGACATAGAGCCCTCCCTTCCCCCCGGCGTCAAGGTGGTGGTCACCTATGACCGGAGCGACCTCATTCATCGTTCGATAGACACTTTGAAAGAGGAGATAGTGAAGCTCGCCATCGCGGTAAGCATCGTCTGTCTTGTCTTCCTCTTCCACTGGCCGAGCGCCCTTGTTGTGATACTCACGCTCCCCGTGGCCATCATAATGTCTTTTATCCTCATGTACTACATCGGCGTGACCTCCAATATCATGAGCTTAAGCGGCATAGCCATCGCCATTGGCGCGATGGTGGACGCCTCCATCATCATGGTGGAAAACGCCCACAAGAAACTTGAGGACTGGGAGGAGGAAGCCCGCCTTTATCCCGATAAACCCCCGGGCTTGAGGACCGATGTGATAATCGAAGCGGCCAAAGAGGTGGGCCCATCGCTATTCTTCTCGCTCCTTGTAATCACCGTGGGCTTCCTGCCGGTCTTCTCGCTCCAGGCGCAGGCGGGGAGGCTCTTTAAGCCCCTCGCCTACACGAAGACCTTCGCGATGCTCTTTGCCTCGTTCCTTGCAATTACGCTTACGCCTGTCTTGATGACCCTCCTTATAAGGGGAAAGATACGGCACGAGGACAAAAACCCGATAAGCATCTTCCTTAGGAGGATATATGAGCCGGTCGCAAGGTTCGCGATAGACCGCAAATACCTGGTGATAATCCTCGCCCTTATAATAATGGCCCTCACGGCTTACCCCTTTATCGAACTCGGCTCGGAGTTCATGCCCCCTCTGTACGAGGGCTCTTTGTTCTATATGCCGGTCACCGTGCCCGGGGCCTCCATTACGGAGGTGTCAAGACTCCTGCACATTCAGGACAAGCTCCTCATGACCATACCCGAGGTGGCGCAGGTATTCGGGAAGGCGGGGCGCGCCGAGACGGCCACGGACCCCGCCCCCCTCGAGATGTTCGAGACGGTCGTAAACTTGAAGCCCGAAGAAGAGTGGCGCCAGGTAAAGACCTGGTATTCGTCCTGGCCCGAATGGCTGAAATCGATTATGCGCTATTTCTGGCCTGACAGGGTATCGGTCGAGGACCTTAAAAACGAGATGAACGACAAGCTCCAGATACCCGGCGTGGCAAACTCCTTCACCATGCCCATAAAGGCCCGCATAGACATGCTCTCCACCGGGATAAGGACCCCTGTGGGCATAAAGGTGATGGGGCCAAAGCTCAGGGAGCTTGAGAAAATAGGGTTGGAGCTTGAAAAAGCCTTAAGGGACGTGCCCGGCACAAGGAGCGTCTATGCAGAGCGCGTCACGACGGGGTATTTTCTCGATATAAATGTAGACCGCGAGGCCGCCGCGCGTTACGGCCTAAGCGTCAATGACATCCAGGAGATCATTCAGTCCGCTATCGGCGGGATGAACGTGACGACAACGGTTGAGGGCAGGGAGCGCTATCCCGTAAACGTGCGCTATCTGCGCGAACTGAGAGACGACATCTCCGAGCTTGAGCGCGTCCTCGTACCGCTCCCTCCCCAGGGGGCGGGTTTTGCCGCAGGCGGCATGGGGGGCGGCATGGCTCCTCCCCTCCTTGGCGCTCCCATCGCCCAAATCCCCCTCGAACAGGTGGCCGATATCTCCATAGTCAAAGGCCCCACGGTGATAAAGAGCGAAGAGGGGCTCCTTGCCTCTTACGTCTATATAGATTTCAGCGGCAGGGACGTGGGCGGATACGTGAACGAGCTCAAGGAGAAAGCGGCGGGGATCAAGATCCCAAACGGCTATCACCTCGAATGGAGCGGCGAGTACGAGTACCTCGTAAAAACGCACGAGAGGCTCAGGCTCGTCATCCCGCTTACGCTCCTCATTATTTTCGTCCTCATTTATCTCAATACGAAATCCGTGACGAAGACGTTCATAGTGCTCCTTGCCGTGCCCTTTTCGCTCGTGGGCTCGTTCTGGCTCCTTTATCTCCTTGGCTATAACATGAGCATAGCCGTCTGGGTGGGCATCATCGCGCTGGCGGGGCTCGATGCCGAGACCGGGGTGGTGATGCTCCTCTATCTGGACCTTGCCTACGGCGACTGGAAGAGGAAGGGCCTCATGAATACGGCGGCCGATTTGAAGGAGGCCATCATGCACGGCGCGGTAAAGAGGATACGCCCCAAGATAATGACCGTGAGCGTGATACTGGCGGGCCTGGTCCCCATAATGTTCAGCCACGGGGCGGGCTCGGACGTGATGAAGAGGATAGCGGCCCCGATGGTCGGCGGCGTCGTCACTTCCACGGTGTTGGAGCTTTTGATATATCCCGCTATTTATATGATCTGGCGGGGAAGGGAATTTAAGAAATCCACCCTCACCCCCTGACCCCCTCTCCTTGGAGAGGGGGAATACCCCTCCCAACCTCCCCTTGTAAAGGGGAGGAATCAAAAAAAGAAAAGCGCCCCTGTAAAGGGAAGGAAAACCCCTCTTAATCTCCCCTTATAAAGGGGAGAACTCAAGAAAGAAAACACTCCTTTTAAGAATCAGCATAAGAAGGGCATGTTTAGGCATCTTACATTCCCCTCCTTAGCAAGGAGGGGTGAGGGTCGCCAAATCCCACACCCTTTCTGCGTCCTTTCACAATTTCGGGCCCGCCATCCCGCATTTTTTCGGCAAACCGCGCAATGCCGCGGTTCAACTTTTCAACACGCTGTGGCGAAAAAAACACAATTTCCATATCCCTTTTCAAGCAAAATTCATATAAATTCAAGCACTTCCCTTCTGGCCCTTTTTTTGCTACATACCCAAAGAAGCAATATTTTGGCTTACGAATTTCCTTGACAAGAAAGTAGCTTGTTAGGGTAAAATTCAGGCAATTTAGCTTGGGAAAAATGGTTTTTTGTACTTGGATGCAGCGCTAAACTTGATACAGGGAGGTGATGGGTAGGAAAAACGAGGCCCCGTATCACACGGGAGAGCAGGGTTCACCGTCCGCCTTTGGCGGACATTGCGGGGGGCGACGAAAAGCCCGGCAAAAAATGAAGGAGGTTAGGAATTTGAAGAAGTTTATAACAATAATTTTAGGCGCGCTGTTCGTTTTAGGCCTTGCGGCCACCGCCTTTGCCATCCACGCCGAGATACCGGCGGAGACCCAGGCGGTCGTGGCGAGGGGAGAAACCCAGATAACACTGGGCGGGAATATCAGGGTAAGGGGCTGGTACCTGAATGACATCGTAGACATCGACCTTGGCGAGTTTGACGAGGAGTTGTCAGGTATAGGAACTCGCCTCCCCGGTGACGTAGGCTCAAGTTCCTACTACGACCAGAGGGTAAGGCTTCAGCTCGATGCCGCCTCCGGGAACACGAGCGGCAGGATCCACCTCGAATCCCAGAGCGGCTCCAGCGACGTATATACCTGGGGTAATTTTGAGTCCAAGCCCTCTACCGTGAGCTTCCTCGAGGCTTGGATTCAGCACAAGTTCGACATCGGCGTCCCGGCGGGAATAAAGATCGGCCATATGCCGCTCTCGCTCGGCCCGGCCAAGCTCTTCTATGACCACACCAAGTTCGGCGACGACGCCATCGTGTTCTTCATGGACCCGACCGCCAATACTCATATCGCGGCTCTCACGATCAAGGTTTCCGAAGGTACGGCGGTTGCAGATATTACTGACTTCGCCCCGCCTATTGGCGTTGGCAATGTAGCCAATGCTGATGATACGGACGCCTATGTGGCCCTTATCAACCACAAGCTCGGCAATACACAGCTTGGCGCTTATTATGTCTACATCAACAGTTCCGATTTTGAAACCAAGCTCCAGGATGTGGGCGTACACGCGGCTGGCAGCGTAGCAGGCCTCAGCTATACCGCTCAGGCCGATGTGAATTTTGGCGAATTTGACGCTACGACAGATGCAGAGGGCTGGGCGGCCTGGCTTGAGCTCGGCTACAAGGTTGACCCGGTCGGCATCAGGGTAATGGGCGCCATCGGTAGCGGCCAGGATGACAGCGCTGATCTTACAGCTTTCATCAACTTCCTCGGCGCGAACAGGTACTACACGGTTGTGTACGATTACCAGCTTGCCGGCGCCAACCTCACCAGGTTTAACGGCGTCTCCAACACGACCGTCCTTAATGCCGGAGTCGACCTGAAGCCTATGGATAAGCTCGCCATCGCGATCGACGGCTACTGGCTTAAGGCTACTGACACCGAGGGAATTGAGGCGCTTGTTGGTTCAAGTGTCGATGATGATCTTGGATGGGAAGTGGACGTGAAGGCTTCCTATTCCCTCGCGAAGAACCTCAAGTACTTCGCATGGGCCGGTTACATGAAGACCGGAGACTTCTATGAGGCCGTTTTCGGGCCTGAATTCAACCAGGATCCCACAGTCGTGATGCACGGTCTCGAATACGCGTTCTAAGAAACGCCTGAACCTAAAAGGGGAGTCGAAAGACTCCCCTTTTTTATTGGGGGGAACTGCCCTCACCCTCCGCTTCGCTCCTCCCTCTCCCAATGGGAGAGGGGCAGGGGTGAGGGGGGGTTATCTTCGACCAAAATAAGATATGAAAGATTCCGGTTTTCATTCCCCCCTCGCCTTGGATAGGGAGAGGGGGGCAAGGGGTGAGGGTGAGAAAGCGGACGCAGAATTATTTAAAACGGGAGCTTAAGCTCCCTTGGGAAGCGCCCCTACGTACCAAAAATGCTTCTACGGCTAAATTCAAGGTTTGTCATTCCGGGCTTGACCCGGAATCCAGCGACTTTGCCTTTCCGCCCTGTCTGCGATTACGGGGCCACATACATCCTGATTGGGGAAGAATATCGCGATTACGGCGGTGGGCGGCCATGAAGATGTGCTTGGGAATTGAGGGGGCTTTTTGCGGCCATCTCGCCGCTTATTGACAGGGGCCGGAATTCGGTAATATAATGTATTACGAAAGCGATATGAATTGAAAATAAAAGATTTTGAATGGGATGACAACAATACTGTCCACCTGGAACTCGGGCACGGCATTATGCCCGAAGAAGCAGAGGAGGTCTTTGCAATAGAGCCTCTTTTCCGCAAAACGAAAAAAGGGCACTATGCGCTCTTCGGGCCGACACTGGATGGGCGCTATATTGTGGTCATATTCGAGCTGAAAAAAAATGGAACTGCAAGGGTAATAACCGGTTGGGATATGGACCGGCAGGAGAAAAATTATTGGAGGCGTCATTTAAGAAAATAAAAACGGCAGGTGAAGACAATGAAAGCTAAGAATAAGAAAGCTAGTGGTGAAGCATATTACGACAGGAACAGGGTGCTGGGCCTGGTCGTTGAAGGGGACGTGGACTTGAGCCTTGACGAGGCCCTTAAGGAAGCCATCCTCGGCAAGAAAAGAAAACGTACAATGAAAAACATCTCGATAAAGATGGACCCCCTTTATCTGCAGGCCATTAAAAAGATCGCTACCCGTAAAGGGATGCCCTATCAGACTTTATTGCGCCACTGGCTTGCGGAGGAGATCAGGAAGGAATTGAAGATAGCTTGAGGGGGATTTCCGCGCCGGCATTCGGGATCCAGACCCCACCCGTCCTCCCCTTGCGTTACTTTTAGAGGAACTTGCATTTTTTTATGTGCCGTTATAATATGCTAATTGAGTATGCTTCAGGAGGCATAAATATGAGAACGACTTTGGTCCTTAATGATGAGCTGTTAGAAGAGGTAAAGGCCCTCTCCGGGGCGAAAACGAAAAAGGAGGCCGTGGAAAAAGCCCTTCAGGAGTTCATAAGGCGGAGAAAGGCAAGGAAGCTGCTCGATCTTGAGGGAAAAATTGAGCTCTCGCTTACAAGGCAGGAGCTAATAGAGCGGAGGAGAAAGGATGTACCTCATAGATAGCTCCGTCTGGATCGAATTTCTCCGCCCGAACGGGTCGGATAAAGCCAAGGCAAGAATACGGGAAATTTTTCAGGAAGACGGGGCGGCGACATGCGGGATAGTAATGGTTGAGATGGCAAGGGGCGCCAGGACGAAAAAGGAATTCGACTCGCTTTATGAATCCCTGGGCGCGCTTCCCAATTTGCCGCTCGATGAAGGCGTGTCGCAAAGGGCCGCCGAATGGGGCTATTTACTGGACAGAAAAGGAAAAACCCGGTCCACTACGGACCTCCTCATTGCCGCCGCGGCGTACAAAAAAGCCAGACTCGTCCACATGGACAACGATTTCGACATAATAGCGGAAACATTCGGGCTTGAAACGGAAAAAATCAGAGATTAAAAAATTCCTTGAACGGCGTGAACAAAAAATTGAACGCAAAAAGTTTTAAAAACGGCGCTTTACGGGAGTTTTTCAGGTTTTTCGTGAACGCATAAAAAGAAGAGGGCGGAGCGCCCCTTCCCTAAGGTATCACCTTATTCAACTGATATTCCACAATGCCCGTCGCGCCGGCGCGCTTCAAGAGCGGTATCAGTTCCCGGACGGTCTTTTCGTCTATCACGATATCCAGGTCGAACCAGCCCTCTTCCGTGAGGGGCGAGATTGTGGGGGAGTGCATGGCGGGTATTAGCTTCAACACTTTATTTAATGAAATTTTGGGCACGTTCATCTTGAGGCCCACCTTCTCCTCGGCCGCAAGCGCCCCCTGAAGCAGGAGGACCAGGTTTTCCATCTTCTGCTTCTTCCAGGGATTTTTAAAGGCCTTTTTATTCGCTATGAAACGGGTGCTGGACTCGAGGAGCGTTTCAACTATCCTCAGGTTGTTGGCGCGAAGGGAATTGCCGGTCTCGGTAAGCTCCACGATGGCATCGGCAAGCTGCGGGGGCTTTACTTCCGTTGCGCCCCAGGAGAACTCCACCTCGGCGTTTTTGACGCCTTTTTTCTTCAGATACCTCTTGGTGAAGTTCACAAGCTCCGTGGCGATGCGCTTTCCCTCAAGGTCTTTGACCTTTTTAATCGGGGAGTCGTTGGGGACGGCGATGACCCATTTCACCGGGCGCAGGCCCTCCTTGGCGTATATAAGCTCGGCCACCTCCTCGACATCGGCGTTCTGCTCCATTATCCAGTCTTTTCCCGTGAGGCCGCAGTCGAGTATGCCCTTTTCCACGTAGCCCGCCATCTCCTGGGCCCGGATGAGCATGGCCTCTATCTCGGGGTCGTCAAAGCTTGGATAATACGAGCGGGAAGAGACGGATATGTGATACCCCGCCTTCCTGAAAAGCTTGAGCGTGGACTCCTGGAGGCTCCCCTTGGGAAGCCCGATCTTAAGGATTTTTCGGGCCTTCGGCATGACTGATTAAAATATCATACGGGAGAGGGTCTTTTCAAATCACATATATAGACCGGGGCGGGGTATCCGCCCACCCGCGGAAGCCAGAACCGCGGCAAGTCTCCCTTTTGCTTTTTAAGCCTTTCCCGTCCATGTCCTCAACTCCAGTCCGGCTCTTTTACATTTCTGATGCGCCGCTTTCTGCTGTTTCCGCTCTGTGCGGACACCCCGCCCTTCCCCTGAATTCCCTTTCCTTGTCATTCCCGCTTGTCGGGAATCCTTCTTAAGAAAGACTCCGGACAAGCCGGAGTGACAAGAATACGAATCGGGAGGAAGATGGGGGTGGGGTGCTTGCCGGGAGCGAGGGAGGGCAGAAAGCGACATATCGGGAAAATAAACAAAACAGACATCAGGTGAAATTCAAAAAAGGAAAATTAAAACAGAAAGAGGATATTCGGAGCGGTTCCTGAGCGAGCGGCGCGGCAACACCCCGCCCCGGCCTTTCTTTATCTCTTCAATAGCGGGTCTTCTATCCCCGCCTCTTTGAAGCCTTTCGCTCTGAAGAGGCAACTATCGCATTTGAGGCACGGGCGTCCTCCGGGCTGGGGGTCGTAGCAGCTCCAGGTGAGCGAGTAATCGAGGCCGAGTTCGGTCCCTTTTTTGATGATTTCCGCCTTGGTCATATAAAGGAGCGGGGCGTTCACCCTGAACCTGAGCCTCCCTTCCACCGAGGCCTTTGTGGCAAGGTTTGCCATCTCCTCGAAGGCATTGAGATATTCCGGCCTGCAATCGGGATACCCGCTGTAGTCGGTCACGTTGGCCCCGATGAAAATATCCGGGGCTTCCAGCACCTCGGCCCAGGCGAGGGCGAAGGAGAGAAAGATGGTGTTTCTGGCGGGCACATAGGTAACGGGGATTTGTTCTTTTTTGCCCGCGCCCTCTTTTGGCACCTCTATCGCGCTTGTAAGGGCCGAGCCCCCGATAGCGCCCAAATCGAAATTGATGGTGAGGTGCTCTTTTGCGCCCATGCTTTTTGCCGCATTTTTTGCCGATTCCAGTTCAAGCCCGTGGCGCTGGCCGTAATCGAAGGAGAGCGCGTAAATATCAAACCCCTCGCTCTTTGCGACCGCGGCCGAGGTCGCGGAATCGATCCCGCCGCTTAAGAGGATTACGGCTCTCTTCAAAGCACCTCGTCCCCTGAGGCGGGCCGTCCGTCCGGGCCAAGGCTTTTCAGGCTGAAACCGTCCCCGGCGGGCTTGTAGATGTAAGGGTTTCCCCAGGGGTCGCGGGAATTCCCCACGCTTTCAAGTTTATCCGGATACCTGCCGTTTTCGAGCTTATAGACCTGTATGAGGAACCTTAATTTATAGATCTCCTCCGAGGCCGTGTAGGCCCTCGATTCCCGCGGGAGGGCGCCCGAGAAGAAGATGACGAGAGAGAGGAGGAACAGGGCCGCCAACACACCCTCGAGAAACAGGGGCGGCAGATAGGCCCTCTCTCTCGCCCGGGGCTGTGAGCCTTTTTCTTCGCGGACTTTCTTTTTTGTGATGGCGCCCTTTTCATGGAGGCCCAAGAGGGCCTTTGAGACCTGGAAATTATCGAGGCCGCTGATACCGGCAATGGTGCTCACGTCGTTTTCCCCGTCCACAAGCGAGAGCATCGCCCGCTCTTCCTCGGTAAGCCCTTCGGGGGCCCCGTCCTGGAGACCGTCCTCAGTCCTCTCGAAGACGCTCTCCAGGGTGATCTTTCCCTCCATGAGGGACCATTCATCCAGTATTCTCAGCCCCTCCATGAGGATGTGCTGGGTATCGAGTGAAATGGGCACGTCCTTATCCAGCGCTATCCCCTGGGGCTTGAACTCATAGCGCCCCTGCCGCCAGGTGAAGAGATAGCTCACAAGCTCGGTGAACTGGTTCGTGAGCATCTGCTTAAGCTCCTCTTTGGAAAGGGCCTCCATTTTGATGAGTGTATGGCCGAGCTTGCCTCCCCTTGCCCGTTGCTCCCCCAAAGCCCTCTCAAGCTCTTCTTTTGTGATAATGCCTTTTTTAACGAGTATCATCCCGAGCCGGGACTCTCCCCGTTTGGCGGACTCGGCGAAGACGATATTGCCCTCGTAAAAGAGCAGCCTCACGCGGTCGAAGCTCCCCTGAACGGTAAGCTCCCCCGTCTTCCGCTGATAATATATGAGCTGGAGGATGTCGGCCAGGCCGAACTCTTTTAATGAGCCTTCTAAAGCCATCCCTGTCCCTGCTTTCTCCTTACTCTTGTGAAGGATAAGATATACAGGAGGGTTGCGCCCGCCCCCGCGATGCCGTTAAGCCACCCGTGCTCCATCCCCGACAGGCCGGTCGAGAAGAACGGGTTTAGGAATAATACAAGCACGAAGAAGAGAAAACTCCAGAGAAAAGCAATCCCGGGGAGGACCTTCCCGCCGTAAATATAGGCTATGCCGGGAGGGGCGATGCTCAGGGCCTTTATAAAGGCCGCGCGCCGCACCTGATACCCATGTATCCTCAGAAGGGTAGAGACCCTTTCCTTGGGGTCCAGCACCTCGAGCTTGACGAGGCTCGAGTAGCAGTTCTTGCACATCTGCCCCCACTGGGGCTCGCGCTCGCATTTGGGGCAGAGGATCCGGGTGCACCGGGAGCACCTGTAGGCCTTTATTTTTCCCATCTTGAGATACAAATAATAAAACAGGGCCAATGAAAGGGAGACTGCCGTAAAGAGCGCTCCAGGGGCCCAGAACGAGAGGCTTAACAGGTCCTTCCTCATCCTCCTGGCAAGCTCGTAAAAATCCCCCGTTTTCAGGCGCTCGTCCATGAGCGTCCTCTCGGGGAACTTCTCCGCGATCCCCACGAAGGCGGAGACTTTTACGGGGTCCAGCTTTACCGCCTCCCTGTACATCTCGTCCCCTTTTGCGAAGTTGAACTCCTCCCTGCTCAGCCTCGAAAGGTTGAAATAGGCGGCCGCCGATGGGCTTATCGAGAGCGAGGCTTCATAATTTTCGCGGGCTCTTTCCGCGTCTCCCATAATGAGGTTGCAATTGCCCAAGTTCGTAAGCGCCCTGGGGTCTCTCTTAAGAGAGAGGGCCTCCGAAAGGGCCTCTATGGCCTCGGGGCAGCGCCCCTCCCTTTTCAGGGCAAGGGCGCGGGAGAACAGGCTTGCAAACTCCTCTCTCCCCGCGAGGGCCTCTATAGCAAGCGAGTTTTCCCGGCTCTCGTTCACTTCCACGACGGCGCGCACGGCAGGGTTCGAGGCCGAATAGACGAGGTTAAGCCAGTTTAGACCCCAGGGCAGAAAGGCAAGGAGAATGAAGACGAGGTAAACGGCCAGGCGGTCATTTTTCCTGAAATATAACCCAAAGAGCATGAATATCGATGCCCCAAAGAGGACCGGCCCGAAGAGAGCGGCAAGTACCAGCACCACTATAAGCGCAAGGTGCCGGGGGCCCTCTTTGATATCATGCTTTAAAAGCGGGAACTCCCTCGGGAGCCTTAACAGCAAGGCGGTAAAAAGGGCGAGGAGGAACGAGCCCCCGAAGGCAAGGAGGAGGAGCCCCGAGAGGTTCAGGAGCCACCACCAGTTTCTGCCGTAAGCCCTCACCCCTTCCACAAAGAAATAAGACCATGAGAAAAGCCCCTGGGGCATTTGCGTGAAATTGGTGAATGAAAGCCGGAAATAGGCGGGGGGGAAATCGGGAGATTCGGCCACCGATTCCTCAAGGAGCTCTATTGCCTGGTCCGGATTGTTCCCGGCGCGGTTTATAAGGGAGTACGAGGAGGGCTCATGATTTACAAGCCCTTTCTCGTGCCGGAGTTTGTTCAGGTGAGGGTCAACGCGCGGGAACACGAAAGTGGCCGAAGAGAGGAGCAAAAAAACGGCAAGCACGACCTTGAATACTCTTTTAAAGCTCTTCACCAATTAATGTTTCTCCCCTATCCGGCGTTCCTCTCCCTTAAGGAGCCGTTTTATGTTCTCCGCATGTTTTAACCATACGAGGACGGTAATTGCAAGCGCAAGGAGCGCCATTGTGCGATCCCTTTCGGCCAAAAGCATGGTTACAGGCAAAAACCCGAAGGCGATAAGGGCCGAAAGCGAGGAGATGCGCCAGAGCGCGGCCCCGAGGAGCCAGAGGAGGCCCGTTATCACACCGGAAAGCGGAGAGTAGACGAATATCATGCCCAAGCTTGTGGCCACACCCTTTCCACCCTTGAAGAGGAGAAAGAGCGAGAAGTCATGCCCGAGTATCGCCGCTGTCCCCATCAGGCCCTGCCCGAGCTCGTCAAAGCCCATGTATTTGGCAAGGAGGACGCCCGCGACCCCCTTGAGGCCGTCCCCGAGGAGGGTAAAGAGGGCGGCCTTTTTCCCTACTCCCCGGAGCACGTTCGTGGCCCCGATATTGCCGCTCCCGACTTTTCTCAGGTCCACCCCTTTTGCCTTCGCGAAGAGGAGCCCGAAGGGAATGGAGCCGATGACATATGAGACAAGCATGCCGGTTGCGAGCTTCAGAGCTTCCTCCAGCCCTCTTTCAAATCTTTCTCCAAAAAGACACCGTGTACTTGAGCCCCGAGACGACCGAGAGTACGAGCGCCGTCCAGATGGAGGCTATCCCCAGGTCATAGAGGTCGAACCCCAGAAGCTCCCCCCCGAGGGCGGGCATGGACACAAGGGCCACAATGCCTATGAACTGGAACGTGGTCTTGAGCTTCCCGCCCATCTCGGCCGGTATTGTTATTCCTTTTGAGAGGGCAACGACCCTCAAGCCCGTGACCAGAAAATCCCTTATTATGAGCACGGCCGCTATCCACACCGAAAGCCTGCCCAGGTCCACGAGGAGGACAAGGGCCGATATGGTGAGGAATTTGTCCGCTATGGGGTCCAGTATGATGCCGAACTTGGTTATAGAGTTCTTTTTCCGGGCTATATAGCCGTCGAAGAAATCCGTGAGAGAGGCGATCACAAAAATGGAGGCCCCAAGCAGCGGCTGGTCCGGCGCCACATAAAGGAAAAAGGGTATGAGAAAGACCCTGCTCAGGGTGAGGAGCGTGGGGACGTTAATCCTGATTGTAGGCTCGGAGGATATCATTCCATAGACCTTTGGCCTTGAGTATGAATTCGGCGGCCTCCCGCACCGCCCCCTTCCCGCCGCCGGTGTTCGTTATGAGGAGCGCGTGCCTTATTGCCTCGGTATCCGCGTCCGCCACGGCTATGGGCAGGGCGGCCCGCCTCATCACGGCGATGTCCACGATGTCGTCTCCCATGTAAGCGGCCTCGCTGTCGGATATCGCCAGTTTTTCGAGCAGGTCGTCATAGGCCACGGTCTTGTTATGGCAGCGCTGATAGAGGTGGCTTATGCCCAGCTCCGCGGCCCTCCTTTCGACCACCTTCGAGTACCTTCCGGTAAGGATCGCCACCTGGATGCCGGCCTTCATGAGGAGCTTTATCCCGTGCCCGTCCCGGACGTTGAACTTCTTGTACTCGTTGTCGTTGCCGTCGAGTATTATGCCGCCGTCCGTGAGGACCCCGTCCACGTCGAGGATGAGGGCCTTGACCCCCCGGGCCTTCTCCACCGCCTGGCCCAGGTCCCCCCGGTTTATAAATATGTGCCCGTAGTTTTCTTCTTCCCGCTTCAAGCTATGCCTTTCTTCAATATCTCATGTATATGGATAATCCCGACGGGCCTTCCGCTCTCGTCCGGAACGATGAGGGCCGTTATCGAATGGGCCTCCATTATGGAGAGGGCTTTTGCCGCAAGCTCTTCGGCCCTTATTGTCTTTGGCCCCGGGGTCATCGCATCTTCCGCCTTCAAATCGAAAAAGTCCTTCCCCCATTTCTCTATGCCGCGCCGGAGGTCCCCGTCCGTGAGGATCCCTTTTATAGCCCCCTCATTATCAGTTATGATGCCGATTCCCAATCTCTTGGAGGAAATCTCCACAAGTGCCTTCATCATTGGGGTCCCTTCCGGGACAATGGGCAAATTCCCGCCCGTGTGCATCAGGTCTTTTACTTTTACGAGGAGCTTTTTCCCCAGGCTCCCCCCCGGATGCACAAGGGCGAAGTCCTCGGCCCTGAAGCCCCGCTTTTTTATAAGGGCCACGGCAAGCGCGTCGCCCATCGCCATGGCCGCTGTCGTTGAGGACGTGGGCACAATGCCCAGGGGGCAGGCCTCCTCGGCCACCGAGATGTCTATATGGGCATCCGCGCTTTTTGCGAGGGTGGAAGAGGGGTTCCCGCTCATAACAAGGAGGGGCACATTGAACCTTTTGAAATGGGGAAGGAGCGAGACAAGCTCCTCGGTCTCGCCGCTATTGGAGATGGCAAGGACCACATCCGAGCCCGTCACCATCCCCAAATCCCCGTGAATGGCCTCGGCCGGATGGAGGAAATTCGAGGGTATGCCTATCGAGGAGAAGGTGGCCGCTATCTTTTTCCCTATAAGTCCGCTTTTCCCCATGCCGGTGATTATCACCCTGCCCTTGCAGCAGTCGAATAAGCGGACGGCCTCATCGAAGGCGCCGTCCAGCTTCTCTATAAGGGCGATGAGGGCCTCCGCTTCCACTTTCAACACCCTTTTGGCCTCGTCTCTAAGGGCGCTCATAGGGCCTCGCGTATCCTCTTTAAGCCTTTTAGAAGGCCCTCCACTTGGGAGAGGGGCAGCATGTTGGCCCCGTCGCAAAGCGCCTTATCGGGCTCCGGATGGGTCTCCAGAAATATCCCGTCTGCCCCCGCGCCGACCGCGGCCCGGGCAAGGGGCTCCGCAAATTCCCTGTCTCCGCCCGAGTGGGTACCCATGCCGCCCGGGAGCTGAAGGCTGTGGGTTATATCGAAGACGACGGGGTAGCCCATGGCCCGCATGCCGGGTATGCTCCTTATGTCCACAACGAGGTTATTATAGCCGAAGGAACTCCCCCGCTCGGTGAGCATTAAATTCTCGTTTCCAGTAGATGTGAATTTCTCCACGACGTTTTTCATGTCCCAGGGGGCAAGGAACTGCCCCTTTTTGATGTTTACGGGTTTCCCGGTTTTTGATGCCGCAAGTATCAGGTCCGTCTGCCGGGAGAGAAAGGCCGGTATCTGGAGCGCATCCAGCACTTCCGAGGCGGGCTTGGCCTCCAAAGGCGAATGGATATCGGAAATTACGGGAACTCGCAAGGAACTTTTAAGGTCATTTAAAAGGGCAAGGCCTTTATCGAGACCCGGGCCCCTGAAAGATTTTATCGAGCTCCTGTTTGCCTTGTCATAAGAGCTTTTAAAGACAAAAGGGAGATCAAGCCTTCCGCATATCTCTTTTAATAGCCTTGCCGTTTCAAAAACCATATCCCGGCTCTCCAAAACGCAGGGGCCGGCTATCACCATTAGGGGACCGCCCCCGCCGATGGAGCTACCGGAAATCTCTACCTTTCTAGTGTAATGCGGCATAAATCCCTTTATATGAAAGCTCTTGAAAAAAGCCATTTATTGTCATTCCCGAGGTAGTAATCGGGAATCCATTGTCTTTAAAAACAAAGAGTCCTGGATTCCCGCCTTCGCGGGAATGACGAAAGGAAACCGCATAGAACTTATGAGATTCCACACTATTCTCCATTAGCTCTGGTTTTTAGGCTGCTCTGTGAACGGGATTATCGGGAATAGAGAGCGTTTCTCTTTTATGGCGGCCCTTATGAAGGCCTTGAAGAGGGGGTGGGGCTCCGTCGGGCGGGACTTGAACTCCGGATGGAACTGGCAGCCGAGGAACCACGGGTGGTCGGCAAGCTCCACGATTTCCACAAGCTCCCCGTCCGGGCTTGTCCCGGAGACGGCGAGCCCTTTGCAGGTGAGCGTGTCCTTATAGAAATTATTGAACTCGTAGCGGTGCCTGTGCCTTTCCGATATCTCCTTCGAGCCATAGGCCTCCATCGCTTTGGTATCTTCGGTGAGGACGCAGGGATAGGCCCCAAGGCGCATCGTGCCGCCCAGGTCAGAATTGAGGTCTCGCGTTTCGATCCGGCCTTTTCTGAAATCGAACCATTTGCCCATGAGGTATATGACGGGGTCGGGGGCCTTCATGTCGAACTCGCTGCTGTTTGCCTTGAGCCCGCAGACGTTTCTGGCGTATTCGATGACGGCGCACTGCATCCCAAGGCAGATGCCGAAGAAAGGTATTTTCTTCTCCCTCGCGTACCTTATGGCCTCGATCTTCCCCTCTATGCCCCTGTGCCCGAACCCGCCCGGCACAAGGATGCCGTCCACGTCGCTTAAAAACCTCTCCGGCCCCTGCCTTTCTATCTCTTCGGAGTCCACCCACTCTATATGGACCTGGGCGGAGTTGGCTATCCCTCCGTGGACAAGCGCCTCCGTGAGGCTCTTATAGGAGTCCTTAAGGCCCACATACTTGCCCACGACGGCTATTATCGCCTCGTTTTTGGGCTTTTTAAGGCCCTCTACGACCTCCTCCCAGATGGCGAGCTTCGATGTCCCGTTATCAATGCCGAGCCTCCTTGTGATGACCTGCGAGAGCCCTTCCCGTTCGAGCATGAGCGGGACCTCGTAGATGTGCTCCACGTCCTGGGCGGCTATGACCGCTTCCGGGTCCACGTTCGTGTAAAGGGCTATCTTTTTCTTCATCCCCTCGGGGAGGGCCCTGTCCGTGCGGCAGAGGAGGGCATCGGGCTGGATGCCTATCTCCCTCAGCTTCATGACGCTGTGCTGCGTGGGCTTGGTCTTAAGCTCCCCGGCGGCGGCAATATACGGGACGAGGGTGAGGTGCATGTAAAATACGTTTTCCCGCCCCGCGTCGTAGCGCATCTGCCTTATGGCCTCGAGGAAGGGGAGGCTCTCTATGTCGCCCACGGTGCCGCCTATCTCCACTATTACGACATCGTAATCGCCCGCCACGGACTTTATCGCCTGCTTTATCTCGTCCGTTATATGCGGGACCACCTGCACGGTCTCGCCAAGGTAATCGCCGCGCCTCTCTTTATTTATTACGTTGTTGTATATCTTTCCGGTAGTGTAGTTGTTGTTTTTGGTGCCCCGCATGTGGGTAAAGCGCTCGTAATGCCCAAGGTCCAGGTCTGTTTCCGCCCCGTCGTCCGTGACATATACCTCTCCGTGCTGGAAGGGGCTCAAGGTGCCGGGGTCCACGTTTATATAAGGGTCGAGTTTCTGGAGCGTGACTTTTAGGCCCATGCCTTCGAGGAGGGCGCCCGTGGCCGAGGCCGCTATCCCTTTCCCGAGGGCCGAGACGACCCCGCCCGTTACGAATATGTATTTAGGCATTCTTCCACCTTAAGCAGGTCTTCCGGGGTATCCACCCCTATAGTGTCGTATTGGGTTTCTTTAATTTTTATGGCCATCCCGTTTTCAAGTGCCCGGAGCTGTTCGAGCCTTTCCGCCTCTTCGAGGGCGGTGGGGGGAAGCCCCGTGAGCCTCATAAGGGCCTCTTTCCTGTACGCGTATATACCGATATGTTTATATGCCTTGAGAGGGCCTTTGCCCCCCTGCCCCCGGTCCATATGAAACGGCACGGGCGAGCGTGAGAAATAAAGCGCGAAACCCTCCCCGTTGAAGACCGCCTTCACGATATTGGCGTCCGTGAATTCCTCTTCTTTTTCTATTTTTTTTACAAGGGTCCCTATATCGGCCCTCTCGTCTTCGAGGAGCATTATAACATCATCGATCATTTCGGGTCTTATGAGGGGCTCGTCCCCCTGCAGGTTCACAATAATCCGGGCCTCGGGGGCCACGCTGCGCGCGGCCTCGGCCACCCTGTCCGTGCCCGAGGGATGCCCCCCGGAGGTCATAATGGCCTTCGCCCCAAAACTCTCCGCCGCCTCGAGTATGCGCCTGTCGTCCGTCGCAACAATTATTTCCCGCGCGAGCCTCGCCCCCTTTGCCCTCTCGTATACATGCTGCAGGAGGGGCTTTCCTTTAAGGGGCGCAAGGGGCTTACCGGGGAAACGGCTGGAGAAGTAGCGCGCCGGGATAACTACGAACGCGTCCATAACCGAATTATTATATAAAACAAGAACTAATTGCGTCCACCCGTGATTTGCGCAGACCCGCCGGGCCGGATTATAATTAATCTGTGAAGAGATATGCTTTGGGGATTGCCCTCCTTTTACTCGGGCTTATCGGCGGGGTTGTGTTTTACGCCTATGAGATAAGGAGCGGCCCCTCCGGAACACTTATTAGAGAGGCCCCGCGGGTGCCTGCCGAGATGAGGCAGACGGCGAAGGCCTTCTCCGAGATAGTGAGCTCCGTTTCCCCCTCGGTCGTGAACATCTCCAGCACGCGGGGGGCAAGGGGCCTCGCGGAGGGGGACGAGGTGGAGGAGTTCTTCAACCCTTTTGACTTCGACAGGAAGGGGACCGAACTCTCCCTGGGGTCGGGCGTCATCGTATCCGGGGACGGCTATATAATCACCAATAACCATGTGGTGGCCGAGGCCGAAGATATAAAAGTGACCCTCTTCGATAAAAGGACGTTCAGGGGAGAGATGGTCGGGGCGGACCCCAAGACGGACCTTGCGATAGTCAGGATAGAGGCCTCGGGGCTCCCGACCGCGATGTGGGGAGATTCCGACAAGCTCTCCGTAGGGGAATTCGTCCTTGCCATCGGGAACCCCTTCAGCTTGAGCCACACGGTCACGATGGGGATTGTGAGCGCCGTGGGGAGGGCCAACGTTGGCATAGCCGATTACGAGGATTTCATCCAGACCGATGCCGCCATAAACCCGGGCAACTCCGGCGGCCCGCTCGTGAATATCCGGGGCGAGGTGGTGGGCATAAACACGGCCATATTCTCCAAAAGCGGAGGCTACCAGGGCATAGGGTTTGCCGTCCCGGTCAATATGGCGCGCTCCATCATGGACCAGCTCGTAAAGGGCGGGCGGGTAGTGCGGGGCTGGCTCGGGGTGTCGATACAGGAGATGACGCCGGAGATGGCGCGGAAATTCGGCCTCCAGACGCCCGAGGGGGCCCTCGTCAGCGATATAACCAGGGGAAGCCCGGCCCAGAGGGCGGGCTTGAGAAGGGGCGATATTATAACCGAATTCAATGGGAAGACCGTCCCCGACGCTTCCTCCTTGAAGAACCTCGTGGCCCAGTCCCGCCCCGGCACCAGGGCCGAGATGACTGTCATGAGGGGTTCCAAACCCGTCCGCCTGAAGGCGGAAATAGGGGAATACCCGACGGAGGTCTCCCGGAACGAGGACGTTAAGGTCCCCCGTACCGCCATGCACAGGCACGAGAACGCCTTCGCCGGGCTCAAGGTAGCCGAGCTGTCAAGGGAGATAGTAAAACAACTGGGCCTCTCCCCCGCCGAAAGGGGCGTCGTGGTAGTTAACGTAAGCGAGGGAAGCCTGGCGGAAGAGGCGGGCCTTAAAAGGGGAGACGTTATCGAAGAAATAGACCGGAAATCTCTGGGGAGCATCAAGGAGTTCAATGTCATAGCCTCGAAGGTCCCGAGGGAAGACTCTGTCCTCCTCCTGGTCAACCGCTCCGAAAAAAGATTTTATATTTCCTTGGACCAGGAATAGAATTACTAAGGAGTGCATATGGATGATTACAATTTGTTTGTCACTCCGGACAAGCGGGAATGACATTGCCGACGAACTCATCAGTAATCAGGACTAAAATAGCAAATTCATAAATAAGGGGTGGATCATGCTTGTATTATTCAGGGCAATAATTCTTCTGGTCTTCGTGGGCGGGGGTTTTTTTATCGGCCAGAGTTACGGGTCGCCGGCCCTCGGGCTCGGCACCGGCCTCGTGGTGGGGCTTGCGGCCCTCGTGTTCGAGTACTTCATAAGGAGGCTCACGCTGGGCGTTATAATAGGGGGCCTGATCGGGCTTTCCCTGGGCCTTCTCTTTGCGTGGCTTTTCCTCCTGCCCCTCTCGGCCATAATACCTCCCGAGCTTCAGAACCTTTTCCAGTTCATGCTCTCGGGGCTCCTGGGCTGGGCCGGGCTTTTAATCGGCCTCCGGAAGGGGCATGGGCTCACAATACCGGGCCTGTTCCGGATACTCCGGGGCGAATCCCAGGGGGAATTCGTAAAGATTCTGGACACGAGCGTTATAATTGACGGCCGTATCGCCGAGGTGGCGGATTTGGGATTTCTGGAGGGGAGCTTCATCGTCCCCCAGTTCATACTCCAGGAGCTTCAGCACATAGCCGACTCCCCCGATTCCCTGAAGCGCCAGCGCGGCAGGCGGGGGCTGGACGTACTCCACCGGATGCAGAAGATGACCCACTTGGATATCCGGATAGTCGAGGAGGACTTCCCGAAAATAAAAGAGGTGGACTCGAAGCTCATAGCCCTCGCCAAAACAATGGGCGGAAAGATCATCACGAACGACTTCAACTTAAACAAGGTGGCCGAGCTGCAGGGCATCCCGGTGCTGAATATCAACGAGCTGGCAAACGTCCTTAAGCCCGTTGTCCTCCCCGGCGAGACCATGAGCGTATTCATAATCAAAGAGGGCAAGGAGGCAAACCAGGGTGTTGCCTACCTTGAGGACGGGACCATGGTAGTCGTGGACAACGGACGGAAGCTCATCGGAAAGAATGCCGACGTAACGGTCACAAGCGTGCTCCAGACCACGGCCGGCCGCATGATATTCACAAAGACGAAGGAGGAGTACGAGCGCGAAGAGGCCCGGGCCGCAAGGTAGAGGGAGCCTGCAATATTCTTTTATTCGTCATTCCGGGCTTGACCCGGAATCCAGAGACGTTTGCTTCGTTTAACAGAATTAAAAGTCGCTGGTTTCCGGCTGGAGTTTACCCCGGCGCAGGCCGGGGCCGGGGAATGACAAAGATATTTTTTTAAGGGAAACTTAAAATAGAAACGATCCGGACCAGGTAATGGGGAAAAAGGGGCTCCGCCCATTCAAGAGAGCCGCATTTAAAAAGAAAATTATCGCGCTCGTCCCTTCCGCCGGTTCCGGGAAACGCTTCGGGGGCGGAAAGACCTTCTTCTCTTTTAGAGGGAAGGCGGTGCTCCTTTGGGCCCTCGAGGCCCTTGAGGGCGTGCCCGAGATAAACGGCATAATCCCCATCATAAAGAAAGCCGAGGTCCCGGCGGCCCAAAAGCTTATCGATAAAAGCCGGCTCAAAAAAATCATTGCCGTCGCGGCCGGGGGAAAGGAAAGGCAGGACTCGGTCTGGAACGGCCTCCAAATGCTCCCCCCGGATACCGATATAGTCCTCGTCCATGACGGCGCCCGCCCTTTCGCGGAGCCCGCTTTCATATCCGGACTTATAAGATCGTTAAAAAACTTTGATGGGGTGGTCCCGGGCCTCATGCCCAAGGACACCGTTAAAGAAATTGACGAGGAGGGCATCGTGTGCCGGACGCTTAACCGCGCCTCCCTTGTTGCCGTACAGACCCCTCAGGTCTTTCCGTACGAGGTCATCTGCCGGGCCTACGAGATGGCGATGAGGGCGGGCTATTACGCCACGGACGACGCGGCCCTCGTCGAGGCCGCGGGTGGAAAAATCAAAACCATCCCCGGCGACCCCAGGAATATAAAAATCACCGCTAAAGAGGATATAATCACGGCGGAGGGGTTTTTTAAGTGAGGGTGAAACATTCAGACTCCTCCACCTCCCCAGACCCCTCCTTGGTAAGGAGGGGAATCATAGGTTTCTCTTTTAGATTCTCCCCTTTACAAGGGGAGATTAAGAGGGGTAATCAAGGGGAACAATCCCGTTCTCTAAGGGTGATTAGCTGATGCGAGTGGGAATAGGTTACGACAGCCATAGACTCATTGAAGGCCGGAAGCTCATCCTCGGCGGGGTTGAGATCCCTTTTGAAAAAGGCCTTCTCGGCCATTCGGACGGGGACGCCCTCACCCATGCCATAATAGACGCCCTCCTCGGCGCGGCAGGATTGGGCGATATCGGCGGCCTTTTCCCCGACACGGACCCCAAATACAAAGGCGCCAATAGCCGTTCCCTTTTAAAAGAGGTCGTTTCCCTCTTAGATGAGAAAGGCTTTCAAATCGTAAACGTGGATTCAACAATAATAGCCGAGGCCCCCCGCATGGCCCCGCATATCCCGAAAATGAAGAAGACCCTCTCCGCCGTCCTCAAGACCGATGCCGTCAATATCAAGGCCAAGTCCAACGAGAAAATGGGCGCGATCGGCAGGGGAGAGGGGATGGCGTGCTGGGCCGTGTGCTTAATTGAGAAAATTTAAGGGGGGCGCAAGCGCCCCCCCGGTTTGAAAAACTTCCTTTCGCTTATTACTTCTTCTCAGGCACACACCCGCAGCCGCACCCGCAAGAGCCTTTTTTTCCGCTCCCGGACTTGTCCGTTTCGGGCTTCTTTATCTTCAGGTCCTTTGCCATCTTCACCACCTCCTTTCTGGTTAAGGATATGCGTATACACTTATGAAATTGGGCAAAAAAATTTCCTATCTGGGGCTCTTGCCGAACCCCACCGTCTTTAAGCGGACCCTGCCCTCCATGCACCCGCACGTGCACACGCGGTTCAGTCTCAGCCTGCATTTTTCGAGGGTGTCCCTGTTAAGGGAATAGTAGGTCCAGTACCCGCGCCTTTCGTCATTTACGAGCCCGGCGCTTTTGAGCACCCGAAGGTGCTGGGAGACAGCGGACTGGCTCACCTTGAGCTTCTCCGCCAGCGCGTTCACGCTCAAAGGCTCTTTTTTCAAGAGCTCGATTATCTCGATCCTCTTGTCGACCGAAAGCAGTTTGAAGAGTTCAGCCGCTTCCTTCATGACCATCCTTATAAGTGATTACTTATAAACTAATATAATTCCAGGCGAATATATTGTCAAGGGATTTTTTAAGTGCTTTAATTCTAATTATAGTGCGCGGGTGCGCTATTACCGGCTTACTCTCAAGACGCCGTCTATCTGCGAGAGCTTCTGGGTGATGGCGTTTAGCTGGGTGCGGTCCTTCACTTCGAGTATGAAAGAGAGGCGGGCCTTCTGGAACTGGCTCGCCACGGCCTGCATGTGGTGGATGTTGACGTTTGCGGCGGAGATCAGGGCCGAAAGACTGGCGAGCATCCCCGGCTTGTCCACCGTGTCCACAAGGAGCTGGGCATAGCTCACCGAGCCCTCGTTGGAGTTCCACTGGACGGGCAGAAGCCGCTCCTCATCCACGGCCAGTTTCGGGAGGTTCGGGCAGTTCCGGCGATGGACGCTCACGCCCTTTCCCCGTGTGATGAAGCCCACGAGATTGTCCCCCGGCACGGGATAGCAGCACCTGGCTATGTGGTAGAGGATGTTGGACATCCCCGTAATGGTGATGCCTTTTTCTTCCTGCTTCTTTTTGGCGGGGATCTCCTTTATGGGCTCTTCTTCGGCCTCTTCCTCACGGCCAACAAGCCTGTTAATGGCCATATGGGCCGAGACTTTGCCGTATCCTATAAGGACGAGAAGGTCCTCCGTGCTCTGGGAATTAAAGGAGAGGGCCACCTCGGTCATGTTATCGCTCTTCAAGACTGCGGGGCCGAGCCCCTTTCTCCGCAATTCCGTTTCGAGGAGTTTCGTGCCCAGTTCGAGCGATTCCTTCCTCTCTTCGGCCTTTATCCACTGCTTTACGCGGTTCCTGGCGCGTGAGGTTGCGACAAAGCCCAGCCAGTCGCGCGAGGGGGTCTGGTTCGCCGATGTGATGATGTCCAGCGTATCGCCGTTATTTAATTTATACCTCAGGGGCACCATGCGCCCGTTTACGCGCGCCCCGGTGCAGCGGTTTCCCACCTGTGTGTGGATGGCATAGGCGAAATCCACCGGTGTGGCCCCCACGGGAAGCTCTTTGATATCCCCCATGGGCGTGAAGACGTAGATCGTCCCCGGGACGACCTCGGATTTTACGGTCTCGATGAAGTCCCTCGGGTTCTGCCGTATCTCCTGGAGCTCGTGGACGAAGCCCCTTAGCCACCCGATGTACCTGTCGTCCTTGGGGTTCAGGTTTCCCTTGTCTTTGTATTTCCAGTGGGCCGCGATTCCTTCCTCGGCAACCTTGTGCATCTCGCCGGTCCTTATCTGGAACTCGACGCGCTTCCCCTCTTCGCTTATCACGGTGGTGTGGAGGGACTGGTACATGTTGGACTTGGGCACGCCGATATAGTCCTTGAACTTGCCGGGTACGGGCTTCCACAATGAATGAATGAGGCCCAATATTGCATAACAATTAGCCTTTGAATCGGTTATTATCCTTACGCCGAGGGCATCGTTTATCTGCTCGAAGGTGATCCCCTGCCTCTGCATTTTATGGTATATGCCGTAGTTATGTTTCACCCTGCCCATGACGTGCCCCTCAAGGCCCTCTTCGCCGAGCCGAGCCTTCACGATCTCGATCAGGCGGTTTATATACGTCTCCTGGGCCTCTTTGCGGGCGGCCACCTTTCTCACGAGGTCGTCATACAGCTCGGGGTACAGGTATTTGAAGGAGAGGTCCTCCAGCTCCACCCGGAGCCATCCGATGCCAAGCCTGTTGGCGAGCGGGGCATAGATGTCCAATGTCTCCTTTGCTATCTTCTGGCGCTTCCCCTCGGGCAGGAACATGAGGGTGCGCATGTTGTGGAGCCTGTCGGCGAACTTCACCATTATCACCCGCAGGTCCTCGGCCATGGACAGGAGCATCCGCCTGAAGTTCTCCGCCTGCTCTTCTTCCTTCGAATGGAACTGGATGCGCGAGAGTTTTGTGACCGAGTCCACAAGGAAGGCGAGCTCGTACCCGAAACGCTTTTCTATGTCTTCCTTCTTTGTGGGGGTGTCCTCGAGGGTGTCGTGGAGGATGCCGGCCGCGATGCTCACGCTGTCCATTTTCATATCGGCGAGGATATTGGCCACGGCAAGGGGGTGCCCGATGAAGGGGGTCCCCTCCTCCCGGAGCTGTTCCCCGTGCGCCTCGAACGAGTAGAAATAGGCGCGGCGGATGAACTCCAGGTCTGCCCCCGGGTTATAGGAGCGGACCTTGTGGAGGAGTTCCTCGATTCCTTTGACTTGAACAGCCATAACTATATTATAAAATTTCCGCAAAAAATTTAAGTAGATAGGGGGTTAGCAGGGGCGGGGTCCGCATTGTTTTGATCTCATTGTTGACGGGAGACCCGTAATGTAGCTACAATAGCTATATAAACTGAAAGGAGGCGCCCATGACATTGGTCGGCGTACGCGACTTGAAAAATCAATTGCCTAAATATCTTAACATGGTAAAAAAAGGGGGACAGGTGATCGTCACAGACCGCGGAAAGCCCATCGCGATTATTCATGACCTCACGGGTGTTGAGGCAAATGCCGGTCAGGACGAGGTCCTTGCTTCTCTTGCCTCTGCCGGCAGGATTCGTCTCCCCGTCAGGGCCGGCGGAGTTAAGAAGTTCGATGGTGTTTCAATAAGGGGCAAGAGCATCACGGATACGATTCTGGAAGACCGCAGATGATCTATTTCGATACAAGTGCTCTTGCCAAAAAATATATCAAGAAAGAGAAGGGGAGGAGCAAGGTCCTTGAACTGCTGGAATCGAATCCGCAGCGCCTTGCGTCATCAGCTTTAACGCAGCTTGAGGTCATATCATCTCTTACCAGGAGGCAAAAGGAGATAGCCGGTTTTGAAAAAGCCATAGAGGCATTCAGTTGCGATTGGGAGGCATTTATCGTATGGGCCATTGATGACGAAGTGATGGACGGTGCAATCAACCTGATCAGCCGTTACGGGCTCAAGGCCGCTGACGCAATTCATCTCGCGACAGCGCTGAATTTGAGGCGCCACACTAAAGACCAGCTCCTTCTTGTCAGCAGTGACCGCGAGCTTCTGGCGGCGGCGGATCAGGAAGGGTTGCTTTTTGCAGACCCGGAGACAGCCTGACATTCTACGCATACCGGAGCGGGCCATGGCTTAAGGAGGAGGGGCTTTCTCCCGCCCCGGACATATTTTCATGACCTTTTCCCCTTATAAGAGTCCTTTTAAAGCCTTAATAAACTGTCCAATATCCTCTTCCCCATGACTTGCACTCACCGTTATCCTCAGCCTCGGCCTTTTTACCGTGGGCGGGCGGATGGCGGGGGCGTATATGCCCGATTCGTAAAGGGATTTCGATATTTTTAGGGCCTCATCAACGGAATCAAGGAAGACGGGGATAATGGGTGAAACCGTGTTGCCGGTTTCAAGGCCGAGCTCCTTCAGTCCCTTTATAAGAAGTGCTCTGTTTTCCCATAATCTCTTGACCGGGGCTGCTCCGGAGGAGAGGAGTTCGAGGGCGGCGAGGCTTGCGCCCACTACAGCCGGGGGGAGGGCGGTGGAAAATATGAACGTGCGGGCGGTGTTCTGGAGATAATTAATCACGTCCTCGTCCGCCGCGATGAACCCGCCGTATGAGCCCAATGCCTTCGAGAAAGTGCCCATTTGCATAAGGAATGGCTCGGGGCTGATTTTCAGTTCGCGTATAAGGCCTTTGCCTTCCCCGAAGACCCCGACGGCGTGGGCTTCATCTACGTACAGGAGGGCATTATATTTCTCAGCTAATTCGAAGAGTTCTCTTAATGGGGCGCTGTCCCCGTCCATGCTGAAGACGGACTCGGTTATGATGAGTTTTCTTTCGGCATTCGACTTTTTTAGAAGCTCTTTTAAATGCTCCGGATCGCAATGCCTGTAAATATGCGTCTTCGCCCTGGCGAGGCGGCAGCCGTCGATTATGCTCGCGTGGTTAAGCTCGTCGCTGAATATGGCGCCGTCTTCGGGGCATAGAACCCTTATTGCACCCAAATTACTGTGGTAGCCGGAATTGAATAAAATGGCGGATCTTCCGCCAATATTGGGGGTAATGAACCGGGCAATTTCCTCTTCCAGTTTTTTGTGAATGGCGGAGCCCCCGGCCAGGAGCCTCGATGCCCCCGCCCCTGCGCCGTACTCCCGGGCGGCACGGTTTGCGCCCTCTATAACCGCGGGGTGGGCGGCCAATCCCAGGTAGTCGTTAGAGGAGAAATTTATCAGCTTTTTGCCCTCAATGGAGATAATTCTCCCCGGAATTCCGTCCCTCTCCAAAACCGTTCTAAATAGGCCTTTTTGCTTCAAATCCTCTAATTCACGCTTTAACATTCCTAATAACCTTTATTTATAATTTTTATCATCTTATAGGTCTCTTGACTTTGTTTTTTCTTATATGATAGTCTCAACACGCTTTTTCCGTTTCCAAGCAAGGAGGCATAATGCTCGAATTTACATGGTGGTTTTTTGTTCTCCTGGCCAATTTCCTGATCCTTTTGTTTTTGCTGAATATTATCCTCTTCAAGCCCATGCTGCGCATATTCCGGCAAAGGGAGGATACCATAAAAGACGCCCTCGACAGGGCCAGAAAAATGGACGAGGCTAAGGATGAGGCCATAGGGACAATGAAAAAGGACCTCGACCAGGCAAGGACGAAGGCCAGGGAGGTCTATGACCAATTGAGGGCGGAAGCCGCTGAAAAACAAAAAGAAATCCTCTCCAAGGCCCATGGGGAATCCCTCGGTTACACGGAAAAGATAAGGGGCGAGCTCCGGGCCGAAACCGCAAAGGCGAGGGCCGCCATGAGGGCCGAGGTCGATAAGTTCGCGGACAGCATACTCGATAAGCTGGTAAGGACATAAAAGCATGGTAGAGCGACACTACGATAGAGCGACAGCGGGCGGCAGCGCGGCAGGAGTCTGGAAACAAAAAAAGGGTGGGTGGTGCGATAAGACCCTCTATCTGGAAATTGCGGGAGTCCTTCTCGTTTTTTTGATTTTCCTTACCTGGTCCGTCGCATTCGCGGAAGAGGCGGCCCATGGGGAAGAGGGCGGGGGGTTCGTGAAGGAATGGCTCTGGAAGATTGTGAATTTCGGCATACTCGCGGGCATACTTGTCTATTTCATGAAAAAGCCCCTCATGAGTTATTTGAAGAGCCGCACCGAGGCCATCCAGAAGAGCCTTAATGACGCAAGAGAGGCCCGGGAAATAGCCGAAAAGGCCTTGAAGGACGTCGAGGAAAGGCTCAGGCTGAAGGACAAAGAGATCGAGGAGATCATAGCCGGCGCCAGGACTTCGGGCGAGGCCGAATCCCAGGCCCTCGTTAGAGAGGCCCGGAAGATGAGCGAGCGCATCCTGGCCCAGGCCAAAACCAACATAGATTACGAGATGAAAAAAGCGAAGGACGCCATAAAAGAAGAGGCGGTCGAGCTCGCAATGGAGCTGGCCGAGCAGAGGCTCAAGGAGAAACTCACGCCCGGCGAGCAGAAAAAACTCATCGAGGAATCCATAACAAGGCTGGAGAGGCAGAGTTGAAAACGAAAAAAGAGGAAAAGCGGCTTGCCCGGATGTTTTTGAACCATGTGGGCACCGATAAGGCGGTGGGGGCCCTCCGGGAACTCGCGGTCGTCCGCGCCATGGTCGAAAAGAACAGGGATTTTAAAGGCTTCATGGTGGGCCCGCAGTTCACGGTGGACGAGAAGAAGACCATACTCGAAAACCTGAACGGGAAGCTCTCCTTCTCGGACGGGACGAATAAGTTTCTGAACTACCTGATTGAGAACGACTCGATGGGCCTTATCGACGAGATTGAGGAGAACGCCGTAACCATTTATCTTGAGCGCACGAAGAAGGCCAAGGCGACCGTCATGGCGCCGGTCGAGCTTGACGGAAATTATCTTGACCGTCTCAAGGGGGCGCTGAAAAAGCTGACCCTGAGGGACGTGGAAATTGAGTTCGTGAAGGACCCGTCGGTCCTCGGGGGCGTGCTGATAAAGGTGGGCAGCACCATGTACGACGGCAGCCTCAGGGGCCAACTCAGGCTATTAAAAGAAGAGCTTATAAAGGGGTGAGCGGATGGAGATAAGAGTTGACGAGATAAGTGCATATTTAAGAAAGCAGATCGCCGATTTCGAAAAGCGCGTGGACGTGAGCGAGATCGGCACGGTTGTGAGCGTCGGAGACGGGATCGCCAAGATATACGGCCTCGATAAGTGCATGGCCTCCGAGCTCCTGGAGTTCCCCAACAGCGTCTTCGGCATGGCCCTTAACCTTGAAGAGGGCTCCGTGGGCACCGTCCTCTTCGGCGAGGACGCGCTCATCAAAGAGGGCGACATCGTAAAGAGGACCGGCAAGATCATGGAGACCCCCGTCGGGGACGCCCTCGTGGGCAGGGTCGTGAACGCCATCGGCCAGCCCATAGACGGCAAGGGCCCCATCAATACGACCTTGAGCCGCATGGTGGACGTCGTGGCCCCCGGCATTGTCGACAGGCAGCCCGTGCGCGAGCCCATGCAGACCGGCCTCAAGGCGATAGATTCCATGATACCGATAGGCAGGGGCCAGCGCGAACTCATAATCGGCGACCGCCAGAC
>Ga0214473_10000581_pt1 | contig 51054 bp, 40 predicted proteins | sample RVTome_7_FD_203509 | JGI IMG/M metagenome (GOLD analysis project Ga0214473, IMG submission 203509) | Soil microbial communities from uranium-contaminated site in the Upper Colorado River Basin, Wyoming, United States - RVT98D197 | ecosystem: Environmental > Terrestrial > Soil > Contaminated >...
GCCGCCCCGGATCGCGGTCGCACCGGTTCCAACGTAGTCGCCGATGTAGTGGAAACTTTCGCCCAAAAACACCGTTTTCGGCCCCATCAGGGCCGTTCCACCCCCCGAATCCGCGAAGTCGGGTTAGGCGCCCCGGCATATCGGCAATTCTCTTGCCGTCGCATATTGACGATGGGGAGGTAAAGCCGCGTCTGCAACGGTCATTGTCCGAGGGGCGAGAGGATCAGACCCATGAATTCCTGGGGCGCCGTGTCGGGGCGGGCGCAAAAAGAAATGCGCCGCGGCATGTGGGGCGCCGCGGCGCGGATCGGTTGACTACCTGCTGCTTATGACCTGCTGGTACACGTGGGTCGCTTCGGTGGCTTCGACCGGCAGCGTCAGCTCGCCCGTGTACATGGTCGCTTTGAACAGGACATCGCCTGCTCGCGTGCCCTTGACCACGACGCGCCAGGTGGCCTTGGCCTTGGGCTCGAGCGTGGACAGCGGCGAGAAGCTGACGGTCTTGCCCATGATGGACCCGGCCGTAGCGCCGGCGCAGGAGACGTACTGCAGCCTCTCATCGAGCACGCATGAGACGCGTACATTGCGATCGGGCGCGGAACCCTCATTGGACACGGTGACGACGTACGTGGTCGTGGTGCCCACTTCCACCGGGTCCTCGACATCGATCAGGTCCAGCCTCGAGGTGGCGATTCCCGTGACGATGGTTCTGGTCGAATCGGCCACGGTATCGGCACAGTTGGCGGAGACGGTCGCCGTCGCCATCAGCTCGCCCTCCTTCGTGGGCATGTAGGAGACGCGAACCTTCCTGGAGGTATTGGGCTCGAGAGTGCCGAGTTCCCACATCAGTTTAGACGCGGAGAACTGCGCGCCGGCGGTCGCCTCGATGGAGGTCACGCCCGGCGGAATGACGTCTTCGACCATGGTGTCCCGTGCCGGCCCGTCGCCTTTGTTGAACACGGTGATCTCATACGACATGGGTCGTCCCAGGTACTGCCGCTGAGGACCGGACTTGGTGATCGTGAGGATGGGCTGTCGCACGTTGATCACGGTGGCCTGCGACTCGGCTTTGATGCCCGCGGCGGAGGCGGCGGTGGCCTTGTTGGAGTAGGCGCCGAGCCTCGTCGCGCGGAGCTTGACGGAGAACCGGCGCGACTCCCCGGCCACAAGGTTGCCCACATCCAGCAGGACTCTGTCTTTGCCGTCGGCTGTTTGTACGCCGGCCGGCAGGACATCCGTAATCTGCACGTTCTGGGCGGATCCCGTCCCGGTATTGGTGATGACGAATTCGAGAGGAATGACCTCGCAGAGCAACGCCTCGGTGGGCACTGTCACCGCCAGCTCCAGCGTGGGCTGGACGACCTGGACCACGGCACAATCGCGGATGGTGTGGGTGATCGTGGTGCAGTGCTCCAGTCGCTTGGTGTCCATGGCGACGCCCGAGACCTTGATGCTCTTGCTCCCTTTGGGCCCGAGCGAATCGATCTCCCACGTGAGCTTGTTGCCCTCCGTGGAGGTGGCGGTCGGCTCGGAGGCCTTGAACGTGAATTCCTTGGAGAGCGTCTCGGCGACGGTGATGTCGGTGATCATCATGTCGGTGAGGTTGGTCACCTTGATAATGTACGCGAACGGTTGGTTGAGGCGGACCTCCTGGGGCATCGTCTTGTCGATTTGGATGATGCCATAGTCCGGCCGGGGATAGACCATCGAGAAGGCGTGCGCACCGGTCTCGTCCACGGCCACCAGGCCCGCCGCCAGACCTGTGGGTCTGCCATAGGGAGAAGCGGCAGCCGCCAGATCGGGCACAGCCGGCTCGAACTCCTGCACAGAGGCAGTCACCAACTCCACTTGGCCGGTCGGCTTCGGAGCCGGTTGCGCTGCCTTGGCCGCAGGCTCGGTCTTCTTGGCTGTCTCAGTCCCTGCCGGCTGCTGTCTTGCGGTCTCTGCGGCCGGTTTGGGCTCCGGGGACTGTGACGCGACAGTGATTACCGGCGGGAGGTCCTTATCCCAGAAATAGCTCCTGCCGGAGGCCGTCGAGCTGCCCTCGGTGCTAGCCTTGCTCTTGACGCGGTCTGCACTTTTGCAGCCTGCCAGGAGCACGGCAAGGACTAGTAACAGAATGGTCCGCACCTTCTTCATCACACTGCTCCTTTCACATCATCAAGCTCACATCCGATTGCGAATTTGTCCAGCCCGGGCCAGTAGATAGTGGATCCCCAGGCTGCAAGGAGATGAGCTTTGCGAAATGCCGATACTATGGCCTCTGTGGCTGATGGCCTAACACCCCTTCCTCTGTCATTACAGAGAGAGCCCCTGCTTGCCCTGGCAGCAGCGGCACAATACGAATACAGGCAGCCCATACACTGAAAGTGCTGCTTTTCCATCTAAAATATATGATAGAATCCCGTTGGCGCAAAGCCGGTACTCCCACCAGTATTTACCCAATTATACTATCTTTCCCATGATGAAGTCAAGAGTTATGTTCATGCAAAGTCGGGCTGCTCGGGTTTTGGATGTAAAGGTCCGATATCTTGTCGCCAGACCATCGCCTCTTGGCAACTGTTCCCTCTCGCTTCGTCCTGCCGCATCCGCAGAAATGCTTGCGTGACGGCAATTGCTGAGATCAGCGGATTTCGAGGCCTACGAGCGTCAGGTCGTCTACCTCGGCGGGTTCGATCTGGCGATTCCTCGCCAGCTCGGTCAATCTATCGACAATCTCTGTGATCGAGGCGTCCCTGACTGCCAACAGTTCGTCGGTGAATTGGAACTGCTCGCTGGTCGTGGTTTGCCCGATCAGAGATTCGGCGCCGTCGGAATAGAGCAGGAGGCGGTCGCCGGCCTGGAGTTGGACCGTTTGCTGGATGAACTCCGCGTTGTCGAAGATGCCTAGCAGGGCCCCGCGGTTCTGGAGTTGCTGCGGGTCCTGGCCGCGACGAAAGAGGATGGGATAGGGATGGCCTGCCCGGGCGAACGTCAGTTGACGCGTCCGGACGTTGAGCAGGCAGTAGCAGCAGGTGGCGAACTGGTAGCCGGAGAGCTTCTGGCCGAGCATTTTGAGGTTCAAGTTCCTCATGACCTCGGCCGGGGCGAAGATGCGGTACGTGTTGCCGATGGTCTCACGCATGGCCAGCGACTGCTTGAGGAAGATCGTCAGCAGGGCGGCGGGCATGGAGTGTCCCACGGCGTCGGCCAGGTAGAACCCGATGTGCTGCTCGTCGATCCTGGTGACGTCGTAAATGTCGCCGGAGACCCATTCGGCCGGCATGAATGCGACCGCCCATTGGGCCTCGTTACAGTTTGGCAGATGGGACGGCAGGAAATCCCGCTGGACAAGACCGGCCAGACGCAATTGCTCCGTCAGATTGTCCATGAGGGCCCCTGTCGCGTCGGGTTGTTCCGCCGTTTTGCCGCTCAGGAGCCGTTCCGAGGAGTTGACTAGGACGGAGGGCTTCACGGCGATTCCGGCGCCGGGCCTCTTACGGTAGACGAGATTGATGCAGATCTGCGCCCAGAGGTCGTCGAGCGCGATGGAATCGGGGGACTCGCCCTGATGGGGATTGTGATCGGAAGATGCCGGGGCAATGCTCTTGATGGGCTGTCTGACGGGCTGCGCGAGCAGGATGGCGGCGATATTGTCCCGCTCGAGGGATTCCATGATCCGGCCGAGTTCCGGATTCTCGGAGACGTTTATGCCTTCCGCGTCGATGACGACGGTCCCGATCAGGTCGGGTCGGCTGTGAATGGCCTGAGACCCCGCGAGCGGCAGCAGGCGGTAGGTCAGCTTCTTCTGACGGAACAACTGCCTGATTCCCACGGGCAAGTCCATCTTATCGGACAGAAATACCACGTCGGTGAAGCTGCCCGATACGTCGATGCCTTCTTGTGCCCGCGTTTTGTCCATAGGAACCGCTCTGTGTCGTGCCATAGGGTGCAATGCACACCCCACAGGCCATGCCGACAGACCTAATGTCGTCCCGCAGAGGGTGTCACTTTGGGGAATTCTCTGTTTTGGTGCCTCTTCGGTTTGGCCAGACACGACAGAGGGTGGCACGGGCAAACGAGTTTGCCTGTGGGGTCGTGGCGAGGGCGTCCCGCCCTTGCACTTCGGAGCCATGGTTCATCGCGCCCTGGCAAAGCGGGGCCAAGATGGCCTCGGGACGCAAGGGCGAGACGCCCTCGCCACGGTCAGGCGAAGATGGCCGACCCGATGCGCAGGATGGTCGCTCCTTCCTCGATGGCGATCTCGTAGTCGGAGCTCATTCCCATGCTCAACTCGGTGAACTGCTGGCCGACGATCTTCTCGCCGCGCATCTCGTGGAACAGTTCCCGGGCCCGGGTGAAGCATGCGCGGATGACGTCCTTGTTGCGGGTCAGCGGGGCCATCGTCATCAGCCCGATAAGCTGGAGGTTTGGCAGCGTCTCGATCTGTTCGGCGAGGTGGGTGGCCGCCCCCACAGGGACCCCGTATTTCTGGGGCTCGTTGGAGGTGTTGACTTGGAGCAGGATTTTGGGACGCAGGTCCATCTTCGCGGCCGAGTTGCTGATCTCCTCGGCCAGCCGAAGCGTGTCCACGGAATGGATCAGGGAGACCATCGGCAGGACTTGGCGAACCTTGTTGCGCTGCAGGTGTCCGATCATGTGCCAATGGATATCCGGGACAGGGCCGGCGCCGGCTTCCTGCTGCAGGAATTCGCTCACCTGCGCCGCGACCTTCTTCAGTTGCTGCACGCGGTTTTCCCCGAAATGGGTGTAGCCGAGCCGAATCACTTCCTTGATCGCCTCGAAATCGGCCGATTTCGTCACCACGACGAGCCGGATATCGCTGGGTTCTCTGCCGGAGCGCGCGCAGGCCGCAGCGATGGTCTGCTCCACACGCGCCACCCGGTCCGTAAGTTTCAACATGTGCATGAGTCGCGAGCCACAGATCAAAGTATTCCGTTACTTTGTACCAACATACCCACCAGATGCATAAGTCTATGGCAGTTTCACGCACGTTACAAGAGCGCGGGCGCAAAATTGCCGTCATCGTTTCCGATTGGCCGCGCGGGGAGCGGCTGATGCGGCGACGCCTCTTCCAGGGGACATGTGCGACCACATTCGCCGGGATGCACGAGCCCAAGCCCTCCTCGAAAGACGAACGTCCCAGCCGGCCTGATGGAGTCATGCACGCCCACGAAATGAGGCTGTTCGTCTGATGGGCGGCTTGTGCCCCGGATGGCATAACAGCTTGTCGCGACAGAACTTAGCGTTCCAAACCGATGGTGACATCCGGAAAAATCCAAAAAAAAGCAACCTTTTGTCTTGCATTTTGGGGGGGTGCTGCGGTATAATGAGCCAGGAATGGGGTGGGAGGTTCACCCTGGTGCATGCTCAGTCTGTTTGGTGTGCTTGACATAGGAATCGGAAGGGTTGTTTGGTCTCTTTGAATTCATACAAATAGCGTCTGTCTTTCTTTACGTTAAACCTCGGCGAGGCAGCGTGGTCCACCGGTCTCCCCCCCAGCCGGTCCCACCACCTCGCCATTTTTATTTTGGTCCTTCCCGGGGGTGCCTTGCCCTCAGGGACATCCCGAATCCGATGAACAGAAGAACCGACAGCAGTCCCAGTGCCGCGCCGTAGAGGAATGTCACCTGCGGTGAGAAGCGTTCCCAGAGGAAGCCGGCCAGCAGACCGCCGGGCAGGGCGGCCAGACCGGTGGCCGTGTGGAATGTCCCAAGGGCGGTCGCCTTCAACCCCTCGCGGGCCATGTCCGCTACGAAGGCCCGCTGGGTCCCGTCGATCGCCGCCTGGTACACGCCGTACAGCGCGAAGAGAACCACGAAGGCCGCCAGTGAATTGAAGAAGGCAAAGCCGGCCGCCGTGACCGAAAACAGCGCATACCCGAACACGATCACTTTTTCCCGGCCGATTCTGTCCGAGAGGATGCCCAGTGGCGCCGCCAGGGCGCTGTAAACGATGTTGAACAGCGCATATAAAAGGATGGGAGCCGCCTGCGAGAACCTGCCCGGGAAAAGGGCGCCAGCCTTGAGAATGAAGAACATGTAGCTGAAGTTCCCGAGCGCGAAAACGCTGGCGACCAGGATGAACAATCTCAGCGGTGGGGGCAGGGCGGCGATCCCCAGCTTCAGCGTGATATTCTGCGGCCGGGCCTTCGGCTCGGAGACAAAATAGATCGGGAAAAGTGCGGCAAAGCCGATCACGCCCGCAATCAGGATGATGTTGCGGAAGCTGAGTCCCAGGTACCAGAACAGGACGAAGGCGGTGAACGTGCCGAGGACCGCGCCGGCTGTCTCGAGCGACCGGTGAATGCCGAACCCCTTGCCCCGCTCGGTCGTCATGGACTCCGCGATAATCGCGTCGCGTGGCGCGGTGCGCAGGCCTTTGCCGACCCGTTCCAGCGCCGAGAACACCACGGCGCTTTGCCAGGCCCGTGACATCGCCAGCAGGAGCTTGAAGATACTGGACACGAAATAGCCGCCATAGACGAAGCTCTTGCGGCGCCCGGTCCTGTCGGACCAGTAGCCGAAGAAGATCTTCAGGATATTGGAGACGGCGTCCCGGAACCCGCTGACCAGTCCGACGGTCTGGCCGCCGCCGCCCAGCGATTGCAGGAACATCGGCAGGATCGGCATGATCATCTCGCTGCTCAGGTCGTTCAGGAAGCTGACGATGCTGAGCAGAATGACGTTCGGCGAAATCCTTTTGCGTGACTTGTCTTGCATGTTGAATCTATCGAGCCGGCCAACGGGACAGCTACTCTCCCTGCACCTGGACGATCACCCGCCGGCTTCGCGGGCCGTCGAATTCGCAAAAATATATGGCCTGCCAGGTACCGAGGGTGAGGCTGCCGTCCTTGATGAGGACCTGCTCGCTGCAGCCGACGAGCGAGCTTTTGCAGTGTGCGTCCGAGTTGCCCTCGGAATGACGGAAGCCGGAATTGGACCTCGGGACCGCTTCGTCGAGAGCCAGAAGGACGTCGTGGACCACATCAGGGTCGGCATTCTCATTGATCGTAATGGCAGCGGTGGTATGCGGACAGAACACGATGACGCTGCCGTTGGCGACGCCGGACTGGCGGACGATCGCATCCACCTGGCCGGTGATATCGACCATCTCCGTCCGGCCCCGCGTGCTCACGCGAAATTCCTTCTGCACTATTCTCATTACAACTCCACGAACCCTGAACCTGTAAGTTTTTTGCCACAGAGAGCACAGAGGACACAGAGAATGAGACCCAAAGCGACGTTTATTGGCGAGCCAGAATTGCCTCTGTGATCTCTGTGTCCTCTGTGGCTCATTATTTCTACAGGTCCTTTTCTTTGACCAACAGGGCAGCGGAAGAATTCATCGCGATTACATCTGTTCAACGACGGCGATTCCGAGCAGCCGGCTCAGGCCGTGCTTGATCGTGTCGGCCGTCAGGTCGCACAGGAGCAATCTCGTCGGTCGCTTGTCCGGCGGGGCGTCGAGGACCGGGCAATTCGTGTAGAACGCGCTGAACTTCTGGGCCAGCTCGTACAGGTAGGACGTGAGGAAGTTCGGCCGGTACTCGGCGGCCGCTGATTCCATCGCCTCCGCGTAACGCACCAAGTGCTTGGCAAGGTCCAGCTCCGCCGGGTCATCTAGTTTAAGACTTTGTATGCCCGTCAATTCCTCCTGCACGGGAACGCCTCGGGTCTGGGCCTTGCGCTCGATGGACTTGATGCGGGCGTACGCGTACTGCATGTAGGGCGCCGTGTTGCCGTCCATCGCCAGCATCTTATCGAAGCTGAACACGTAATCGCTGGTCCGGTTGTTGGAGTAATCGGCGTACTTGACTGCTCCGACTCCCACAGCCCTCGCAATCTCGTCTTTTTGTCTATCGGGCAACTCCGGGTTCTTCTCGTTGACGACGGACTTTGCCCGCTCCACGGCCTCATCGAGCAGATCTTTGAGTTTGACATTCTCGCCGGAACGCGTCTTCAGCGGCCTGCCGTCCTCGCCGAGAACGCTGCCGAACGGCACGTGCACAAGCTCGATCGTTTTGCCGTCGCGTTTGTTCCAGCCCGCCATCTCCGCGACCTTGAAGAGCATCTGGAAATGCTGAATCTGCCGGGCGTCCGTGACATAGACGATCCTGTCCGCCTTGAGCTTGTGTACTCTATACCGTAGTGCCGCAAAATCTGTCGTTGCGTAGAGGTGTGCCCCGTCGGATTTCTGAATGATGAATGGCAGCGGCTCACCTTCCTTAGTCTTGAATCCCTCCGGGAATACACAGACAGCACCGTCCGAAACCTGGGCCTTTCCTTCCCGTAGCGGTCTCTTGACCAGAGGTCCCAGAAGCCGTCTGTAGAAGCTCTCGCCACGAACGTCTTTCATAGACAGCTTGACATTGAGCCTTCTGTAAATCTCATGGCAATATGCTAATGAAATCTTCGTGATGAGTTCCCAGACTTCTTTCTCCTGTTCGTTGTCCTTATCATCGATCTTCTGCAGCATAGCTGTTATGTGACGCGAAAGGGATTCATATCGTATCAGAGGGTACTCGAAAGGGTCTTCATTTTCCCTGTGGGATTTCTTCTTCTTTCGCGTTGTGATCATTAGCTCAAATGCGCCACATGATTCCTCCAGCAGATTTACGTACTGGTACAGAACGGTTATCTTCTCCCATATTTCACTTTCCTTTCTATGCTTCAGTTCTTCAAGGAAGGGCTTGAAGTATCTTTCGCCATCCCCGCGTCTATACCGAGAATCTTCCTCCCAGTCTCTCTCATGTCGATCACGTATCTCCTGACAGAGCGTCATCAGCCTTTCTCTATTCCCTCTCTGAGCCTTAACCTCCTCAAGCTCGTTAGCATAGTACAGTTTGGACCCATGTTTCTTCTCATCCATGCACATGTGCCACAGGCCAAGAATCACCTTTCCTAAAGCAGTGCCCCAGTCCCCGACGTGGTTCTGGGGGATGACGGTGTGGCCGAGGAATTCGAGCAGGCGGCAGATGGCGTCGCCGATGATCGTGCTGCGGAGGTGGCCGACGTGCATTTCCTTGGCGATGTTGGGGCTGGAGAAGTCCACGACAATGGTCTGTGGCTCCGGGGTCGGGGCCAAGCCGAGCCGGTCCCGCGTATCGGTGTGGATGCGCAGCAGTTGCTCGGCGACGTACTGAGGTTTCAGACGCAGGTTGATGAATCCGGGTCCGGCCACTTCCGGCGGCTCGCAGATGTCGCTGAGATCGAGTTGCTCGACCACGGCCTCCGCCAGCTTGCGGGGGTTGGTCTTGATCTGCTTGGCCAGGGCCATCACGCCGTTGGCCTGGTAGTCTCCAAATCGTGGGTCGGTCGCCGGCCGCACGATGGCCGCACAATCCTGCCGCCCCGCCACTTGTGCCATCGCGGCGGATATTCGTTCCTCAAGTATGTCTATGGTGGACTTCATGCCGTTAGTCACTCTGGCTTAGGCGAGGTCTGCCCTGCGCGTGGGTTGATAACCCACCCAACCTTGTCAAGATGAGTGTAAGCTGTTTTGCATTTCAGACTTATGATGGGTGGCAGCGGCAAGCGCAGCTTGCCGATGGCTCGTGGATATGCGTCAACACCATCGGCAAGCTCCGAAGACTCCGCTTGCCGCTGCCACCCGTATTCCTCAGCTTGACCACGGTGGTTGATAACCCACCCCACATGGTCGTTGAGTATGTCGGCTTCGGACTTCACGAAATAATCAATAATCCATCATCAATAATCAATCTTCTCCGCGTCGCCCCAGAGGAGTTCGAGGTCGTAGAACTGGCGGTATTCGGGGTCGAAAAGGTGTACGACGACGTCGACGTAATCGAGCAGGATCCAGCGACCCTGCTCGTAGCCGGCTCGGCCGAACCGCTGGAAACCCTGCTCGCGGCCCGCCTGGGAGATCTCATCCGCAACGCTCTGCATCTGCCGGTTGCTGGTCCCTGTGACAATCACGAAGTAATCCGTGGCCGAAGACAGGCCTCGCAGGTCCAGCACGACGATATCCGTGCAACGGCGCTCCTGTGCGATTCTCGCCGCCGCCTGGGCGAACTCTTTTGCCTTCTTATTCGGTTTTCTTCTCGCCAATCCGTACATCCTCACTATGGAAAAGAGATGCGCGGCCATCGATAAGCCGCTCCTTTAGGGTATTCATTCACTCGGGCTGCGTCAATCGCCAAGCCAACGCTTTTACCGTACCGCGCCGGATAAATAAAAAGGGGGCACGAAGAAGCGTGCCCCCGGAACTTGTGCTTTACCGATTCGACTACTTAACGGGCGTGGCGGCTGCGACCGTTTTTTCCGCTTCTTTCATGGTTTCCGTCTCCCGCTTGGACTGCCAGACCGCCCAGATCAGCCCGACGAGGCCGACAATGATCGCGCCCCAGAATAGCATATCATGGCTTTTCGGGGTGACCACGATGTTATGCTTGCCCAGGACCTCAATGACGCCCTTGTCATACGGCAGGATCAAGCCGATGATCAGCAGACTGACCATGTTCATGACTTTGATCAGCGGGTTGATCGCCGGACCGGCGGTATCCTTCAGCGGATCGCCGACCGTATCGCCGGTCACACTGGCCTTGTGTCGCTCGCTGCCCTTGCCTGTATTGGCCGCTGGGTTACGCGGCTCGTCCTCGATGATCTTCTTGGCGTTGTCCCAGGCGCCGCCGGAATTGGCCATGAATACCGCCAGCAACTGCCCGGACACGATCATGCCGCCGAGGAAGCCGGCCAGCGGGATTGCTCCCAATCCGAACCCGACCAGGACCGGGACGAGGATGGCCAGCAGGCCGGGGCCGATCAATTCCTTCTGGGCCGCCGAGGTGCAGATGTCCACAACTCGGCCATAGTCCGGCTTCTTTGTGCCTTCCCAAATGGCCTTGTCGCGGAACTGAATCCTGCACTCGTTGACGATGAGAAACGCTGCCCGTCCCACGGCCCGGATGGTCATCGAGCTGAAGAGGAACGGCACGGCGCCGCCGAGCAGCATGCCGATGAACAACTTGGGATCGGAGATGGTCATCATGGCCGCCACCGTGCTGTAGATATCGCGGCTGATGCCCGCCGCCTCGCCTTTGCCGCCCGAGCCGACGGAGACGATGAAGCTGTTGAACAGCGACACGGCCGCGATCACGGCCGAGCCGATGGCGATACCCTTGGTGATCGCCTTGGTGGTATTACCGACCGCATCGAGATCGGCCAGGATCTGACGTGCCTCTTTGTATTTGGCCGGGCCCATCTCCTTCTCATCGTAGCCCATCTCGCCGATGCCGTTGGCGTTGTCGGCCACCGGCCCGAACACGTCCATGGAAATGGTGTTGCCGGTCAGGGTCAGCATTCCGATGCCGCACATGGCCACGCCGTAGGCTATGAACGTTGGGTTCGTATTGGCGTAGATGAGCACGCTGCCCATGATGGCCGAAGCGATGATCAGCACCGCGAACACCGTGCTCTCATACCCGACGGCGAGTCCCTGGATGATGTTCGTGGCATGCCCGGTGTCGCAGGCCTTCACCAGGCTCTTCACCGGCGAGTACTCAGTGCCCGTGAAATACTCCGTACACTTGTTCAGGAATACCGCCAGGACGATGCCGATCAGGCAGGTCCATGCCGGCCGCATGTCCAAGCCCTCGATGCCCAGGTTGGCCCAGGTCGGAAGATTCGTGATGTAGGGCTGGATCCTGTCGTAGTTGGGATAGCTTGGGTCGAACCGGAAGTACAGGAAGCCCAGCACGAGGAAGCCGATGACGCTGATGGTCGAGCCGATGATGAAGCCGCGATTGACGCTCTTCATGGCCCCCGCCACGGTTCCCTTGTCGCCGGCGCGAACGCTGTAGGTGCTGATGATGCTGGCGATGACGCCGATGGCACGGACCAGCAACGGGAAGATGACGCCCTTGTGCCCGAAGCTGGCGATGCCGAGGATCATGGCCGCCACGATGGTCACTTCATAGCTCTCGAAGATGTCGGCCGCCATACCGGCGCAGTCGCCGACGTTGTCACCGACGTTGTCGGCAATCGTCGCGGCGTTACGCGGATCGTCCTCGGGAATCCCGGCTTCCACCTTGCCGACCAGGTCGGCCCCGACGTCTGCCGCCTTGGTGTAGATACCGCCGCCGACTCGCATGAACAGGGCCAGCAGAGTCCCGCCGAACCCGAATCCGAGCAGTGCCTCATAGGCGTGCTCGCCGTAAATCAGGAAGATGATCGAGCCGCCCAGCAGGCCCAGGCCATCGGTCAACATGCCGGTGATCGTTCCGCTGCGGTAGCCCAATTGCAGGGCCCGCCCGAAGCTCGTCTTGGCGGCCGCCGCCACACGCAGATTGCCGGTCGTGGCCAGCCGCATCCCCACGAAACCCACGGTGGCCGAGAACGTCGAGCCGATGAGGAAGGCGATGGCCCGGCCCCAGGCAATCTGCGGCACAGCACCCGACGCCTTGGCGGCGAAGAACAGCACCACGGTGATCACGACGATCAGCAGGCCGACCACGCGGAACTGCCGGTACAGGTAGGCGTTGGCGCCTTCCCGCACCGCTTGGGCGATCTCCTGCATCCGCTTGGTGCCCTGGTCGGCCTCGCGGACCTGCTTGACCAGCATTAACGCGTACCCCAGGCCCGCCAGTGCGATGAACACGTTGGTGATCAGCGCGATCTTCTCGTACCATGCGTACCTTGGACTGACCAGCGGCTCCCAGAGCGTGACCTTGGCGGCCTCTTCCGCCGCTGCCGCCACACTACTGACACTGAGTGTCTCCGCAATCGCCGACTGCGGAGCGGCTGTGAAAGACCACACCGCTGTCGCCAAAATGCCCACCGTCAACAATCCTACTACCCACACCCGTTTCATACATACCTCACGAAAAGACTCTGACTGACCTGTCCAACCACGAAAACGAACGAAGTGTCATACTCTAAATAAACCCCTACACTTTTCAAGTGTTTTCACGTTTTTTTCCGCGAACGGCCCGGCGGCCGGTTCTTACGTATGATAGTCCGCGTTTATCCGGACGTACTCCGCGCTGAGGTCGCACCCATAGCAGAAGTCACTATATCGTCCGACGCCCAGGTCCACGGTGATCGTGTGCTCCCGTTGCGAGACGATCCGAGCAGCCTTCGCCTGGTCGAATTTCGTTGGGGCCCCGTTTCGAAAGACGTACAACTCATCGAGCTTGCAGGAGAGCTTATCAGGGTTCAGGTCTACGCCGGAAGAGCCCACGGCACAGATGATCCGGCCCCAATTCGGGTCGCCCCCGTGTACGGCACACTTGAACAAGGGGTAATCCGCGATCGCGCGAGCGGCTTTGGTCGCATCGGCCTTCGTGGCCGCTCCTTTGATGACGACCTTGAACATTCGGGTCGCACCCTCGGCGTCCAGGGCCATCTGCCGGACCAGGTCGGTGCACAGGTCCGTCAAGACCTCGGCAAATTTCGCGTACGCCTTGGAAACCCCCGTGATCCGCTGGTTGCCCGCCAGACCCGAGGCCAGAAGGATGCCGGTGTCGTTGGTGCTCTGATGACCATCGACCGTGAGCTTGTTGAGCGACTCGCCGACCGCCCCTTTCAAGGCCCTGGCAAGCAATGGCTTGCTGATCGCCGCGTCGGTCGTGACGAACAGCAGCGTGGTCGCCATGTTGGGCCCGATCATCCCGGCGCCCTTGACCGTGCCGGCGATTCGCACCTGGGCCCGCGATAGCGCTACTTCCCGATACGCCTGCTTGCATTTCGTGTCCGTGGTCATGATGGCCCGCGCGAAAGCAAAGCCGGCCTCCTGCGAGTAAGAAAGACCGGCGGCTGCTTTCGCAATCCCATCGGTTATCTTCTCCATGGGCAACTGGTGCCCGATGACGCCGGTAGAGGCGACGAGCACCTCGTTTGGCTCGACTCCGAGGTGCCTGGCCGTCAAGGCACACATCTTTCTCGCATTGGCCAGGCCGAGCTTCCCCGTGCAGGCGTTGGCGCAGCCGGAGTTGACCACCACGGCATGAGTCTGGCGGCTTCCTACATGCTCTCTACTAATTTGTACCGCCGCCGAGGTGATCCTGTTCGTCGTGAACACCGCCGCCGACATGGCCCCGGTCGGACATACGAGCAACCCCAAGTCCGGCTTCCCCGATCTCTTGATCCCGCACGCTACCCCTGCCGCCAGAAACCCCTTCGGCCCTGTCACTGTACCATTTGCCATATCAACTCCGAGCGAATACCAAGGCTTGATTTCAACGAAAGGGCATCACTATAAACCAGGGCACAGACTGAGAAAAGTGAAAAGCCGTGATCGGCGCGTGCCTACAATTTGTCCCGTCGCATCCTACCCAAGTTCCCCGACCACTTGAGTGTACCGCGAGAGGCCCGGATTCTCCTTTGGGCATGCACATTGATGAGCAGCCTGAGACCTTCCTCAATCGCTTCTCTCTTGCTCTTGAGGCCAGATGCGCTGAGAGCAGACTCCATCAAATCGTCATCGAGCATAACGTCGATTCTCACGAGCCGGTCTTTCAGAAATGACTCACAGGCCGATGCCTTCCTTGACGGCTTCGCTGACGATGCCTATCTGGTGCTTCTTGCGTTCGAACTCCTCAGGCGTGTAGCAGAGCGGTTCTATTTCGAGGGGCCAGTGTGTCCAGAAATCATACATGAGAGCAGACCGCTGACTGAAGAAAACGCCTTCGAAGTCAGGGGAGACGAGGACAACGTCATAGTCACTGTCCACCAGGTAGTCCCCTCTTGCCCGGCTACCGAAGAAAATGGCCTCGGTTATCCTATATTTCTCCCTCACCTTCGCGACGAAGTCCTCTATTCTTGCATCTGCTGTCTGACCCATTCGAGGACCTCCTGAGCGGTTTTGAAATGGCGTTCAGCGATCTTGTCATCATACAATTCCGCCGGAATACCTGCGGCCATGTCGGGATAGCGAGTGCTCATATACTCCGGGTTCAAGTCCCGTATCCCTGACAGCATCGATTCAGGCGCTTCGACCAGCCGAGCAAGATAGATTATTGAATGACCCTTCGGATATTCCTTCAGCTTGTACAAACTCATGGCTTTGAGCGCCTTCTCCGCAGCTTGCTGAGATGCAAACACGGACATGTAGTAGTCGCCAGCTTCTCTGCTATTTCGGGCGCTTCGCAAGTCCGCCTCGGCTTGCCTGAACCAATTCTGTACTTCTTCTCTCATGACCCAATCATAATCTCCAACACACCGGACAGACAAGCATTTTTGCAGAGCGAAAAGGCCACGATCTAAAGCCTGGTTACGTCTTTTGATCTCGGGTCGTCGAGGGGGCCGGGGCCGTTGGTGAGGTTGCCGGCGAGGGCTATTTCGCGAAAGCCGGCCATGGGGTCGTAGAAGTCGCGGGCCAGATCGACGGTGTCGACCATCATGCCGGGACGGTTGGCCCTGAGCTGGGCGGCGATCACGCCGTCGGGCTGGATGAAGCAGGAGGGGTAGGGCGAGAAGTGGCCGCTGGAGTTGGTCACGCTCACCCACAGGTGGTTTGTCGCGGCGTGGCACTGCATCGTCTGGCGCATGATGTGCGTGTGGACGCTGGGGCCTTTCTGCCGGGCATTGTAAAATGACTGAAAGACGCACTGCACGCCTTGCTTATAGAGTTGGCGGTACAGCTCCGGGAAACGCAAATCGAAGCAGATCAGCAGCGAGCAGACGACGCCGTTGAGGGTGAACGTGACAAATCGATCGCCGGGCGTGTAGTGGTCCAAGTCGCCGGGCGTGCAGAATCGCTTGTCATAGCGATCCACGATCTTCCCCTCGGGACTAATTAGATACAGGCAGTTGTGCGGCTTATTGGGCGGGGTCAGCGGGTGCGTGCTGCCCAGGACCACCCAAAGGCCCAGCCGGCTCGCCAAGTCCATGACTTTGAGCGTTTCCTGCCGGAGCAGGTCCCAGTCGTAGTCGGCGAAGCCAGCCAAATCCACGCCCGCGTAGCCGCTCAATGCGCACTCGGAGAAATGCACGATATCTACATCCGCCTTGTGGGCCCTCTGCAGGAACCGCCGGATGCTCCGGGCGTTCTGCGACACCGACTCCCCGACGGCAAACTGACACGTGGCGATCCTGAGCACACTAGTCACGTTCTTTGAACTGTCATTCATGGTTCGTTGCCTGTGAGGCTTGTCCTGGACCTACTGGACGCCATTGCCATACCCAGAACTTGCCAGATACGTTGATATCCTGCCACAGCCATTGATGCCCCGCGTCTTCAAGGAGGCGATTCTGAGGGTAAAAGGTGTTGACGCGGTTCAGCAAGGCACATCCCTGCCCGTTGTTGGGATCGAAGTCGAAGAGTCCCAACAGTATGAAGATCTTGCACGCATTGTTCAGACCAGGGTCCAACAACCTATTTACATCTCTCTGCCATCGGTTCCTGAACTCAGCAGGCTTGTTATGAAGAACCTGTCGGTTGTTGGCGTTTCTGCTGTGGGATGCTATCTTCAACTCAATCCAGGTTTCCGGGCATGGCGGAGAATGAACGACGAGGTCGCACTTCTGCAGTTGATTACCGGCATACCCTGCCTCTACATGGACACTCATGCCTCGCCGCCGGAAATACTGGTACAACGCACATTGTAACTGCGCTTCCTGGAATATTCTCTCGCGCGGTTGCATTCCACAAACGTGTGCCAGTTCCTCGGCTGCGCGCCGGACAGCATCTCTGACCATTTCTTCATCCACGCTCAACTGCTCCAACGAGCCGCCTCTGGCGAGGCGGGAGTTTATCGCTTTGAGCCAATCAGCATGTTAATAAGGGGTTGGTATCTGGCAAGATACCAACCCCCATGCCGTTCGGCACCGCCACGGTGCTCGGGTCGCACTCCTGCGGAGCCCTATCCCCCGTGACGGCATGTGGATTCTATCATACCATGCTGATTGGCCCAAAGCGGTAAACTCAAAAACTCTGCGTACCAGTGGCGTGCATATGACTGTTCGTTCTGCACGGATGCTTTGATCGAACAACTACTTCAGTCCCGTGGTCTCTTCGATGCCGACGAGGATGTTCATGTTCTGGATGGCCTGGCCGGAGGCGCCTTTCGTCAGGTTGTCGATCACGGAGAAGACCACGACCGTGTCTTTGACAACCGTGGGGAAGACGTGGCAATAGTTTGTCCCCGTGACGTCTTTGACCGCCGGGGCGGCCTTGCAGACCTGGACGAAGTGCTCGCGTTTGTAGAAATCCGCGTACAGCGACAGGAGTTGCTCGTTCTTCACTTGGGCTTTGGGCCGGCAGTACACGGTCGCGAGCATCCCGCGGTCGAACGGCCCGACGTGCGGCTGGAAGAGGATTCGCACGGGCGAGCCCGCCACTTCACTCGCGATCTGTTCCATCTCGGGCATGTGCCGGTGCACGCCGATCCCGTAGGCGTAAAGGTTCTCGTTCATGTACGGGAAATGGAACTTCGGCGTGGCGTTCTTGCCGCCTCCGGAAACGCCCGTCACGGAATTGACAATCACGGAGCTCGTCTCCACGAGACCCTCCCGCAGCAGAGGGGCCAGGGCGAGCATCGAGCAGGTCGGAAAACAGCCGGGGTTGGCCACCAGCTTAGTCTTCTTGATCTGCTTGCGGAACAGCTCGGGCAGGCCATACACCGCTTTGGCTAAGTTCGCCGTGTCGGTGTGGGGCGTCTTGTAGAACTGCTCGTACACTTTGACGTCCTTGAGCCGGTAATCGGCGCTGAAGTCGATCACCTTGACGCCGGCCTTGAGCAGCTCGGGCACGAACTGCATCGAGACCTTGTGCGGCAGGCAGCACAGCGCCACGTCGGCCGAGTCCGCAAGCTTCTTCAGGTCCAGCGGCTCGACGGGCAGCTCGCAACGGCCCCGGAACTCCGGAAAAATCTCCTGCATCGGTCCGCATTCTTCCGGCAGGGCGGTCAGGTAGGTCACCTTGGCCTCGCCATGCCGCAACAGGATTCGAATGGACTCGGCGCCCGTATAGCCGCTGGCGCCAATGATGGCAACTCGTATCATATCTACTCCGTGCAAAAAACGTGCGATAAAGTCGGGTGGCATCGTCAAGTGCAGCTTGGCGATGGTCTTCCCCGCACGCCATAGAGCCATCGCCAAGGCCTGCGGCCTTGACGATGCCACCCGGTGCACCCACGACTTGAAGTCGAACAGACAAAAAAACAGCCGCTAAGATTACCTCGGCGGCTGTCATAATCCAGTAAGTAGTTTGGGGTTGATTAACGTTTCGAGAACTGGAATCTCCGCCTGGCGCCTGCCTGTCCCGGCTTTTTCCTCTCGACCATTCTCGGGTCGCGGGTCAGGTGTCCGCCATCGCGTAGCGGCGGGAGATAGTTCTCGTCATAGCTCTTCAGAGCTCTCGCCACTCCCAGCAGAGTAGCACCGGCCTGGCCGGTGATTCCACCGCCTCTGACGTTGACGAACACGTCGAAGGCTTTTTCCGCATTGACAGTCTTGAGCGGCGCCAGGACGGCTGCGCGGTCCTGCTCTCTCAGGAAGTACTTGTCCAACTCCCGCTTATTGATGATGAGCTTTCCGTTGCCCGGCCGAATCCGCACGCGGGCCACCGAGGTCTTGCGGCGCCCGGTGCCCCACCAGTACCCGTACTTCTGTTTGCCCTGGTTGCCCGCCCGGATGCTTTGCTTTGGTTCGGCGGCTTCCGTCTTCGGTTTCTGCTCCACCGTTGCGTTTTGTTCTTGCATGTCTGCCATATTCTTCTATTCCGCTTAGTAGGATAACTCGATCTTCTCCGGTTGCTGAGCCTGGTGCTCGTGTGTTGGACCGGGGTACACCTTGAGCCTTCGGAACATGTTCCGAGCCGACCGGGTCTTGGGCAGCATCCGGCGGACCGCCAGCTCGATGATCTCCTCCGGCCTCATCGCCTTCTGCTTCGCGTAGCTTCTGATCTTGTGGCCGCCCGGATAGCCGGTGTACCAGTCGTATTCCTTCGTTTGGGCCTTTTTGCCGGTCAGCCGCACCTTGTCGGCGTTGATCACGATCACGAAGTCGCCGCAGTCCGCCTGGGGCGTGTACGTCACCCTATGTTTGCCCATCAGGATCGGCGCGATCCTGGCCGCCAGCCGGCCCAGAACCGCCCCGTCGGCGTCGACCAACATCCACTTGCGCTGCACCTCTTGCATCTTGGCCATGTACGTCTTCATAGGCATACTCTCTTCTCTTTTAGGCATAGAAACCCTGAATTGTAGCAAGCTTCCAATCCATGTCAATCACTTTATAGTGAATTTTGCCGATTTTGGTTCAACCGCTCATGCGTCAGCGTGCAACATTTCCGGCGAGGGGTGGCTCCGGAGGGTTGGATCACGATGGGAGCAGAACATCAAGGAGAACGCCTGACCGAGGGGAGTGAGACCGGGTTTGGCTTACGGGCCGGGTGTAGAAGGTGGGGGCGTCGAGGCGGTAGCTCACTCTTGCTCAGGAGGCGAGTATTCGACCACGATATCCGCGTTCCCGCGTTCGCCGGAGACTTGGTATGTGGTGATCAGCCGCTTGTCATCAGGGAATAGGGTTTCTTTGCGAGCGATGAGCAGTCTCACGACTTCCCGCACGTCGTCTATTGGCTGCCCCGGCTTGACCAACTCTCGGATCGTGTCTTCTATGCTCGCGGGGCGTTTGTCCGCCGGCATCAGAGACAAGTTCCAGCAGGCTGCCGCGAGGCCTATCGCCAGTTGGAACTGCGCCTGGTTTTGTGCCTTGTCAATCATCGGCTGGGCGACCTCCACCAGGACATCGGACATCTTTCTGGCGTAGCCAAAAGGAATCCGTTCAACCCTCGCGCTCTTGCGGCGGCCTATCCTGTGTCTCTGGAGCCTTCTCAGTGCACCCATTCAGCACTCATTCATGCGCATATATTACGACAAGTCAACGGGGTACGGGGGTTGAGACGACGTACAAGTGAAAGAAGTCGCCCTCCATCACAACGGTGTGGTTCGCGATCATCCTGCGGTCGCTTGCGAAGAGCGTCTTCTTGCGATCCACGAGCCTTCGAGCCCAGGTCTCAATTTCATTGCCGAACCCCGGTGCGCCCTTTGCCATCTGTCTCACGAGAGAACGGAGTTCTCGCTCCTGTTCATCATCGGGGAACAAGGCGATATTCCAACAGAAGACCGCCATCGCGATAGCAGCCTCAAAGTCGTCGTCGCCCAGCTCATCGATCAGCGGTTGAGCAAAGTCGAGTATCACCGCCGATAGCTTCCCGCCTCTCGGTTTGGTAGTGTCGTGGAGCGGCTCGACCGCATACCGATCGGCGCTCTTTCGTCTGAGTCTTCTCAATCCGCCCATATTCGTCCGCCAATCCAGGCGCAAATCCTGTGTGAACAGCAATATGCGTCCTATCGAAACAAAATGCCAGTCACAGATTCACCCCGAGATGCCCCAGGGGATAAGGAATCGAGAGAGTCGATTCGCCTTCCTTCTGTGGGCGAGGTAAGAGTGATCTTATCACCATCCAAACGGTAAGTGCCGTACTCGCTCTCGGCAACAGAGACGAGGGTTCTGCTCCATCGCTCGCCTTCTGTGCTTTCCGCGAGGGTTCGTCCCATCGCCGCCACCCATCGTGTGGCACAATGAAAGCGCATCGCACTGCTGTACGCCTTGTGCAGCTTGTACGCCCGGCTGTACGCGCGGTCAACGAGGGAAATCAGCCCGAAGGGGTCTTTGCCGGCTTTGCCGGAGCCAAACGGCGGCAGGAGCTCCTCCAAGTCCTTCCAAAGGGCCATCTTATCGGGCTTCTTCACAGTGTCCTCACGACCGGCTATCAGTCCATCCAAGTACGGCTTTGAAATGATCTTCTCGTACGGCTTCAAGGACAGTGGGCACAGGATACGCGTCAGCGCGTCGCCAACCGCGCCTAAGCTCTTGGTCTCCCCGGCGACCAGGACTTGCTCCTTCAGAATCTCTGACAAGACACTCAGAAGTTCTCCCCTTGCCTGCTGAGAGACACGGTGAACGGACTCGCCGTGATAGAGGGGACTGATCTCGAAGCCCAAGAAGTTTCTGCCGCGTGATTTGGCGACCTTGCAGACGGTTCCACTGCCCGAGAAGGGGTCGAGGACAAGATCATCCTCGTCGGTGGTGGCCAGAATGATCCTGTCGGCAATCTCCTCGGGGAACACGGCAATGTGTGATGTCTGGCCGTTGCTCCCGAACGCTACGCGATCGACCTCCCAAACGTTGCCTGGGTTGCGCCCAAACAGGTTGTTACGGGGATCATGGAACTTGGTTGCCTCCCGCACGGGGAAGACATCGAACTTCGATCTCGTCGCACCGGAGTCGGGCTTGACCCACCACAGGATCGTCTCATGCTTGTTCGTGAACTTCGACTTGAACGCCATCCCTCCCCAATAGCGCCAGATGATCCGATCCTTCAGACGAAAACCCAGCTTCTGGAACAAAGGCAGGGTCAGGTGATCCAGAGGTGCGATATATTCTTCGTCTTCAGTCGTGTAACCCGTCTGCCAGAAGAGGGCGCCTCCCGGCACGAGGACTCGCTTACATTCGGCGAGGACTCTCTCTATGAAGCCCAGGTAGTCCTTATCCGCCAGGCTATCATGGTAGCCCTCGTAGCCTCTGGCAATGTTGTACGGCGGACTCGTGTGTATAGTCCGAACCGAATCGTCAGGGACCCTTGGCAGCAGATCCAGACAATCGCCCAATGCGATCTCGTTGATAAATTCCATCTTGGCCATGCGGTCCCTCCGCATTGAGACTAATCGCGCGTCTATCCAATCATCAATCGTCAATCATCAATAATCAATCTCAGGAGCATCCCATGGAGTTGCCGCAGTTGAAGCACTTGTAGCAGGTACCGTTTCGGACGGTGATCGAGCCGCAGACGTCACAGGCCGGGGCGTCGTCGCCGAAGTGCTCGAACTGGGCGTTGAACTGCTGCATGATCGTCGCCTCGGTCTGGACCTCGCCCTCTGCCGGGGTGGTCGTGGCGGCGACGAGCGTGGTCAGCCTGCTTGCCCGCACGGACAAGCGTTCCGCGGGAAGCGTATAGGTCTGCTTGGCCGCGGGGGCGGTCTCCGGGGACTTTGCCTCGTCTTCCTTCGGGGCCTTCTTGCCGTTGTTGTTGTTTCCTGCCGCCTTGGCCTCGGCGATCTTGTGGGCGAGGTCTTTCGTCTTCTCGACCAACTCCCGTGCGGTCGTGACGTTGTGATTCTCCGGCGTTCGAATCATCCCGGCCCGGTTGGGCACGTTCTTGTCGGCGTAGCCGGGGATGAACTGGCAGCCGAGCCAGCAGAAGATGTAGTCGATCAAGCTCTTGGCGAAGGGGATATCCCGGTTGCTGGTCATGCCGGAAGGCTCGAACCGGGCGTGGCGGAACTTGTCCACCAGCGTGATCAGAGGCACGCCGTACTGCAGGGCCATGGACGTGCACGTGCCGATCACGTCCATAAGGCCCCCGACGGTGCTGCCCTCCTTGGCCATGGTGATGAACAACTCACCAGGCTGGCCGTCCTCGTATAGCCCCACCGTCAGGTAGCCTTCATGTCCCGCGACGGAGAACTTGTGCGTAAGGCTGTGCCGCGTGTCCGGCAGTCTCCTTCGGAACGGGCGGGCCGGCGGGACCGCAGCCGCCGCCTTGGCTTTCTCCTCCTTACGCTTGTCGTGCTTGTCCGTGGAGACCGGCTGCAGCCGCTTGGAGCCGTCCCGGTAGATGGCGACGGCCTTGAGTCCGAGCTTCCAGCCCTCCATGTAGGCGGCCATGATCTCCTCGGTCGTGCTCTCCTTGGGCATGTTGATCGTCTTGCTGATGGCCCCGGAGATGTACGGCTGCACGGCGGCCATCATCTTCAGATGCGCCATATAATGGATGAACCGCTTGCCGTTCTTGGGCTTGAACGCACAATCGAATACCGGCAGGTGGTCCGCAGAGAGCTTCGGGGCGCCCTCGATTGTCTCCTGCTCGTCGATATAGTCGCAGATCGCCTTGATGTCCTCGGGCGTATAGCCCAGCCGCTCGAGGGCCATCGGGACCGTCCTGTTGACCAGCTTGAGCATCCCGCCGCCGGCCAGCAGCTTGTACTTGATCAGGGCAATGTCCGGCTCGACGCCGGTAGTGTCGCAATCCATCATGAAGCCGATGGTCCCGGTCGGCGCCAGGACGGTCGTCTGGGCATTGCGGAAGCCGAACTTCGTACCTGCATCGACGGCCTGGTCCCAGGCGTCTTTGGCGGCATGGCGCAGATAGTCCGGGCAATGCGTCTCGGGTATGTTGTAGGCGTGCTGACGGTGCATGTTGATGACCTTCAGCATCGGCTCCTTGTTCCTCTCGAATTCCGCGAAGGAACCTTTCAACTGGGCGATTTCAGCACTGGCGGTGTAGGCGGTGCCGGTCATGATGGCGCTGACGGCGGAAGCCAAAGCACGGGCCTGGTCGGAATCATAGGGCAGTGCAAGGCTCATGACCAGCGAGCCGAGATTGGCATAGCCCAGACCGAGCGGCCTGAACCGATGGCTGTTGGTCGTGATGGCCTTGTCCGGGTAACTGCCGGCGTCCACCAGGATCTCCTGGGCGATGATGAAGATGCGTACGGCTTTCTTGAACGATTCGACGTCAAAAGCCCCGCCTTCCTTGCGGAATTTCATCAGGTTCAGCGAGGCCAGGTTGCACGCCGAATCGTCGATGAACATATACTCGCTGCACGGATTGGAGGCATTGATGGGCCCGGAGTTCGGGCAGGTGTGCCACCGATTGATCGTGCTGTGATACTGGACCCCGGGGTCCCCGCAGATGCGCGTGCCTTCGGCGATCAACTGCATCAGCTCGCGGGCAGAGTGGTCACCCAGCTTCTCGCCGCTCGTTACGGCGTGAGTGACCCAGCGGTCGTCCTTCTCCACGGCCTGCATGAACTCGTCCATCACCCGCACGGACAGATTGGAGTTCTGGAACATGACGCTGTCATAGGCTTCGCTGTTGTACTCGCCGCTGTAGCCGGCGTCGATGAGCGTCCAAGCCTTCTTCTCCTCGATGGTCTTGCAGGTGATGAACTCCTTGATATCCGGGTGGGTGACCTTGAGCGACTGCATCTTGGCGGCCCGGCGGGTCTTGCCGCCCGACTTGATGACCGCGGCGATCTGATCGTACACCCGCATGAAGCTCAGCGGGCCCGAAGGCTTGCCGCCGCCGGCGAGCTTCTCCCTGCTGCTTCTCAGTGTCGATAGGTCGGTTCCGGTCCCGGACCCGTGCTTGAAGAGCATCGCCTCGCTCGCGGCCAGGCGCATGATGTCTTCCATCGAGTCCTTCACCGACTGGATGAAGCAGGCGGAAGACTGGGGGTATTCATAGCTGTTCTGGCAGGGCGCCGCCGCGTGCTCCTGCAAATCCCACCGGTAGTTGTGCTTGCTCCCGGCAATCCCATAGACATCGTACAGGCCGACATTGAACCAGACAGGCGAATTGAACGCGCCGTACTGGTTCACGCACAGCCAGGTCAGCTCGTTGTAGAACACCTCCTCCGCCGCTTCGTTGGCGAAGTAGCCGTCACGTAAGCCCCAATCGGCAATGGTCTTACAGACGCGGTGCACCAGTTGCTTGACCGAGCGCTCCCGCTGGCCGTTCTCGATATCGCCGTAGAAGTACTTGCTGGCCACGACCTTCATAGACAACTGGCTCCAGCTCACCGGAACTTCGATGTTGTCCTGCTCGAAGATCGCCTCGCCGCTATCACTGGAGATCCTGGCCGAGCGATTCTCCCATTCGAGCTGCTCGAAGGGGTGAACGCCTGGCGTCGAGAAGTAGTGCTCCATGGTCAGACCTCTCCCGTTTTGACCCTGGAAAGCGGTCTTCGCTCGCGTTCGCTCCTCCTTGAATGGGTTCTCAGGATCGAATCTGTACGGCATTACGCGCCTCCATGCGGAAAAAACAACAGCCACTATATATAGTCAGGAAGAACTGGGATGTCCCCAGGTATAGTTGCTACGTTCATAAAAACTGTATCGGCAGACTAATGAGAATCCGGTCACGTGTAAAGGTGAAAAAGTCAGAATTTTGCTCGTTTGCATCACAGCTTTTCTCTTAGTCCTTGCGATGCCTGAATCTATGAAGCAAAAATTTTTTTTCACGTGGTGACACACGACTACAAACCCGTGGCTTCCAGCCGGCGCGGCGCGATCCACGCATGTGCCCAAAGGTATGCCCGGTTTCATCTTTTCTCTCACCGGCGAACCACGCGAAGCCACCATTCTGATGTGCGCATGCACCCTTGCCAAGAGCTTTGTTGCACATTTTTTGCAGCGGTACGCGGATGCGTCGGGAAGACGTGAGCAAAACGCCCCAAGGGATTGAGGGTTTCCCCAATCAAGACTTCTCCGCAGACCTGTTACTTCCTATGGTGATGCTTGCCGCCTACCACAGCCAGTCCCATCCCAACTCGGCAAAGTCTCCGAGGTCAACCCTCCCATTGCGGTCGATGTCTGCTCCGCCGCACCAGTCAGGTTCCGTGCATCCGGCCTGGAGCCACTGAGACGCGAAATCCTGGATGTCCAGGGCGTCCGTGAACAGGTCGCCGTTCAGGTCGCCGGCAGGCAGGACCCAGATAATCGTGCCCATCTCATCGCTCCAGAGACCTTCACTGTCCAGGGCGCGGGCAAAAACCACTTCAAAGAAGCTCGCGACAAACCTTCGGGTCGAGCCGGACCACGACCAGCCGTCCACGCCGTTGCTGTCAACGCCCAATAGGACGTCCGACCCGTCCGGCTCCAGGTATCCATCCCAGAGATGGTCGTACCAGAACTCGACCTGCACGATTGTGCCGTTCGCGTCGGAGATATCCTCGGCTCGCAGGGTCAGGTCCTCGCCTCGCACGAGGATGTCAGGCTCGGCGAGCACGGTTGCCACCGTGGGAGTGCCGGGCATCTTGACCCGCTCAAACGACAGAATGTACTGGCCGGCGTAGGTTCCGTAGTGGTCCCGTATGACGATCAGGTGGGTTCCCGTAACGGCCACCTTTGCGGCCTCGATCACGGCGGAAGATGAATGCCAGTCAGTCGAGACTACGGCGCCATCGGGACCATGAAGCTCTACCTGAGGGTCAAGACTGCCGCTGTCGACGTCGACCACAGCCGTTACCGCATCGCCGGCGTTGGCCCAGAAGTTGTACACGTCCATATCGCCGGCGGCGATGTTCCCAATGGCATACTGTCCCGACCTGATAGCCCAGCCGTCCTCGTCGCCGGGATTGGGGCCTGGGTTTGTGATGACCGTCAGGCCGTAAGCGCCGGCGTATTGTCCGTAGTGGTCGCGCACGAGGATCAGGTAGGTTCCTGTCACGGTCACCTTAACCGCCTCGATCACAGCCAAAGACGAACCCCAGTTGGTCGAGACCACCGCTCCATCGGGACCATGAAAGTCTGCCTGGGGGTCGAGACTGCCGCTGACGACCCCTACGAAGATCGTCAGGACATCACCGGCCTTGGCCTGATAACTGTACACATCCACGTCGCCGGGGGCGATATCGGCGGTCTTATACTCTCCGGCAACGATGTCGCCGGCGTCTTCGTCGCCGGGATTGGGGCCTGGGTTTGTGATGACCGTCAGGCCGTAAGCGCCGGCGTATTGTCCGTAGTGGTCGCGCACGAGGATCAGGTAGGTTCCTGTCAGGGTCACCTTCACGGCTTCAATCAGGGCCGAAGATGAGCTCCAGTCAGTCGCGACCACGGCTCCATCAGGACCATGAAGGTCTGCCTGAGGGTCAAGACTGCCGCTGGCGACTCCCACGAAGATCGTCAGGACATCGCCGGCCTTGGCCTGATAACTGTACACATCCACGTCGCCGGGGGCGATATCGGCGGTCTTGTACTCCCCGGCTACGATCTCGCCGGCGTCTTCGTCGGCGGGATTGGGGCCTGGGTTTGTAATGACCGTCAGGCCGTAAGTGCCGCTGTATTGTCCGTAGTGGTCGCGCACGAGGATCAGGTAGGTTCCTGTCACGGTCACCTTCACCGCCTCGATCACAGCCAAAGACGAACCCCAGTTGGTCGAGACCACCGCTCCATCGGGACCATGAAGGTCTGCCTGGGGGTCGAGACTGCCGCTGACGACCCCTACGAAGATCGTCAGGACATCACCGGCCTTGGCCTGATAACTGTACACATCCACGTCGCCGGGGGCGATATCGGCGGTCTTGTACTCTCCGGCGATGATATTACTGGCGTCTTCGTCGCCGGGATTGGGGCCCGGGTTTGTAATGACCGTCAGGCCGTAAGTGCCGCTGTATTGTCCGTAGTGGTCGCGCACGAGGATCAAGTAGGTTCCTGTTACGGTCACCTTCACCGCCTCGATCACAGCCAAAGACGAACCCCAGTTGGTCGAGACCACCGCTCCATCGGGACCATGAAGCTCCACATGAGGGTCGAGACTGCCGCTGACGACCCCCAGAAAGATCGTCAGGGTATCCCCGGCGTTGGCGGAAAGGGCATACACGTCCTGTTCGCCCGGCTGGATCTCCCCGGCCTTATATTCACCGGGAATGATTGGCACGCTATCGGCGGCCGGCGCCCGGCACGGAAGGGCGAAGAGTAGAACCGCGAAAAACACGAATCGTCCCTGGCTCATGACAAGATTCTCCCCGTTGAGACTCGTTGCTTCGTGCTCTATCGAAAGAGGCCTTCACGAAGGTGTCAGTCTGGTTAAATGCCCGAAATCATGCCGTCTTGTGTACGCCCGTCTGATCGTCGCGTTCGGACAATCCAGAGAATCTCTCCGGACTGCCGACTTGAGTGCCGCAGTCTCTGTGGCCAGGACGGAGTCTCGCGTGGAGCCAGCGTGAATCAAACCCTTTTGCGGCCGCGAGCGTACCTTTATAATAGACTCGCGATGGGGAAGGAGACGGTCTTGGCAGTGTTGAAGACAGGGGTTCATGGCAGACAACGGTAATAATGGCAGGCTCGAAGCGATTCGACAGCGGATCAAGGAGTTCCCGACCGCTCCCGGCGTGTACTTCATGAAGGGCGTCGATGAAGTCGTCCTCTACATCGGCAAGGCGAAGAACCTGCGCTCTCGCGTGTCCAGCTACTTTCAGCCGTCGAGCAACCTGGAGGCCTCGCGGGGTCCCCACGTCGTCGAGATGGTCGCCAAAGTGCAGTCGGTCGATTACTTGGAGACGGAGTCGGAAGTCGATGCGATGCTCAAGGAAGCCCGGCTGATCAAGGACATCCGCCCGCCCTACAATATGGATCTGACGGACGACAAGACGTTCCCATACCTGGAGATCACGATCCGCGAGGATTTCCCGGGCGTGTACATCACTCGCAAGCCACAACACAAAGGCACGCGCCTGTTCGGACCCTTCGCCAGCGCCGGCGACCTGCGGGGCGTGCTCGTCGAATTACAGAAGATCTTCCGGTTTCGAACGTGCAGTCTGGATATCAGGGAGGACGATCCGAAGCGTCCATTCTTTCGGCCATGCCTGCTCTACCATATTAAGCAGTGTACTGCCCCGTGCGGCGCGCGGATCGACAAAGCCGAGTATCGCAAGAGCATCCGCGACCTGATCCGGTTCCTCCGCTCGAAGCGATCGACCGTGCTGCGCGAGATGCGCGAGCAGATGGAGGAGGCGTCGAAGCACTTCGAATATGAGAAAGCGGCGATGCTCCGCGATCGCATCCGGCTGATTGAAAGCCTCGACGACCGCGGCACGTTGGATGAGCACGTGCAGCCGGAAGTCTTTGCCGCCGATCCCACCGAGGCCCTCGTCAAACTCCGCGATATCCTGCAGACGCCGAACCAGGTCCGCATCATCGAAGGCATCGACATCGCCAATATCAGCGGGGAGGAGGCCGTTGGCTCGCTCGTCAAGTTCATTGACGGCCGGCCGTTCAAGAGCGGCTACCGCCGATTCCGGATCAGGACGGTCCAGGGGATCGACGATTACGCTATGATCGCCGAGGTAGTCCGGCGGCGGTATAAGTATGCCCTTCGCGGCGAAGAACTCTGGCCGGACCTGATCCTCATCGACGGCGGGCTCGGCCATCTCAGGGCCGCGGAGGCGGCGTTCCAGGAGATGATCACCGATGCTATGGCACATGGTGAGTCCGACGTGGAAGTGCCGCACACGAAGATCGCCTCCATCGCCAAGCGAGAAGAGGACATCTACCTGCAAGGCAGCTCCCAGCCTCTGAAACTGCCGACCCATTCGCCCGTCCGAAAGTTGCTGCAATACGTCCGCGACGAGGCCCACCGCTTCGCTCAACACTATCATCACATCCTTCGAGACAAGAAGATGCTCACGTAGGGGCGGGTTTCAAACCCGCCCGTACAAGAGAGGGCGTGATGCTCGCCAAAGCACCAAGCCGGAAATGTCACCATTGCCATAAATTTTTCTTGATATCGGACCCATGCGTTTGGTATAAGAGACGATAGTGGGTGCCTGCGATTTTCTTGGTTGCCGAGCCTGGAAAATGCGTGTTGTGCGCTGGAACTCCGGGCCAATCCGCATCGGGGTTTGTGCGTAGGACTATGCCCCGAGCGGAGGACTGGCCGGCGCGCACGAACTGAAATTCCACACGAACCTCTTATTCACCGCTTCAGGCGGGCCATTCAGGAAAAGGAGGTGATGACGGAGACTTCCACCAATGCCGCGCGTGACAGCTCGAACAATGAGCACGCGTGGTGAGCGTCTGCGCAGGCGATGCGTTTGTGTCGCGACGCCGTAGTGGCAAATCGCCTCTGCTACCCCGGAGATTGCTGAAGGTGTGCAGGTGGTGAGCGGCCGGGAGTCTTGTCGGGTTCCGACAGAACCGCTGCTCTCTGTTTGCACGCCGCCGGCGGACGCCGCCAGGGACAAAGCTTGCGAGATCACCGCGTCCTTTTCGCTATGCTTTGTCAATTGCCTACTATTACGGTGGGAAATATATACAACTGTTTCAAGGGTCTCTGACGTTCTGCGCCGCGGGCAGAGGTAACACGGATCGCACATCCGGACGGCAGCAGGGCGTCTCTGCAGAGCCGTGTGTCCTGGTGCGTGGCCGGGACACAACGTTTCCCAAGTGGCACCTTTGTGTAAGGAGCACGAACATGGGTAAGAAGTTTACTTGTCTGGGTTTCACCTGTGCGATGTTGCTCGCCGTAAGCATCGTGCAGAGTTCTGTCCTTGCGGCGGATACGATCAAGAAAGAGGCCGAAGCTGCCGACAGCATTTCAGCGCCGATGAAAATCTATGATGATGATCCCCTCGCTTCGGCAGGGCGGTACATCGGAACCGATGAAGGCAGCGGCGACCAAAACAGCAACCCTCCCGCTACCGGCGTCGCGACCTACAGTTTCACGGCCAAGGGGGGAGTCTACAAAATCCTGTTTCGCGTGAGCATCTCCAGCGGCAGCAACTCATTCTGGGTGCGCATTCCGGGCGCCACGAAGTACACTCCGGGGACTCATTCCAGCGGGTGGATTCGGTTTAACGATATCCAGGACGGCGCCGCGTGGCACTGGGACGAGGTCCACAGCAACGATCACAGCAACCAGGTAGTGCAAATCACGCTGCCCGCTGGCAACCACACGCTGGAGATCGCTCGGCGTGAAGACGGCGCGAAACTGGATGGTTTCGTCATTACGGACAATCTGTCGCTGAATCAGGCGACCCTGCCGGATGTCATCGATCCCGGCCCGAAAGCCTGGTCGCCCAGTCCGGCCGATGGCGCAATCGGCGTTCTCATTCCCCTGCTGCAGTGGAAACCGGGCACGACGGCGCTTCTCCACAACGTGTATCTCAGGACGACTCCGGAATTGACCAGTGCCGATCTTGTGTCGGCGAATTATCCCGCCGTCGCGTACTTTCACCCGCCTGGCTTTATGCCGGGAACCACCTATTATTGGCGCGTCGATGAGATCGAGGGCAATCTGACGACGATCCACACCGGCAACGTGTGGAGCTTCACCTCTGCCCCGCTGACGGCCTATCTGCCTGTGCCCCCCGACGGCGCCGGGTACCAGAATGGCGATGTGGATCTGGCCTGGACACCCGGACAGAATGCTTTCACGCACGAAGTCTACTTCAGTGTGAACAAGGATGACGTGGCGAATGGTGCTGCCGGCGCCCTCAAGGGCGCGGTCAATATCCTTTCCCTGGAGCTGCCCCCGCTGGCACTGGAGACGACCTACTATTGGCGCGTCGATGAGATCGACAGTGCCAACAACAAGACAGTCGGGCCGGTCTGGAGTTTCACGACTCGACCGGTCATTGCCAAGACTGCCAATCTCCTGGGTTGGTGGAAGCTGGAGGATGAGAACTCCGGCACAGCCGTAGACTACTCCGGCTGGGATGCGGATGGGACGCTCAATGGGAATCCGCAGTGGGTCGATGGGTATTACGGCCAGGCCCTGCAACTTGACGGCCGTGACGACTTCGTGGAAATCTCCAACGTGGGGATCAGTGGCGCGGCGGCCAGGACGATCACCGGCTGGGCCAAGGCCAACACCATCAGCATCGCCAACTGGACCGATGTCTTCGGCTTCAGCGGCCCCAGTGGAAATGGCGGACACTTCGATATCGAGAGAAGAGACTACAGCTCCTATGCTCTTCACATCTACGGCTGGGAGCGAGATCTGATTCCGGTGGATCTGGAATGGCATCACTTTGCCGCTACGTACGACGGCACGAACGCCGTCCGGTACGCAGATGGTGTCGCCATTGGCAGCGAGCCGGTGACGCTCAACACGGGTGCGACCTTCCGTATGGGCAAGCGCGTCGATACCGGCGGTTTCTTCCCCGGCCTGGTGGATGACGTGCGTCTCTACGACAAAGCCCTGAGTCTCGACGAGATCAAACAGACCATGCGAGGCGATCCATCACAGGCATGGGACCCGCAGCCTCGCCGCGGCTCGACCGTGGACATACGCGACGCCGAGTCTCTAAGCTGGTCTGCCGGCGAGAAGGCCGCGCAACACGACGTATACTTCGGCAAGGATAAGAATGCCGTAGCGGCCGCCGGCACGAATGCTCTCGAGTACAAAGGCAGACAGCCCGGGACAAGTTACTCCATAGCCGGGCTGGTCGAGTTCGGCGGCGGCGTTTACTTCTGGCGCATCGACGAAGTCGAGGCCGACGGGACCACCGTCCACCGAGGCAGCGTCTGGTCATTCACAGTGCCCGACTATCTGCTGGTCGATGATTTCGAGAGCTATGTCGATGAGGTGGAAGGCCGCATCTTCCAGACCTGGATCGACGGTTGGGGCTATACCGAGCCTGCTCCGGGAAATCCAGGCAACGGCACCGGCTCTACGGTCGGATACGTCAATCCTCCGTTTGCCGAGAGGACCATCGTCAGGAGCGGCGGACAGTCCATGCCTCTGGGTTATAGCAACGCCGATGCTCCGAACTACTCGGAAGCCGAGCGGACGTTTGGCTCGCCTCAGAACTGGACGCTCAACGGCATGAACACGTTGAGCCTGCAAGTTCGAGGGTATCCCGCTGTGACCGGTGTCGCAGTGACCGAGACCGGCGGCAAGATGACGCTGACCGGCGACGGCAGGGATATCTGGGACGCCTACGATGATTTCGTCTTTGCCTACAAGAGCCTCAATGGCGACGCTACCATCGTTGCCAGGGTAACCAACATTGGTACCGGCACCAACACCTGGGCCAAGGCCGGCGTGATGATTCGCGACAGTCTCGATGGCGGCTCGGTGTTTGCCATGATGGTCATGACCGACAACAGGGACGGAACCGCCAACAACGGCGCCAGCTTCCAGTGGCGTCCGACGGCCCAGTCCGCCACCGGCCTCGGCAACACAGGCTCTACGGCGGTCGTGAAACCTCCATACTGGGTCAAGCTGGAGCGCGCGGGCGACACGTTCACGGGCTACATCTCAGCCGACGGCAACGCCTGGACGATGGTCGGCTCGCAGGATGTAGTCATGACCGCTCCGGCGTACGTCGGCATCTGCGTCACCTCGCACCAGGCGGGCGAGCAGCGGACGTTCCAGTTCGAGGGTATCAAGACCACCGGCAGTGTCACCGGCGCCTGGCAGGGGGCCCAGATCAACAGCCCGCGCTATAACAGCGTACAGGATCTGTATGTCGCCATTGCCGACAGCACGAATAAGATCGCTGTCGTGAAAGATGCCGCAGTGGTGAACGCTACCGTCTGGACGGAGGTCAAGATGCCGCTGAGCAGCTTCACCGGCGTGAGCATGACCAAGGTCAAGAAGATTTTCATCGGCGTCGGCGACCGGACCAATCCGGTGGCGGACGGCAGCGGCATGCTGTTCATCGATGACATCCGCGTGATCAAGGAGTGAGGATTTGTGGTTTACGATGGATGATTTATGATTGGCTGTCGCCTTCTGCTCGGCCAAGTGGTAAATCGCAAATCGTAAGCAGCGAATCCAAAGGGATTCATTGCAGCAGGGAAATGGACCGGGGCCTGTGTCGCAGGATGCAGGTCCCGGCTGCTTCGTGCAAGGGGATGTCACTATCTCCACGATTCCCCTTGAATCAGGACAGGTGTATATGGTATAAATCAGTTGTGTGGGGACGGGTCTTGAACCTGCCCGCACGTTCGGATGCTCTGGAGAAGGGCTGTTCTTTCGTATCGACGCCGGGATTCCTTTTACAATTCGCTTCGTTGCCGATCGTGGCCATTCACGGAAAAGGAGGTGATGTCACACTTCAGAACGTCTCCTGTGCCATACTGTCAGCGGTCTGAGGGATACCGCCCGACGGGATTTGCGCAGCGGGAATCGCCGCGGCATGTTCCCTTGGAATTGCCGTGGCTGCTGCATGTCTGGTTGTGGCCCGGCCGGATGGGGTCGGGTCTTGGACGAACTGCGACCAGGACCCGATGGGTCGGCCTGTGGCCAAAGTGTTTCGCGGTAGATTGGAAGGAGAATTGCTATGTCCAAGAAACTCGTCTTTCTTTGTGCGGTGCTGGGACTGTGCCTGGCGCCGGCGGTCCAAGCCGCCAAGATTATCTTTGTTTCAGACCGCTACGATGAGAAGGTCGATACCGTGCCGGATGACGCGGGATGGGTCGATTTCCTTTCGGCCCAGGGCTACACGGTCGATTACAAGGCCGGTCCCGCGAACGGAAATGGTTACTGGCGCACATTGGACGACGCCAAGATCGCCGAGCTGAACGCTGCGGATCTGGTCATCGTCAGCCGCAACTCGGGAAGCGGTGACTACGCCAACGCACCGGAACCCACGCAATGGAATGGCGTCAAGAAACCCCTGATTCTCATGACGCCTTACATCTCCAGGAACAACCGCTGGGTGTGGTACAACAACGATACTCTTCGAGAAGACGGGGGCTGCCCGACGCTTCTGGCAATGGACCCGCATCACCCTCTCTTCAAAGGTGTCAACCTCAGCAGCAAGAACCAGGTGGATATCTACGATCAGTCCGTCGGGTCGGCGACAGTCTCGCTGGTCGGTGGCATTGGCACCGGCAATGGCACGCTGCTCGCCAGGACAGCAACTGGCGATTACAGCGCAGTTGTCGAGTGGCAGGCGGGCAAGCCGTTCTATTCCGGCGGCGCGCAGACTCCTGCCGCCAGACGCATGCTCTTCTGCGGCGGCACCCGCGAGGGCGGCGGCCAGGGTCGCGGCGAGTTCAATCTCAATGCGGAAGGCAAGAAGATGCTCGTCAACGCCGTGGAGTACATGATCGGCAATCTCGTGCGCGAGCCGTGGGTCAAGGCATGGCAGCCCGATCCGGCGGACGGCGCCAAGAATGTCTCACTGCCCTTGCTCAGGTGGACAAGGGGTGACACGGCTGCTCTCCACAACATCTATTTTGGGACTGCGCCGGAGCTGACCGCGGCCGATCTGGTCTCGCCGCGCTACCCAGCGACCACGTACTATCCCTCCATCCTTCTGACTCCGGGCACGAAGTATTATTGGCGCGTAGATGAGGTCGAGTTGAACGGAACCACCTACACGGGCGACGTCTGGTCGTTCACGTCGGCCTCTGTGACCGCCTTTGATCCCACGCCCCGTGATGGGGCCCTGTGGGTCGATCCGACCGCCGTCACGCTCACTTGGCTGCCCGGCCAGAATGCGTGGACACACGATGTGTACTTTGGTATGGACCAAGCCGCGGTCGCTCAAGGCACGGGCGGCACATCCAAAGGCAATCAGCTCACCCTGGCATTCGATCCCGGTATCCTCGCGGAAGACACGACCTACTACTGGCGCGTCGACGAAGTCCTTGCGGATGGCACGAAGGTCGCCGGTAAAGTGTGGAGCTTCACCACACTCGCACCCGGCGGCGGCATCCGAGGCTTCTACTTCAGCAATGCCTCTTTGAACGGTCTGCCGGTGATCAACCAGGTCGATCCGGAGATCGATTTCAACTGGGGCGCGAATTCCCCGACGGGCCTGCCCGCCGACGGCTTCTCCGTCCGATGGGTCGGCGAACTGGCCGTGCCGTACTCTGAGACGTACACCTTCTACCCGAACACCGACGATGGCGTGCGCCTGTGGGTGAACGACGTCCAACTGCTGGACCTTTGGGCCAACCGTCGCTCCGCCACCGAGGCGAAGGCTTCCATTGACCTGGTCGGCGGACAGCGATACCCGATCACTATGGAGTTCTACAACGCCGAAGGCACCGCTGTGGCACAGTTGTCCTGGGAGAGCCCGTCCATCACGAAGGGCATCATCCCGCAGCCGGCGTTCTCACTGCCTGTACGGGCCAGCGGTCCGTTCCCAAGCATTGGGGCCGTGGATGTCACACAGTCTCCCATACTGACATGGAATGCGGGTGAGAAGGCGGCTGAGCACGCGATTTACTTCGGCGCCGACGCCAATGCCGTCGCGGCGGCAACTCCCGCCGATGCCGGCACTTACCAGGGCAGTCAGGCGCTGGACCAGACCACGTTCGATCCCAGTGTCTTGGAATGGAACAAGACCTACTACTGGCGTGTGGACGAGGTCAACGCGGCCTCGGCCGACAGCCCGTGGAAAGGCGCCGTCTGGAGCTTCACCACGGCCGATTTCATCGTGGTCGATGACTTCGAGAGCTACGTCGATGACGTGGAAGGCCGTATCTTCCAGACCTGGATCGATGGCTGGGGCTACACGGAGCCCGCTCCGGGCAATCCGGGCAATGGCACCGGTTCGACGGTCGGCTACACCGACCCGCCGTTTGCCGAGCGCGCGATTGTCCACGGCGGCAGGCAATCCATGCCGTTTGATTACAACAACATCATCCAGCCGTACTACTCCGAGACCGAGCGAACCTTCGCAACGGCTCAGAACTGGAAGGTCAACGGCGTAACGGACCTCGTCCTGTATTTCCGGGGCAATCCGGTGGCCTACGCCGAAACCGCCTCGGGCATCACCATGAGCGCCGCCGGCGTCGACATCTGGGGCACCGCCGATGAGTTCCGCTTTGCCTTTAAGCGGCTCAACGGCAACGGCAGCATCATCGCCAGGGTCGAGAGCATCGGCAATACGGATAGCTGGGCCAAGGCTGGCGTGATGATCCGTGACACCCTCGATCCGGATTCGAAGTTCGCGTACCTGATCGTGTCGCCCGGGCAGGGCGTGTCCTTCGGACGTCGTCCGATGACCGCCGGCACGTGCGAAAGCTCCACGGAAGCCGGCATTGTGACGCCGCGCTGGGTCAAGCTGACTCGCACGGGCAACACCATCGCCGCTCAGCACTCCGCCGACGGCAAGACCTGGGTGAATGTCACCGATCCGGCCGGCAATCCGACCTCGGTAGACTTGGCGATGGGGACGAACATCTACATCGGTCTGTGCGTGACCAGCCACAATCCTGCGGCAGTCACCACGGGCGTGTTCTCCGACATCACCGCCAGCGTCTCCGGGCCGTGGCAGGTCGCCGAGATCGGCATCGATCATCCGGGAAATGATCCGGATCAGCTCTACGTGGCAATCCAGGACAGTGCCGGGAAGGTCGCCGTTGTCACGCGGCCGGATGCCACAGTCATTGATACGTGGACGGAATGGAAGGTCCCACTCAGTCAGTTTGCCGGCGTGAACCTGGCGGCGGTCAAGAAGATGTACATCGGTGTGGGCGACCGCAAGGCTCCGAAGGCCGACGGCGCCGGCAAACTGTACATCGACGATATCCGCGTGATCAAGCCCGCACCCGGGCAATAACCTGGCGACCCGGCGGCTGAGTCAATGCACCGCCAGTCGCGACCTCGAAAGGGGGTCGCCGCAGGATAGAGCCGGCCTGGGGGCCCGTGCCTGCACGGCATGGGCCCCCGGGCCTTTATGGTGAGCGTGATGGAGTGACAGAAGTCCGGTAGGAAAGACACCGGCTCAATCAGAAAAGATGGTGACGAGAAGAAAAGATGATATGGTCATAAATGCCGTTCCTCAAAGGAGTTACCATCTAATGGTGAGCCGCGACGGTTCTTAATTCCTGTGAGTTGTGCCATAATCCTTGACATGCCAGGAAGCATTGCATAAAATTGCGGTTATGGGACATGCACGTGTTCCGTGATGGATGCGGACATATGCGCACTGGACTTCAGCAGGAGGCTCTTTGTCGTGCGCGAGAGAAGTCCCACCAGTTATCTGACAAACAGGAAGAGGGTATCTGGTATCCGATTTGGATCGGGTACATCATCCCCGGTTTCTATTGGAAAGGAGGTGAAGAGACGCATCGGTTGTGATCTGATGCATGGGGGGAGCACCGCATCGGCACGGCAAGGCGAGTGCCCGCCGAGGGGTGGAAGATGCGCCGTATCCGGAATTCAGATCGGAGGGAATTGTGCCTTGGCGCGTGGTCAAGGGTACAGGAGATTAGTTTTTGGTGAGGAGGATCGTCATGTCACGAAAACTTGTTAGTTTGCTTGTGGTCGGCCTGATGCTAGCTCTGGCCGGCAGCGCCTCAGCAGAACTGGGGCAGGGGAAGGTGCTCATTGAATACTGGTTCGGGGTCGGCGTGGACAGCAACCTCGACAACCTCAAGGGCAACGGGGCCTTCCCGGACAATCCGACCGACAGCGAATGGCTCGATGCCATTGATCTGCCGGACGTGGCGGGCGTGGATTACTTTGGCGCGCGCCTGCGGGCGTATCTGACCCCGCCGGCGAGCGGCGACTACACCTTCTGGACTGCCAGTGACGACGACAGCGAGGTGTGGCTGAGCACGGATGACAGTGCGGCCAATGCGGCGCTGATCTGCAGCGTCGAAGGCTGGGGCGGATATCGGGACTGGACCGGCACCACCGGTTCGATGGGGCCGAACTTCAAGTCCGCTCCGGTGAAACTCGAGGCCGGCAAGCGGTACTACATCGAGGCCCTGGTGGCCGATGGCACCGGCGGCGGCTTTGTGACCGTGGCCTGGGCTGGCCCGGGGATCGGGGAGGCCCCGACGGTAGTCGGTGCTCCGTATGTCTCGGCGTTCCTTCGGGATCCGGAGCCATTGTTCAGCGCTCAGAATCCTGACCCGGCCGATGGGGCCGTGGATTGGGTGGTCCCGCTGCTGAAGTGGACACCCGGCCTGCTTGCCACGATGCACAAGGTGTACTTCGGGACGACCCCGGAGCTGACGGAAGCCAATTTCAAGATGATGTGGCCGGGTCCCATGACGTTGCACCCTGTCACGGAGCCTCTCGTGCCAGACGCCACGTACTACTGGCGTGTGGATGAACTGGAGGCCAATGGCACGATCCGCACGGGTAAGGTCTGGAGCTTCACGGTCATGCCGGTGAAGGCGACAGAGCCGAGCCCGGCCAATGGCGCCACGTTCATTGTGGCTGAGCCGACCCTGGGCTGGAAGGCCGGCCAGAACTCGCCCACGCATGACGTGTACTTTGGAGCGGATCAGACGGCCGTCGCTGCCGGTGATGCCGGCGTCTTCAAGGGCAACGTGGCGGAGAACTCTTTTGCTCCTGGTGTCCTGGATCGCGACACGACCTACTACTGGCGTGTGGATGAGATCGATGCCGCCGGCAGCAAGTTCGCTGGCGATGTCTGGAGCTTCAAGACCACCCTTCCGGGCCTCGGCGCTGCCAAACGCCAAGTCTGGTGGAATATCGGTGGCACGGCTGTGAGTGATCTGCTCAACGCCGCGAACCCCTGCTCCGCGGATATCACGGATGAGGTGCCCGAGTTCAGGACCCCGCCGAATATCGGCGACAACTACGGCGGACGGCTTGCGGCGTGGCTGCATGTCCCCGTCGCGGGCGACTACACCTTCTGGGTCTCCAGCGATGATGACTCCCAGTTGTTCTTTGGAGCTCATCCCGGCAAGACGAAGATGATTGCCGCCGTATGGGGCTGGACAGCCGACAACGCGTGGGATTGGCAAGCCAATCAGAAGTCTGAGACGATGAAGCTGGAAGCCGGCGTGTACTTCATCGAGGCGCTGTGGAAGGAAGGCGGCGGCGGTGACAACTGCTCGGCCGCATGGGAAGGTCCGGGCCTTCCGCGGCAGGTCATTGGCGGCGGCTATCTCGAACCGTCGGGCGATCTGTGGGCCGTGCGTCCGAGTCCCGCTGATGGAGCTACCGGTGTCTATTTCGCGCCCGAGCTCAAGTGGGTCGGCAGTTGCAGGGCTACTGCCCATGACGTGTACCTTGGCGACAGCGAATCGGCCGTAGCCAAAGCCACGACCAAGTCATCGCAGTACAAGGGCCGGGTGGCCGCAGCGTCGTTCAAGCCGGGCGACCTCCAGTTGGGCAAGACCTACTATTGGCGCGTGGACGAAGTCAACGAAGCCGAGGCAGACAGCCCGTGGAAGGGCGCCGTCTGGAGCTTCAAGGTTTCGGATTACAGCGTCATCGACGATTTCGAGGCCTATGAATTCGTGCCGGTAGCGCCGAAGGCACCGCTCGGCTGGTGGAAGTTCGACGGCGACGCCAAGGACAGCTCCGGCAAGGGCTTCAATGGCACCGAGAATGGCGGTCCGACCTACATCGATGGCGTGAGCGCCCAGGCGATTCACATGGATGGTGTTGACGACTTTGTCGTCGTCGGCAGCGTCGGAATCAGCGGCACCATGCCGAGGACCATCGCCGGCTGGGTCAAGGCCGACACCACGAACATCGTGGACTGGACCAACATCTTCGGCTTCACCAGCAAGCCCGATGGCGGCTGCGACCTGAGCTTCGACATCGACAAGATCGGTGGCCAGAACAGGTACTGCATCCACACGTACTGCTTCGAGCGCACGATGATGGAGATCGATCTGGAGTGGCACCATGTGGCCGGAACCTATGACGGCACGACCGTGAAGTGGTACGGCGACGCCGCGCTGTATGGCTCTGAGGCCAGAGTGCTGGTAACTCAGGACAACGTTCAGATGGGCAAGCGTGGACATGCCGCCGGTGGCAACTGGCCCGGCTCGATCGATGATGTCCGCATCTACAACTACGCACTCTCGCTTCTCGAGATCCAGAGCCTCGCCGGGTATGTTCCTGCGCGTGTGCTGTCGGATGCCTGGGCGGGAGACAAGGTTGTGACTGCGGCCCTTGTGGCCAATACAGCCCACGGTGGCAGTCAGTCCCTGCAGCTTAAGTACAACACGCGTGTGATACCCTGTGCCGGCGCAGCCAGCATGACTCCGCCGTACAAGGACCTGACCCGGGGTGGCGCCAACGCGATCTCGGTGTGGGTGAAGGGATCTCCCAAGAACTACACCGACTGGCTGATTGTGGCGGTGATGGACACGGGTGGCGCCATGTTCCCAGCCACCTACAAGGACATGAGCGGTCTGTCGAACGGCGAGTGGTCGAACTGGGTGGTTCCGCTCCGGATCTTCAGCGCCAATGGCGTGAAGACGACGTCTGCCGCGAAGGTCGGCGTCGGCGCCTTGGCTGGACGGCCGGGACCCGGGACCTTCTATGTTGATGACATCCGTTTGATCAAGCAGTAGTTGTGTCGCGTTCTTGAAAGGAGTCCGTTAACCGTAGTGTAATTGAGGCAGTGTGCCGCGGCGACGAGGCAGGTGTTTCTCCTGCGCCGTGGGACCTGCTCAGGGCACCCTCCGTGCCATGGCACGAACCCGAGGCCTGTGTCGATCGGACACAGGCCTCGGTCTTTTTATGGGGGGAGTCACACAACCCGTGCTGATTACGCACGAGTTCTTCATAGCGCATCATCAAGCTTTGGGTGGCAGCGGCAAGCGCTAGCTTGCCGATGGTTTGTCCATTCGCCATCGGCAAAACCTTCGGCCTTGCCGCTGCCACCCGAAGATACGAGATTTCCAAGAGTAATCGATGTTAGATCGTCCGAAGGTCCGAATTTCTTTGGGTTGCCTCCGGTGGTATGGGCTTTGCGGCCTGTAGAGACGCAGAATATGGCGTTTGTGCGGGAATGCCGAGATTGCAGCAGGCGCCTTCGTGTCAGAGTTAAACCGGCGGGCCCCATTGGACGATATTGCCAACGGATTTCGACTGGCGGGCGGACGATGCCCGCCGCAGGAATGGGGCTGGAAGCCGCAAAGCGTATCGTGACTGAGGACGGGTGGTAACCGAATTTTGCCCTTAGTGGCTGGGGCCGAGAGGCTCTCAGTCGGGCGGGAGGACACTATCGTTTTCGATGTAACTCTCAAAGACTACCTCAAGGAGATCGACGAGGCATCGCTGCTGACGTGGGAGCAGGAGTACGAGCTGGGCAAGCGGGTGGTGGAGGACAACGACCCGTTGGCCCGGGAGCAGCTCGTGCGAAGCAATCTGCGGCTCGTGGTCAACATCGCCAAGAAGTACGCGGGGCGCGGCATGGGTCTGAGCGACCTGATCGAGGAGGGCAACCTCGGCCTGATCAAAGCGGTGGACTACTTCGATCCCGAGCGAGGCACGCGTTTCAGCACGTACGCGGCGTGGTGGATCAAGCAGGGCATCAAGCGGGCGCTGCTGGAGAACGTGCAGCCGGTGCACGTGCCGACGTACATGGTCTCGCTGATCAACCACTGGCGTCACACGGCGGCGGAGGTGGAAGGCCGGCTCGGCAGGAAGCTGAGCGTCGAGGAGATGGCCCACCTGATGCACATGCCGCTGCGCAAGGCCAACGTCATCCATCACATCGTCGAGGTGCTCAGCAACGCCGGGGAAAGCCTCAACGGCGATGATCAGGACGAAAACCAGATGCTCGAATCGACGCTGGAGGATGAGCACGCCGGCCGGCCGGAGGACCCGCTCGTCCAGGACGAGGAAAAGGCCAAGGCCGTCATGCTGCTGGAGGCGATCGACCCGCGAGAGGCCGAGGTGCTCCGGCTGCACTACGGCCTGGATGGCGGCCGCCCCCTGACCCTCAAAGAGATCGGCCAGAAGCTGGGCCTGACGCGCGAGCGCATCCGCCAGATCCGACGCGATGCCCTGACCAGGCTCTACGAGTACATGGAAGCGGAATAGCGCGAGCGCACATGGCGCTTGCATTCTGCCGGTCGTTCGCGGAAAATGGCGGGTGATGTGAAACCCGTTTTGTTTCGCGATACGAGTGACCATGGAAGGAGAGCCGATGACGACCGAACGCATCGCCCTGGCACGATATATTCGTGATATTCCGGACTGGCCGAAGAAGGGTATCCTGTTCCGGGACATCACGCCGCTGCTGGCCGATCCGCAGGCCTTCCCCGCCGCGATCGACGCGCTGTGCGAGCCATTCGAGGACACGGGCGTCGAGTACGTCGCCGCCGTCGAGGCCCGCGGGTTCATCTTCGGCGCCGCCGCGGCCGCCAGGCTCCGTGCCGGCTTCGTCCCCATCCGCAAGAAGGGCAAGCTCCCCTGGCAGACGGAGCGCGCGACCTACGAGCTCGAGTACGGAGTGGACACGCTCGAGATGCACCGCGATGCATTGCGGCCGGGAGCCAAGGTGCTCATGGTGGACGATCTTCTCGCCACCGGCGGCACGATGCGGGCCGCCTGCCACCTCGTGGAAAAAGTCGGCGGCAAAATCGTCGGCGTCGCATGCCTCATCGAGCTCAAGGCCCTGAACGGCCGACAGCGCCTCGCCGCCTACGACGTCCACGCCGTCATATGCTACTGACTCATTTCTGCCGCTGGCATTGAGATCCTGCCTGTAGGGGCTTTGTCTCAGTGCTCCTGCAGATTCTCGATCTTGCAGCCTCTCTCTTTGCTCCTGTCCCAAATCCGTTCATAGAATTCCTTAAAGGAGCGATTTGAGAACCAATTCTTTAGAGGGGCCCGCTGAACAAGTATAGCTATCTCTTGCTCTTTCCGATCAAATCCGGTTATTCGCATGGCCTCTTGAAACACTTCTTTGGGATCAGTCACACGGAATTCATTCGGCTGGCGTCCCGTCTCCTTCGCGATCCAATGCGCATCAGCGCAAAGCCAACACTCGATATTCCGGTCACACACACCGAAAACGGCGAGATGCGTGTGCTCAGGCCGACAATCCCCTTGATATTCTTTAAGGACTTCTCGCCAGCTCTCATTGTTGGCGTCACGCAAGAAGACGATTAGCTCCGCACCCTTGGCAACCAACTCGACACAAACCTTGGGTATCTCACGGCGCTGGCTCAGTCCCGATGTGCCGCGAAACGATCCCTCGATCAGTTGAGCATGAGGACACCATCGCTGGTTGAGGCCATCCAGCGTTGCCCGGTCGGTACTTCCCTCCACGCAGTAACCGATTTTCATCCCAGCATTCCCCTGAAATACAATTCGCCAAGGGACATCTCGGGAAGCAGCTTCTTCGTCTTTTCGATATCAGGCTTCTTGATTTCGGATGACGGCACGCCAGGTTTCACGAGGTGGACTCCTTCCAGGCAGCTATCGAAGAGGTCGATGAAGTAGGGGCTATGGGTCGTGAAAATGAACTGATCCTTGCGTCCAGGCGCGACCAGTCTCTCGAACAGTGGTTTGAGGTGGCCGACATAAAGGCCGTTCTCCGGCTCTTCGATAATCGTGAGTCCCGGCGGCGAGTCTCCCTGTGAATCCTCGGCCGCGAGAATGAGGTAGGCCATGGCCATGAAACGGAGAGTCCCATCGGAAATACTCTGGGCACTGAACCGGTTCCCCTTTTGATCTTCCATGAATAGGAACACGGAATCCGGGTCAGGAGACATATATGTAAACAGATCAAGTCGAGGCTCCAGTGTTCGTATGATCTCGATTAGCTTCTTCTCCAGGCGAGGTCTCTCGTTGTGCAGCGCAAAGTAGGTACGTGTCATGTTCCTCCCGTCGGAGAGAAGCACCGGTGATTCACGAACAACAACAGGAGAACGGAGAGAATACGGGCTGAAGGCGTAATAACCCCATCCCCGGAGATACTCTCTGAACAGGCCGGCGTACTCACCAGCAAAGGGATGGAGCTTACACACCATCGTTTCTTCAGTTGAAGGTGAGCTTGCCACATGATTTCCCGCACCCTTTGGTCTTGACTGTGGATTCCTGAACCATGCTTCCAGAATCATCTTGGCACTGCCATTTGCGTTCTCCAGAAGAGGCGTTTGAGCGAAGCCAGCTCCTGTCGCTTTGAGTACCTCCCTGGACACCTGGAGCACTCGACTCGAACCCGGGGCCTTCGCACGAACCGCGATGCCCAGAGAGTACTCAAAATCAATGGTCTCGCCCTTGTACGGAAGAGAGCATTCTATCTCCATCTCAATATCTTGGTCTGCAGCATAGACGTTTTGAATATTCCACGTTTCTCCGACAGAGGTCCGGATAGCGTCTTCCAAGGACTGGCTGGCGGTCAGACCCAGGAATCGCAACGCAGAACACAGGTTTGTCTTGCCTGCGTTGTTCGGACCGATCAGCACATTGACTCCGACAGGTCGGAACTCGACGTTCAGCAGACTCCTGAAGTTATTGACGCGGAACCGCTTTAGCATACATGGTCTCCGAATAGGCGTTAGCTGAATTTTTTGTCAGCCTGCATGCCAGTATAGCGTGCTATTGGCTAAAGGCAATGCTGGGTCCCGATCTCTGCCATGTGCTCCGTTCTCTTCGCTGTCACGACCCGGTCGTGGCCGGTCAGATCTTTGTCGACCCTGACACTTGGGAATAGACCTGTCTGTTCGAGCAGCTCTCGCACGGCGGGGCCCTGGGTGTAGCCGATTTCCAGGAGCAGGGCGCCGTCGGGCTTCAGGAAGCGGCCGACCTGCTCGCAGATTCTGCGGTAGATGTCCAGGCCGTCCTGCCCGCCGTACAGGGCGAGCCGCGGCTCGTAGTCCTTCACGTTCTTCTCCAGCGCCTCGTATTCGGCGGCGCTGACGTAGGGCGGATTGCACGCGATCAGGTCGAACTGCGTCACATCGAGATGCGGGATCAGCGGCTCGAACAAATCGCCGTGGAGCAGTTCGACCCGCTCTTCGAGCTGGTACTTCTTGATGTTCCTGGCGGCCACGCCCAGTGCGGCGGCGGAAAGGTCCGTTGCCACCACCCGGGCATCCGGGACGTTCTTCGCGATGGCGACCGCAATCGTGCCGCAGCCGGTGCACAGGTCGCAGACGTGATGGGGGCCCGTGCGCTGGCGGAGAAACTCGATGGCCCGTTGCACGAGCAGCTCGGTCTCCGGCCGGGGAATCAGGCAGTCGGGCGTCACCTCGAACTCGATCGAGTAGAACTCCGTCTTGCCGACGAGATAGGCGATGGGCTCGTGCCCGCCGGCACGCTTGACCAGCTCCCGCAGCTTCGCCAGATGCTCCTCCTCGACCACGCGGTTGTACTGGGTGTAAAGCTCGATCCGCTTCAAGCCGAGCACGCTGGACAGCAGAAGCTCGGCGCTGAGGCGGGGGGCGTCCACCCCTTTCTGCGTCAGGTACTCGGTCGTCCAATTCAGGAGTTTCTGAATCGTCCATTCACTCATTCGTGTCGCCTCGCCACAAGAAGGTTGTCCTGTCGGACGATGCGAATGGCGAAGTCGTACTTATCGATTTCCAGCGCCATATCGATGTCCTGCGGATAGCAGTGCGGCGGATCGGGCTGGGCGAACCTGGCCATCTCGCCGCTCTGCGACACAAGTGCGCGAATCGCCTGCGTATCCTGCTGACGGCCCTCCAGCAGGTTGCGCAGGTACAGGGCGCACAACTCGTCCTCGTCCGTGCGTATCTGCGCGTTGTATCCCATGGCCACAAGCGTGACCAGCGGGGGGGCCTCGTCCAGGATGGCCTGTGCGGTGGCCTTGGCCGTAACGAGCGCCCCGGCGTAGATCGCCGTAGCGCCCGTCGCCGCCTCGACCCCTACGGTCCCCGCCCGCGTCGATTGAATGATGACCTTATCTTTCAAAGGGGCCCGTGCCAGCTCATAAGGCGAGTTGCCGAAATCGAAGCCCTCCGGCCGCTTCCCGTCCACCTCGCCCACGCAGATCTCTCCGATGCCTTTTTCCCGCAACTGCAACGCCTCGTCCGGCTCGGCAACCATGATGATCCGGCTGGCCCCGCGCGCGAGCGCGACCGCCGCCGTAGTGAAAGCCCGGAAAACATCTATGATTACTACCGTTCCTTTGGCCCGTCGTGCACCGTCAATGAGACTCTCTATCCTGATCTCCATACAACTCCATTCTCCTGCCAGACCCGAGCATACACCACCCCCGCTCCCAGGCAAGCAGAATTCCCCTAAGCCTTGCCTTCATCCGCCCCCGATCCCCATCCATGCCCGTCCGCCATCTTCCTCATAACTCTCCACCCACAAAGCACTTACATCCAAATTGGCTTTGTTTCACACAATCTACCTCTCCCGTAGCCCACCGCCGAACCAGCAATGAATTGGCTTTGTTTCGCGCGCATTACTCCCCGGCGGCACCACCGCATACGTAACGTCCGCTCTTTGCCAAATGTCCCATTCCTCCCAAGTTTGGCTTTGTTTCGCACGATAGCCCCAGCCCTGGTGGGTGGCCCCCCTGACAAATTGGCTTTGTTTCGATCGCAGCCCCTGTTTGTAGTGACGCCGTAAGGCGTTTCTCTCAATGCCCTTACGGGCACACTACAAGCGAGCCCGGGAGCGAATTGGCTTTGTTTCGCAAAGTTCTTCACCACAGAGACACAGAGGTCACGGAGAATGAAAACGAAAGCCGCGACTCTCAACACGTGCAGAGCCATCTCCGTGCCTCCATCGTGGATTTCCCCCGGCCAGCCATGATCTCCTATCGCCTGTTCCTCATGGAGACTCAACCATGTTTTGTTGTCTGAACATCATACGCGCTGTGACAGTATGAGTCAAGCAAAAAATCTGACAATCCGCACAGCCGCTGATCTTCCGGGACAGACAACCGATCTTCATCCGCAGATTACGCAGATTTCACAGATTCTAAGTCGCAAAGGACTATGTAGGGCTGAGAGAGAGCGAAGAATGTAAGCGTGATCCTCAATGTTGCCCACGCCTCACAGGCAACGGGAATCCGGTTCGCCGTGACGCCGCAAGGCGTTTCGCAGCGAACCCGTCCCGTTCGACAGGTTCTGACCGTCCGTGGCTCCTGCTGAGGCTGGCCATCAAAGGAGAATCTCTCCTCCGTTCGCAATGATCCTGCATATCTGTTGTTTTATCACGTCCCTCAGACTCGTGATCTGGAATGTCTCCCCATTTGCGAAGTCGCCATAGCCGGCACCCGCGATCAAAAGGGTCATTAGCAACTTCTCCTTGTTCTGTTGACTCATTTTCGGATTGGCGAAATTGCAGAGGCGGCCGTCGTCACGGCGCTCCATATAGTCGAAGCCGGCACAGAAAATGAAACTGTCGATTATTGGCGGCCCTGCATATTTCACGACGAAACGATACTCTTGCTGGTCTTTGAAAGCCTCACTCTTGGTGAATGGGACAACATCGGAGTTATTCGTCTGGTCGATGTCTTGCTTTTCAGAGGAGACAGGTCGATGATGTAGCGACAGAAAGGGAAGTCTCCGCTTTGTGGGATCCTCATCTAATCGGAGAGCCCTATTCAGGAATTTGCTGACCGACCCCGGCGTGGTGACAATTGCGACAACGTTCTGTTCATCCTTTTTGAATATGTCCCACTCATCCGGCGTGGGTTCGCTTCCTTCGAGCACCGTCCAGCAACTGGCAAGAAAATCTGTGAAGTCGGCGCTTCCGCCACAGATCGTTTCTGCTGTTCCCTCGTTGCGGTCTCCCTTTGTGTCTGCGCCAGCAGTTGTCCCGTACAGTCTCCTATAGTACAAGGGGGATCGCAGTACGAACGTGCTGTTATCAGAGAATACGCTCTTGCATGCGTCAATTCCGATGAATCTCGCAATCTTCACTTCAGCCATGGAGCAATCAAGCCCTCCAATTCAATCTGGGTCTCGCCAAATAGGCTCCTTGTCTTTGATCGGCCACGCCCGGTCAAACCACTTCAAATGTAGACCTTGTCCATCATTCTGGGGAAGGGGATGCACTGACGGATGTGCTTTTCTCGGGTGATTCAAGCGATGGTCCGTTCGACGCCGAGGCTGTACGAATGCGTCTTCTTCCGGGGTCATAGCAGCACACCTTCGCAGGTCACGTTCTTGTGGAATGGCATGGCGCGGTAGAGGGCGGAATCCCACTGGGAGCGGCTGTAGACCAGCACCGTCAGGACCTTGCCGGTCCGCACCTCCAGCGGGACCAATCGGTTTACGATGGCTTGCTCCAGTTCCATGTCCGGCTGCCGGTCCACGAGAACGAGCATGTCATAATCAGAGTCCTCGCGTGCATCGCCTCTGGCCCTGGAGCCGTAGAGAATCAGGCTGGCATCAGGCGCCACCTCTTCAATGGCGGCTTTGCATTCCGCCAGGAGCCGATGATCTGTGGCCGTCTTGTTCTCGTTGGCATTCTCGATCATGGATTCTACTCTTACAGCATCTCTACACCTACACAACCATTATACCCACCAAGTGGCGAACTCGCTCATCAAACTTCACGCTTCAAACTTGACACTTCAAAAGCAGCACCTTACGGCGTCACTACGAACGGGCTCAGATGTAGACCTTGTCCATCATTCTGGGGAAGGGGATGCACTGGCGGATGTGCTTTTCGCGGGTGATCCAGGCGACGGTTCGCTCGACGCCGAGGCAATGAAACGCATGTTCGCTACTCTGCACGCGCGTGCTTCTTGCGATCATGATTGACAAACACTCTGGTGGATGCTAATCTGGAGTGAGGAATTGACAGGGGATTCACATGACGCCAAAGAATATTGAAATCGGACACCTCTCGCGAGAGGAGAAGCTGAGAGTCATGGAAGCCATTTGGGAAGACCTGTCGCGGGACGCAGAGCAGGTCGAGTCTCCCGACTGGCATCGTGAAGCACTCGATGAGACGGATCGCCGGCGCGGGTCGGGACAAGAGCGCGTCGTGGACTGGCCCAAGGCGAAAAAGGAACTCAGGAAGCGATTCAAGTGAAAATCCAGCTTCTCTCTTCGGCGATGGAGGACTTGTACGAGGGTCGCCTGTTCTATGGAAGCAAGGGGAGGGATTGGGCGAGTACTTCTTCGACTCCCTGTTCTCCGATATCGACTCTCTGACGCTGTACGGCGGAATCCATCCGACGTTCTTCGGCTATCATCGCATGCTCTCCAAGAGGTTCCCATATGCCATCTACTACAGGATGGAAGAGGAATCTGTGGTTGTGGTTTGGAGAGTTCTGGATCTGCGCCGTAATCCAAGGAAGATCCGCCAGTCACTGAAGCACGACCAGCCCCCCATCGAGACCAGCCAGGACGAGTAGTGCCGTTTACGCCAAGTGCCAGGGAGTGAGACGGCGTCTGGCTCAGATATAGACCTTGTCCATCATTCTGGGGAAGGGGATGCACTGGCGGATGTGCTTTTCGCGGGTGATCCAGGCGACGGTTCGCTCGACGCCGAGGCCGAAACCGCCTGTGGTCACGCCGGAACCCGCGTAGAGATGTAGTCCACGAATTCTCTGGCTTGCTTGAGCCATCCTTGGACCTGCTCGGTCCGGAAAACCACGAAGTCAGAGTAGTCGCCTTTCTGGCGGTTGTTGAACAGCAGGTCAAAGAATTGGCCGTATTCCAAGGGGATGATGCCGGGGCGGATCAACTCCTTGTGAAGCAAGGCCCGCAGATGCGCGTGTTTGCTCGTTGACAATCCTTTGGTCAGCAGCAATGCTGAGACGGCATAGAAACAGGCATAGTAGAGGCGGTTGACATAGGTATGGAGATGGCCACTTTCGAACAAGAGCTCGGCCTCATCCAGGGCCTCGCTTGCTCGCTCCAGCCGATATCGCACCAAGGCCTTCTCTTCCGGCGTCATATGAGCACACCTTCGCGGGTGACGTTTTTGTGGAACGGCATGGCACGGTACAGGGCGGAATCCCACTGGGACCGGCCGTAGACCAGCACCGTCAGGACCTTGCCGGTCCGCACCTCCAGCGGGACCAATCGATTTACGATTGCCCGCTCGAGTTCCATGTCCTGCTCCTGGTCCACGAGAACGAGCAGGTCGTAGTCGGAGTCCTCGCGTGCATCGCCTCTGGCCCTGGAGCCGTAGAGGATCAGGCTGGCATCAGGTGCAACCTCTTCAATGGCGGCTTTACATTCCGCCAGAAGCCGATAATCCACGGCTGTCATGTTCTCGTTTGCATTCCTGATCATGGATTCCACTCTTGCAGCGCCTTTATGCGCACACCACCATTGTACACATCAGGTGCGGCCCTTACACATGATTTTCTATACCCTGTTCCACGAATGCGGTGCAGGTCGCACCGACGGACACAGAAACGCCTTACGGCGTCACTACGAGCGGGCTCAGATGTAGACCTTGTCCATCATCCGGGGGAAGGGGATGCACTGGCGGATGTGCTTTTCTCGGGTGATCCAGGCGACGGTTCGCTCGACGCCGAGTCCGAAGCCGCCGTGCGGGACTGAGCCGTACTTGCGCAGGTCCAGGTACCAGTCGTAGGTCTCGGGGTTCAGGCCCTGGTCTTTGATCTTGGCCAGCAGGCGGTCGTAATCATCCTCGCGGACGGAGCCGCCGATGATCTCGCCGAAGCCGGCCGGGGCCAGCATGTCGAAGTTCTCCACGACTTTCTCGTTCTGCCGGTCGGTCCGCATGTAGAAAGCCTTGGCCTCGCGCGGGTAGTGCGTGACGAAGACCGGCTTGTCGTGCATCTGGGAGATGATCGTCTCGTCGGAGCCGCCGAGGTCCTTGCCCCACTGGAACTCGGCGGCCAGTTGGGCGTGTTTCGGGTTGTTCTCAATCCGCGTATTGACTTCCTCCAGGTCGCCTCGCAGCTCGATCAGCTCGGCG
>Ga0214473_10000582_pt1 | contig 51022 bp, 40 predicted proteins | sample RVTome_7_FD_203509 | JGI IMG/M metagenome (GOLD analysis project Ga0214473, IMG submission 203509) | Soil microbial communities from uranium-contaminated site in the Upper Colorado River Basin, Wyoming, United States - RVT98D197 | ecosystem: Environmental > Terrestrial > Soil > Contaminated >...
TCAAGGCCGCGTGTGAGGGGTTCTTTCAAGGCATCGACGAGCATGGGACGGCTCTCCGCAGCCTACTGACCGAGAACTTCCAGGTCATCACAGCATGACACCGAAATCTCATTCAGGATGGGTATAAAAGCGTGTTTCGACACTATTCCGCACAGATTCTTGAAATTAGGCACAGGTAATAATGTAGAGCGCGGAATGTTGAAAAAGACTATGCAGGTACTGGATTGCTGGATAGAATCTCGGTGACACCTTTGAGGAAGCAGGCTAATGGCAAAAAGTTCCGACAGCGATGAGGTGAGGTATTGTTTTATATAAGGGGAGAATAGAATGTCGTGGATTGAGAGCATATTAGGATCATTAGTGGCGGCGGCAATTGCCAAGGTGGTGAAAGAAACATCAAAGCGATTGGCGGATCTTAAGCAACGGGCACAGGAAATTGAGGATGAACAATTACGCCAAGTATTGCAGGAAGAGATCGAAGGCATGCGGAGAGATCTGGAAAGCGCCAAGGAAGAGATCGCCAAGGAGATAGTCAAAGCGTTGGCCAAACCAATTGAGAAGTCTCTTAATCTCAACAGGATCATGCTAGCTTTCGTTGAGGCCCGCACAAAATGTAAACCAAATATGTCAGTTCAGCTTTCTCAGGAGATAAGCGTTAGACTAGGGGAGCACTACATCAGGGAAGCAATTGAAAGACTCTGTGAACCACTATCAGAGGGAAAGGATGGTGGGGGCACCAGGCATGTAGCTGAAATCAACAGATTGACAGGCCAATTGAGGGATATTTACAATGTTCACCAGAATCACTGGGACTCTGGAGCGGTATCCAGCTTCTTGATGGTAAGCGGTGAACTGGCGGCAATGCTCGACAAGGTTATCAAGGCGACAATTGAGCATGAATAAGATTGATCTCAGCGGCATCAAGGAATTTCACAGACAGTGTGACAATAAGTTCATCAGCTTGGTCTTACTGAAGCAGGAATTCGGCAAGGCGCTGGGCAAATATTTCAGTCGTCGCAAGGATAGTAAGCTACTGCTGAATGATATGGAGGAGATGATAACTGACCTTGGTACGCCTACTATACGATCGTGGGTTGAAGATGTCAAAGAAATGCCACAACCTAAGATATCGGATAAGGAAGCTAATAACCTTGTCAGGGACTTGTGGGGAGATAATGGAGCTGTCCCGATAGTTGTTTCCCAGTATAATATGTTCACTGGTCGCGCTGGAGCTAGCGCTCGGGATATTTACAATATGCTTCAAGAAACAGAGCATGAATTTATCAAGTTAGTAAAGCGGGTGGCTGTCATAATTGCTGCACTTCGAGATATTCCAGGAGCCGACAATGAGCAAACATGAGAGGATCATAGAAAAAATCCGAGAGTGTGCGAACCAAAGAGAGGTGGTCGAGAGCTACAGAGAGTATTTGGAAAAAGTGGAAGCTCAACTGGCAAAGGGGGTTAGAGAACGGTCGAAGGAAGCGAGAGTCGGAGAGGTCATGGAAGTTACGGAGGAGACGGCGCGCAGAGTCTCTGATCCAGCAGTGCGCGATTTCCTCTCCAAAGCTGCACATGAGGTAGGCAAAAAATATGGCGTTGACGCTAGGATCATGATACTTCCACCTTACGAGGAGAGATTCAGGGGGGAGAGGGAGTGGAGGGAAAAGGACAATCGTCGCTTCGGAAAACATATATACAGAATATGTGGCGTAATCATCCAGCTTGCACGTGAGCGCATTGACGACAGATTTACTGCTCACGACTTGTACCGTCGCGTGCCGGAGGTCTCTTTTGTCGTTGACCCATTGCTTGATCAGCTTGAGAAAATGGGTTTCTTAGAATTGGGCTTTTTTGCATTTATGAAATACGGCGAGAAGGAAGAACGTAAGGTAATGCGTCTGAAAAGAGAGTGGGAGTCGGAACAAGAAATGGCAGACGAAGTGATGACGAAGCTTGGAGAAAACGGCCAAATACCCTACGAAATGATCCATATCGGGTGTAGCAGCGATTACATAGAGTGGCAGAAGTGAGGGGAGTTTAAATGGCTAAGGAAAGTTCGGTTATAAGGACCTTCGTTGAAGGACTGGACTTCTTGTTCGGAGGAGGAATCGTGCCGTCCAAAGACGGAAAAGCATGTCTGCTTTTGGAGGGCCAAGCCGGATCCGGAAAGACAAGTTTGGCTCTCCAGATTGCCTTTAATATGGCGCGGGAGACAAACGGCGTAAGTGTAGTTTTCTCGATAGAGCAGCGGCCAGATTCGCTCAAGAAGAAGATAGACGGGTTCGACTGGAACACCAAGAGTCAGGAACAAGTCCTGGTGCTATCCGGGTTCAGTAAGGATATCACGAAAGCAGCTAGATCTAAGAAGGGGTGTCTTTTTCTTCTGTCCGCTCCAGCGGATGATTTGCCTACCATGACAGCAGCTATAGGCCTGGACATCCAAGAAATGAGGCGGAGACTGGGCAACAGACAAATCGAGTGTGTTGTGGTAGATAGCCTTAACGCTGTGGAGGGAGACATACAGAGGGACGAGTTCTTTGTTCTGAACGCGCATTGTGCGAGCAGTTCGTCTCTTTCGCTCTTTGTCGACGAAGAGCACGCGGATCATAACAGGAACGCCCTGCGCGAATATGTCTCGGATATTGTGGTGAGGCTGGGATGTAGAGATCGAACAGAGACGGAAGAGTATATAGAGCGCTACATCGAAATTGTAAAAGCTCGCAACCAGTTTCACTACCGTGGGAAGCACCCTTTTTCTATCGTGGATCCAGCGAGGAAGGTAGCCCACGCGGGAATTCCTGAAACTCAGGGTGGCGTCTGCATTTATCCTTCAATGGCGGCGAGACTCCGCCATCAGTCAACGATACGGAAAGCCGGAGAAAGGGATGGGAAGGAAATCCGCCGAGTCAAATTTGATATAGGAAGTCTTGACGTATTACTGTTCTCTGGTGGAAAAACAAAGACGGAAGACGGTAGGACTGAAGGAAAGGAGGGAGGCGTTGCACGGGAATCAACGACCTTGATTATTGGGGAAAGAGGAACGAAGAAGACTATGCTTGGGTTCCATTTCCTTGCTACTGGTGTAAGAAATGGAGAAAAAGGTCTGCTGATTTCCCTTAAAGATGACAACAGTGCCATCAGGGCTATGGCATCTGAGTACAGCGTGCCGAGCTGTTACTTCTCGGAAGTGCAGGTCGAACCTATTCGGCCCAGCTATATTGCTCCCGGTCATTTCTTGGACCAGATTAACACCTGGTTGGAGGTTAGTGAGCGCGCAGGTGAGAAAGTTAAAAGAGTTCTTTTCGATAACTTTGCGCAGATAAGAGTCAGGTTTCCCTTGTTAAACGCTGAGCCGATGTTCATCCCAACTTTGATTGATCTGTTTAAGAACAAGGGAATTACGACTTTATTCATCGACATAGTAGAGGAACCGGGAAAAGCGGTTTGGGAGTACAAGTCTCCAATACTAGATTTGGCAGACTATGTCATAGCCACACAGCATTTGGAGTTTCTGGGAAAGGACCATATCGTGATCAGTGTGCGTAGGTCATTGGAGGGAAAACATGATGCAGAGCCCGCTGAGCTGCGCCGAGATGAAAACAGAATTGTTGTTGACAATCACGCGTTTGACGGAATTACAGGAGTATTGGAGAAGGACCCCAAGCCAGCCGAGATTTTTGTGAGGCTTTTCCATGAAAACATACCAGAAAGACGTTTCAATGAGGAAATAAAGGAACAGTTTGCTGAAAAATATGACAAAAAAGTCCACGTAAGTAGTTTTTCGCGCGGTGACTCGGCAAGAGAATACGGGCGCATCAAGAGATATTGGATCGAAAGCCCCAGCTCTATTGTGAAGGTGGTGAGTCTTGACGAGTATTGGGTAAAGTACGCAGCTCACAGGGAGATGTTATGGGAGATTGACGAGAAGTGGTTTGCTGAAGAAGAGGATAGGGATTGGCTAAGAATGGATGTGGGCGATTTTCTCTCGGGAGCTCTAAATCCAGCCAAGGTGAACGGGAGTCTGTATGCGATCCCAAATCACGTCGACCTCGGGTTGTTTTGCTATAGGAAAGACCTATTCAAGGATGTTTTTGAAGGGATGGGAACTGTCCCCAGTAACTTATGTAAACTACTCGAACTGGTACTAACAAAGCGCAAAGACATTAGGAAGCGGAAGTTGTGGGGTTTTGGATTTGATATGGAATCCGAGGAAACGCTCGTGTGCACTTTCCTTGAGTTTTTGTTCAATACCGGTGCGACGGGTGGAAAAGTAGGTGAGAGGTTTTATCGTGCGCGGTGTGAAGAAGAACATAAACCCATCATCTTGTGTGCCGGTGAGGTGAGAAATGCAGCTGTTCAAGCCTTGGAGACTATGAGGAGCCTAGTACATTACGACGTAATGCCTTTTCCTTGTACTCTGGATGATTGCGAAAGAGCTGTTGTCTCGAGGCACTGGTATAGTACTCTCTCTTACGTTTACTGTGACCTGTGGCACTCGAGTTATAAGGAGGGGAAAGTCCCACGAAGAAAGCGTGCGTATAGAAGCGCTAAGTTAGAGATCGTTCCGGTGAGTACAGGCGATGAAGCAGACGACAACAATGGAGTAGCGCAGTACTCTTGCTCTGGGTCATGGTATTTGGGAATACTGAAGCAAAGTTTGAGACCGAGGTTGGGTTATCACTTGATTGATGAGATGACCTCTGTGTGCAAGAACTTTCGAAGATACGAGGTGGGGGCAGGACTTCCTGCCAGAAAGTCTTTTTACAGATTCCACGGGGGCAAAAACGTGAAATTTGCAGGGGGTATGACGTACGCGGAAATTGAGGATTGTATTGATGGAAAGGAAGGGTGTCGCAGAAAAGTGTGTCGCCGGGAAAGTATCTGCGGAAATGACGTCCGCTTGTATCGTTCGATTCGGAGCAATTTGGCGGAAATGATCTTGGATGCAATTGGGGGGCGGACATCGCCCAAAAATGCGGTAGGTGGAATGCTTGATGCTATCTCGCGCTGAAGCGCACACAGCGCATTAACGGCTATGGGGATGAGCGGCGCCGCGGAAAATGGAGTCAGAGGGAATTCCAGGACATAACGCGATTTGTGTGATGTGGAGATTCTTTATTTTCGATAGCCAGGCTGGTCAGCATGGATATTGGGCCGTTCGCCTGCGTCCAGACAGCTCTCGCTTGAAAGCGGTTGGTCGGTCGGGATCTGCATCGCAGATGTGTAGATGAGCGCACGACCACACTGAACTCAGGATCAACGCATTTTCGCGATACCAGTGAGTCGGTGGATTAGAGAATCAGTTAATTGATCATTATCTGTGTGCTCCCTGTGTTACAAGCTCGCAACAACTGAAAATTCTTTCAAGATAATTCTGCGAGCCCTCTGTAAGTCACTCTTTACCAGCACTTCATAGCACGACGACGCGATCCATTATTTTGGTTCCGGCGGAAGGCTGGGCTGCGTCCGTCAGCGTTAATTGGCATCTCAAACAAGATTCTCCTTGACGGCAAGGCCGTTGTGGTGTATAATACATATCAAACTAAAATGATAGAAGAGTGGATAGTTCATAGTTCATAGACAATAGGGAGGGCACGGCGGGAATCAGGTTATCAGGCAAACAGGAGGAAATCAGTGAATTGGTGGATTGGTGGATTGGTGGATTCGTTAATTGGCCGAGAAAGAAGCACCCTGTGCCCTCGGTGTGCTCCTTCGACTTGGCTCAGAGCTTGCCCTGAGCTTGTCGAAGGGACGGCGTCTGCGGCCATGAGTCAGTTTTGAAAAAACAAAGCCAATTCAACCAGCCCTTCGCGTTCACTCGCGTTTATTCGTGGCTAATCTGAAAAAACAAAGCCAATTTCCGTATTAGTAGCTGCGTTTTTCGTTTATAATTGCAGCACTGTGCCGGAAGGGCCGATACACAATCTGAAACCCTGGATTTGAAACCTCGAATCGAACGACGAGATACGAAATACGAGATACGAGAATATGACTGATATGGCTTATCAGAAGTGCATAAACCCGGATTGCGGGGCGGAATTCGACTGCGGTCAGTCGCTGTTCAAGTGTCCGGCCTGCGGCGAGCTGCTCGACATCCGCTACAACTGGGACAAAATCGAGGTCCCCGGCAAACTGGGCGATTTCGCGCGGCGATGGGCCAGCCGGGACAATCGGCTGGATTTCTCGGGCGTCTGGCGGTTCCGCGAGCTGCTGAATTTCTGCGATGACGAGCACAAAGTAACAATCGGCGAAGGCCAGACAATCCTTCAGCAAAACGACGCCGTGGGCGCGTACGTGGACATGCAGCCCGGCCGTTTGTACCTGCAATACGAAGGTCTGAATCCATCGGGCTCTTTCAAAGACAACGGCATGACGGCGGCGTTCAGCCACGCCAAAATGGTCGGCGCCACCTCCAGCGCGTGCGCCTCCACGGGTAATACTTCGGCGTCGGTAGCGCTGTACGCCCATAGCTGCGGCGTCAAGTGCACGGTCTTTATCGGCTCCGGCCGGATCGCCTTCGGAAAGCTCAGCCAGGCCATGGATTATGGCGCGCAGACGATTCAAATCCTCGGCGATTTCGACGACTGCATGAAACAGGTCCAGGACGTCTGCAAAAAGCTCGGCCTGTATCTGCTCAATTCGCTCAACCCGTTCCGGCTCGAAGGGCAGAAGGCCATCATGTATCGAATCATCGAGGGTCTCGGCTGGGACGTGCCCGACTGGATTGTTGTGCCGGGCGGAAACTTGGGCAACTCCAGTGCTTTCGGCAAGGCGTTCAGCGAATTGAAAGAGCTGGGCCTGATTAAGCGCATCCCGAGGCTGGCGATTATCAACGCCATCGGCGCCGATACGCTGACCGACCTGGTGAATAACAAAAAGCTCCGCTGGAACGAAGGCAACATTGAACAGGCGATTATCGACGGCTACTACGCCGGCCTGACCGCCCGGCATTTCTCGCCGCACACCTGCGCCTCGGCGATAGAGATCTCCCGCCCCGTCAATCTCAAGAAGTGCCTGCGAGCCATCGACGTCTGCGACGGCGTCGTGCGCGCGGTGACGGATGAGGAAATTGTCGATGCCAAGGCGATCATCGGCAAGTACGGGTTGGGCTGCGAGCCGGCCTCGGCGGCCACCATCGCCGGCCTCAAGAACCTGCGAGCCGAGGGCCTCATCGGCGCCGACGAGCGCATCGCCTGCGTCCTGACGGGCCACGCCTTGAAAGACCCCGACGTGACGGTCAACTACCACCAGAAAAAGCAGGGCGAATTCAGCAACGCGCCTATCGAGGCCCCGAACGACTTCGACGCACTCATCAAGCTCATACAATGAAATCCCTCAAGAAAATCCAAGAAGAATGTGAATAACATCTTGACGTCAAAACATCATAATGTTATGATGTTGATAAGGTGATAATATGAAAACAAACACTAAAAGAACGACCGTGTACCTGGACTCCGATTTGCACCACGCATTGCGAATAAAAGCGGCCGAGACAGAGTATTCCATGTCGGAGCTTGTTCAAGAAGCGGTAAAGCTCTCTTTGGCCGAAGATTCCATTGACCTGGCCGCTTTTCGCTCGCGCAAGAAAGAACCGAGCTTGCCATTCGAAGATGTCGTGAAGAAGCTCAGAGAAAATGGCAGAATATAGAATAACCATCAGGAAATCCGCCGTAAGAGAGTTGGAAGATATCCCCCAGAGAGACCTGCAGAGGGTCGTCAAACGCGTTCGATCACTCGCCAAAGACCCACGACCTCACGGCTCGCAAAAACTTTCCGGAAAGGAGCAATACCGCATCCGACAGGGTGATTACAGAATAGTCTATTCGGTTGAAGATAAGGATTCACTAATCGACATAGTCAAAGTCGGACATAGACGAGAGATCTACCGTTCTTGACGACCCGCGGCGCCAAGCACCCACCAGGATCAACGCTGCACGCCTTTGTTTTTTCCGCATTGAGGAATTATCGCCGGCTGTAGCCGGGCTGGGAGTGGAGGGTTTCTATGAAGGCCAGCATGTTTTCGAGTGGCACGTCGCCTTCGACGGCGTGAGCGGGGGCGAAGATGTATCCGCCTTCGGCGCCGGCCTCCAGCAGCCTTCGCGTCGCATTCTTGACGTCTTCGACCGAACCGTAAGGCAGCGTCCTTTGTGTGGAGAGCCCGCCGTGAAATGCCAGGCGGCCCCGGTATCTCTTCAGGATGCTAAAAACATTCATGACCTCGGGTTGGAAGGGATTGAAACAATTGAGCCCGATGCGAATCAGGTCATCGAAAAGCTCATCGACTTTTCCGCACGAATGGATAAAGACGAGTCTGCCTGCTTTGCGAACCGTCGAGTACATCCGCTCCAATTCGGGCAGGATGAACTGCCGCCAGAGCTCAGGGCCCATCTGCAGTCCCCTCTGCTGGCCCCAATCGTCGCCGAAGTAAACGGCGTCGATATCGTATTTCAGGGCCTCGGTCGTCTGGGCGATGTTGTAGTCGGCTATCGAACGCAGGAGGCGCCTGACAAAATCCGGGTGGTCCAGGAAATCCATCATCAGGTTTTCCATGCCTCGCAACGCCCAGGCCCGCTCATAGAGCGAGAACCCGATCTTGAAAACGCGGAAGCAATCGCCATACCTCGACAGCCTCTCCGGGATATCATCGAAGAAACGTTTGTTCAGAGGGTCAGGAAACTCGTACCCATCGAGCACCGGTTCCGGCAGAAGATATGTTTCGACGACGCCTATGTCCTTGTCCACGCTGCGATTCCAGACGACGCCGAAACCGTCGCGAAAACGGTCGTTGCCGAGATCCGTGAAGAAGCCGATATCCTGACCCAGCTTGACGAAATGATTGTCCAGGACCATATCGAGGTCATCCCGGCCAAAGTGCCTTCGTAGTTTCTCGGCCGCTTCGATGGTGAAATTGCAGTGCCACGGTACGTAGGGGACCTTGCGTCCCTCGACGGCAAGCTTGACAAGCTGTCTCTTATTCATCGACCGGCTCATCCACGATTGATGCAAGGGGCGGCTCCGTTTTCGCGGGGCCGATTCCGATCTCACGCAGCGCCTTGTCCGTAAAGCCGCTCAGACGGACGTCATCGCCCAGACGCCCGACATCGACGTGGTGCAAACCCACGGACTCGGCCAACTGCGCCATGGGCCTAGTTATCTCGGCGGCGCCTCTGGCTCCGAGGATTTTGGGGGCGACATAAACGACGATTTCATCGGCGAGGTTTTCTTTGAGAAATGACGTCAGCACGGTGGGCCCGCCTTCGACGAGCAACTGGCTGATGCCGCGACGGCCCAATTCATCGAGCAGACAATGCAGGTTGGAGCCTCCGTTCGTGTCCGGGTAGGTAAGCAGCTCGGCTCCCTTGCCGGCAATCTCCTGCGCCGCTCGCAGGTTGGCCTCGATAGCGTTCCGGCCGGCGAAGATAATCACGGGGCCCTCCTGGGCCGTCTCAAGGAGCCGGCAGTCAGGCGGAATTCGCAGAAAGCTGTCCAGGACAATCCGCACGGCCTTCTTGTCCGGGCTCGGACGCGCCGTCAAGAGCGGGTCATCGGCGATCACCGTGTTGATGCCAACCAACACCGCCTGGTTGCGGCGGCGCAATTTGTGCGCATCCCGCCGGCTCAGCTTATTGGAGATCCACCTTTGCTCATCATTTCTTTCAGCCCAGGCAAGCTTGCCGTCGATGGTTTGAGCCCATTTGAGTGTCACCCAGCACCTGCCGGTCGTGGCATATTTGACGAAAGGGGCGTTGAGCAGCTTGGCCTCGGTTTCGCAGATTCCGGTGTGCACCTCGATGCCCGCTTCGCGCAATTGCGTTATTCCCTTGCCGTTGGCATGATCGGAAGGATCAATCATGGCAACGAATACTCTGGCTAACCCGGCGGCGATCAGGGCCTGCGTGCACGGCGGCGTTTTGCCCTGATGACAACAAGGCTCCAGCGTGACGTACATCGTGGCACCGCTGGGCTTGACGCCCAGGCTCTGGCAGTCCTCCAGCGCATTGATTTCCGCATGGGGACCGCCGAACTTCTTGTGATAGCCCTTGCCGATAATCTGGTTGGCTTTGACGATAATGGCGCCGACGGCGGGATTCGGCTCGACCGAGCTGATTCCACGCCGGGCCAGTCTCAGCGCCATCTGCATGTATCTCACGTCTTGCTCACTCATACATTTCTCAAACAATAGTCTCGTCGGCCATCTCGTCGGTCAGTCTTCAATCATTTTCATAAACCCTTGCTCGTCAATGATTTCGAGGCCGAGCTTCTTTGCCTTATCGAGCTTGCTACCCGGGTTCTGACCGGCCAGAACATAGTCGGTTTTCTTGCTGATGCTACCGGAAGCCTTTGCTCCAGCCCGTCGGATCGCCTGCTCGATCTGCTGGCGGCTGAAGTGCTCCAGTGTCCCCGTGACGACGATTGTTTTGCCCGCCAGCTTGTTCGAACGGCGTGTTTCCGGCGGCTGCGGCTTCACATCCGCTGCTTTGAGCTGCTCGATGACCAGGCGATTTTCGGGATCGCGGAAATATTCGTACACGCTTTTGGCCATTGCCGGTCCGATTTGGTCTATTGCCTCCAGCTCTTCTTGCGTTGCGTTCATCAGCTTCTCAAGGGAGCCAAAGTGTTCGGCTAGTATCTGGGCCGACTGGCCTCCGATGTGGCGGATTCCAAGAGCGGCGACCAGACGCCACAAAGGCCGCGCCTTGCTTTCTTCTATGGCATTGACAACGTTTTCGGCGCTCTTCTCCGCCATCCGCTCGAGCGATGAAAGCTGGGTGCGGTCGAGGCTGTAGAGGTCGGCGAAATTCTTGACCAGCCCCGCCTCGATAAGCTGATCGATCAGAGCTGGACCAAGATGCTCGATATCCATCTGGCCACGGCCCGCGAAATATCTCAAACGCTCCTTCAACTGCCCCAGGCAATCCGGATTCAAACATCGGATATAGACGCCGTCCTTGTCCTTTGCCACTTGGGAGCCGCAATTCGGGCACGTCTTGGGTATTTTGAAAGTGGCCGTGCCCGCGGGTCTGAGCGATTTCTTGACCTCGATCACCTGGGGGATAATCTCGCCGGCCTTTTCGATGACTACCGTATCGCCTACCCGCACGTCGAGCTTTGCAAGCATGTCGAAATTGTGCAAGCTGGCCCGCTTGACCGTTGTGCCGGCCAAAAGCACCGGCGTCAGATTCGCCACCGGCGTTAAGATGCCGCTCTTGCCGACCTGAACGTCGATGGATTCAACGATAGTCTCCGCCTGTTCGGCGGCGAATTTGTAGGAGATACACCAGCGAGGCGCCCTGCCGGTGGCGCCGAGCATGTCCCGTTGATCGAAACGGTTGATCTTGATCACCATTCCGTCAATCTGGTAGCCGAGCTTTGCCCGCTTTTCGCTCCAGCTTTCGCAAATCTCGATGACCTCGTCTATGTCTTTGCCTCTTGTGATGTTGGGGTTCACGGGCAGGCCGAGCTCTTTGAGCCGCTGGAGACTTTCGTAGTGATTCTCGGCCAGCGGTTCGGAAAGCTCGCCGGTGGCATAAGCGAAGAACGATAGGTTCCTCGCGGCGGTGATTCGTGCATCCAGCAGCTTTAGTGAGCCTGCTGCGGCGTTTCGCGGATTGGCGAAGGCAGGCTCTCCCGCCTCGGTCCGAAGCCGGTTCAATTCGAGAAAAGCGCTCGTGGGCATATAGACTTCGCCCCGAGCTTCGAGGACCGCAGGGGCTCTGCCGCCTAACAGGACCAGCGGAATCGCGTTGATCGTCCGCACGTTGGCCGTGACATCGTCGCCGACCTGGCCGTTGCCTCGCGTTGCAGCCGTAACGAGAACGCCCCGTTCGTAGCGAAGGCTGATGGCAAGCCCGTCAATCTTCAACTCGACGACGTAGTCATAATCTCTGTTGCCAAGCTGCCTGGCGACTCTCTCATCGAATGCCTTCAGCTCGTCGGCATTATAGGTGTTGTCGATACTGAGCATCGGCACGGCGTGCCGGACCGTGCCGAAACCATCCAGAGGCCGCTCGGAAACGCGCTGCGTGGGCGAATCGGCCGTTATGAGCTGGGGATTCGCCTGCTCCAATTCCCTGAGCTCGGACAGGAGCTTGTCGTATTGGCGGTCGCTGATCCGGGGCTGGTTGAGCACATAGTAAAGGTAGTCGTGCTCTCGAATCTCCCGGCGTAACTGCTCAATCCGTTTCTGTGCATCGCGAGTCATGACAATGGAGTTTATACGCCATTTCAGTGTAATCTGCAATGTTGCAGCAGGGCAGAGCATTCTTCCCGCTTAAGAAACCTTCATGAGGGCAGCAAGACAGCAGCAAGCAGGCTCCCTAATTGTCGGCATTCCAGATCGCGCGCAGAGCGAGATCACAATTGCTTCCTTGGGTAGGAAACTCCCCGAGTAGGGTTCGAACCTACAGGCCCAATTCAGCAACCTACTGAAAATAAAGCACTTACGCAAAACGAAAATCCTGTCTTGTCCACCAGCTTGGACAGACTTGTGCAAAAAGACGCCGATTTGAGAGCCCTTGTCAAGGCTTGGCCGGACCTGCCGGAACGGGTCAAGACGGCTATCCAAACGCTCATCGAAACACAAAGAACGGAGAAAAGGTAAATGGCAGATATGAACAGACGATTAAACGCTATCGAAAAGAGGCTCGGAACCCACAGGGAAGCGAAAATCTATCCCCCGGCAATCATCGGGGCAGGCCCATCCCCAGAGGACGAACGCAACCTGGGGCCGGTAGAAACCTGGATCACCTATCAGGAGCAACTGAAGGCCCAAGAAGAAGCTAACACCGAGCATATCAAAGATCATCCGGGCTGCCTGCCCAAAGTGATAGTCCTGAGCCTGGACGCTAACGAGGAATACGCAAGGCGGAGCGAACGCAAATGTATGACATGAACCGAAGATTGAAGCGGGCCGAGAACAGGCTCAATATGGGCCGTGAGCAGATCATCGTGACGATACATGAATTCTACGGCGAGCACCCGTTTGACTTGTCTAATCCAGTCGAAGAATGGGTGACCTACCCGCAGGCTTTGGAGCAGGCTCCTGAACTGAATGGGATTATCGTACTACACGAAGCCGGGGAAATAGCCGCCCGCAGAGCAGCGGCAAGGCAATGAGTATTGAGAGCAGACTAAGGCGCATCGAAAAGAAGCTGGAGCCGGACGACAAAGGCGCATGCTTTAGATTTCCGCTCCCGGAAGGCGGATTTATCGAAGTGCCGGGCTGCCGGACTCTGCTGGACGTACTGGCGCTGGCCGATGCGAGTAGGAAGGAGCGAACAGACAATGGACGAAACTGAACGAAAGTGAACGGTTTTTGGGGAAAGTGGTGTCCGAAGAAACGAAGCTGACAACCAAACAACTCAAGGCGATACCCATACTCCTTGCGGCCAAGAGCTACGAACAAGGCTGCAAGGCCGCCAAGATATCAAAGGCCACGTTCTATGCGTGGATGCAGGGCGAGGGCTTTGCCGCTGAATTCGAGAGGCAGCGCAGCGAGCTTGTCGAAGCGGCCTTTGGCTTGATCGCCCAGAACATCGAGAAGGCCGTCTCAACATTAGTGGGGCTGCTGGATTCTAAAGACCAGCGGCTTAAACGTCTGACAGCCAAAGACGTTATCGACTTCGTCATTCGGCATAAAGAAAACGAAGACTTGGACAAGCGCCTGACGGAAGTTGAGAAACGCATAGCGGAGCACCGTTGACTATGAGATATGTTCACATCAGGGTATTGGCAGCATTCACAGTCGTGATTCAAGGTTCGGACGATTTGCCCTTTGAGTGGCATGCGCGCAGCGTGAACAACAGGCCGCCTGTAGTCAGAGCGACAGCAAAAATCTGTAACAACAGGCGAGGGTAATCAATGGCTATCCCAGAATATCGATTGCTTGAATCAGGAGGATCCCATAGAAAGGCATAGCCAGCAGGAGTAGTGCCCTTGATATTGCTACTCGGAAGGCGCACAGTCTGAACCCAAGGAGGACACAGAGATATCAGAACAATGACTATTATGCCGAGCCAGAGTATTGTCAAGAAAGCATCGCGAGCAAGGAATCTTGAGATGTAAGAAAGAAGTAGCAAGCCGGATGGAATGCCGAGAATGGCAGCGGCCCACAGCAGAATCGTAGGCATAACAGGTATGTGCCAGTAGTACCGACTCGTCCAGAGTTTACTATTTGGCGCAAGGCATAATACCGCTATGGCAAAAGCGACCAAGGCCAAGGCGACTGGAATCGGGAAACGATGCGATTGTTCTACTCTTGCCTGTTGGACTTCATGAGGTTGCACCTCCAGACGTCCTTCGCTGTTCTCCCCAACGATCGGGGGGACGATAGCGTCGGACTTTGTGGAAACATCGTCAACTTCGGTGCACGCAAGACAAGTCCCTGACTCGGCGTCGTATGCAGAGACGATGGGCTGTGGTTCCGTCTGTGGAGCGATGGACGCCGACGGGAGGACACTCCCATCAAACAGGTACTTTCGTTTTCCGAAATAGATCGCACTCGGCAAGAGAATAATGACTGCCGCGATGCCAAAGGGGAGGAAGAAATCTTCTGCTGCAAACTTTGGTGGCGGCAAGACAGACTGTCCGGGTTCACGCTCCCCGATATTGACGAGGACGTCGTGAGCCTGCTTGTAGAGTTCGTAGTCCCCCAGCTTCTGTCCGTGCAGATAGAAGGGGTAGCTCAGAGTGACCGCTACCAGAAGGATGAAGTTGAGATACCATCCCCACAGGCTTCTGTGCTTCAGGCCAACAATGGTAGCGGCGATCAGGAGTAACATCAGAAGCGACACTGACTGGAAATCGATAGTGAGCCAGCCGACTCCCATCACGAGATTGAGAGGAAGAAGGATGTTTTCCCAGAAGAAGAGCCAGCGCGTGCCTCGTTTCTTGTAGGGCTTCTTCTCCGGACCTTCACGCTCGGAAGTGTTCATGGCTGAATCCCTAAAGAACTCAAACTCATCGATTTCAACAGAATGACTCCTTTCTCGCACGACTCGGGTTCCGCATAACTTGACACCCGAAAGCCTCAGTATTGTACCGGCTCTCGCTCTGCGAAGCAAGGGAAAAAGGGTACGGTTTGACACCTTGCTGCAAATTACGTAGTATTACGTATGCGAATAATAATCGGGAGGACCGGTTAGCTACCGGTCAAGCGGTTTGAACAGCGGTAAGGTTCTCGATCACCTGTCCGACCTGCTGCTGTTCAAGCCGACCCGAAAAGGACAGGTGAAATGTGAACCGTCAACAGATACGCAAAATCAAAGAATATGCCGAGAAGTTACTGCAACTTTGTAGCGGAGAACCACTCCCATCTCATAAAACATCGGGGAACGGGCACTGGTGGTCAGGTGAGCCTAACGCAATCGCGGCGGCTGAACCCCAGGGTAAGGCTGCAAGGGCCTACCACAAAAAGGTTCTTGATATTTTAGGAGACGGTTCGGAGGATTGGGTCTTTATTAGGCGCACCTTTGAAAACCTCAAACCTGGAACATTTTCCAGTCTTAAAGAGATGCGGCAGAAGATTTTGCTTCATACAGACGTACCCGAAAAAGGCGGGAGCTGGCTTGAATCGCAAGGCGGCAATTTCGGCCCTAACGAGCATCTCAGGCATGAAATCGAGCGACTCGCTGATGAGCTTCTTCAAGTGGTCAAAACGGAAGGCAAGAAAAAGCGGAGAAACGCCAGGGGCGGCAAGGCGGGGGGCAAGAGTGAGCCTCCGATACTTGTCCCCGGCGCGCGAGGCAGAGAAGGCCGCATGGAGTCAGAGAATGACGGACAGGGCGGAACCAAGACTGAGCGAGAGAAAAGAGAGCGGATTACGCTTCAACAGTTCTTCAAGGACTACTGCGATTTGAGCAGCAGACCTGACATAGCCAGCAAGCGCGAAATGCTACTGCGCGAGCACAGAGAAGAAAGAATCAAGCTACCGCTGGTTGGAAAGAAGAAAGACTATCGCAAGGGCCAAACGTACCTCTTCTGGCTTGATGAACTGCTGAACAAGTGGCCAACCTACCAAGAGACTCTGACTACGCTGCCCTCATTGAAAAAAACCGGCAACAAGTAACGAAAAGTGCCGACAACCGCGACTGCCCTTTTGACCTTGCCGGAAGCCCCTATATTCTGGGGGCATGGACATTGAAAAATACATTTCGATTGGTGTGCTTGCCCAAGAGACAGGGCTGCCGAAAGCACTTCTTAAACGCTACGCCAGCGACAGGAAAATACCCGCTCTCAAAACATCTAAGCGGCTGATGTTCAGAGTCTCAGCGGTGCAAGCCGCGCTGGACAGACTCGCGCACACGGGGGGCAAGCAATGACTGACACAACCCCCGAAAGAATCGAACCTGCTCTGTTCACCATACCCGAAGTTTGCGCCTACCTGAACATCGCGCGCCCCACTTTTTACAAGTTGAACACGGGTGCTTTCGGGCCTTTACCCGTGAGACTATCGGGGTGTAGGAAAGTCCTCTATTCGCGCGCCGAACTGGAGGCATACATCAGAGAATCCACAGCACAAGGCAGATTCATACCGAGACAGCAATGGCAATCCATGAAGGGATCGAAGCTATGAAGACGAGGACGAAGACACCAGAAAAAGAAGGGGCTGCCGCGCGAACGACAGCCCTGACGACCGAACATCGAAACGGATCATATCGAAGCGCTCCAGCGCTGTCAAGCCTCAAAATGCTAATCGGCGGACTTCTGTTGTTCGGCAACAAGAGCCAGAAGGCATTTTGGCCGTTCTTTGACACAACTCTGCGGCAGTACCTTGACCTCAAATTAGCGTGCCAGAGCGAGCGAGAGCCGCTGCAATCGACGAACGGGGGGCAGCCGGACTAAATGGCCGAGGAACGCGACATAGACGCTCTGAGGACGAGGGAGCAGCGGTTCAAGGCCCGCAAGTGGGACAAGATGTTTGTGTCCCGCGCTGTGATAACCTCAAAGGCATTTCTCGCTTTGAAGACCGCTTGCGCCTGCAAGGTGTATCTGATTTTCCTGAGCAAGTGCCGGATGGAGAAAACGCAGGCCAGGCCGATGCACCGGGAAAGAGAGTGGCAGATCACCAACAATGGCGAGATTCAATTCACCTACGCCGAAGCCGAGACCAAGTATGGTATCCCCGCCGGCAAGTTTACGCGGGCGATTGACGAGCTGCTGCGAGTCGGGCTGATCGACATAACCAAGACCGGCCTGGGGCTTCACAAAGACGTTACACTGTATGCAATCTCTGAGCGTTGGAAGAAATTTGGGACCGATGAGTTTGTCGTGAAGAGAAGGCCGAAGCGAAAGCAGCAGTTTGGCTTTGCAGGCAGACCGCTGAAAATAGAACCAACGTTCACCGATAGCCGTTGAACAACGTGCATGGATAGACGTTGAGAGGTGAAAAGGAAATGACCGATGCTCAAGAACAAGCCAGAAATGACGGCCAGCAAGCGCCCACAACGTCTATCCGTAGCGGCGTCTTACGTATATTCCACCCCCCTGGGGAAACTGAGAAGAAAGAAATCAGTCGTTGTGAATGGCTTTGCTGAAGCTGCCCCCACAAGAGCAAAGCAAGGCAAAGACAGTCACATGATTTCTTTCTCAAGAAGGGCGCGAAAAAAAATGAAGAAAATCAGAAATCCTGGAGATTTAACCCTTGACGAACATCAAGTAGTGAGTAGAATGGTGATTATGATCATCGAGGAAATAAGACGCCAGATAGAAAAAAGCACAAAGAGCCGGTATCAAATCAGCAAGGACACGGGCATAGATGAAGCAGCGCTTTGCCGAATTATGCAGGGGGGAAGCTGCAAGGTGGAAACCGCCGATACTCTGCTTAAATACTTTGGGCTTGAGGTGTCTAAAAAATCGTCAATTAGGAGAAACTGAAATGCGTTATTTTATACCCATATCGCTAATCTTTTGGTTAATACTATTACCAGGATTCATACTAAGTTGGCTTTACGTTAAATATCGTGCGCACAAATACAAAAAAGCAAAAATACGAAGACGTGAAAAAGCAGAAGCTATTATCGCAGGAAAATCAGAGTTAAAAGATGACGAATTTGATGACTTTATGACAGAATTATTGATTGATTGTAGGGATGATAAAGACTCCAACGCAAATGAAGCAGTTTTACAAAAGAACGCTGAACTAATTGAAAAATTGTTTGCTTTAGAGGCCGGGAAGGAAAGGGCTGAGAAATGAGAGTTTACAAGGCTACCTACAAAGACCGAAGCGGCGAGCAGCGGAAATCCGCTAAATGGTATCTCGATTTTGCCGACCACAACCAGCTTCGGCACAAGATACCGGCGTTTTCCGACAAGAGACTGTCTGAGGCGCTGCTCCGCAACGTCGAAAGCCTCGTCAACTGTCGAAGCGCGGGGCAAGAATTGGACGCCAAGCAAAGCCAGTGGATAGAGACCATGCCGGAGGGCCTCTTGAGAAAGTTTGTGTCCTGGGGGCTGATTGACGGCCAGCGGGGACAGACGACGAAGCCTCTGACGGAGCATATCAGCGATTACGTCGAGGTCTTGAAGGCCAAGCGCTTCGCACAGGGCTATATCCGCCACACTCAGAGCAGGCTTGAAAAGATCGTGCAGGATTGCCGGTTCTTCTACTTTCGGGACATTAGTAAGACAGCGGTGGAAGTCTATATCGGCAAGCTGATGAAGGACGGGGCCAGCGCAACGACGGCAGGGCACTATCTGGACTGCTTCAAGACTTTTCTGAGTTGGGCAGAGGCAGACGCGCGGATTGTCAGGAATCCTATTGCGAAACTGGCAAAGCCCGCAAGGGATTCTGCGAGGAAGGGCGTCTTGGAGCCCGCGCAGTTTGTTCACCTGATCAAGACCACTTCTGACAGGAATATCCTTATCGAGCGGACCTGCGGGCAGGAGCGGGCCGTGCTTTACCTTCTGGCAGGGCTGACGGGGCTTCGCAAGAAAGAACTGCTCAATCTCTGCTGGGACGATATAAGCCTGTCGGCTGACAATGCCTTTGTCCGCGTGAGGGCTTCGGTTGCCAAGAACAAGAAGCAGGCCGAGCAGCCAGTGCCCCCGATACTGGTTCACGTTCTAACGGCGCTGAAAGCCCAAGCAAGGCCGAACGCCAGCGACAGGGTCTTTGTGTCCTTTGGCATGTCGATCAACACGGCAGAGCTTATCAGAGAGGACTTGACGGCAGCGGGAATTGAACTGACGGACAGAGAGGGTAACGAGATATGCTTTCACAGCTTGCGGAACAGCTACATTTCATTCCTCTGCAACAGCCAGACGCCGCCCAAAACCATCCAGAAGCTCGCGCGACATAGTGACCCGCGCTTGACGTTCAACACGTACGCGCGGAGTTTCGAGAAGGCCGAGCAGAAGGCGCTGAGTGCACTGCCGGACTTTGGCAGTTTTGTCTTGTCCACCTGCTTGGACAAAGTCTGCACAAAACAGGAGATTTCGATAGACAACCAGAGACACAAAAACAGCCAAGACACGTTCAAAACCGCGTTCTTGGCTGATCAAGAAACTCCCCGAGTAGGGTTCGAACCTACGACCTAGCGGTTAACAGCCGCTCGCTCTACCGGTTGAGCTATCGGGGAACAGACTTTTCGGCTCAGACCTTGCATATATTATCCAGATTCCGAAACCTTTGTCAAGCGTCTCTTTTTTGCAGGCATGGAGAAAAATCGCCGCCAATACTGGATGAATCAGCGGCTGTATTGTATACTTCCCGGTTTGCCAAGCTTAAGTGGATAGCTCTTACGTTCGATATAAACGTGGTTCTTATACTTATATTTCGTCGTTCTTGTGAGAAACTCAGCAGGATCCCGGGGCCGTCTGCGTCCTATACAAGCAAGAGTATTGATGCAAAATGGCGAAATTGGCCGAACAAGGGGCCTTTTTGGCGCATCTAATGTTTGTTCAGTCTGCTGCCGGGAGGCTGATTCGATCTTAGGTTATTATTGGTAATATGGCTAAGGATATACTCGATGTCGGCGGTTTCACTATACTCGGGCGCATTGGAACCGGCGCGCGCAGCACGATTTATCTGGCCTCCGATGAAGAGAACGACACGAAAGTGGCCCTCAAACGGGTCATTTACGAACGCCCGGAGGACTCCCGAATCTTCGAGCAGGTGGAGACGGAGTACAAGGTCGCCCGCAGTATTGACCACCCGTACGTGCGAAAGTGCTTCGAGTTGAGAAAAGTTCGCAGCATGTTCAAGGTCAGAGAGATGCTCCTTTCCATGGAGTACTTCGATGGAAAAAGCCTTGAAGAGTGGCCCGCACTGAGTTTGGGCGACGTGCTGCTTGTGTTTCGGATGGTCGCCAGCGGCCTCAACGCGATGCACCAGCAGGGATTCGTTCACTGCGACATAAAACCCAACAATATTCTGATCAGCAAACCCGGGGCCATCAAGATCATAGACCTCGGTCAGAGTTGCAAGATCGGAACGGTCAAGAGCAGAATTCAAGGTACGCCGGACTATATCGCCCCCGAGCAGGTCAAGCGCAAACCGCTCAGCCCCAAAACGGACATCTTCAACCTCGGCGCGACAATGTACTGGGCGCTGACGGGAAAGCACGCCCCGACTCTGATACCCAAAAAGAACAAGTTCGGCTTGCCCGTCACGGTGCCGCGCCGCGCCCCTCACGAATTGAAACATCAACTGCCGATAGGAATCTCGAAACTTGTCATGGATTGTATCGAGGACGACCCTACAGGCCGACCGCCCAACATGATGACGGTGATATCGAGACTGGACGTGATGGTGCACAGCATATTCGGGGGCAAAATCAAGACGAACCACAATGCCGCAAACAACGGTTGACTTGTTGAACCAGGGCGCCGAAGCCAACAACGCGGATAAGTTTCGACGCGGCAACGTGGTTTATTTACCCGCTGAGGGCCACCTGATCGTAACCGGCGACCTGCACGGACATCGAAGGAATTTCGAGCGGATCGTTGCCTTTGCCGATTTAGCCAACCACCCTGATCGGCACATTATTCTCCAGGAAATCATACACGGGGGTCCGGAGGATGCGAAAGGGGGCTGCCTGTCGTACAGGCTGCTGTTTGACGTCGTCACGTACAAAGTGAGCTTTCCGGACCAGGTCCATGTCATCATGGGCAACCACGATACAGCTTACATCAACAACAGTGACGTGATGAAAGACGGTCGGGAAATGAACCGGGCCATGTGTGCGGCCCTGGACCGGGAATTCCCGCGCTGCGGCGCCGAGATCAAACTGGCAATGAAGCAATTTTTGTTTTCGCAGCCGTTGGCGGCCAGATGCGATAGCAGGATATGGATGTCCCATTCGCTGCCCAGCGACTATTTCAGAGAGAAATTCGACCCGGAGGTTTTGCACAGGCCGCTGAAAACCGGCGATCTGGTCCGGCCGGGGTCGGCGTACCTTCTGACGTGGGGCAGGAAACACAGTCAAGCGTTGCTTGACAGCATGGCCAAACTGTTGGATACTGACATTTTTGTTTTGGGTCACCAGCCGCAGGAGCAGGGCTGGAGCCGGGCCGGCAGGAACCTGATCATTCTTGCTTCGAACCACAATCACGGCTGTTTGCTCTCAATCGAGCTGGCGAAGTCTTATACGGTTGAGCAGCTTATCGAGTCCATTGTGCCGCTGGCCTCTGTATCGTGACGCCCGGTTGAACCGGAATACGAGACGCAAGAGACAAGAATGGATTGGTATTACTACATAGCTCTGGCCGCCATCGTCTCCCAATTACTTCTTCTGGTCCATACACACAACAACTACCGGCACGCCCTCAAGAAGCACAAGAAAGAGCGTTCGTGGTATCGGCCGCGAACGGTCTTGATCGTCCCCTGCAAAGGTCTGGATTCGGCGTTTCACGAGAATATCACTTCATTCTTCAACCTCGATTATGATGGTTTCCTCCTTTGGTTCGTGGTTGCCGATGAATCGGACCCCGCTTACACCCAACTGTGCGAGCTCAAGAACCGGCTTTTAGCCGGCTCGAAGGCAAAGGATGTGAGGGTATTGGTGGCAGGCCCGGGGCAATCGTGCAGCCAGAAAGTCCACAACTTGCTGTATTGCTACCAGAGGATCGGCAACGACGTTGACGTTCTGGCCTTTGCCGATTCCGACGTCTGCGTCCGCAGCAACTGGCTCAGTCACATGGTCTATCCTCTGCGAAAGGAAGGGAACGGCGCCGCCAGCGGCTATCGATGGTTCGTCCCGAAGAAGAACAACCTGGCCAGCCTGGCCCTTTCGGCCTTGAACGCAAAGATCGCCCAATTGCTGGGCAACACGCGCTTCAATCAGGCATGGGGCGGATCCATGGCGATCCGGCTGGGCGTTTTTCGCATGCTTGCAATCGACAGAATCTGGCAGACAACTTTGAGCGATGATTTGTCCCTCAGTGGCGCCGTCAAGAAAGCCGGTCTGAAAGTCGCCTTCGTTCCCGCCTGCCTGGTGGCTTCACGCGAGCAAATGACGTGGCGGGGGCTTTTCGAATTCGGCCGGCGGCAATTCCTGATTACCCGCGTGAGCGCACCGAAGACCTGGTGGTTCGGATTGTGCAGCAGCCTGTATTCCGTCCTGGGGCTATGGGGTGGGGCAGCCCTGGCCCTCTACGCGGCAAGCATTCAGAGCCAGCACGTGCTCTTTTTTGCTGCCGTGCCCGTTGTGTTCTTCCTCGGCCAACTGGCCCGCGCCATACTGCGCCAGAGAATGGCCCGCAAGCTGCTCAACAACGAGCATTATGCCATGCAAGCCGCCTGCGCCGCCGATTGTCTGGCCTTCTGGCTCTGGTCGTTGGTGTTGTTGCTTCTTATCGTCTCATCGGCCTTTGGCAGGACCATCTGCTGGCGAGGAATTCGTTATAAACTCCTCAGCGCCACAGAAACAATCGTTTTGGGAAACGAAAAGTCGTGAGCCCGCAGAGCGGCTGTTTCTTCATGGGAAAGGAATTGATTGAGAACTCAAACCTCAAATGTCAAGAATCAAAATTATGGAGGCCTTTCGGGCCGACTTCCTTCATTTTGCACTTTGCATTTTGACTTTTGCTTTTCTATGCTGATTGCCGGCTGTTTGCTTGGCGGGCCGCTGGGACCGCCTCAAAAGGCCGACGCTCAAACCGATTCATTGTTTGTCGCCGTCAATGGCAACGATTCATGGTCGGGCCGTTTGCCTCAACCCAATAAAAGCCAGACGGAGGGTCCCTTCGCCACGCTCGGCGCCGCCTGCCGCGCAGCTCGGAAACTGGATGCCGGAGGACCCCGGACGATCGTGATGCAAACCGGATGGTACTTCTTCGATGAAACGCTGGTTCTGGACGATGGAGATTCCGGCCTGACGATAGAATCGGCGCCCGGAGCGAATGTTTGTCTCTGTGGCGGCAGAAAAGTCACCGGCTGGAAAAAGGACGGGCAGACGTTCTATTCGGTCGAGCTGCCCGGCGTCAGAAACAGAGAGTGGGACTTCCGCGCCTTGGTTGTAAATGGACGCTTCTGCCTGCGCGCCCGGGTGCCGGAGCAGGGGTTCTTCAACCATCTCAACAAGTTCGACGTGCCCTGGATGACAAGCACCGGCGGCGGATGGAAACGCAAACCCACCCACGAGGAGCTGACTACGTTGAAATACCGCGCAGAGGACATCGGTCCCTGGCTGGACGTCAACAACGCGGAAGTCAACATTTATCACATGTGGGACGAATCGCTGGTCGGTTTGGCCGGCATCGACGCCGAATCTCGGATCCTGACCTTTGCCAAGCCGTCGGGCCATCCGCCGGGGGCGTTCGGCGTCAACAGGTACGTCGTCTGGAACATTCGCGAGGGCATGACGCAGCCGGGGCAGTGGTATCTCGACCGCACGGCCGGCAAGCTGGTCTATTGGCCGCTGCCTGGAGAAGACATGGATAGTGCGGAGGTCATCGCGCCCGTTCTTGAATCCATCATTCGCATTCAGGGGACCCGCGAAAGGCCGGCCGCAGATATAACGATTCGCGGTCTGACGCTCACGGCCACGACCACGCCGCTTGAAACCGGCGGCTTCGGAGCGGGCAAGTTCGATGGGGCGGTTTCGATAACGCTCGCCGAGAAGTGCCGGCTGATCAACCTGGAGATTGTCAACGTCGGCGGCCAGGGCATCAAGGCATCGGGCGAGGGTCTTCGCATCGAAGACTGTCACGTGCATCACGCCGGCGCCTGCGGCATCCGATGCAGCGGGACGCAAGCCGTCGTGACCGACAATCATATCCACGACGTGGGCCTGACGTATCCCAGCGCCATCGCTCTGCAGGGCGGCGGCAGGGACTGCCTGATCAGCCACAATGAGATTCACGATTGCACCTATACGGCCATTAATTGCGGCGGCGAACGAAACCGAATCGAGCACAATCTAATCTACCGCGCGATGCTCGAGCTCCACGATGGGGGCGGCATCTATTGCTTTGCCGGCAAGGACCTCATCCTTCGGGGCAATTTCATTCGCGACATTGTCGATACCGGTGGCTACGGGGCCTCGGCCTATTACCTCGACGAAAGATCCGAGAATTGCCTTGTCGAAGGCAACCTCTCGACCGATGTCCTTCGGCCTGCGCACAACCACATGGCCCTCAAGAATACCATCCGCAACAACGTCTTCGTCAGCGACAAAGACGCCAGGATCACGTTCCCCCGGTCGTCGGATTATGTCTTCGAGAAAAATGTTATCCACGCCAAGTGCAAGATCGTGTTCGAGAACCCGGACGCTGTCACGACGCTCCGGCAAAATGTGCTCTTCAGCGCCGAAGGCGTCGTTCAGTGTAAGAAGCTCGACAGGTACAGCCAGACGGGCAGTTATGCACTTGAGTCCGAGGGGGAAAACCTGCTGGTTGACCCGCTCCTGGTCGAGTTTGAAAAAGGCGTTGTGCGTTTTGCCGCCGATTCGCCTGCCTTGAAGGTTGGCATAAAGCCGATTGATGTCAGCGACGCCGGACCGCGCCGGGGCACGGACGGCCCGTAAGCTCGGCGTTTCTGCAATTTCGTAGGCGAGGTCCTTCGACTGCGCTCAGGACGCCTGCGCTCCCACGCCGAAACGGCATCGGCGGGGTGCTTGGCGATTTTGTTCTTGTTCCGCCGGCCGGCCTTCAGTTAGAATGATACTCAGTGAGTGAATGCAGAGAAAGTTGAATTTAAGGGAGTTGGACCATGGCGGAAACAGACGAAATCCCGAAACCGGCGGAAGTACCTGAGAGTGCGACCTCCGCCGGACAAAGTGCCGGCGCGGAGCAGCCGCCTGCCGGCAGAGAGACTAATAGAGATGCCTGCATGTGGGCGATGTTTTGCCATCTGGCGGGACTCGGCGGTTTTCTGCCCGTAGTGCCGATTCTTGGCGGCATCATCGCGCCGCTGGTCCTCTGGCAGATAAAAAAGGACCAGTTCGCATTCGTCGATGAGCAGGGCAAAGAGGCTGTGAACTTTCAGATTTCAATACTTATATATGCGGCCCTTCTCTGTCTTACGTGCATCGGTATTGCTCTGGTGCCGGCCGTGTACATCTTTGACGTGGTCTTTTTGCTGATTGCCGGGGTCAAGGCCAACAACGGCGAGCACTATCGCTATCCGTTGACCATCCGATTCATCAAGTAGTCCCGTCAAGGACATCTTGGAGCGGGACAATTTTGTGTGGATCCCGTGACCCATCCGATCCGAGAGGAGCAGGGTATGACAGAAATTGTTAAAGAAATCAGCCATAATGACAGTGACCAATCGCAGACGCAGTGGGCGACAGACCAGATCAGCAAGGAGGCCTGCACGTGGGCGATGTTCTGTCATCTGGCGGGCCTGGCCGGGTTCTCGCCCATCTTCCCCTGCATAGGTAGCGTGATCGCACCGTTCGTCATCTGGCAGTTGAAAGCAGACGAATTTCCGTTCGTCGCTGAGCAGGGAAGACGGGCTGTGAACTTCCAGTTGTCCATGCTGCTCTACGCCGCCATAGGCACGTTCGTGTGCCTGATAAGCTTCATTGGGATACCCTTGATCCCAGTCGTCTTCTGCGCTGTGGGCTTTGTGGACTTGATCTTCGTGCTGATCGCCGCGGCCCGCGCCAAGAGGGGCGAGCATTATCGCTATCCGTTGACGATCCGGTTCTTCAAGAATCCGGGTTCGTAGTGACGCCGTAAGGCGTTGCCTTCAAATGCCCTTACGGGCACACTACAAACTCCCCGTTCTATTGGAGCAAAGTAACTCGCCCGATATCCCCGTCCACCAGGATCATCTGGCCGGTCTTGATAATCTTAGTTCCACTGCCCACGTTGACCACAGCGGGGATGCCGTACTCTCGGGCCACGATACTGCCGTGCGATATCACGCCGCCCTCGTCCATAACGATTGCAGCGGCCGGCACAAAATACGGAGTCCAGCCGGGATCGGTGAACGGCGCGACCAGAATCTCACCGGCCAGGAGTTGTTCTTCGGTATCGGCCCGCAGAATCACCCGGGCTTTGCCTGCGGCTTTGCCCGGGCTGACACCAAGGCCGTTCAATACCTGTCCGTCATTGCCCGCGCCCAGCGACGCGATGACGGGCTCATCTTCGGCATCGGCGATGTAATTGTCGGGATCGAATTTGCCAAAGACAACATCGGGCGGTATGACTGAGTTGTTCTTGTTATACTCGGCCCGCCGGGCTGCAATGACGGTGTGCACGTCATCCCCAAAGCCTGCGGCTTTGAGGCTGCCACCCCTTGCCACGGGGGCAATTTCTTCGTATCGCAAAAAGAAGATGTCGTCGGCATTCTCAAGCACCCCTTTGTCCGTGAGCCTTTTGCCAAGCTCGATGACCAGCTTGCGCATCATCGTCAGCACCTTTATGACTTCGCTCTTGACGTTCTCACGAAAGATGGAGCCCTGCTGGGAACGGGCAAGAAGATGATTGAATATCATCCGCTTTATCGGGTTCTTGAGCCGCTCGCGACACTGCTGTTCCAGCTCTTGGCGCTGTCTTGCCGATATGGCGAAGCTCTGAACCGGGTCAATCTTGCCAACCTGAGTGATATGGCTGCGTACGAACTTCAGGATATAATCCGGCGTCTCAGCCCAACGCTTGTTGTATAGCTCCAATTCACCCCTGCAATGGTGACCGTGCAGAAGCATGAACCGGTTCCACTCGGCCAGGAACTCCCGGCCTGATTCTGTCCTGGAGAGTTCTGCTTCGATAGTATGCCAGTCTTTGTTTGAAAGTATGAGGTCATTCACTTCAGCTTTTGAATGAGCCAGCACGGCCAATCGCCAAATATCCAGACCGGCAGACGCATCGACCATACCGCCCATACCCGTCAGGAGTCTCCCCGTCTTTGTATTGCCGTCGGGGAACCATTTGTTGCATACCACATCGAGAATCGCAAGTGCCCCGAAGATACTGATCAGGTATGGCATGTGGCGTAGCGGCTCGGTCAGCTTCATCATAATCTCTTGGCAGCAGGCCGTTATTTCTTCAGTTGTCAGACTCGCCACGTCCAAACGGGACCATTTCTCGTTCTGGGCCCCTGCCCTTGCGAGGATGCGCCGGCCTTTGGCGGGGGTGTTGAAAAGCGCTCCGAGAATAGTAGGGGGAATCTTCAAGAAGAATTTGAATCGATTGAATTTCATGCCCGGCAGGTCTTCGTCGGAGGCGTTTTGCACTCTGTCGATGACTTTCTGTAAGCCTTTGTGGCCGCCCGCCAATTTCATAAAATCGAGACCTCCGGTGCCCGGCAGGTCCCGGAACACGGTGCCCCAGATGTTTGCATTGAAATAAATTCGCCCGGCGACAAGGCCGTAAATAGGATGCTCGCCGCGATCCATACAAAGCAGGCCGAAGACAGGGTCTATGAAGTCTGCCAACAGCGCATCAATCACCGACAGACTCATAGGCGTCACCACGTCCGGCATGACTTCTTTGGCAGGATTACAGGACCATATCTGGCGGTCCTGCCACGACTTCTCCGGCGGCAAAGCCGTAATGGGCCTGGATTGGAGGAAGAAGATTTTCCCGTTGTGTATCGCCCATTCGATGTCCTGTGGACAACCGAACGCAGTCTCGACTTTTTTTGCAAGCTTCGCCAGTTTCTTTATCTGTCCGTTGTCCAGACAGCAGGCGGAGGATCTTTCTCTGGGGATGAGTTGTTCTTTGACCAGGCCGTTGCCGGCAAGTGTATGCTCAACCTTTTTCTCTGATATTGTGCGCGAAAGTATTTTATGACTGCTGCTACCAACGATGAATCTGTCGGGCGTCACTTTGCCGCTGACCAGCACCTCTCCCAGGCCGAAGCAGGCCTCAATGATTATTCTGCCGCGCCCGCCAGTTAGAGGATCGGCGGTAAAGATTACGCCGGAGACATCGGCGGCGATGAGCGTTTGGACGATGACGGCCATGCCGACCTTAAGATGGTCGAAGCCGTTCTTTTCCCGGTATTCATAAGCGCGCAGCGTCCACAGTGAGGCCCAGCATTTTTTGATTGCCTTGATGCAGCCGGCCAAATCCGCCACACCAAGATAAGTGTCGTGCTGCCCGGCGAAGGAGTGTCCCGGCAGATCCTCGGCTGTGCCTGATGAACGGACCGCGACGTGGCGAGCGGCCAGCGCGCGATAGTGGATTTCTATCTCACGCCGAACCTCTTCGGCCAGAGGCGCCTTGATGATAGCCTCGCGCAAGCCCGCCAGAATGGCCCCCTTAGCCTGCGGCTCGGCCTTTGCGAGTTTATCAACGGTCGCTTTCACACACGAGATGAGATTGTTTTGTTCCAGGTGCTCTTGCAGAATGGTTGCGGCGACACAAAATCCGGCGGGAACAGGCACGCCGATTCGGCGCAGACGTATAAGGCTCATGGCCTTCGGGCCAATGAGCGTCTCATCAATAATATCGCCGGCGGAATTCAGCGAAACGATTCTTGTTTGGCTCACGGCAAAGAATCCTTAGATTTTCGATTTTGAACCGGCAATTAGTAGCCCTTGCAAGGACCTTCTTGGTCCACTATTATAGCGTCCAATGACGGCTTGAACACCCAAGAAAAGCAGGTGAAGGAGTCTCCGATGAAGACAAGCATGAACCGGCGTCAATTCATCAAGGCCCTGGGCATCGCCGCCGGGGCTGTTGCGCTGCCGGGATGTGGTAGTGTCGTTGAGTCCAACAGGAGCAAGTGGACGTCCAGGAAACCTAACTTTGTCATCATCTTTGCAGACGACTTAGGCTATGGTGACTTAAGCTGCTTCGGCCATCCGACGATTCGCACGCCCAACCTGGACCAGATGGCTGCCGAAGGGCAGAAATGGACCAACTTCTACGTCGGAGCGTCAGTGTGCACTCCGAGCCGCGCGGCGCTGCTGACAGGCAGGCTTCCCATTCGCAGCGGCATGTGCGATGACAATCGGCGCGTATTGTTTCCCGATTCAGCCGGCGGCCTGCCGCAAGGCGAAATCACCATCGCCGAAGCGCTCAAGAGCCAGGGCTACGCCACCGCCTGCGTCGGCAAATGGCATTTGGGGCACCTTCGCCAGTTCTTGCCGACCAGCAACGGATTCGATTCCTACTTCGGCATCCCCTACAGCAACGACATGGACCGAGTCGGCGGCGAAGGACGCCAGGCGTTCTGGCAACCCAAGACCGAATACTGGAATGTCCCCCTGATGCGAAACGAGGAAATCATCGAACGGCCCGCCGACCAGAACACCCTCACGAAACGCTACACGCAGGAAGCTATTGCGTTCATCGAGCGCAGCAAGGACCGGCCCTTCTTGCTCTATCTCGCGCACACCATGGTGCATGTCCCGCTGTTTTGTTCGGACGATTTCCGGGGCAAGAGCCCGCGCGGGCTGTATGGCGACGCACTCGAAGAGATCGACTGGAGCGTCGGCCGGGTCCTCGATACGCTCAGGCGGGAAAAGCTCGCCGAGAATACCTTTGTCATCTTCACGTCGGACAACGGACCCTGGCTGACCTTCAATGAGCTGGGCGGCTCCGCGGGCCTGCTGCGGGAAGGCAAAGGCTGCACGTTCGAGGGCGGGATGCGCGAACCCTGCATTATGTGGTGGCCCGGCAGAATCAAGCCTGGCGTTGTGAACGACCTCGGCGCCACGATGGATTTGTACACGACGATTCTCACTCTGACCGGCGAGGAAGTGCCGACCGACCGGGTCGTTGACGGCTTTGACCTCGCGCCTGCCCTGTTCGGATCGGGACCCAGCCCCCGTAAAACAGTGTTCTATTACCGCGGCACAAAGCTGTACGCCGTCCGAAAAGGCCAGTACAAGGCGCACTTTTTCACCAGGCCCGCTTATGGCAAGGGTGAAGAAGAGATGCACGACCCGCCTTTACTCTACCATCTCGGCCACGACCCTTCCGAGAAATATGATATTGCCAAAGATCATCCGGACGTCATTGAAGATATCCGCAGGGAAATCTCGCTGCACCAAGCCAACCTGACCCCCGGTGAAAACCAATTGGCCAAACGTATCGAGAAGAACTGATCCGTCAGGGAGAAATAGCTATGAGTTTACAGCGTTGCACGCGTCGTGATTTTGTCAAGGCAATGGGCCTGGGGCTGGCAGCATTCGCGGTCCCGGGATGTACTGCTTCTGCGTTGCGCAGGGGCAAGAACGGGCCTCCGAACATCGTTCTGATGATGTCCGACGACATGGGCTTCTCGGACATCGGCTGCTATGGCGGCGAAATCGACACGCCCAACCTGGACGCTCTGGCCGCCGCCGGGCTGCGCTTCACGCAGTTCTACAACACCGCGCGCTGCTGCCCGACCAGGGCCGCGCTGATGACCGGACTCTATCCGCATCAGGCCGGCGTCGGGCACATGATGGAAGACAAAGGGCACGACGCCTATCGCGGCGACCTGAACAACAACTGCATGACCATCGCCGAGGTGCTCAAACAAGCCGGCTATCGCACCTACATGACAGGCAAATGGCACGTGACGCGCTACTCAGCAAGCGATGGGCCGAAGCACAACTGGCCCCTGCAACGCGGGTTCGAGCGGTACTACGGCACGATACAGGGCGCCGCCAACTACTTCGATCCCGGGACGCTCTGCCGGGACAACACGTACATCTCGCCGCTGAACGACCCTGAGTACAAGTCCGAGTCGTACTACTACACCGACGCGCTCAGCGACAATGCGGTCAGATTCCTCCGCGAGCACCATGACAAAACGCCTGACAAGCCGTTCTTTCTCTACATGGCCTTCACGGCGGCGCACTGGCCCTTGAACGCTCCGGAGAAGGCCATTGCCAAGTACAAAGGCAACTATGATAAAGGCTACGCCTACTACCGGCAGCAGCATTTTGAGCGTTTGAGGCAGATGGGCCTGATCCACAAAGATTGGGACATGAGCCCGCAGGCGGGGGACTGGGAGAAGGTCGAGCATAAGGAGTGGGAGGCCCGCTGCATGGAGGTTTACGCCGCCATCGTCGATACGATGGACCAGGGCATCGGGCGAGTCGTGACGGAGTTGAAGAGGCAGGGCACACTCGACAACACGCTGATCTTCTTCCTCCAAGACAACGGCGGCTGCGCGGAGGAGATGGGCCGGCAGGAGAATGTGAACGAGAAGTGGGTTGGCGCCCTGAAAGACCTCAAACCAATGGCCCCGGATGAGCTGCAACCGAAAACCTCGCCGCCGATGCAGACGCGCGACGGCCGGCCGGTACGGGGCGGCCCCACGGTGATGCCCGGTCCCGCCGACACCTACATCGCCTACGGCCGCAATTGGGCGAACGTCTCCAACACGCCTTTCCGCGAGTACAAGCACTGGATCCATGAGGGCGGCATTTCTACGCCCTTGATCGCCCACTGGCCGGCGCGTATCACGGCGCATGGTAAGCTTCGCCACCAGCCGGGACATCTGATTGACATTATGGCCACGTGCGTCGATGTCGCCCAGGCAAAGTACCCCAGCGAGCATAAAGGCCAACCGATAACGCCGATGGAAGGCAGAAGTCTGCTTCCGGCCTTCGACAACAAGCCCATCGAGCGCGAAGCCATTTACTGGGAGCACGAGGGCAACCGCGCCGTCCGCCAGGGCAAATGGAAGCTGGTTTCCAAGCATCCCGGCGGATGGGAATTATATGACCTTGAAGTGGACCGCACGGAGCTGAACAACCTGGCGGAAAAATATCCGGAAAAAGTCCAACAATTGAAGGCAATGTATGAGTCCTGGGCGGCCCGGTGTGACGTACAGCCCTGGCCCGTCAATAAACCGGCCCAGAACAAAAGGAAAACAAAGAACTGAAGACAGAAGTCCGAGGACCGTTTGAAGACCGTTTGTAGTGTGCCCGTAAGGGCATCTTGGGGCTAACGCCTTACGGCGTCACTACGAACCGACCTTCCCACTTAGGAACTCGACAAGATTCTTTAAATAAATGAACCAATCTCTGCCACGAGCGTACTAAAATTGGTAGGTGCGAATAGTTTCATAATTTAAGTCGTCATCATATTTTGGTCTGTTTATCATATCTTAAGCCCACCTGCCGATGTGCGGTTCTTTCTCAGTTTGGCTTGGGTTTCCTTGTTGAGGGCAGTTTCGCGCGCAGGGCTCGCGCCATTATGGGAAACAAACAGGCAGGCACGAAAACTTCATCATAATCCAGGTTGTCATCATACTCGTTTGTCATTTCATATCTTAGACCTGCCTTCCAGAGGCTCGGCTCTCTCGTTGCAAGGCCTGACTGCCAAGTCCTTCGCTGACGCTCAGGACGCCTGTGCGCGCAGGGCTGCGCCCGCGTGCTCGGCGTCTGCTCAGTAAATTTGCTATCAGCCGACCGTTTTTGAGCGAAAGAACACAACCATGGAGATTCGCGAAGAAATGGCGTTTGGCGGTACGTGTCATTTTCTTGAGTCGGCCAGCCCGGCGGGCTGACGGCTCATAATACGATCCGGATGGCGCGTTGGACTTATTTGTACGAAACTGAGTATCAAAACGTGCTCAGAAACGGCCGGGTGTGCGAATCTCCGAAAGAGTAAAGGAGAACGAACATGAAACGCAAAGGTTTTACATTAGTGGAGCTGCTGGTCGTGATCGCGATCATTGCGCTGCTGATGGGCATTTTGATGCCCGCCCTGGCCAGGGTCAGGCAGATCGCCTTCCGCATGGTCTGTGGGACGAACCTGTCCGGCCTCGGCAAGGCCATGCTTATCTACAGCAACGATTACGACGATGAGCTGCCTCGCTCAGGCGGTCGCAGCAGCAAGTGGGCCACCAAGATACCCGCCTGGAATGCTACCAATCGGATCCAGGCGTATGGTCTGGCCACCGATGGCAGCGGCGGCACGGGAAACATCTCGTCCTGCTTCTACCTGCTGGTAAAGTATGCCGAGGTGACGCCCAAGTCCTTCGTCTGCAAGAGCGATTCGGGAACCACGGAGTTCAAACCGAGCGAAGAGGGCGCAGGCAACCGGGACCTCATCGATCTGTGGGATTTCGGAGCGGAGCCGAAGAAACATTGCAGCTACGCCTATCACATGCCTTTCGGCCTGTACGCTTTGACCACGGCGAGCGAACCGGGCCTGGCGGTCGCGGCCGACAGGAATCCGTGGACAGCCTCTCCTGCCGGGGAGGCCAGACAGTTTCCGGGCCTTTATTCACCAACCGGCGGTAGAGACGCCATAAAAGCCGGCAATGCCATTACCCACCAGGAAGACGGCCAGAACGTCCTGTTCCTCGACAGTCACGTGGAGTTTGAGCGCAAGCCTTTCTGCGGCGTCAACGACGACAACATTTACACCTTCTGGAATGGCACAGACGTGCGAATCGGCGCCCCGCCCACGCTGACCAGCGAACCCAAGGGAAGAACGGATTCACTGGTGGTACATGACGCCGAAGGCGGCGGTCAGCCTAAAGGCAGGACGTGCTTCACCCCCGAGACACCTGTATGGATCGAGGGCGGGCTTGTCCCCATCTCGACGGCGGGCCGGCTAGTCGGGAGACAGCTTTCTGCGACATCGTCGCTGGAAGAGGTCCAGGAGCACACCGGAACGTTCGAGTGCCGTGACATCGTGCTGGAAACCGGAAATCGCATCAGTGTTGTGGACTCCCATTACTTCATGCTCGAGTCCGGGCGATGGATCGCGGCCCCGGATCTGAAGAAGGGCCTTTCGCTCAGAACACTGAACGGCTCGGTTCGCATCGAGAGTGTCGTCAAGAGAGCGGTGCCTTTTGTCGGCAAAGTTTATAATCTGAGGGTCAAAGGCGCAGAGCAATACTTAGTCGGGGAAGATGGGGTCATTGTGCGCGACTGGTAACAGTTTGTAGTGTGCCCGTAAGGGCATTTGAAGGTAACGCCTTACGGCGTCACTACAAACAATGCAACCTCGTCACTCGGTGACCGGATCGCGCCGAGATAATCCCTGCTGCGATGGCAAATGGGCCTGGCGCCCCCTGGGGGCCGGGCCCATTCTCCATTGACTGGCCAAGCGAGGAATCCACATCCCAAAGGCATAGCGGACCAGAATAGAGTCATCGGGATTTGTTTTTGGCTGGATTCTGTGTTAGACTATCTGCTTTGGTTTTTCAGGAGTACTGAATTGGGACAAACACTTGCATATAAGATACTTAGCGAGCACCTTGTCGAGGGCAGGCTCGCGGCGGGCGAGCAGATCGGCATTCGGATCGACCAGACGCTGACACAGGACGCGACGGGAACGACGGCGTTCCTGCTGTACGAATCCATGGGATTGGGCCGCGTCAAAACTGATCTATCAGTCAGCTACGTGGATCATAACATGGCCGGCTTCGGCCCCGAGAACCACAACGACCATTTGTATCTGCAAACCGTCGCCGCTAAGTCCGGCGTCTATCACTCGCGCGCCGGCAACGGGATATGCCACCAGGTTCACTTGGAACGCTTTGGCAAACCCGGCGCGACGCTGCTGGGCAGCGATTCGCACACACCCACCGGCGGCGGAATCGGCATGTTGGCCATCGGGGCAGGCGGGCTGGACGTGGCGGTCGCCATGGCCGGCGGGCCGTTCTATCTCAAATGTCCGAAGGTCCTGGGAGTCAAGCTGACCGGCGAGCTTAGCGACTGGGTGGCCGCCAAAGACGTGATTCTCAAGCTCTTAAGCATCCTGACGACCAAAGGGAACGTCGGCTGGGTGGTCGAGTATTCCGGTCCCGGTGCGGCGGTGCTGTCAGTTCCGCAGCGCTCGACGATAACGAATATGGGGGCCGAGCTGGGCGTAACGACGAGCATCTTCGCCAGCGACGAGCAAACCAGAAATTTCCTGGCCGCCCAGAAGCGGGAAAAAGCCTACCGGCCATTGGCGGCCGATGCCGACGCCGCATACGACCGCGTGATCGAAATAGACTTGAACGAGCTTGAGCCAATGGCGGCGTGCCCATCCTCCCCGGACAACGTCAAGCCGGTCCGGGAGGTTGCCGGCCTGGAGACCCGCCAGGTCATCATCGGGAGCTGCACGAATTCGAGCTTCGCCGATTTGATGATGGCCGCCGCGGCGATGAAAGGGCGGCGCATCGACGAGATGGTCGAATTCGCAATCGCCCCGGGCAGCCGAGAAGTCCTCAACATGTTGGCGGAAAATGGGGCGCTGGCGGAGATGATCTCGGCGGGCGCGCGGATACTGGAATCGGCCTGCGGGCCATGCATCGGGCAGGGCTTCTCGCCCGCCGACGGGGTCGTGAGTCTGCGGACCTTCAACAGGAATTTTGCGGGACGAAGCGGGACGAAGGGCGACCGGGTCTATCTGGTCAGCCCCGAGACGGCCGTCGTCTCGGCGTTGACCGGCCGGATTACGGATCCGCGGGATGCGCGCGATCTGTTCGGGCTGCAGTATCCTCGAATCGAGCTGCCGGACGAATTCATCATCAACGATAATATGATAGAGCCGCCCCTGAGCAAAAAGAAAGCGGCGCAAGTCGAAATCCTGCGAGGCCCCACAATTGTGTTGCCCGAAGCGCCAACACCGCTGCCGGAAAAACTGACGGGTAAAGTCCTGCTCAAGTGCGGCGACAAAATCACCACCGACCATATCATGCCGGCGGGGACCTTCCTGAAGCTTCGCTCGAACGTCCCCGAATACGCCAAGGTTGTGTTCAATTGCTTCAGTGAAGAGGGCAAGCCGACGTTTGCCCAGCGGGCGCTCGAGTTGAAGAGCAAAGGCGTGGGGGGCGTCATCGTCGCGGGCGAAAGTTACGGCCAAGGCTCATCGAGAGAGCACGCCGCACTGTGCCCGATGTATCTCGGCGTGCGGATCGTCATCGCAAAAAGCATCGAGCGAATTCACAAGGCGAACCTGATTAACTTCTGCATCGTGCCGGTCGAATTTGCCGACCCGGACGACTACGACAAAATCCAGCCGGACGACGAGCTTCGGATAGACTACCTGCTCGATGCCGTAAGAAACGGCGACAAAATCAAGATCGCCAAGGCGGACGGCTCGTATGAATTCGTGGGCAGACTGGCATTGTCGCAGAGAGACAGGGCAATCCTGCTCTCCGCGGGGCTTTTGAACTACACGCGCAGCAAGGCCAAGTAGCAGCAAAAAATGACGCCTGAGAAAATAGTGACCATTTTCGGGACGGGCAGGGCACGGCAGGCGGATCCCGCCTATACGTTGGCCCTGGAGACGGGCAGGCTGCTGGCCCTGGCCGGTTTCACCGTCGCCAACGGCGGTTACGGCGGGACCATGCTCGCAGCCGCTAAAGGAGCCGCCCAGGCCGGTGGCAAAGTCATCGGCGTCACGTGCTCGGCTTTTAGGTCCAGCAAGGCCAACGAATATGTCACGCGCACTATCGTGACAGCCTCGCTCGACGAACGGCTCGATACGCTGATACAACTGGGGCAGGCTTATCTGGTTCTGCCCGGCGGCACGGGAACGCTACTGGAATTAGCGAAGGTGTGGGAGCTGAAGAACAAGGGCTTTCTCAAGGCCGATAAGCCGGTTATACTTGTGGGCGCGTTCTGGAAACCATTGGTTGATTTAGTTGCGACCGACGACCCGGACAGCAGCGCTTACGTGCAACTGGCGGATGAGCCAGCCCAGGCCGTCGCACAAGTGAAAAAATCAATTCGCTGGGCATAAGGCGGATTGGGGTGCAAGGCGTGCAATTGATGAAAAATTTCGGGATGATTTTGATCCTTGGGCTTCTTGCAGGCGTCGCTGCGGCGGGCCCCGCCATGGAAGCGGCTTCCGAGAGACCTCTGTTGCGGGATGGCTTCATGCTGAGGGACGCCGCCGGCACATTGATCCGTCAGCCCGCTGAGCCGCCGGATAGCAACGAGGCGTGGCTCTTCGAACTCAGCTCAGACGTGAACGATTCCGGCCCCGGCCGTCCCGCTGCCCCTTCGACAGGCGCGGGGCAGGTTTCGAGCGGATCGGTTCTTAAAGCGGGCACGAGGTTGGAATTGCTCCGGTCGTCGGCGCTGGAACGAATGGTTGCCGACGTTTCCAAGATTTCAAATTTCAAATCTGAGATTTCAGATTCCCCACCTCTGGTGGCACCGACCTACTTTCTGAACGGTCGAGTGACAAAGTACAAGGGCAGGAATTTCATATTCCCGAATTATTTTCTGCCGCTACAACCTGAGAAGTCGAAGGTCCAAATTCCAGATTCGAACGCGCCCGCCTCCCGCTGGGTGATGGCCCTTGATGAGCCCAACGACGTGCTGGCTATGCCGCCCGATATCATCGAAAAGCTCAGAGTTAGGCGGGAAAAAGAAACCAGCGGGGCTAAAGCCCCCCGCGATGAACCGCAGCGCCCCGTAGAAGATGCAAACGCGGCCAAGGCCATGCGCTATGCCCAAAGTCCCGATTCAATCCTGGTCGATAGAACAGCGCTGCTGGTCCAGCGGTCGCAGGGCGGGCTCGTCTTTTCTCTGGACGCGCTGGGCCGCAATATCCAGCACGTAGCGCTACGCTTGCTGCCGTGTGAGGCGCTGGAGCTGGCCGAGCGGGAACAGTCCGCCGAGCCGGAGCCCGTGCGATTCAGAATAGCCGGGATCGTGACCACGTACAAAGGCGACAGCTATCTTCTATTGCAGAAGGCGATACGAATCTACAGTCACGGCAACTTCGGCAGGTAAAGGAGACCCTCGTGCCCCACGAACTGAACCAGATTCTCTTATGCTCATCCCAACCGGACTTTGAAAAGAAGATTAGGAAATTCCACTCCAAAATGACGCTCGCAGCGCGGTTCGCCGATTATGGCAGCGAGGAAAACCAGCAGGTCGTTGAGATTCTTCGCAACGTCGCCGAGCGCGGAGACGAGGCGATTGCGGAATACACGGAGAAGTTCGACGGCATCAGGCTTGAACCCGAAGAGTTTCGAGTGAGCAAAGATGAATTGGACAAGGCCCACCGGCAAGTAAACCAGGACGTGCTGGCTTCGCTGCGTCAGGCGATTGACAACGTGCGCGCGTATCAGAAAGAGATCCTGCTCGATAAACACAATGCGCCCCGCGGCATACGATATACTGCAATCGGGAGAGTCGGCATCTGCGTTCCGGGGGCCTCAGCCCCGCTGCCTTCAACGGTCATCATGACGGCGGTGCCGGCCCAGGTCGCCGGCGTAAAGGAGATCGCCGTGGTCTCACCGCCGAGGCATCAAGGCAGCATCCACCCGGTCATCTTGGCCGTCTGCCGCGAGCTGGGAATCGACGAGGTCTATAGAATCGGCGGGGCGCAGGCCGTGGCGGCTCTGGCTGCGGGGACCGCGACGATTGCCAAAGTCGATAAAATTGTCGGCCCCGGCAACAAGTGGGTCCAGGCAGCCAAGAAGAACGTTTCCGGCGATTATGTTGGCATTGATTCGATTGCGGGACCGAGCGAAGTGTTGATCATCGCAAATGAGGAAGCCAACCCGGCATGGGTTGCAGCCGATATGCTGAGCCAGGCGGAGCACGCCGCCGACAGCAGTGCGGTCGTTGTGACGGATTCGCAAGGCTTCGCAAAGGAGGTTCTCAAGGAGCTGCAAAGACAACTTAGCGAATTGCCGAGAGCCAAAGAAGCCAAGGAATCTCTCAAGAAGTTCGGCGCTATCGTGGTCGTCGAAAATATGAGCCGGGCGATTGAAATGGCGGATGAGTTTGCCCCGGAGCACCTGGAGGTTCAATGCGGCGGCCAAAGCAGAGAAATCGCGGCGAAAATAAGCAACGCCGGGGCGATTTTCATCGGTTCCTATACCCCCGTGGCCATCGGCGATTATTGGGCGGGACCCAGCCACACCCTGCCGACCGGAATGCGGGCCAAATTTGCCAGCGCGCTAACCAGCAATGACTTCCTGAAATCTACGAGTATTGTCGAATACGACCAGGAAATGCTGGCCGCCAGTGCCGACGACATCGCCCGCATAGCCGAGGTCGAGGGCCTCCACGCCCACGCTAAGAGCGTGAGAATCCGCCAGCGGGATTGAGCTCCACGCGGCGGCTCATACGTCCCAGTTGAGCTTCTGCTCGTAACGATGGTAGAACCACCCCAGTAGATGAGCCACGATCAGCGCCAGATAGACGCCAACGCACCTGATGGTGAAGAATAAAATAGCTGAACCCTGTATGACTGGCGCTTCTTGAACAATTAAGAAAACCAGCAAGGCAAACATCGCAATCATCGCGCAGTACGGCAGAAACGTGCTGAATACCGAACCAACGAGCAGAATGGGGTTAAGCCCTGCGAATGAATCGAACATGACAACAGCCAGCAAGGCCATCGGGAAAACAAACACGCCGACCGCCAACAAAGCCCAAAAGACCGAATCAATCTGCCGGACATGTGCATAGTAAATCAGCGTCGGTGCGGCAAAGACAACGAGACACGCGAAGGTTCTGAACCATTGCCACAGCAAATCTCCGAGGCCCGGGGTAGCTCCCACTGTCTCGGGCGCCCGAACGCCGCCGGCGGCGCTATCCCGGATGCATTCGCAAAAATACCAATACAGATACAGGGAAAGAAGAAGCCTTGTAATCATGCCTATCATTGAAACCGGTACAGCTAATACGAGCAAAGGTGGAAATCCGCGAGCAGATGCGCTCAGCGAACTCACTACTATTCCAATTAGCAGCGGCACGAAAATGATAATCGCAAGAGTGATCAAGCCGGCTTTACTTGTCGGATAGAGGAATATGTCCAGGACCCACGGCAGCTTGCGCTCGGTAACGTGGTCCGGCTCTTTGGCCGGCATTTCACCTATACTGCTTTGCAGTTGCTCGAAACGCTGGTCGGAGGTATCAGGCTCTGCGCGCGGTCCAGGCGGGGCGGGGGCCTCTTGTGCCGGTCCTTCCGCTATCGGAACCGGCACGTAGTCCTTACAATGGGGGCATTCAACGAGCTTTCCTCTTGAGCTTTCAGGCTCCTCAATCTCCCGATGGCACATTGAGCACGTGAAGGAAACCGTGCGGACACTTTCAGCCGACGTTGGCGAACCCGTGGGGACAAAAAGCGTATTTTTGCATTTTGGACAGATGACTTTCTTGCCGCCGTAGATTTTGGGCGAGCTGATTCTTTGGCCGCAGTTGGCACAGGTGAAATCAATGACCGTCGATTCAGGCGGTACGACAAAAATCTCGCCGCATTCGGGGCACTTGCCCCGCTTACCCGTGTGCCCGTCTTCGATACCGATCTTGTGACCGCACTGCTCGCAGCAAAACCGAATCACGGCTCTTCTCCCTCGTCAATCGCACCGTCCTCGCCCGCCCCCCGCGGACTCAACGATCTTGCGATTCCTTATCAGTTGCACGGCAGCGCCACAGGCTGCTCTATCAAACAAGACGCCTGGGGACAGATTTTCTTCGATGGCCCCCTCGCCGGCCCACGCGTATTGCCGCCAAAGCGCCTCTTCGCCCGGCCGGTCAAGCGCCCAGCTTTTCTTTTATCCACTCTGCGGCCTTAGTGAGAGCGTCGCCAATTCTTTGCGGATTTTTTCCGCCGGCCTGGGCCATCTGGGGCCGGCCTCCGCCTCCGCCGTCCACGATAGGGGCGATTTCCTTGACGATGTCGCCTGCCTTGAGGCCCTTCTTGATTAAATCGTCCGTGACGCCCGCCAGTAGCGTGACCGTGCCGTCCTGCTCGAAGCCCAAAACAATCGCGGCGGATTTCGTCCTCTTCTTGAGCATATCGATCGCCTCGCGCGCCTGCTCGATGTTCGTCGTCGAGACCTGGCCGACGACGATGGAGGCATCGCCGACTTTCTCGCACTTCTCCAGCAGCGCCGCCGCCTCGGTCAGGCAATCCGAGCCCGACTTCCGCGCCGCCGCCTTGAGCTCTTTGGCGAGTCGCTTATTTTCCGCCATCAACTGACCGACTCGCTCGACGAGCGATTCGGACGGGACTTTCAGCATCCCGGAAAGCTCATCGACGATGTTGCCGGCCTTCTCCAGATAGGCGGCCAGCGCCGGGCCGGTCAATGCCGTGATTCTGCGGACTCCGGCCGAGATGCTCTCTTCTTTGATGATCTTGAAGCCGCCGATAACGCCGAGCCTGTCAACGTGCGTGCCGCCGCAAAACTCCCGGCTGAAAGCTTCGCCGATATGGTTCCGGTCCTCGGCGCCAAGGGCCACGACCCGAACCTCGTCTCCGTACTTCTCGCCGAACAGGGCCATGGCGCCAAGCTTCTGGGCCTGCTCTTTAGGCATGATCACCCACGTCACCGGCTCGTCGCCGGCGATTTTTTCCCTCACCAGATCCTCCACCTGCTTAAGCTGCTCGGCGGTTGGCGCCTTGGGATAGGTGAAGTCGAACCTCAAATAATCGGGCCCGACGAAACTACCCTGCTGGGCGGCAGACTTGCCCAAGACCTGCTGTAGCGCCCATTGGAGCAGATGCGTCGCCGTGTGATTCTTCTTTGTGGCGGCCCGATCCCTGCTGACAACGGCTGTCACATTCTGGCCGACATTGAACGTCCCTTCGGCGAACTGGCCCTGGTGAACGATGCAGTTGGCGACTTTCGTCGTGCTGCTGACAATGAACTGGGCATCACCCGAATTGATGACGCCGGAGTCGCCGACTTGCCCACCCGCTTCAGCGTAGAAACAGGTCTTGTCCAGGACAATTCCGGCCTGGGCGCCCGCTTCGATTCGACCCTCCGTTCTGAACCCCTCCCCATCGATCAGGCCCACAATCGTGGCGTTGCATCGGTCCGCGTGATACTTGTGCAGGTCCTCTGTCTCAGGCAGGACCTGACCGCTGACTTTGTCCATCAGTGACAGCGAATCCTTGGCTGAGGCCGCCCGGGCGCGCTGCCTCTGCTCTTCCATCAGTTCGGCAAATTTCGTTGTATCGACTCTCAGACCGCGCTCTTCGGCCATAAGCTGCGTCAAATCCAGCGGGAAGCCGTAGGTGTCATATAGTTGGAATGCATCGTCGCCGCTGATGGTTTTATCCTGCGACTTCTGGGCCCGCCTGGCGGCGGCGTTGAAGATTTCAAGGCCGCGATCTAGCGTCCTGCCAAAGCCGGCCTCTTCCGATTCGATGACCGTCGAGACGTAATCGGCGCGCTGCCGGATCTCGCTGAAGGCGTCGCCCAGGCAATCGACGACGACCGGCACGAGCTTATAGATGAACGGCTCGTGCATTCCCAATTCTCTGCCGAATCTCGAAGCGCGGCGAAGTATCCGTCGAATCACGTACCCACGGCCCTCATTCGAGGGCGTCGCGCCGTCGGTTATCGCAAAGGCAACGGCGCGAATGTGGTCGGCGATGACTCTAAAAGCGTTGTCGGTTTTGTTGCCCAGCTTGGAGGTATATTTGTGGCCGGTGATCTGGCCGGTACGCTCGATGATGGGCATGAACAGGTCGGTGTCATAGTTGCTCATCTTATTCTGGAGCACCGCGACGATACGTTCCAGGCCCGCCCCCGTGTCAACGTATTTGGCGGAAAGCGGCATGAGTTTTCCGCCCGGCAGGCGGTTGAACTGGATGAAAACGAGATTCCACAGCTCGATGTATCTGGCGCAGCCGCCATTGACGCTGCATTTGTGGCCTGCGACGTGTTTCATGTCACACCTGACGGGGCCCAGGTCGATATGGATTTCGCTGCAAGGCCCGCATGGTCCCGTCTCGCCCATTTCCCAGAAATTGTCTTTCCTGCCGAACCGCAGAACGCGCTCGGCCGGCAACGAGGTCGTCTTCGGCCACAGCCGGGCGGCCTCCTCATCCACAGGCAATCCGTCGGCTTGGTCGCCGGCGAAAACCGTCGCCCATAAACGGCCGGGCTCGATACCCCAGACCTTTGTGAACAGCTCCCAGGCCCATGCGATGGACTCGGCCTTGAAATAATCGTCGAAAGACCAATTGCCTAACATCTCGAAAAACGTGTGGTGGTAAGTGTCCTTGCCCACTTCTTCCAAGTCGTTGTGTTTGCCGCTGACGCGCAGACATTTCTGGCTGTTGGCCGCCCGCCGGTACGGGGCCGATGTCAGCCCGAGAAAGATGTCCTTGAACTGGTTCATCCCGGCGTTGGCAAAAAGCAACGTTTCGTCCCCCACAGGAACGATGGGAGAGCTGGGAACGAATTGGTGATCTTTGCTCTTGAAGAAGTCGATGAAGTCACTTCTGATTTGCTTTGCACTTCTCATCTGGCTTGCCATACCTGGTCTTTCGCGCGTTATAGGGTGTCTTGCCGGGTGCGTTTCGCAATTCACGCGAAGCCCTTGGCGGCAAGAATTTTGCCTTTCATCTCGTTACACAAGTCTTTATTCTCGGTTAGGAATTTCTTCGCGTTTTCTCTGCCCTGGCCGAGCCGCATCTCGCCGTAGTTCAACCATGCGCCGCTTTTTTCGGCGACCTGACAGGCAAGAGCCAAATCGAGCAGGTCCCCTTCGTAGCTGATTCCGCTGTCGAACATAATGTCGAACTCGGTCTCCCGGAAGGGCGGCGCGATCTTGTTCTTGACCACCCTGGCCCTGACCCTGGAGCCGGTGGCCCCGGTGTTGTCCTTTATGGTCGTGATGCGCCGCAGGTCGATTCGCACCGAGCTGTAGAATTTCAGGGCCTTTCCGCCGGTGGTGGTTTCGGGGTTGCCGAACATCACGCCGATTTTCATGCGGATTTGATTGATGAAGACCAGAGCCGTTTTACTCTTGCCGATAATGCCGGTGAGCTTGCGCATCGCCTGACTCATTAATCGTGCCTGGAGTCCCATGTGGGCATCGCCCATCTCGCCTTCGATCTCCGCCTTGGGAGTCAGAGCGGCGACGGAATCGATGACGATGACATCCACGGAATTGGACCGGATCAGCATCTCGGTGATGTCGAGTGCCTGTTCGCCGGTATCCGGCTGGCTGACCAGCAAACCGCTGACGTCCACCCCGAGTCGTTTGGCCCAGGTCGTATCCAGGGCATGCTCGGCGTCGATAAACGCCGCCACGCCCCCGGCACGCTGAGCGCAGGCGATGACGTGAAGAGCCAGGGTCGTCTTGCCTGATGACTCCGGCCCAAACAGCTCGGTCACCCTGCCGCGAGGGATACCTGCACCACCCAGGGCGATATCCAGCGACAACGAACCGGTGCTGATGCCTTCGATCCTGGCGTAGCAGTGCTCATCCATTTGCATGATGGCGCCTTGGCCGTACTGCTTCTCGATTTGCGCAATCACTCGCTGTAGAGCTTCCTCTTTGCCGGTTGTCTTCGATGTTGTCTCAGCCTTTTTTGTCTTTGCCATTTTTGCTTTTCTCCTTTTTTTGTATCTCGCTTGAAGGCGTTCAATTTGGTGGCTCTATTGCAACTTGTAGTTTCCCAACGTGGTATAGATCGGACCCTTCGGCGTCAATTCGCTCTGATAGACGCAGAGCGCATCGGCCGGCATCGGACCGAGCTTGAGGTCCTTGTACGGCCGGATCGTTTGCACGAGCATGATTCCAGCTTTTGCGCTTCTCACACGGCACAGAGTCAGATGGGCGGAGAATTCTCTACCCTCTTTGGGCCAGCCCGCCAACTCGAGCTGCTGCTCCAAATCCTCGTGCAACTGAACCAAGGGGCTGCAATTCAGGCCCGCGCCGACCCAGAGAACCCTGGCGCTTGTGCCGCCGAAATGGCCGACCTCTTCAACGTCTAATTCAAAACTGCGACGTTTGCCTGCAACGTCCTGGGCTGCCTTGCAAACATCGACGCTCTGCTCGGCCTTGATTTCGCCCAGGAATTTCAGCGTCAAGTGTATCCCCTCGGGGTCCACCCATTTGACGTCACCTTTGCGGATATCGGCTTTGCGTCGCAGCTCATCCTGCAATTTGGCTAAGCCTCTTTTGATGGGCTCGCTGATATCAATCGCTATGAAGCACCGCATCTTGTCCTCGGTCCGTTAAAACCTTGTCACACTTCGTAAGACTTCCAGTCTTGCATCGATATTCGCCCTGTTCGTGGAAGTCAATCCGTTCATTGAGAAATCAGCGATGGTGAAGGAGGCGACCACCGTGCCGTATGCGACCGCTGTTCTCAATGTTTTGAACTCCGTCTTGCCCTGTGCGGCCAGATAGCCCATGAATCCGCCCGCGAAGCTGTCGCCCGCTCCCGTGGGGTCTTTGACGTCGGCGGCCGGATAAGCTGGAAGAACAAACAGCTCGCCGTCGGCGGTGGACGTGATCGAGCCGGATTCGCCTTTCTTGATGACAACCACGTTCGTGCCCATCTTCAGGATGCTCTGCGCCGCCCTGATCAGATTGGGTTCGTCCGCCAGCATCCTCGCTTCATCCTCGTTGATGATCAGGCAGTCAATCCTCTTCAACAGGGCTCTTAGGTCGTCCGGATGGCCCTGAATCCAGCAGTTCATGGTGTCGGCGGCTACGAATACGGGCCGTTTGATTTGCTCGAGCACCTCAAGTTGAAGAGCCGGCGCCGTATTTGCCAGAAAGACGAACTTGCTGTCCTTGAACACCTCGGGAACCTTTGGCGGCGCTTCGGCAAGGACGTTCAATTCCATGCACTCCGTGGTCCGGTCGTCCATGTTCTGGTGGTATGAGCCGGTCCAGCGGAAGGTCTTGCTCTTCGCTCGGACCTCCAGGCCCGCCAGGTCAACGTTTCTGCCGGCAAAGACCTCTGCCAGATCGAACGGGCAATCCGACCCGACAACGCCCACGAACCTGACCGGCGAAAAAAAACTGGCCGCCAGGCTGAAATAAATCGCTGAGCCGCCGAGGCAATTTTCGCTGACGCCGAAAGGCGTCTTGACCGTATCAATTCCAATAGAACCCGTCACCAATAAGGACATTTCTGCGCTCGTCAAGTCTGGTTTTGCGTTGCGAATTTCTTCAGGGTGTTGTCAATTCTCTTGAGGGTGTTAGCTTTGCCCACCATTCGGACCGAATCGAAGATCGGCAGGCTGATTGTGGTGCCGCACAGGGCGACCCGCAAAGGCTGGGCGACCTTGCCCAAGCCGACCTGTCTCTCTTCCGCCAAGCCGCGAAGCATATTTTCAATCGCCTGCTCCGTAAGCTCGTCCATCGCGGCGAGCCTGTCACGCACAATCGCCAAAAGGGCCAGGCCATCGCTCTTGAGCAGGACCTTCTTGACGGCCTTGTCATCGTATTCGATTTTATCGTTGTCCAAAAACAGAAACCTGCTCTTGTGTTCGATGTCAGCTAAGGTTCGGGCCCCTTCACAAAGCCTCATGATTTCTGAAAGGAGCTTGTCATCGGCGGTAGCCACCGGCGATTCCACCACTTTGAGATAGTCTCTAAAATAACCGAGAAGCTTTGCGCGCGAGCTCATGCGTATATGCTCGGTGTTGAAGGCCAGAAGCTTCTGGCGGTCGAACAGGCTGTTGGATTTCGTCAGCCGCGAAAGGTCGAACGACTCGATTAACTCTTCGACCGGCATGATTTCGCGATTGTCCCCCGGATTCCAGCCCAGCAGGGCCAGGAAATTCACCATCGTTTCAGGCAGATAGCCGCTCCCGGAGAAATCGACGATGTTGATTTCGGGTAGTGCAACGCCGAGATACCGGGCCATTGCGTCGATACTTGGCATGTCCGGCGTGGTTTTGGCCTGCACGAAAGAATCGAGCTGGTCGGCCGTGATACCGCCGGCCTCCGCGAGTTTCTCCAGGCCGATATGCTCGGCACTCTTGATCGCGTTGCGAAGGGCCTCGGGTCTTTCGCGTTTGGAGAGCTTACCCCCACTTTCGCTGACGGTTACCGACATGTGCGCATACTTGGGTAATGGCGCGTCGGGAAATAGCGCCTGCCAGAGGGCCTGCTGGCCCGGCGTGTTGTTGAGGTGCTCCTGGCCGCGAATGACGTGCGTGATATTCATCAGGTGGTCATCGACCACGCAGGCGAAATTGTATGTGGGAAAGCCATCGCTTTTTTGGATGATGAAGTCGCCGATTTCCGCCGGCGAAAATTTCACCTCGCCGCGGACTAAATCAGACACGATGATGCAATTTTCCTGCGGCAATGCAAAACGCACCGCCGCCGGATGACCTTCGGCACGTGCCTTTTGGGCCTCCTGTTCGGTCGGCAATCGTTCAGGCCGGCGATATATGAATCCCTTTTTCTGTTCATCCGCTTCCTGGCGAAGCTCGTCAAGCTCTTCCGGCGTATCGAAACAGTAGTAGGCTTTCCTCTCGTCGAGGAGCTTGTTGACATACCTGTCATAGATGTGCTTCCGCTGCGATTGCAGGTACGGGCCGTTGGGTCCGCCGGTTTCCGGGCCTTCGTCCCACTCGATTCCAAGCCATCGCAAATCGTCAATAACCTGCTGCATCGCGGTTGGCGTATTTCGCCTTTGGTCGGTATCTTCGATGCGGAGGATGAACGTTCCGCCCGTCCGCCGGGCCCAGAGCCAGTTAAAAAGAGCGGTCCTGGCTCCGCCCACGTGCAGATACCCCGTCGGCGACGGTGCAAAACGTGTTACCACTTTCTCCGACATAAAACTCATAGCTCCTCGAAAACGGCCGGATTTTGCGAAAAACATTACTCTAAGCTGTCAACCGCGCGTTGTCAAGCGCAGGAACACGACCCAAGACTGAGGCTTGAGTCTGTAGTCTTGGGTCCTGAGTCTTGAATCGACAATTTCTGCTGCTGCTGGCCCAAGAAAGCCGAATATACATTGTGGCGCAGGGGCCGATCTGTGTGCTTGCTCCTGAGCCGATGATTGCATTGTCGATATCAGGCCGGCCGCGCAGGACCGTCCGTGCAGCAGGATATTGTGATTGTTACAGCAAGAAACAATCAGGTTTCAGATTCCATCGCAATGGTTGCCGTCCTGTTGATGGCCATTGGCACGGTCTTTGTCTTCTCGGCCGGCGCCAACATCAGCCAGGAGTTCGACCTTGAGCGGTTCTATGATTACCCCGGTCTGCGGCAAATTCTTTTTTTCCCATTGGCGTGCCTGATCATGTACGCGGTTTCGCGCTGCGACTATCGCAGGCTGAGCCTGGCCAACGGTTGGTGGAGGAACCCGACAACCTATCTGCTGGTCCTCAGCATTGCGCTTCTTGCCATTGTCTTGTCCCAGCGATTCTATCCCACGCTGCTGAGTCTTGTTCCGAGGGTCAATCAGCACTACCGCTGGCTGCGAATCCCCGTCGGACCCATCGCCGTCAGTTTCCAGCCTTCGGAGCTGGCAAAATGGGCGGTTATCTTCTTCCTGGCCGCGGTATGCGATAAGCTCGGAGATGGCGTCAGGCTATACTGGAAAAGGTTTGTCCCCATTTGTTCCGTCGTCGGTTTGGTCGTTGCGCTTGTGATCGTGGAAGACTTCGGCACGGCGGCTTTTATCGCGCTTCTGGCCTTTTTGATGCTCATCGCAGCGGGTGTCAAATGGTGGCACGTTCTGACGCCTCTGCCGTTCGGTGCCGCGGCGTTCTTTGTCATGCTGGTTCGTTCGCCGACGCGGATGAATCGCATAGCCGCTTTCCTGGACCCGGAGAAGTGGACCAGCTCAGCCGCCTATCAGGCAAACCAGTCGCTGATTGCGCTGGGCTCCGGCGGATTATGGGGCAAGGGACTGGGGCGGGGCATTTGTAAGTACGGCCATCTGCCGGAGGATACGACGGATTTCATCTTCGCCATCATCGGCGAAGAGCTCGGCTTCATCGGAAACGCTGCCGTGATCCTGCTGTTTATCGCGTTTGTCGCCCTGGGCATCCTCGTCGTTGTTCGCTGCCGGGATCAATTCGGCCGGCTTCTGGCCAGCGGCATCGTCCTGGCCATTGCCATTCAGGCCGCTCTGAACATCGGCGTCGTCACCGTCGTTTTGCCCACTAAGGGCATCCCGCTGCCATTCGTCAGTGCAGGCGGAACGAGTATGCTGCTCTCAGCCGCTGCGGTCGGGGTGCTCCTGAATATCGCCAAGACCGGGAGCCGGTCACATTACCCTGCCGAACAGTGATAGAACGCTCATCGAACCCGTGACAACTCCCACGATCACAAGCACTGTGTCGCCAATATGATGCCGGTAAGGTCGAATCCTCCTCATTACCAGCACGCCCAGGAAGATAGCAATGAAGCCGGGCGGAAAGACTAACACAAGCCAGTCGATGCGTCCCGGCGCAAGAGATGTCATCAGGATGCTCACGAATCCAAGCACAAACGATCCGATGGCCAGCTTACGGGTCTTGCCTGGCGCGCTCGCGTCGCTCTGGCGAGGGAGTCCCGAAGACTGCTCTGCGCCTGCTTCGTTGCGGGCAATTATCTTTTCGACCTCGGCCTTTCCCCGCTCGAAGGCCTCCTTCACGTCGCCGGCCGTTGAAACCGCAAAGTCGCGAACGTTCGGCGGGACGGCTACTTCGATTCGCTTCTGGCCGAACGCCGCTTTGACTTGCTCGTTCCTCATCACGATAAGCGCCCATATCCCCATGGGCAGGCCGACGACGGAACCGGCAGAGAATGGGAACAGGGCCAGGACACTGCCCCACAAGGCCAAGCGGCGGGAGCGCAACTGCATCAGGTTCCAGCCGCCCAGGACCACAAGAACCGCGTATCCCACGGTGACCGCCAACACAACTGCCTGAGCGGCGCCAGGCAGAAACTCAAATCTGGCAAGCTGCCCGGAGAAACTCTTTGCCAGCACCGAGGAGAGTGCTGCAAGCACCAGGCCGACCACCGCTAGGCAGTTGATGCCCCCGGCAACCAACAGGCCCACCGCTGGGATCCACACGCGATCTCGAACAGCTTTGGTTCCATCATCCTGCTCAGTGTCTTTGACCACCTCGGCGGCTGGACCGGGCGCAGGGGTCCCGGACGAAATTGTCTCGACGTCGATCTTCACCTCAGAAGCGTGCTGATAGCGGAGTTCGGGCTCTTTCTCCAGCGTCTTGAGCACGACCTCATCCAGCCGGACATCGACGTGAACCTTCCTGGAGGGCGGGGGAAACCGTCCAAGAGGAAGCTCGCCCGTCAGCATTTCGTAAAACACCACACCCAGCGAATAGATGTCCGCCCGGTGATCGACCAGGTGCGGGTGCTCGATCTGTTCCGGGGCCATATAGTGCGGCGTGCCCATTCTCTGCCCGGCTTGCGTCAGCGTATAAACCGTCGCCGGCTGGTCCAGCAGCTTGGCCAGACCGAAGTCGGTGATTTTTATCTGCCCTTTCTTGTTCAGCATGATGTTCTCGGGTTTGATATCCCGGTGCACGACGCCTTCTTCGTGGGCGTACTGGAGCGCATCACAAATCTGCGGGACGATGGACAGTGCTTCGGCCGGTGAAAGCTGCGCCGAGCGGATAACGTGCCGCAGGTCCGTCCCATCTACGAACTCCATGACGAAGTAGTACAGACCAGCCTGGGTATGGCCGAAGTCGTAAACCATGACGATGCCCGGATGGCTCAACTTGGCCAGCGAGCGTGCCTCGCGCGTGAAGCGTTCGGCAAAAGCCTCGGTCCGGCCGACCTGCGGCGGCAGGACTTTCAGTGCGACCAGCCGGTCGAGCTGCTTTTGGCGGGCCTTGTACACCGCCCCCATGCCCCCTTGGCCCAGCAGTTCGAGAACCTCAAGCTGCGGAAACTGCTCGGCCAACGCGCTCGGCTCAGGCGGCACGAACCCCGCCGACGGCGGGGCGCCGCTTGTCTGAACATCGTTTGGCTTATCCGGCGAGGCGCCGTCTTGCGCTTCGGCGCCGGTTGGCAGGCCAAGTTTGATCAGACACTGC
>Ga0214473_10000583_pt1 | contig 50924 bp, 33 predicted proteins | sample RVTome_7_FD_203509 | JGI IMG/M metagenome (GOLD analysis project Ga0214473, IMG submission 203509) | Soil microbial communities from uranium-contaminated site in the Upper Colorado River Basin, Wyoming, United States - RVT98D197 | ecosystem: Environmental > Terrestrial > Soil > Contaminated >...
CGCCCATCGACCACCTCAACGTTGCGGACCGCTGCTTCGCCAATTGTCCCCTTGTCGGCAGGCTGCCCTCCTTCATCCGGATGGAAAAGAATTGGCATGATGGTGACTTTACAGTCAGCCACCACTGTGACTTCAACCTGCGTTTCGAAAACGTCAGGGTTCGTCCAATACAGTCTCTTCATGACGGGAATTGTAGCACACGGTCCGGCTTGGAAAATGAGAAAAAGCTGGCAACAGGCCGGAAAATCTGCATAATCCGTCAATCAATATCTTTAAGGAGTGGTACGCCAATGAAATTGAAGATCTGGTTCCTGGAAACGCGGCCGCAGTTTCTTGTACTTTCCGTCGTCTTGGTTTTGCTGGGCACAGCAATTGCCTATAACGAAGGTCATTTTGATTGGTTGCGATTCGTCCTGACGACTATCGGCCTGGTTCTGGCTCATGCCAGCGTCAACATCCTCAACGACTACTGCGACTACAAGAGCGGCATCGACCTGGAGACAAAGCGGACGCCCTTCTCCGGCGGAAGCGGCATTCTCCCACAGAGACTTCTCGAGCCGGAACCCACTTACAAATTCGGCGTCGGCTGTCTGTTGGTTGCACTGCTCATTGGCCTTTACCTAACCTATGTCTCCGGCTGGCTGCTTCTGCCGCTGATCCTTCTCGGCGGGCCGGTTATCTATTTTTACACCTCGCACCTGACGAAATGGTTAGTCGGAGAGCTTTGGGCGGGCCTGGGCTTGGGGACCCTGCCGGTCTTAGGAACGTATTTTGTTCAGACCGGCCACTACAGCGTCGGAGCACTTTTGGCCTCGCTTGCGCCGGGCTTCCTGACGGCAAACCTGCTTTTTCTCAACGAATTTCCCGACGTCGCGCCGGATACAAAGGGCGGGCGCTACCACCTCGTGATCGCATTAGGCACAAAGAAAGCGGGCTGGCTATATGCCATCCTGACGGCAACGACTTATTTGTGCATCGTCGCCGGCGTCGTCTTGAAATTGATGCCGGCCTTGAGCCTCATCGCACTTTTGTCGGTGCCGCTTGCACTGAAGGCCATCAGCATAACCTTCAAGCATCACGACCATCCTGCGGAAATGGTCCCCGCCCTAAAGGCGAACGTGCAGACGATCCTGTTGACGGACGCCCTGCTGGCTCTGGGCTACCTGCTCGACAGCTTTCGCGCTTGAGCCCGCCGCCGTCAGCCCTGCTCGCCGCCAATCAGGTGGGGAAGCCCCTCTTCAAGCACCATTTGCTCGGTGAAGCCCTGCCCGATTTCGGTAAGGAAACGGCTCGGCTTCATCATTACGATACTGCGCGACCGGCTGCGGCACATCTGTGGGACAATTAAGTACACCTCATCCTTGGCCCGCGTAACCGCCACATGGAAGACCCGCCTCTCTTCCTCTTCGTCCTCGTTCGTATTTATGGCAAAATCCGTGGGGAACCTTCCGTCCGCCAGCCACGGAATAAAAACCACCGGCCACTCCAATCCTTTGGCCTGATGGACGGTGCTAAGCGTGACAAACTCCTGCTCCGTCGGCCCTGTCACGACCGTTTCACCGGAGTAGTCCCCCGCCAGAGCGATGTCGGCCAGGAAAGCCTCCAGGTTGTTGTATTGGGCGGCGAAACTGGCTAAAGCCTTCAAGTCCTCCCTGCGCAGGTTGGCTCCGTCGTAGTGCGAGACGAGATAATCGCCATAGAAACGCTCGACCGTCATGTCGATTATCTCGGCGGGCGCGTCCAGCTTGGCCAGCTCCGCAATCAGATTCGCGACATCCAGATAGAACGGCCTGGCGCCGGCCGGCAGAAGATTAGCGGTGCCCGGCTCGCAGGCCGCCTGCAATGGATTATCCACCCCGCTGATATGTTGCCAGATTCGCTGCGACAGGGCCGAGCCGACGCGGGGCAGCATCTTGAGCACCCGCAGCCACGCCAGCTCGTCATGCGGATTCTGCATGATGCGCATGTAGCACAGCACGTCCTTCATGTGGGCCTGCTCGAAGAAACGCAGCCCGCCCCGAATGTGAAAGGGGATATTGCGCCTCTGGAACTCCAGTTGGATTTCAAGCGAATGCCAGTGGCTGCGATAGAGTACGGCAATATCGTTCAGATTCCTGCCTTCATCGAGAAGGTGCAGCGTGTATTCCGCGATAAAGCACGCCTGCGTGAAATGGTCCTGGCATGGCACGACCGCCGGCTTGAGGCCGGACGCCCTTATGGCGCGGAGCGTCTTCGGAAGCCGGCGGCTGTTTAGTGCTACGCTCACGTTCGCCAGCGCCAGTATTTCGGGGGTCGAACGGTAATTCGTTTCCAGCCGGTATTCGGCCGCGTCCGGATAGCGCTGCTTGAAGCTGACAATGTTTTCGAAATGTGCTCCGCGAAAACTATAGATGGATTGCGAATCGTCCCCCACCACCGCGATATTGCGATGCGTCGAGGCCAGAAGGTCCACGATCATTCCCTGGACGGCGTTCGTGTCCTGATATTCGTCCACCAGGATGTGCAAAAACTGTTCGGCCAGCATCTTGCGGATATCCTCCTGCTCCATCAGCAGCCGCAGCCATGCGCTGAGCAAATCATCGAAATCCAGAAGCTGCCTCTCGGCCTTCCTGCTGGCGTAGAGCACAAGCACTCTCTCGATCTCCGAGGCATCCTGGATAAACATGGGGTAGCGTTTGGCTAAGACCGCCTCCAGCGGTTGGAGCGTATTCTGCACGGCGCTGGAGATGCCGATCAAGACCGACTTCTGAGGAAATCGCCTCTTGTGGATATCCACGCCGGCTTCATGGACGCACGAAGCTATCAGGTCCTTCGCATCTTCCCGGTCCAAAATAGTAAAGTCCGGCGAGATACCCAAGACTGTCCCGTGCCCGCGGAGGATGCGATTGGCAATGTGGTGAAATGTGCCGCCCCAGATTTCGCGCGTCCGCTGCTTGACCAATAATTCGACCCGGCTGAGCATTTCCCGCGTGGCCCGGTTGGTAAAAGTGACCAGCATGATCCGCGAGGGATCCACTCCGTTGTGGACAAGCCACGCCAAGCGATAGGTCAGCGCCCTGGTCTTGCCGCTGCCGGCCCCGGCGATCACCAGCATTGGCCCACCCGGTGCGGTGGCCACCCGAAGCTGCTCGGGGTTCAAGTCGGCGGCAAAGTCGATGCCGCCGGCTGAGGTCCGTGATTTTAGAGCGAATTTTCGTGTCATCCTTCCAGGCCGTGAAGCCGACCGCCCCTAATCCTTGCGAAGATACGTCTCATGCCCGGCAAGTATAACATAAAACCGCCCAAATGTCAGTCCCTCCTGTCTGCTCAGTAGGCGGGTGAAGTGCCGGTAAGCATTTTTTGGCGGCCAAATAAGCATATTCCTGCAGAACTCTGACGCCGCCGGATGCGAATAAAAATTAGAGGGTCGCAGTATTGGCGGTGTATGTATGGTCGGGCAAATATGGGTGTGGAGGCTTACAAATGAAAGGGTCATGGAATGAAAAATGCGACCAGAGTGAGATTCGGGCTTCGGACCATAAGAAGCGAGGCACTGTTTCTATTAGTGATGGCGACTCTGCTTTCGGGAGGCTGTGCCTTTTTGGGCGGCGCTGCGGCCGGAGCCGCAGGGACCGGGGCAGCTTACGAATATAGATCAAAACAGCAATTGGACAGACTTGAAGCAGATTACAAGGCCGGCAATATCAGTAAAGAAGAATACGAAGCCCGCAAGAGTCAAATACAAAAGGGCTCCGTCATCTACTGAACTGACGGCATGGGCAAACAAGCTCGCCCTGTGCAAAGCCGAATGGGTTGCCCATTCTATCGTACCCTTTGCCGCTAAGGCGCCAGGGAACGTTCGTTCTATAGACCCCGAAAACCAACCCCAACAACTACCGCCGTGACCCATGAAAGCTCAACAGAGAAATGCGATGCCGTTCCCGATTTCCCCCCATTTCCACCGATGTCAACGTCCCCGGATTTCAAATTCGCTCGTGAAGAAACTCAACAACTTCAAGGTGGCTTAACGAACACTTGACAGTCGCACATTTTCGCATACGATGATTTCTTGCTTTAATAAGACTCGATAGTCAGATTCTGCTGAAAGCAAGAGGATGGATAGCATTCATGGAGAAACCGCGATGAGAAAAGCCGCTTGCGCTGGCACCGTGCTACTCTGCGTAGTGCTTGCACTTTTTTGCCCGGCCAAGGACAAGGAGTCCCACCCTGATCTGGTGGTGGTGAACGCCCATGTCATCACTGTGGACCGCGAGAATCCTCGGGCCGAGGCGTTTGCTGTCAAGGGCGACACGTTCATTGCTGTGGGTACGGACGCTCAAATTAGAGAACTGATCGGCGAAGATACGATCGTCTTAGATGCCGGCGGCAGAACCGTAACTGCCGGATTCATCGACGCCCATCTGCATCCTCGTCCCATTTATCCCGCCCATTCGCGGCTGGGAACAGTGGATCTGAGTCCCGCCAGTGTCAAAACGATGGACGAGCTCATAAACGCCCTGAGCGCAAAAGCCAAGACGACTCCACCTGGTCAGTGGGTCTTTGGCTCCGGATATCAGGATACAAAGCTCGGTCGGCATCCGACCCGTGAGGACCTGGACAATGCCTCCGCCGAACACCCGATTAGCATTAAGCATTCCAGTGGTCACGTCAGCGTTGTAAATTCACTGGCCCTGAAAAACGCAGGGATCACTACAGATACCCCCGATCCGCCGGGGGGCGGTTTCGACCGTGATGAAGATGGCGTCCCAAATGGCGTTTGCCGTGAGGGTGCCGCTGGATTAGCGCGCAGAGGGAGCCCTCCGCCGCCATCGGCGACGCGAGAGGAGAAACTAAATGGATATCGGCTGTGTTTCGAGGAATATCTCAGCAAGGGAATAACGAGCATTGGTGATGCCGGAGCCGGCGGATCGGACATACCTCTTTATCAAGAATTAGCCGCCCACGGCGATCCTGTTGTACGCATCTACAAAATGCTGGGCCCCCCTAATTTGTCGCGATTGAAGGATTTGCGTTCGGCGGGACGGCTTGGTGATGAGCACTTGCGCTTGGGGGCAGTCAAATTCTTCCATGGTAATTCCCTTTCGGGAAGGACCTGCTGGCTGTACGAGCCTTACGAGGCGATAAATCCTAAAACCGGAAAGAAGGACTACTACGGCATCCCGCCTGGAAGATCGCAGGAGGAATTGGACAAGCTCGTTTACGATATCCACGAAGCAGGGTTTCAACTGGCCTGTCACTCGAACGGTGACCGTGAAATTGACATGGTTTTGAACGCCATCGAAAAGGCTTTGCTGAAGCTGCCCCGCCGGGACCACCGCCATCGCATTGAACATTGCAGCGTGGTCAATCCCAGAATTCTCGACCGCGTCAGGAAGCTCGGCATCGTTCTGGCGCTGCATTCGTATATCTACGAGCACGGCGACAAGATGGACGATTATGGGCCCAGGAGATGGCCGATGATGCATCCAAACCGCTCCGCCGTGGAGATGGGCATTCCCGTGGCAGGTACTTCGGATTCGCCCGTCAGTGCGGCCGAGCCGTTACTGAGAATCCAGAGCATGGTGACACGCAAGACAGCCGAGGGCAGGGTTTATGGCCCCGAACAAAGAGTATCTGTGGAAACCGCCATCCGCATCTGGACCATGGGCGGTGCATATGCGTCTTTTGAAGAAGACGTTAAGGGCTCCGTTGAGGTAGGCAAATTAGCCGATTTTGTCGTCCTGTCTCACGATCCCACCGAGGTGCCGCTCGATAGAATTAAGGACATCCAGGTTGACAGAACCTATGTCGGGGGGAAACTCGCCTTTATCCGACAGTAACTTTGCGCGGTAGGGTTTATTGGGTTTATGCGGCGGTGCCCCAGGTTTGACATTCGACGGCGATGGAGGATAGATGCCGGGTGACTCTGCCGCTGACCCAGACGGGGCCGGAGATTCGGCAGATGCCGTGGTACTTTTCCAACTGGTCAGGGAAAAAGGTCACTTCCGCCAGGCCCGAGGAGTCTTCGAGCGTTACGAAGCCCATGACTTTGCCGTTACTGGTTCTGGCCCGGCGGGCGGCGGCGATAAAGCCCGCTACCGTGATGCGCTTATTGATGAACTTATCCAGCTCGGCGGCGGGCACGTGCCTAGTCTGAAACAGCACCGCCGGGTGTATGCTGAACGGGATGCCGGTCACCTCGACCTCGGCCTGCAATTTTGCCATCCGGTCGTATTCGGGCAATCGCAGAAGATTGCTGCCTATATCGAAAAGTAACAACTGGTTCGGATTCACAGGCGCAAGGTGCAACTGCATCATCATCTCAGGCCGGCTTATCCCCAGGCCATCGCAGGCGCCGACGCGGATGAGGTTTTGCAGCTCAGGGCCTCTGAATTTTACTCTGGTCCGCAGGTCCTCGATGTCTGCGAAAATTCTGGTCTGTCTCTGTTCGATGATGGCCTGCATCGTTTTATAGCTCAGGCTCTTGATGATATTGAGGCCCGCTCTGATCGCCCTGCCTTCCGGCGTCCATTCTATCTCGCTGCGGTTGACGTGCGGCGGCAGGATTTTCACGCCGTGCCTTATCGCATCCCACACGTACACCCGCAGCGGATACATGCCGTAGTGGTTGTTGAACAGCGAGGTATAGAACGCCTGCGGGTAATTGGCCTTCAGGAACGCCGTCTGCCAGGCGATATTGGCATAGACGGTGGCGTGGGCCTTGCAGTACGAATAGGCGGCGAACCGCAGGATGTCGTCCCATATCGCCTCGGCGACGTTCCGGTCGATGCCCGCCTGCTCGGCCCGCGAATACACAAAATCGATATATTGATTGTGCAGACGCGAGGCGGAGACTTTCGTCGAGACCTCGGACCTGAACCGGTCGGCGTCGGCGATGCTGTAGCCCGCCACTTCCACCGCTATCCGCATCACGTCTTCCTGATAGAGCATGACGCCGTACGTATCGCCGAGCATGTCCTTCATCTTTGGGTGCGGATACTCGAACGGTTTTGCGTTGACGTGCCGCTCGATATATTCAGCCTTCATTCCCCCCGAAGCGGGTCCCGGCCTTATCAGCGACAAGGCAATCGCAACGTCTTTTTTCGTTTTGACGCCGAGGCCGCGAAGAAGCTGCCTCATGCCGGGCGATTCGCACTGAAATACCCCGAGGCTCTCGCCGGCGCTTAGCATCTTTCCCGTCTTGCCGTCTTGTGGACCGAGGCAGTCGATATTCAAGCTGTTTGGACTTTTGCTGATAATATTTACCGCTCCATTGACCGTCGAGAGCGCCCGGTTGCCTAAAAGATCGATCTTAATCAAGCCGATGGCCTCGGCAGCGTCTTTATCGTATTGAGTGACAATGACGCCCTTGGTCGCGCGCTCCAGCGGGACGATGTCCCTGACCTGCGACGGCGTGATCACGATTCCTCCGCAATGAACGCCCAAGTGCCTGGGCACACCGATGATTTTCTGCGCCAGCCCATAGACACCCGAATCGGCACCGGCGGCGCGATCCTGCACAAGCCGGTTTATTTCCGCCGGCTTCATACCCAGCGCCCTGGCGGTATCGCGAATCGCGCTTTTGCGCCGGTATCTGTTGATGTTCGAGATCATGGCGACGTGCTCGAATCCCCAGTTCTCGTAGCAATATCTTATGACGTCGTCGCGTCTTCTCCAGCACAAATCGATGTCGATATCGGGACAGTCTTTGCGGCCGGGGTTCATAAAACGCTCGAAATAGAGATGGTTCTCTATCGGGCAGACCCTCGTAAAGCCCAGCACGTGGGATACGAGCGAGCCGGCGGCTGAGCCTCGCACCTCCACGGGAATGTCGTTGCGCTTGGCGAAATTAACGATGTCGTGGACTACAAGAAAATAGTCGCTGAATTTGGCCTTTCGGATAACGGTCAGCTCGTACTCGAGCCTTTTGAGGACGTCTTTGCTCACGGGTTTGTATCGCCTCGCCAAGCCGAGGTGACACAGCCTCGCCAGCTCGCCATCGGCGCTCTTGCCTTTGCCAAGCTCGATTTTCGGCAGGTAATATTTCCCACTCAGTAGTTGTAAGTTACATCGCTGTGCAATCTCCTCGGCATGGCCGATGGCCTGGGGGTAATCGCGGAACTTTTGCCTGAGCTGCTGCTGCGATACGAGCGTGTTGAATCCGCAATCATCCGAAGGTCCCGAGCCGGCCCCGCTAAGCTGCCTTATCTTGGCCAGGAGCTTTGCGGTAACGATATCATCGCTATCAATGACATTGAACGTCGTGCACGCCAGAGGCTCTATCGCCCAGGCTTTCGCACGTTCCACCTGATACGGCTCGTGGCAAGCTGCAAACAAATGATCTTTATCAAGACACTCTTGTAGCTCATGCAGAAGCTCCGGCTGATTAACGATGCAGATGACCCCTTTATTGTTGCATTTGACCTGCTCGATCAGGTCAAAACGCGAGCAGAGATTTCTGGCCGTGGTGATTCTGCAAAGATTTTTATAACCCGCCCTGTCTTCCGCGAGCAATACGGCCCGTTGGCTGTCGGTTAGAATCTCTACGCCGAGAATGGGCTTGATATTCGCCTGTGCGGCTGCTTTATAGAAATCCACTGCGCCGTAGAGCGAGTTGACGTCCGCCAGGGCGATCGCGCCGTAACCACACCGCCTGCCTTCGGCAACCCATCGCTGCACCGAGACCGAGCCTCGTAACAGGCTGTAATAACTCCGGCATGTTAGAGCAGCAATGCGCATACATTCTCCACTCTGAAAGAAGCAACTTCAGATTCACTCTACCCATTTAAGGTAATCCCTTGCCGGCAGGGTGGCGCCCGCCCTACCTTTCCGATCTACTCCAAAGCAGCCGCTTCACTTGCGCCCGCTCAACTCAAATTCAAAAGGCGATTCTTTGTACCCCCCTCTCGCGAAAGCAGGCATCAGTCGCAGCACAGTGTATTCAGGATCATCCACTCCCCCCTTCCAAAAGATTTCCCAGCCGGCCTGCCACAGTTGTTTCTTGAGTTGCCGATCCGAGACTTCTTCAATTTCTCCGCAAAGCATCAAACACTGAAAATCGCTTGGAACTTCTGTATAAACGGAAAAAAAGACGGACACTTTCGGATTAGCTCGGATCTGCCGCATTTTGACAGACGAGCCACTTGTAACCATATAAATCAAAAAATCTTCTTTGTGCTGCTCAAACATCCTGGCTAACTTGGGGTGCTGCTTCTTATCTCTCAGGTTGGACATAAGTCTTATATGAGGAAAACCATTGATGTCAATAGTGCTCAAATATAGTACATCAACTTTTTCCATCAGATTCAAACAGGCCTGTTTTAGTTCTTTTTCTTCCACTTTTGTCACTCCCTTCTTGTTTGATACGATCCACTCGGTGGGCCAACGTCCACCTTACAGTTATCCATTTAAGGCAATTCTTGCCAAGTCCGGATAGGCATTCAAGAGGCCCTCGGGGACGGGCTGCTTTTGCCCGCTGAGAAGGACCTTTAGCTCGATCGCGTTGGCCAGCTCGGCGCCCCGGTAGTGATTGTTGGCAATAACGGTGAGCGTCTTGAAGGCGCCGGCCAACCCTTCGACGCGCTGTCTTATTTGCGAAAGCTCCTCATCGTTGTAATAGTAATCATACGTTTCGTCCCGGCCGGCTTTGCTGAACCATTTCTCCCTGTTCCTTCCGTGCATTCTGAAATAGCCGTGCTCGCCTACGATGCACCGTTGAAGATTGAACGAATTCGACGCAGTCGGATAATCCAAATTGCAGACGGCTACGCCGAGGTCCCGCAGAAAACTCAAGGCTTCGGGGGCCTCCCATGATTTGTGCCTTACCTCGACCGCGAGACTGAAAGTATGGCGGAAGTTTTCGGCAATCTTCGCTAAATGCCGGCGGTTCTCGGGACTATCCGAAAAATCGTATCTGAATTGAATCAGCAAGTGTCTCAGCTTGCCATCCTGCAATAGAGGCTCAAAACCCTTATGAAACTGCTTTACCGCGGCCGGGTCGATCTTGCCCTCGTGTGTAAAATCGCGGTGGAGCTTGGCGGTAAAGAAGAACTCCGGTTTTGCGGCGGTCCGTCGCAGCCATGATTGGCTGTTTTGCTCGACGGGCGGCCGGTAGAACGTGCTGTTGATCTCCAGGCAATCCACAAATCCGCTTACATACTCAAGCTCGTCCATTCCCGATCTGGTATAGACAATCCCTTTCCAGTCCGGATACGACCACCCTGCTATGCCTATATAGATGAGAGAGGACATCTTTTTCTCCACTTACATTTTCCTGATACAGCCGATGACCTTACCTACGATCCGAACTCTTTCATTGCCCCGTTTCACGTATCTTGTCTTGTACCCCGCCGCTTTATTAGCCGGCTGCAACGCGATCCGGCCACGTTGGATATATATTCTTTTTACTGTCGCCTCATCTTCTAATAAAACGACGCCAATACGGCCGTTTTCGATCTTGTCGCCGGGCTGAACCGCCACATAGTCGCCATCCATGATCCCTTCATCGATCATGCTGTTGCCGGAGACCCTTAACAAAAACACGTCCTCACGCAGGCCAAAAAACTCATTAAGGTCTGCATACCCTTCCACGTTTTCTTCCGCCAATATCGGCTCTCCGGCTGCGACCCTGCCCACGATGGGAACGCCCTGGGCTTGCCTTTTCCCCTCAAGATACTCGCTGGATAATCGAAGCCCCCGGTGCCCGCCGGAATCAATCAAATATCCCTTGGTCCTAAGATAACGGACAAGCTGATAGACGGCATTCTGGGCCAGGTGAAAATGCCGGGCGATTTCCCTCTGGCTCGGCGGTTTGCCCTCCCGCAACCGACTTTCAATAAACGCAAGTATCCTTTGTTGTTTTTCCGTTAAAGGTTCCATAGCTTATATCACAATATATGGTCAAATAACCATATATGCAAGAAGAAAGATATACTTTTTCCAAAATAATTATAACTCACTGAATGCACAGCACTTACAAGCCAATAAAACAAGAGCTTATCCGGATAATCCTTCCCTGCCGCTTGTCATGCTGAACGGAGTGAAGCATCTGGGCTGCGAACTACGAGACGTAGGCCAGATTCTTCGGCTTCGCCTCAGAATGACAAACACTGAAGGGTAATTCGGATAGGCTCTAAATGCACGATGCAGGAAACGAATAATCCTCAGATCATTTGCCTGATTGCAGCTCTCGGGCCGTTCTCTCCACGTCCGACCAGACGCGAAGAAAATTGCCGGAACAAATCTTCCTGATATCATCTTCTGCATAGCCCTTTTGCAGAAGCTCGTGAATCAGGTTTGGATAGCAGGAGACGTCCTTCAGTCCCGTCGGCAGGCTGTCACCCACACCGTCGAAGTCGGAACCAAGACCCACGTAGTCAATGCCGACCAACTTCACGACGTGATCGATATTGGCAACAACATCGCCGATGCCGGCCTCGCTGAGCGGGTGGCTCTTCACGTATTGCTCTCCATATTTCTGCCGGGCCTCGCCCTTCAAATTATGGGCGTCAATATATTCCTTGATGTGTTTTCTGCGCTCGACGAATTCCCCGTACACCTGTGCATTGACGAACATCGAGCCGAAATTTATCTGCATCACGCCGCCTTTTTTCGCAAGCAGCTTGATCATCTCGTCGTCCATGTTGCGCTCGCAGCCCGGCGTAAAAAACCGGCACGCCGAATGTGTCGCCACGACGGGGGCTTTCGAGACCTCCATGATCTGATAGAACGTCTCATCCGAAACGTGCGAAACGTCCACGATCATCCCCAGACGATTCATCTCGCGCACGACTTCCACGCCGAAGGGACTCAAGCCGTGCCACTTTCGCTCCTCATCAAAAGACGAATCACAGATATGGTTATTCTTCGAGTGCACCAGCGTCATGTAGCGAACGCCGCGATCGTAAAAATGTTTCACGTTGGACAGATTACCTTCTATCGGCGCTCCATTTTCGATGCCCATCGCCAAAGATATTCTGCCGGCGCCGAACTGCTTGCGGATGTCCGCGGCGGACTTGGCCATGACGAACTTGTCGGGCCAGGTGGAAGCGAAACTTTCCACCATGTCGATGGTTTCGTTGGCGAAAGCATAGGCTCCGCCTTCTTCTTCATATTCAGCGGGAACATAGACGGCCATGAATACCGCATCGAGCCCTCCGGCTCGGGCACGCGGATAGTCAAAGTCCCCATGCTCGGTTCTCTGTGAGATATCCTCCATCTTCTTCTTGAGCCGATAGGGCACGTCCTGATGGGTATCGATAATGATATATTCTTGAGCTAACTCTTTTGCTTTCACGTTCGCCTCATCGTTTTCCGCCATTGCAGGCCCCCGCTGACAACCAGCAAACAGTACGGCCACGCACGCAATCAAAACCCCTTGCACAGTCTTTTCACCTTTTTTCATTGGCCGACTCGTGTATGATGTTCCCCATCGTTTCGAGGCAGGACAGGTAAATTCCGTCCGAGTATTTCGCCAACATTCTGGCCGCCGCCATCTTGTCTTTCGCGTATAACCGGCAGGCCGCTTCTTCCACTGCCCCCTGCCGGGAGAACGCATCCTTTTCGACCTCCGCGGCACGGGTCTTCACGCGTTCAATAACCCCAATGGGAGCGTCATCGAGCTTGTGATAGAAATTTGAGAATGTCCAAAAGGCCTGCTGCGGCTCAGCCTTAAATGGGGAACCAACATGGGCATCATACACTTGTGCTGAAGGTCTTTGCGACGTCGAGCGAAACCCTTGCGGGAAATCCAGAATGCCGAAGTGAAACGGTATATAAAACGAAGTCCGTGGCGAAGTTAGGCAGACCCAGTAAACGATACCGACGTCCAGGGGCATGTCCCTTCTCAACTGGGCTACAAAGCTGGTCTGCGTTGCCCCGCTGCATATAGGATAACTTATTTCGGACGGAGCAACATTTGCTCGCTCTTTATCGTGCCGCAGAATCTGCATAAGATCCGCCGCACTGATTTTGCGCTTCGGCGCTACGGAAAAGGGCAGCTTCTCGCTCGCACGAACCGGCTTGGCAGAAATGTATCTCAGGCCATCTCCCTGCCTGCCGAGATTCGACAGACTTCGAGCCGATATCGGGTTGGCATAAACAGAAGCGAAGTCAAACGCACCATCCTTTTGGGGATCATACCAACCTCGCGACTTGGCATATTCGATGATGTCTTTCGAGCCGAGGAAGCGTGCCGGGTCCGAGAGATCGATCTGCCGTATCGTGTAGGTATTTGCGACCATCGCGACCTGGTCATCGGCGACGCGCTGGGCGATCCAACGTCTTCCGTTCATCACAGCGAAAAGCCATCCTTCATCAGGGTCGCAGATAATGTACGTTCTTCCCGAGTCGATGTAGCCAAACTGCTCCACCAGCCTGCCCGCCAGCAAGACGCCCTCGCGGGCCGTTTTGGCACGCAAGGCCACCAGCCGGCGCAGCATGTAGCCAATCCCGCCATCGGTGATTTCGGGCTTGTCCTCTCTCGATGGGCAATTATCCGAAGTGACACTGACGCCCCACTCGTTGACGTAGCTATCCGAGAACAGCATCCCCGGCATTTCGGACCATAAGCAGGCCCAGGTTTCTTCGACCTCGTCCAGCACGCCGCCATTGCGAAGATGCACCTTTTCTCCCGGTGCGTGCTTTTGCCGCGGGATCTTGTGATGATTCACAATCTGGGGCGCAGTATCGTCCTCGTTGTGGGCCATGATCACGTAGCCGTCAGCCGAAGCCTTCTTGCCCACGACGATGGAGAAACATGCGATGCATGGCCTGGCCCCGACGATGACCGCAAAGAGCACGACAAGCACCAACGTCGGGCGAACCTTAGCCCAGCAACAGGTCCGTGAAATCATATCTTTCCTCATAGCTCGTCGGATGAACTGGCTTCCATCGACGCCGTTTCAAGCTTCTGTTGTATCTGACTGGATGCGTGCGAGTCGCCAAGTTGTCCTTCGGCGGCTGCAATCACCATCGTGCACACGGAATCACCTGTTACGTTGACGGCCGTGCGGCACATGTCCAGGAATCGGTCCACGCCCATGATGACGCCGATGCCCTCCAGCGGCACGCCGATACTTCGCAGGACCATGGCCAGCATGACCACGCCGGCCCCTGGAATGCCGACGGTCCCCAGTGCGGCCAACGTTGCCGTCAAGACGACCATCAACTGCTGTCCCAAGTCCAGATCGATCCCGTAGAACTGTGCGATGAACACGGCGGCGACGCCCTGGTACAGAGCCGTGCCGTCCATGTTGATGCTTGCCCCGACCGACAGCATGAAGCTGGCGACGCCCTGGGGGACGCCAAGATTCTCCGTGACGCATTTAAGCGTCACCGGCAGCGTCGCGGCGCTCGACGAGGAGCTGAAGGCAACCAACTGCGCGGGCCTCATGCCGCGGAAGAATCTTCTCACGCCGGTCCGCGCCAGGAATTTCAAGATGGCGGAATAGACCACCAGCATGTAGAGCAACAGCCCGGCCAAGACCGTCGCAGCGTACTTGATAAGGAGCAGCAGGATGCCCAGGCCGAAGTCGGCGACAACCGCCGCCATCAGGGCAAAAACGCCATAAGGGGCGATCTGCATGATCACGTGCACCATTTTGACGAAGAGCTCGTTGGCGCCGTGGAAGAAAGCGATCACCGGCTTAGCCCCTTCGGGTGGAATCAACGTCAGGCAAACGCCCATCAGTACCGCGAAGAATATGATTTGGAGCATTTCGCCTTCCGCCAGGGACTGCACGGGATTGGCGGGGATGATGTTCAGCAGCAGGTTCTTGAGAGAGGGTCTTTCGAGGGCAGGCTCGGTCGCAGCGCCCGGCGCCGCGGACTTGGCCGGACCGGATTGAGCCGCAGCCCCTTCCATTAGCTGTTGCTTGGTCTCCTGGGAGAAGCCGATGCCCGGCCGGACAATATTGGCCAGGCCCAGGCCGATGCTGACCGCAATAGCCGTCATGGACACGTACAGGATTAAGGTCCTGACGCCTATCCGGCCAAGCTTCTTGATGTCGCCAAGACTTGTAGTCCCTACCAATAGCGACGCAAATACCAAAGGCACAACCACCATAGAGATTAGTCTGATAAATGCAGTGCCTATGGGTTTGATATACGTGAAAACAAAATCTGAGAAGCCGCACCGATTGGCCAAAGCACCGAAGAAGGCACCCAACACCAATCCCAACAATATCTTAGTGTGCAACCGAAGTCTTGACAATTTCATTGGTGCTCCCGATCATATACTTTTCGAGCTCTAGTGCATAATAATAGAGAAGGGCATGGAAGTCAAAGAAGAATGGCCACGCACCCCGCGTGCTCCATAGGAGAAGAACGTATGAGGAAAATGCTTGTAACACTTTGGCTCGGCGTCCTGGTGGTGTGTTTCGGGTGTCAAAGCCCGCGTGTTGCGTCCGCCCCTGTGATAGGGATTACGAGCGAGTACCAGTTCGACGAAAAGAAGAATTCAGCAAGCACACTTGTGAGTTTCGCTTACGTCCGCGCCGTCGCTGAAAACGGCGGCATCCCGGTCATCCTGCCCACGGTCGACAGCGAGGAAATCATACGGCGATATGTGCGCGACCTGGATGGACTCGTTCTGGTGGGCGGAGACGATATTCCGCCCGCCGCGTATGGACAGCAGCCGCATGAGACGGTCAAGCCGCTGGTGGCTCAGCGATACGAATTTGAACGAAGGCTGATTGCCCACTGGTTAGATAGCGGGAAACCCATTTTAGGCGTCTGCCTCGGGATGCAGTTCACGAACGTCGTTTCAAGCGGCAGTCTTGTCCAGGACATTCCTTCGCAGGTAGGCACGAAGGTCAAACACCGGGGATACCATCTTGTCAAGATTGATCCGGATAGCTCGTTGGCCAAAATCCTCGGTAGCACCGAGGCATCGGTTTACTCAAACCATCACCAAGCCGCCAAAGACATAGGCAAGGGGTTGAAGGTTATGGCCCACAGCGAAGACGGCGTCGTCGAGGCCTTTGAGCGGGTCGGCGGAGGGTTCGGACTGTTCGTCCAGTGGCATCCTGAGCAAATGGACGACCCGCAGCACCGCAACGCCATCTACGGCGCATTGGTGCAGGCAGCCACCCGGCAAAGATAACACCTGGCCTTATGAAAAGGGCTCGCATGTCGATAACGGGACAGGGCCTGTCCTTGAGCATGCGGCGATAAGCCCGATCGGCGCGGTTCGGAAGATCAACGCGGCCCGGGCGGCGAGATGATCTGCCTGAGCAACGTGAATTCAAGGTCATAGACGTTTCGCAGTGGCTCGTCCGGAACCACGTCGCCGGTGACGCCCATGTGCGAATCGACAAACAGCGAACCGAACCCCACGGCTGTGACGGAGCCTTGGCCGTAGCGGACAGTCGCCCCGATGGGTGAGCCATTCAGCGAGACCACAGGCTGGCCGCCCGTGACCTGATGCGCGGACTCGATCTGGATCGCGGGGCGGTTGTCAGCCGCTTCAATTGAGCCCTCCAGTACACGGCTCGCATCGAGACTCAGACCAAAGGGATACAACAGGCTGTTGGCCGTCGAGCCGGTGTTTTCCGGCGAATCGAGAACAAGCACCTTGCCGCCCCCTTCGACAAATCTCACGATGGCATCCCGGAAGTCCGGGGTCACCGTGCGGGTGGGATATGCAAACACCACCAGCTCGCCCGCAGTGACATCAAGGCCGCTTTGCCGCGAGGTGAAGTACCCGAGACGCAGGATCCATCGCTCGAAAATTCCAAAACCGCGCGCGTCGCCGGCAATAAACCCGCTTCTCGAAAGCGGTGTATCGCAGAGCGTTCGGTCCATGACAACGTGCACATACGGACGAGCATGCCTGGGTGCAGGCATGTTGCGGCGGTGGATGGCCGGAACCGCCAAGGTTGCCACAGTCAGAGCGAACATGCCGGTCACTGCGACCAGGACGCATGCTCCGCGTCGCTTCCTGATGGCTGCAAGCCCGCCTATCCCAGCAAGCACCCCCGCAAGAACCAGCCACGGCCCCCAGTTGAATGCCGGGTTGCGATGGTTCAGCCATTCAAGCATGCCGAGCATGAGTTCGGCCTTGCCCGGCTCGAAAGTCGCAAAGTTCGAGAAGATAGTGGAATCGGTGAATGCCACGACGCGGCCGGCGCCGGCGCGTGTGCTCCACAACTGAGTGAACGCACCATAGCGGCTGTACGCGTGGTCCTCCACCTGGGGATAGTAGTTGCTCACGTGGTAATCCGCCCCCAGGTTCCGCAGCCCGGTGGAGCGAATCACGGACCGGCCGCGACTTACGCCGGGGTTGATGGAGCAGGATACGGCAAAATCCATAGCAGGCATATACTGAACGATGGGATGCGGGACTCGGCCAGGCCGCCAGAGCTGCTCGAAGACGCTGTCGATGTCGAAGAGGCAATCGTAGCGAAAGCGAAAGCCAAAACGACGTGCGATGTCGTTGATGTACGTGCCGGAGTTGAAGACATTCGTGTGTTCCGCGACCAGCAGCAGGCCGCCTCCTTTCCTGACGAAGCGTTCAATGGCGTCGAGTTCCTCCACATCGTAACGCGACGTCGGGACTTTGACGACCAGCACATCGCAGTCCCGGAGCGCCTGGTCATCCACACGATTGTTGAGGCGGCCCATCTGATAGAACCGCGAGCAATAATCGTATATGCATGCGTAGTTGTAACCGGATTCCTGGCCGTACCAATCTCCATCAAACGGGCGGTCCGTCCGCTCCCACGTCGAGAGGTGCTCGTCCACCAGGCACCTGCCCTCCTTGCGTTTTCCACAGGGGTCCCACAACAAGCCGAAGCACAGTAGAAAAACAGCCGCAAAGACCAGGACGGGCGGCAAAATGCGTCCCCACTTCGCCGGGCCGGAACGACCGTCAGCAATCGGCGGCGCATTTGTGCTCACCCGGACCAAACGAAACGACAGCAGAACCGGAATCGCCAGCAACACCATAAGGACCCAGGGATTCCAAAACTGGTTCATCAGCACCAGCGGTGCGTCATACTCCGTGCGAAGGGCCCGGTGCAGGAGAATCGCCATCAGGGCTGCGGCGCGAGCGGGCAGCCAGAGAATGACCGCAAGCGCAAACGCCGCCGGGGCTTTTGCGAGAGCTGCAATCCCACTCCGCTGGTCGGGACGTGCCTTTGCACAGAGCACCACAATCCCGCCGATCAGGAAGCAGAGCGTGGGCAGGTCAACAAGAAGCTCCCAGGTTGCACCCAGTTGATGTACTTTGCGAACGGAGTAAAGAGCAAGATTGGAATCGGAGAGTGCCGCCTCAATGCCGAGCAGACGAGCCGCGGCCGACAGGATGGAAGCGACGGCATGGGGAAGCTCGTGGGATCTGCCCGTGACGTACTGGTATGCGAGTACCGCAAGCGACTGGGCCGTAAGGACGATGCCCACCGCGATAGCTCCGGCGGCAACAGTCTTTGGCCACTGACGGGGAATCGGCGCAATGGATAGAAGGATGCCCCCAAGCAGCAGCAGAATCGCAGCGCGGTACGGCCACGGAACCAGCGGCACCGCAACAAGCAGGAACACCGACGCAACAGCGGATTCGACCTTCTCGGGCAGCGCCAGCCGGACTTCCGTAAGAAGGCATGTCCCGGCGACGATCAGTACCGCCCACACCCAGGGACGCGCATCCTCGTAGTAGCTCAGGCCGAAGAGCCACGAAGCACTCAGCAGCGCCAGACCTATCCAGGCTCGCTTCATGGCGTCCCCTCCTGGGCCGGTTCGGTGGGCGAAGCGGGCAACTCCTGGCCCTGGCCCGCTCCCTGCAGCGCCGGCGGTATCCAGACGGGCTCATCCCTCAACAGCGTGATAAACCACCGCCAAAAATCAGCATTCTCCCGCAGTCCCTCGAAAGGCTGTCCATCTTCGATCTCCAGGTTGTCGTTCGCAGCGAAATTCGTATCGCCGATGACCACTACTTTGCCGGCGCCGACGCGGCGCAGGATAATCACGGGAAGATTGTCCTTTCCATAAGCGATGACTTGCGCCGCAGGATCGTCGCAGGTAACCGGCCACGCCGCGTGAAACCGCACATAAACACGCTGATCCTGCGAACGAAGATAGGGCGATTTGAAATACCCCATCGGAACAGGCTCGCGGCCGTCGTATTTGTCGGCGCCGATCGCAAAACCGAAATCAGACAGAAGCTCGCGACTGGGGCCGGCATCGTCGTACCCGGCAATCATGATAAGATTGCCGCCCTGTGTCACAAACTCCCTGATGGTGGCTCGTTCTGCGTGCGAGAAGGAGCGGCGGGGAGCAATGGATATAAGCAGGCCCGCGCGACCCAGGCTCTCACTGTCCACTCTCGGCAGAGAGAGTGTGATGTAGTTGTTGCGCATCAAGGTCAGCACCAGCCCACCGACGCCGTCCCCGCGCCACGACTCCCCGCTGTTCGCTTCAACATGGGAAGCGTCTATGTAGGCCAGGTTGTTCGGCGACTGGCGCCGCCCATCGGGGAGCACAAGCCAAGCCCGGCTCGTCATGGCAACCGAGATGGCGAACGACCCGACCAGACCAAGTGCGACCATTGTTGCGGCTTGCGGGCTGAGGTACCGAATCAGAAGAACCACGATTACGATAGCAAGCAGCAGACCAAGAGCCGCCCGCAAATGGGCAAGCGCGCGAGCCGAGCCACCCGCCAGGTAGGTAAACAGCCGGGACGTGAAGACGTGGGACCCAACGTTTATGCCATTGGTCAGCGACGACGTATCGCCGAACGCGACGATCTTGCCTTTGCCAAGCGGCTGCTCGGCAGCCAGCAGGATGTCGCCCAGTCTCTCGCCGGGGTCGTACCGGTCGTTGCCCATCATGGCCCGGCTGCTGCCCTCGTCCCCGATATCAGACCAGCCCCACCGCCCCACAATGATGGGACGCGCACGCCAGCCGGCTTCGACCGAAGCGCCGATAACGACCCCAAGCTGATTGAGGTCGTCAGGGATGCCCGCGGTCGCCGGGTGAATTATCGTCTCGTAGGATTGCAGCCAGCCGCCGACGGCAAACGTGGCCGAGTCGAATGCCACGCGCATCTGGGTTGGTTCGAGCACATCGTTGAATCGGCTCGTGCCGTCCCGCTCGCGCGTCGTATGTTCCCCCAGGACCAGCAGCGAGCCGTCCCGGCGCACAAAGGCCCAGATGCGCTCCAACTGGCCGTCGGCCCAGGGGTCGTCGGGGAAGATCAGCACAGCAGCGTCGGCGTCGCGCAAATCCTCCTGCGACATGTCCGGCGAGATAACGACGCGCGCCCCGAAGCTCTCAAGGTACGGGGGCAGCATCCCGTACATGCCGCTTGAGAGGCGACCGTAGCTGCCATGCGTGGGCTTGAGCCAATTCAAGAACCCTTTCTCATGGAAGACGATCTTCTTGCCCTGCAAATCAGGTCTGCTGAGGTGGAGCGAGGCTATTAACGGCAAGAGAACTGTTGCGGGCAGAATCACGGTCAAGAGCATCCGCCGCGCACGGAGCGAGCGGTTGGGAACTCTCCGCGAGCCTTCCACGGCTGGAACAGCCCAGGCGGACCAGCGAAACATGGCGGCGGCAACTAACATCTGCGTCACGCCCGCCAGCATGGGCAGATTCCAGGGCACGGCCTTTCGGGCCAGACCCGCCCAGGACCATTCTTGCTGCCCATCCGACGGCGGCATCGCCGATAAAACATCGGGCACGTATGACAAGATAATGAGATAGCACAAATGACCGCCAAAGATCGCCGCTAGTGCATACAATGCGCGGCCCCTTCGCGGCCACCCGGCCTGCACGACCCAAGTTGCCCACAAGACGAGCATGACAAGCAGGAAATCAAGCCCGGCAAAGGAGGCACCAACATTCAATGGCCGTCCCGAGACATATCCGGCAAGCTTGCCTGCCCCCCTACTGAAGGCTTCGGCCATCGTCCAAACGATGGGTATTGTCGTGTACGCAAGACGGTAGAGAACAAGAGTTGTCGCCGCCGCGGATGCGCACAACAGAATGGACCGATCGCGCCCGGAGAGAAGCGAAGCAAGGAATGCAAGAACGAGCACCGGCGCCGCAACGTTCACGACCATCAGGGATGATGCTGTCACCAGCACAACCGCGACCGCTGTCGCCGCAGCGCCCAGCAACGAGCGTTTTGTCCACTTTGCAGGCAAGGGTGAAATCAGGACGGCCGCCGCTAACAATGCAAGAGTCAGCACTCGCTGAAGAGGGTGGGCAAACAGGCCCATCGAACCCGCCGCCGTCCAGGCTGCCGCCAGACCGGCAATAGCCGCGAGCGCCGCGTGCACGTCGCCCGAAGCGACAGCACAGGCATCCGTCCGCGAACGGCCAGCTTTTACTTGCACATCAGAAGCCACATCAAGATTATCAGGCAAACAGGCGCGCGACGCAACACAAAAACGAGTGGGCATACACTCTGCCGGCGACCGGAAGCCCCCGAACAGTCCGGCTGGCTGTACCTCTCATTTTGTACATCGACCTACAGCTTGGCAGCGACGATTTGTCCCGGTGGGCCCATGGCCACAACGGATGGGCAGATCACATCAATAGCCGGGCACTCCGCTGTGGTCGGTGGAGACGCCAACAGTATGGGGCACCTCGGACATATTGTCTTCACAGCCGGACATTGCGTCGGTGCTACCACACATAGCGTCGGCGTCGCAGGACACCTCGTCAGGCTCGCCGGGCATTCGGTCGCCACGACCGGGCACTTGGTTTGCTCGGCGGGGCAGTACGTATCGACCGGAGGACACTGCGTCTTCAGCGCCGGGCATTGCGTCTGTACCACCGCGCACTGGGTTGGCGTCGCGGGGCACTTCGTCAGAGCTGTCGGGCATTCGGTCGCCACGACCGGGCATTTCGTCTGCTCAGGCGGGCACCGCGTATCCACCGTCGGACAGGTCGTCTGCACCGGTGGGCACCGCGTCGTTAGGGCGGGGCATTTGGTCGATTCCACTGGACAGCGCGTATCCACCGGCGGACACTTGGTTTGCTCGGCGGGACAGTATGTCTGCTTGGGCGGGCATTTGGTTTGCTCGGCGGGACAATACGTAGCCACGACCGGACATTCCGTTGTTACCACAGGACACCGGGTATTAGTCGGCGGACACTTGGTTTGCTCGGCGGGGCAGTACGTCTGCTTGGGCGGGCACTTGGTTTGCTCGGCAGGACAATACGTAGCCACGGCCGGGCATTCCGTTGTTACCACAGGACACCGCGTATTAGCCGGCGGACACTTGGTTTGCTCGGCGGGACAGTATGTCTGCTTGGGCGGGCACTTGGTTTGCTCGGCAGGACAATACGTCTCCACGGGCGGACACTTGGTCTGTTCGGCAGGGCAGTACGTCTCCACAGGCGGACACTCGGTTTGGACCGCCGGACACTGCGTGATCACGGGCGGGCATTCCGTCGCTACCGCGGGGCATCGCGTCGCGAAAGGCGGGCACTTAGTCTGTGAAGGCGGGCACCGGGTTTCCACGGGCGGACACTCCGTCTGCACCGGCGGACACGCTGTGGTCACGGGCGGGCATGTCGTCGCTACCACGGGGCACCGCGTTGCAAGAGGCGGACACCGGGTCTGCGAAGGCGGGCACCGCGTCTCCGTCGGCGGACACTCCGTCTGGACTGCTGGACACTGAGTGGTCACAGGCGGGCACTCCGTCGCTACCACAGGGCAGCGCGTCGCCAGAGGCGGACACTTGGTCTGCAAAGGTGGGCATTGGGTCTCCGCGACCGGACACTCCGTCGGGACCGCGGGACACTGCGTCTGCACCAACGTGCATTGCGTCGGCGTCGGCGGGCACTTGGTGAGCGCCAGCGGGCAACGCGTTTTCACCGGCGGGCACTTGGTTTCCTGCGCGGGGCAGCGCGTCGCCAACAGCGGACACTTGGTCCGCAAAGGCGGGCACTTGGTCTCCACGGGCGGACACTTGGTTTTGACTGCCGGACACTTCGTCTCAATCGCGCGGCATTGAGTCGCGAGAGATGGGCACTTGGTCTTGACCGTCGGGCAGCGCGTCGCGAGCATGGGACACTGTGTCTTGATCGGCGGGCAGCGCGTCTCAACGGCCGGACACTGCGTCTGCACCGCGGGGCATTGCGTGACGCTACCGGGCCTCGTGGTCGCGAACTGGACTATTTCACCCGTATAGCCGAGCTGGAAAGCCATGTCGATCGAGTTCTTCTCCGAAGTATAGTACGGATGGTCCTTCGGGTAGCGCAGCTCGTTCCAGGCCCTCGGCACTTCAACGCCAACAGCCCAGACGGCGTCGTCCATGTAGTGATCCGGCCATCGGCGGGTCTTCCAGCCAAACTGACCGTCGGAGGTCTCGACCCTGACCTCAAGCCAATAGATAACAGGACTGGTCGGCGATCCCTGCTGCAGGAACGCCTCCTGCGGATCGATATGGAGGTCCAATCGCCAGACCTCTGTGTCTCCGCCCCGGATCAGCTCTCCGGTAGCCGGGTCCCACCACCACTCGCCCGGATCGCACACAATGTGGTAAAGCACTTCGTCGAACTGCCCGGGGGCGAAGGACCTGGCCCATAAGACCTCGGGAGCCGGCTTGGAAAAACGATTCTGCGGATCAGGCCCCGCCGAGCCGACGGGATCGTCGGGATGGATGCTTACGTGAACATTTTTGATCGCGCCTTTTTGGTCGTTTTTCCACGAGCCCCACAGGTATATCTCAGTGATCAGGTTTGTGGTTGTGCACTCAAAATCGTCGGCGATCCACCGGATTTTTCCGTCGCCGTCGTCGAGGCGGATATCGATTCCATTCTGCGTGAGGTCCGGCCACTGCACCCATTTGACATCGGGCGGCGGCATGCGGATGGATACATCATAGTCTTCCACCTCCCCGTTCTTGGCGGCGCCTGCGGGACTCAGGCCCCCATCCGTGCTGATGCGGAACCGTGCGAAACTCTGCCCCACAGCGGCGCTGTTAGGCATAGCCACGTTGATCAGGTGATCGCCGTTGGGCAGGAAACCATTGAATACCTCCTCGCCGGCATCCCAGCTTGTGTCGGCGTTGAAATCGATCCACGCCTGCACAATACCGCCTCCTCCGCCGACCTTCACCGAGATGACCGCAGTTTCACCCCGGATAAGCGGAGGAATGCATACGCCTTCTTCATCGTCGTTTCCGTCATTGTCGTCATCGAGAGCATCAGGATCCGGCTGGCCGTCGGAATCCGCATCCGGCACGCCGGCATCGTCGCCGAACCAGGGACCCGCCACGACGTGTTGCGCACCGGCGTTCGCCGATAGTGTCGGGTATTCGGGGGTCCCCAGCCCGTCCGGGGCGTCGCCCCAGTCATAGGCGGGTTCCGCCCGTTCCGTCTGCGGATAGAGGAGGTAGTCCTCCGTCTCGCCATACTCGTACCCGCCGGCCGGTCCGGAACCAGGGACCGCCGCTGCGGTTGTGCCTGTACCCCAGGGCTCAAGCGATATCGTGATTCGCATCCACATCGGATCCGATTCGGCTCCCGTCTCGGGATGCCAGCATAAGAACGGGGGCATCGGAAGGACTACTGAGCCGGCAAAGTTGCTGGTTATACTGGCGTTCTGAACCGCCCATTCAGGCACGTCAGCACCATCGGGACATACCGGGGTATCATCCCAGTCACCGTCACGATCCCAGTCGAACCAGACGTTTACATAGGCCGGAGTATTGATCAGGGGCTGAACGAACGTAACCCTGAAATCGAAGGTGGTCTGCCCGCAGTGAGGTAAGACCAGCGGTAACTGAACGCCGTCGTCCCCGCCATCCAGGTCAGATAAGTCAGCGAGGGGCAGGAGATTGTTCGTGAGGTCCTGATCGAATCCGAGATCCGCCTCACTCTCGTGAGTGACAATCCGGCCCAGATAAACCATGGCGTCAGGCTGCCAATGAATCGGACCGTACGGGGGAGAACCGGCCGCGTAAATAGTCGGAAAATTCCCAACCACGCCGCTCGGATACGCGATCATCTCAGCCCCGGGGAAGCTGTTGGAGCTGTCCGGTGCATCGCCGAGGTCGTGTTTGCCGAGACCCTCCTGGCCGCCGTTAATTACGAATGCCAGATCAAGTGTCTGGTCCGCGTACTCATGGCCCTTCGGGTACACCATCGGCAGCCAGCCGGAACCAACCGTTCGATAGACCGCGTCATCGTTCCACCGATTCTCGGGGTTCGTGGTCTTCCACCCAAGCCTGTGAGCAGTGTTTGCCGGTCTCTGCACTTCGACGGCCAGCCAGTAGATTGTCCCTTCCTGCTGGATGAAGGCGCCGCTGTCGATGCAGAAGTTGTACTGATAGGCCTGCCTGTGGTTCGCCGGTTGATACGTGTTTGTTATGGGTTCGTACCAGCCTTCCGGGCCCTCATGGACGAGCTGGACCGTGTATTCACCCGGATTGAAGACCCGCGTCCAGAGACGCTCATCCGGCCGGCTCCATAAGTCAGTCGCGGCCGGAACATCGGAATAGATGGTGAGTGTAAACGTCATCGCGCCCGCGCCATCGCTCGGCAGGAGGTCGTCAGCGAAGGACGCCCACACGTGTATTCGCGAGACCGGCCCCGTCGCTGTGCACTTGAAATCGTCCGCCAGGATAACACCCATGGCGTCGATGTCCACGCCCGCCGGGCTCAGGTCGGGCGGTTGCGGCCAGTGCATCTTATAGGGTTCGCCGGATGACCAGTCGCAATTCGCTGCTCCAATGTCTGCCGAAAAACAGGCTGCAGGTTTCTCGATCACGAGCATTCCGGCGCACAAAACGACAAACAGCGATGACGGGATAACAATGTACCGTTTCATAGAAGTAGCCTCCCTATACAGGTCTCAATACGGATCAGCATACATTTGTTTGTCTGCTTGCTGCAGGATGGCAGGAAGTAACACGCGAAGAGACCATCTGCGTCGATTCGCGCTGACGCGGATTTGCCCTGAGAAACCCACGCTCCACATATCAGGAACGCCGTACACCCACATCCGGCACCTTTACTTTCGTACCCCACGCACAACCATTATCCTACCCAACGCCGTCGTTCTGTCAAGCGAAAAGTTTTCACACTTTGTCTTTTTTGTTTCAAAAAACCGTTTGTAATACTTCATGGAAAATGCACTCCTTTATATTTGCGACAATGTAAGTGACGGCTTTCAGTTTTTCGCAGGCCCTTGTTACCCAAGGAGGCGTACTATGTTAAAGTGCAAAACCCTGATGGAATCTGCATCCGCTCAGTGTTATCCCTACTCATGGTCAGGTGAAACCTTACACGATTTATGCCACGAGTTGGCCCTTCTGTAAGTTGTAGAATGTGGGCGCTCTTCGATAAGTTCGTACATCCTGGTGTTAGGTTTGATGACTCGTGAAGGCACAAGTGTGATACCGAACGCCGAGCCTCCGAAGCGCTGACAAATACGGTGGTGGTCCGGTGGTCAGTCGAAACGGCTGAAGAAATCGAACAGATTGAAGCGGTCAGGCCCGGCATTGAATTCAGAGGCGTTCACCGGCTCGCCTGCACGGTTCTCGTATGCGGGCTCAGAGAGCTCGGACTCATGCGAGGTGATGTGGACGAAGCCGTCCAGGCCGGAGCCCACACGTTGTTTTTTCAGTGCGGCCTGGGCCAGTGGTTGAGAAACACCGAGACTTTGGCGGCGTCCCAACTGAAGATGACGTCCTCCTGACAGAGCAAGACCGCCGCGTGCATGGGTAAGCCCCATGCCCAAGACTCTCGCCGAAGTTGAAGCAATGTGCCCGCGTCCTTGAGAGACTTCGTTACTTCACATTCGCTTTGTACTTCTCCCAGTAGTCGGGAAAGAATTCCTTTGCCTTGACTTCAAGCTCCTGGTCGCTGATGGTCGTCAGGCGGCCATCGACGTCGTATTGGTCGATGACCCATCGGGCCAGCTTATGGACCCTGATCTTGTTGATGCGGTCGTCGCCCTTTAATCCGAAGAATTCGTTCACCCAATGCGCCACACCATCGGCGCCGCTCTTGTCGGTAATCGCCACGCGGGGCGGCCGGTTCAGCAGCTTTGCCGTGTCGAAGATGTTGTAGATTCGCTCGTCCTGGCGCAGGCCGCCCGCATGAATGCCGGCTCGCGTCGTGTTGAACGCCCTGCCGACGAACGGATAATTCTCAGGAATAGGAAGTCCGATGGACCGCATGTAGTCGGCCAGCTCCGTGATGGCCATCGTATCGATGCCGCATGTATCGCCTTTGAGGGCTATATACTCGAAGATCGCCCCTTCCAGCGGAGGGTTCCCGGTGCGCTCGCCGAAGCCGAACAGGGTCGTGTTCGCAAAATCGCATCCATACAGCCAGGCGGTCGCCCCGTTGACGTGCACTTTGTGGAAATCGTTGTGTCCGTGCCACTCCAATCTGTCGCTCGGCACGCCGCACTCGTGGTTCAGTTTGTAGATGAGCTTGGGGATGCTCCTGGGCAACTCGGCCCCCGGGTAGCTCACGCCGAACCCCATCGTATCGCACAGCCGAATCTTGACGGAGAGCTCGTCAGGCACCTGCTCGCTCATTTCCATCAGGCGATCCACGAAGGGCAGCACGAAGCCCTCGATGTCCGCACGGGTCACATCCTCGAGGTGGCACCGCGGACGGACGCCTGCTTCAAACGCAGCGTCCACCACTTCACAATAGCTGTCGATGCACTCTTTTCGGGTGCGGAATTTGAGCTTCTGGAATATGTGGTAGTCCGAGCAGCTTGTCAGCATACCCGTTTCCTTCAGTCCGGCTTCTTTGACCAGGCGAAAATCGCCCTTGACCGCCCGAATCCAGCCCGTACATTCGGGGTACTTGTGCCCCAGGGCCCGGCACTGATTGAGCGTCTCGCGGTCGTTCTTTGTATAAAGGAAGAATTCCGTCTGCCGGACCACGCCGTTCGGTCCGCCGATCCGCGATAGCAGGTCGTAAATGTGGACCATCTGCTCGATCGTGTAAGGAGGCATCGCCTGCTGCCCATCGCGGAATGTTGTGTCCGTAATGAATATGGGCCTATCTTTGACGGCCCCGAAGTCGAACTCAACGGGCTTTCCGTCGATGTATTCGACAACCGGCCCGGCCAGACGAATCAGCGGAGGCAAATCGTGAGGAAAGATATCCTCCAGTAAATTCGGCTCCTTCGCGTCCGTCAGACGATGCTTCTTCTTGACTTTGCTCATCGAAAGTCCTTTCTTTCGTAATGCTGCCTGCTACCTTATTCTTCAATCTCAACGCCCTGCTCTCTGCAGACGTTGGTGATGAACTTCACCGCGTCGCCGACGGTCTGAACCGCCAACGCGGCGTCCTCGTCCATCTCAATGCCGAACTCCTCTTCGAACATCGCTACCAGCTCAATGGAATCCACGCTCTCGGCGCCCAAATCGGCGGTGAAGTTATCCTTCAGCTTGACCTCATCCACGCGTAGCTTCCTGGCGGTGATCGCCTTAACACGTTCTTCTACTGTTGCCATAAATTCGACTCCTGTTTGTCAGCTCATTTCAACAATGTTTTGCGGCCCTTCTTGACAGCGGCGTTGCGTTCCGGCGCCGTCATTTCGAAAACTGCATCCCACATCGCCTCGGCCTCTGCCGACCACGCACATCCGCGTCTGCTCATGGCCATCTTTGCCGTTTCATACAGCCGGCCCTTGCCGAAACCCTTGGTCACAATCCCTTCCACGAACCAGGCAAACGACGGGATGTACTTCGGCAGGGGCTTGCCCGTGGCCATGATAATCGCCATTGCCCCCAGATAGGAGCCGGTATTGAGCAAAGTCCCGATGGACGTCTTGGTATGATCTCCAATCAGCGAACCTACTTTGGTGGAGCCCGTATCGATGCCCTGCCGGCCATCCAGCATCACCGACACACTCGAATAATCGTTCTTCAAGTCGCTGTTGGTCGTCAGCGCGCCAAGGTTCACCCATTCGCCGACGTAGGCGTGCCCGAGAAATCCGTCGTGATACTTGTTGGAATACCCGTGAATGATCGACTCCTCGACCTCGCCGCCGATACGGCAATACGGCCCGATGCTGTTGCCTTCGCGGCACTTGGCGCCTAAGAGAATCGATTTTTTCCCGACATAGCAGGGACCCTCCACCCGGGTGAAGGGGTGAATCTGGACCCCTTCGTCGATATAAACCGGCCCATGCTCGGCATCGATCGTAACCATCGGATGGACTCGGGCCTCGCGGGCCACATAGACGTCCTTCCTGCTGCCTCGAATTGCGGCGGGTTCTTCCACGTCCCCGTCAATACCGCTGCAACCCGCTGCCGCAAAATCGGTCTTCAGTTGCTCGCCGTTGCCCAACACCAAGTCCCAGGTGTACTGCCAGAAGGGCAAATTGCACACAACATTCGGCAAGCTCGATTTCGCGGAAGCGAGAAATTCATCAATGTTCTCCGCCCGAAGCCGCTCTGCATCGCCCCGGCGAATCCTGGCGTATTGCAATCTACCCTGTTTGTCCAGACCGACTTCGCTTCTGCCTTTGGCCGAGAAAACAAAAGTATCGGCCTTGACCAGAGGATCCAGGACAATCAGGTCGTGGCCAGACAAGGCGGCGACCTCGTTCACAGGCTCGACCACCTGCGTCCTGTAATACTGAGCCATGTAGTCGGGAACAAAGTATGCAACGTCATCGGGCCTGATCTTGGCGACGAGCTTCTCTTTCAGGCAAGACATGCCGCAGCGAAGCTCCCAAAGCGGACGGCCCAGCGCCAGGGGAAAAAAGTTGCTCCTGATCTCGTTCGCCCTGTCAATCAGAATCAACCGCATAGCATTCCTTAATTCTTTCCACACAAAGACTTACATCACAGCGGCTTGCCAGTGGGCCTGGCAGCCTGAACGATTCTGCGGAATTCTAACAAACGGCTGCTATCGCGTCCACCCCAAACGGTGTCCTTCGCCAAAAATTTACTCCTCGGGCCGGTGCCGGTGCACACCATGAAAAGACCGCTGGACATGAAGATGGGCTATTGAGCAGCCAAATGGTCCTCGTTGAGGATACGTCCATCCACACTGTAATGCCGAAATGTCAGAGTTGGCTTGCCTTCGGAGCGATCAACTATAACGGCGAGAAATCCGCCAATAACGTTCAGGTATTTGTGCTCGGGAAAGCGCATGTCGTTAGTCCAGCCGCCGGCATGTTTGTCGCTGGCAGGTCCACACGAATACTCTCTGACGCCGGTTTCTTTATCCACTGAGACGTATTGCCAGTGGCGATCGCCGCAGATCACGTACACGTTCTTCTGCCCACCGATGAAACCCCTTATCTCGTCGCCTTCGTGTTGAAAATTGACGTTTGAATGGTTGTCGTGCTTGTTCTTGCGATCCGGCCCGACGATTGGCGTGGGGCTGATCAAAATGCGAAACGTGGCATCCGACTCCTCGACGGTCTTCTTGAACCATGCTTTTTGTTCCCGGCCCCAGATCGTTTTGTCCGGGCCGTCGCCCATCGTGTTCGGGCTGCGGAAATCACGCCCCTCGACCAGCCATATCTGAAGGTCCTTGCCCCAATGGAAGGTCCGCCACGTGCGCCCGCCCATCGGCACCTGCTCCAGGAAGATCGCCTGCCCCTGCTCGAACGTGAAGTCCCCCATGAAGCTGGTTTGCATTCCAGGCCAGCAGTCATCCATCAACGTGTCATGGTCGTCCTTAATGAAGTAGCTGGCCACCTGGCGATGAAATTCGACATTGGTCGGCAAGCTGTACATGCTGGCCCAATGCCAGCGAGCCAGCGCCTCGGTCTTGGCCAGCGCATCGTAATAGAGAATGTCACCCGTGTGAACGAAGAAATCTGGATCGAGTTTCAACATGACGGGATATATCTTGAAGCCGTCGGGCGCATCCCGATCCGGATACGCCTGACCCGTAACGACCGTAAAGACAACTCGTGCAGGCTCGTCGGCGCGAGGCGGCGTTCGGAACACGCCTTCTACAGACTGCCCCTCGACCGCCTCGGCCTCGCCCGTGGCCTCCACACGCACTTGATACCTCGTATCAGGCTGAAGATCCTTTAATCTGAATTGACAAGTGTAATCACGTTTTGGATCCACGGGGCGCCAATCCGTGTTTTTCCAATCCGATGCTGCCGCCGCTTTGTACAGTACCCTGACTTTCCCCGGAGCGCCCGGTACGGCCCCCTCAATGGTCTCGATTGTCGAATTGGCCGGGAAAGTGACGACCGGCTTCGAGTCTGCCCGGCCGCCCACGGGCTTATCACGCAAGGCTCCCGTCTTCGGATCACGATAGCGCACTTCGGGCATAGGGGCTTCGGCACCTACGCGCTGTGGATCGCGTGTCAGGCGCGTCCAGACTATTGCTGAGTCGTCTGTAACTTCGCCGATTTTGATGCCCGTGGTTTGATAGGGTCCGCTCGCAAGGGCGTTGCCGCAACCGCACGCAGCAAAAAAAGCAACCACTGCCGTAATCTTCGTAAATCGCTTCACAATCATCGCAACATCCTTTCACACTGGAAAGCTTCTCACTCGCACGTGCCGCACCCAGAGAACCGGCTTGGTTTCAAGGCAGCTTCACGTTCCACAATCGTCCAAGCAGCTCATACATTTTCGAGTCACGCTGCTGCAATTCAGAGCGGACGAACTGATAAAAATCGTTTGTCCCCAAGAATGCTTCGCTGCACTCGGCAAAATACTCCTGGTCGTTGTTCAGTGCATAGGCGCGTCTGGGCCGGCCGCAGATATGCAATACCGACTCGTACCGCTGGAACTCCAGCAATTTCAATACGTCTTTCGTGAGTTGAGCGTGATCTGACAGAAGCTCCCCGTTGACCAAGACCCTCCAGCCCTCGATTTCTCGAACGGCGTAACCCGTCGTGGGGGTGTACTCAGCCGAAGCATAACCAAAGGTCGAAATCACGACGCAAATCAGTATTGCTCTTCTCATTGCAACAGTTCTCCCAGTGCCGGCAATCCTTCAGAATCTGCCCGGCCAAGCACGTGCCAACGCCTCGGTTCTCTGCTCTCGCCGTAATGTACCAAAGTCGCCGAAAAAAATAAAGTCGCTGCTCGCTTGCCAGCGGAGAATTCATACAGGAAATCGTCGGTAATGTATTCTTGCTCTGTGCGCCGGATTTAATATAATTAGGTGAGATTGAGTGATGTATATACTTTTGGGTAGGTCGAGGTCGTATGGCAAGGCAATTCGGGAACACAAGCCGTCAGCGGCTTGTGGCGAGCGTAGCAATTCTCCTGTCTTTCTCGTTTACATTGGGGGCAACTGACGACGCCTCCGGCGGCAGCGCCGCCCAGAACAGGCGGCAGATGAGGAAAGTGCCTTACCCGGCAGACGCACTGGACCTTCGAGCCGTCCCTTACAAAATACTTTTTGAAACCTATGTCCAGACCGGGGGCAAAAGAAACTGGGAAATCTTCCGGATGGACGCGGACGGATCCAACCCGGTCAACCTCACGCAAACCTCCGGCCTGGACGAAATGTATCCGCACGCTTCGCCGGACGGCACGAGAATCTGCATGGTTGTTGACGAGGGAGAAAGAAGAGAGAAGGTCCGCAGCGTCTATTACATGAATATCGACGGGTCCGGACGCGTGAAAGTCGCCTCAAATGCCCGGGAGCCATGCTGGAGTCCCGATGGCAAGACCGTCGCTTACCTGAAAGGAGAGTATGAGCGTTACACCACAAGGGAATACGCGACCGCGGAGTTGCTGTTGTACGACTGTCAGACCGGGCAGCACCGAGCACACCCGAATACCAACCTGCAGCATCTTTATGCCATTTGCTGGTCGCCCGACGGCAATTGGTTTCTTGCGGCCGTGCACGGAACAGTCGAATACAGCGACACGATTCTGGCTATAGAAGCCAACGGCACAAGGGTCTTTGATCTGGAGAGATGGGGAGTACGCGGGTGCAGACCCGATTTCAGCCGGGACGGCAAAAGAATAACCTGGGGCGAGACGGATTGGGACTTGTGTGTCGGCGATATTGACTTTGCTTCCGGCGAGCCCCGGGTCAGCAATATATACAAGATTGTTGAGTGTCTTCACAATGAAAAAGTCTATCACGTCGATTTCTCGCCCGACGGCAAGTATATCGCCTTCAGCTATGGTCCTTCCGCGGGCGGCCAGCAGGTGGGAGGCCTCGCCAGAGGCTGGAACATCTGCGTGACTGACCTGACGGGACCGTGGGTGAGAATCACCACCGACGGCAACCACAACAAGGAGCCTGATTGGGTGCCGATTCCATCAACCGCTCCATAAACAAAAGGAGATACCATGACACGTAAATTTTGGGCCGGAAGAAATGGCACGTTTGTACAGAGTCTCTGCGTTCTGTTCACGCTCGCGCTTGCCAGCGGGGCTTTTGGCCAGTCGCAACCGGCAGGCGAGCTAAAGCTCAGCACGACTCCGTCGCCGCGAACCGAGCTGCCGTTGAACCAAATCGGTTTCAAGATCGCGTATGAGACGTTCCGCGAAACAGACGGCAAGGAAAACTGGGAGCTGTACATGATAAATGCCGACGGCTCCGACCCCGTGAATCTTACGCGCACGCCTGACGTGGACGAGTTGTATCCCCATGCGTCGCCCGATGGCACGAAGCTTTCCTGCGTTGTTGAGGAGATGGTCAATGGTCAGAAGGTCAGAAACGTCTATTACATGAATATCGACGGGACCGAGCGTGTAAACGTAGCCGATAATGCCCGAGAGCCGTGCTGGGACCCCGACAGCAAGACCATCGCCTACCTGAAGGGAGAATTCGAGCGTTACACGATCACGGATTATGCCACCAAGGGTCTATTCTTCTACGATCTGAGAACCCGCCGGCATCGGGAGCACCCAAATACGAATTTGTACCATCTCTACAATATCTGCTGGTCGCCCGACGGCAATTGGTTTCTCGCCACAGTCCACGGAGGAATGGGCTATAAACACGCCATACTGACATTCAAGGTCGATGGAACCAATGTTTATGATTTGACCAGATTTGGAGTCACGGGGTGCAGGGCGGAGTTTGGCCCGGACGGAAAGAAAATGACGTGGGGGCTGACCGACTGGGATTTGTGCACCGCCAGTATCGACGTGACATCGAACGAGCCCAGGGTGACTGACGTTCGCCGAGTTGTCAAGTGCGACAAGGAATCCGAGGTGTATCACACCGACTTCTCGCCCGACGCAAAGTACATCGCCTTCAGCCACGGGCCCAAAGCCAACGAGATGATAGGCGGCAAAGCCCCGGGCTGGAATATCTGTGTGAGCGATTTGACGGGCAAATGGGTCGTAATCACCTCCGATGGAAACCACAACAAGGAGCCCGACTGGATCCCGATTGTGACGTCGAACCGTTGAGCTCACGTTGGGACTGAAGGAGAACTAACATTATTTGTTGCGCAAAGGTATCTCATAAGACACTGTGAATCGTCAATCCCCATTCTTTGAAAGGATGACCAGAAATGAAAACGACACGGTTATGCTGTTCGATTTTGTCATTGCTGATTGTCGTCCCCGGATTTGGCAACAACACACAGAACGCCAACACACTCAGCGAGTCACTTCTTCAAGCCGCAGCCAAAGGTGACATTGCCCAGGTCAAATCGCTCCTCTCGAAGGACGTCGACGTCAACCTAAAGGATGAGAGTGGGCAAACACCTCTGCACATCGCCGTCCGTGAAGGACACCTGACGTTGGCCGAGTTGCTTCTGGGCAAAGGTGCGGATATCAACGCCCAGGACAAGTTCGGCTGGACGGCCCTTCATTTTGCAGCGAATCGCGGCGCGCCGGAGATGGCAAATGCTCTGATTGCCAGAGGGGCTAACGTCAATGCGAAAGACAAGGGTGGCGACTCGCCTCTGCACGTGGCCGTGCAACTGGGGCACAAGGCCCTGGTGCAACTCTTTCTCGCCAAGGGCGGCGATGTGAACCTCAAGCGTCAGGATGACTCGACACTGCTGCACATCGCAGTCACGAAGGAGTACACGGAACTCGCTGATCTCCTTCTGGCCGCTGGTGCCAATATCAATGCAGCAGGTCCGGACGGCCAGACACCCCTGCATTCAGCCTGCCGGTTGGGCCGGATCAATTCGATTGAATTCTTGATCGCCAAGGGCGCCGAACTCAGCGTGGAGGATGATTGGGGCCGCACGCCTCTGCACGGCGCGGCGGCGGAGGGACAGTGCAAGGCAATTGAGGCTCTTATTGCCAAGGGCGTCAATGTGAATGAGAAAGATCGCGGCGGTCGTACGGCACTCCATAACGCGGCCATGCGGGGTCGCAAGGATGTGGTCGAGCTACTCCTGGCCAAGGGGGCCAATACCCGAGAAGCAGGCCGCTGGGGCCTGACACCGCTGCATTATGCCGCGTTCGGTGGCAAAGAAGCCATAGTGGAGTTGTTTCTGGCCCGTGGAGCCAACGTCAACGCACGGCTTAAATGGAATGATGCTTCAGCCCTGCACTTTGCTACCATGTCGGGCCATGTGAACATCGTCGGGCTGCTCATTGACAGGGGTGCCAACATAGAGGCTAGGAACCGCAACGGCGAGACCCCACTTCATTGGGCAGCCTGGGGCGAGGGAACCGAGGCCATTGAAGAACTGACCGGCAGAGGCGCCAATGTCAATGCGACGGATAGAGATGGGCACACCCCTCTGCACTTGGCGGCGCAGACGGAAAGCAGGGAGAAGGTGGAACTGCTGATTGGCAAGGGGGCCGATGCGAACGCTGAGAACAAGGATGGCATTACGCCGCTGCACTATGCGGCCGAGAAAAACAATGAATCCCTCGTCAAATGCCTCACGGAGAAAGGCGCCCGGATTTCCACGATCCAATTGGCGGCGTGTACCGGGGATTTGGCCAAGGTCAAGGAATTCCTCGAACAGAAGACCGACGTCAATGCCAAGGACAAGGGCGGCTCGACCGCCCTCTACTGGGCCGCTCGGGCCAAACGCGACGAGGTCGCGGAGTTCCTGGTCGGCAAAGGGGCTGATCTCAACGTGAAGGGCTGCGACGGCCTGACACCTCTGCATTATGCGGCCAAGCATGGCCGCAAGGAGACTGTCGAGCTTCTGCTTGCCAAAGGTGCGGACATCGACGCGAAAGAAGAGAACCGTATAGGCCTGACACCGCTTCATCAGGCGGCCAGCGGAGGACATAAAGAGATCGTGGAACTGATCCTAGCCCGCGGCGTTCCTGTGGATAGCCGCAGTAAAGTGCTCGACACGCCTCTTCTATGTGCCTGCCGGGGAGGTAATCTGGATGTGGCCGCGGTGCTCATCAACAAAGGGGCTGACATCGATGCGAAAAACAAGTGGGGTCGGACTCCCCTGCATGTCGCGGTTGGGAATACAACAGGGTATAACGTCATTGACGACATGATCAAGCTGCTTCTGGCCCGAGGGGCCGATATCCATGTCAGGTCTTATGATGATGCGACGCCGCTTCACGCCGCCATTTCGCAGGGGAACGACTATACCATCAAGCAGCTCCTGGCCAACGGTGCGGACCTGTGGCGGCGGCAGTTCGAGCTCGCTCCGGTCGCCCTGGCGATCCAGATGGATGAGCCGGGAATTGTCAGGCTGCTCATGAGCAAAGGGGGCGAATATTCGGCCGTTCATATTGCTGCATATTTTGGAAAGCTGGACGACATCAAGAGGTACCTGGCCGAGGGAGGCGACGTCAATGCACAGGACCCCTCGCGAATGACGTTGTTGGCCTGTGCGGTCTGCGGTGGGCAGGAGGCAGCGGCTGCGTTGCTTCTAAACAGGGGCGCCGATGTGAATCTGCAAGCCGGATCCGGCCGGTCGGCGCTGCATTGGGCCAGCATGACGGGTCAAGACGAGATGGCAACAATGCTGCTTGCCAAGGGCGCGAATGTGGCATTGAAAGATCGGAGAGGATGTACGGCTCTGTACTGGGCGGCTTCGGGAAGCGATAAGGAGATGGTCGAGATGCTGCTGGCCAAGGGAGCCGACGTGAATGCCAAAAGCGGCGTGATCATAGCGGAAGGCCAGGCCGACGAAGGATGGACGCCTCTGCATGTGGCGTGCACAATCGACAGGACCGCTGTCGTGGAATTGCTGCTGGCCCACGGAGCGGATGTCAAGGCCAAGACAAGGAACGGTTGTACAGCGATTGCGCTGGCTCAGGAGCGCGAGTTCGACGAGATCGTGGAATTGTTGCGTAAGCACGGGGCCCAAGAAGAGCCGGTAAAGAAATAGACTCTGGACAAAAGAGCGAGTAATGAGGCTCACCAGGACATAAGGAGAATACTATGAGAGAGGCATTTGACTATAAGAGAAGTATATCCTGTACGGGCATCTTTTTTTGTCTATGGCTCTGCGCTTTTTCGTTTGCCGAGACGACGCCAGGAGATCAACCTGTAACTGAATCTCAACTGCCGCAGCAACCTTGCGACAAATCCGAGTTCAACCTCACAGCGGTTCCGTTCCAGATCGTCTATGAGACCTACCGGGAGACGGATGGCAAGGAAAACTGGGAGCTGTATCTCATCCATGCGGACGGTTCCGATGCAACGAACCTGACCCGGACGCCGGACGTCGATGAAATGTATCCCCATGCCTCGCCCGATGGGACGAAGGTCTGTTTTGTCGTGGATGAGGGAACGGGCAAGAACAGGGTTCGAAACGTGTACTACATGAATATGGCTGGGAGCGGTCGCGTGAAGGTCGCCGGCAACGCCCGCGAGCCGTGTTGGAGCCCGGACGGGAAGATGATCGCCTACGCAGAAGGCGAATATGAGCGTTACACGACCCGGGCGTATGGTTCCAAAGGATTGTTCCTTTACGATCTGGCTACCGGAAAACGTGAGCCACACCCAAACAATGACTTGAGCCATCTCTATAATGTTTGCTGGTCAACGGACGGCAAGTGGTTTATTGCTGTCGTGACCGGTGGAATGGGCTTCGATCACAACATTATTGCCTTTGAAGCACACGGAAGCACCGTGTTTGACTTGAACAAGTATGGGATCGACGGTTGTCGTCCAGACCTGAGCTTCGATGGCAAGAAAATCACCTGGGGGCAAACCGATTGGGACCTGTATGTTGCCGACATCGACCTGACATTGTCGGTGCCTCGGGTGGCGGATATCCACGGCGTCGTCAAGTGCAGGAAGGAATATTACGTCTCCCACACGGACTTTTCACCCGACGGTCGCTATATTGCTTTTAGCTATGGCCCTGAGGTGAACTACTCGGTGGGTGTCCAAGCGCCCGGCTGGAATATCTGCATAGGTGATTTGACGGGCAAATGGGTTCAAATCACGACCGACGGGAAACATAACAAGGAGCCCGACTGGGTGCCGGCTCGGACAACGGAACGTTGAGCAGACGCGATACTCGCAATGAGAAGGAGCTCTCGCCGGAACGGGGTTACAGAGCTATTAGGGAAACGAGCAAATGGGGACGCAATTCACGAAACTTGTCACAACAGTCTTTTGTTTGATGCTGTCTGTCCTGATTTGTCCTGGGTGCCGCCGTTCGCAGGACACGCGCGGTGCACCTGAGGTGATCAAGACAAAAAGCGGTCTGGAAATGGTCGTCATTCCCGCCGGATGGTTTGAGATGGGGAACGTCAAGGGGGCACCGGACGAATCTCCCGTACACAGAGTGTGGATCGACTCTTTCCTCATGGACAAATGCGAAGTGGTCCAGGAGCAGTTCAGGAAGTTTCAGATTTCCGATCCTTCTCATTTCAAGAATCCAAACGGCCCTTTAGATCAGATCAACTGGACCGATGCAGCGATGTACTGCAACGAGCGTTCGCTTGGCGAGGGCTTGACTCCCTGCTACGACGAGGAAACGTGGGACTGCAATTTCGCAGCGAACGGATACCGACTTCCCACGGAGGCGGAGTGGGAATACGCTTGCCGGGCAGGGACGAATTCGCAGTACAGCTTTGGAGACGATGCGCGCAGCTTGAAAGACTATGCGTGGTTTGCCGCAAACTCATCCGGCAAAACTCATCCCGTAGGTCAGAGGAAGGCCAACTCCTGGGGCCTTTACGACATGTACGGGAATACCGCGGAATGGTGCAATGATTTCTACTCCGCCGACTACTACGCCCAGGCCCCCGAACGAAACCCAAGAGGACCTCGCGAAGGAAAAGAAAGGGTTCTGCGAGGCGGCGCCTGGAACTCGAGCGTAGAAGCCTGCCGGTCCGCCTATCGTACCAGCGACCCTTCAATCGACGATACGTGCTTAGCCAACGACGCCATAGGGTTTCGATGTGTAAGAAACGCACCGCAGAACCTTTCGAGTGAGCCGAATATGCCAAACAAGAACTCGCCCCCCAGCACAAAGATAACAGGATTGATCTACGATGACATCTACCTTGAGCACAAAACCACTCCCGGCCATCCGGAAAGACCTGAAAGGCTCGTCGAAATAATCAAACGATTGAAAACAGGCGGGCTATATTCGCAGTTGCTCGAGGTAAGACCCGCTCCGGCGACGCTCGATTGGATCCAGACGGTTCACTCGCTGGACTACATTGAGCGGGCGCAGAAGAGATCTGAAAGCGGCGCGGGCTATCTCGATTCGGGGGACGTTCCCATATCGGGGCGGTCCTACGATGCGGCGGTGATGGCGGCAGGCGGGGTCCTGACCGCTGTAGATGCAGTCATAAACAAGCAGGTGACAAACGCCTTTTGTGCCGTTCGCCCGCCCGGCCACCACGCGATGGAGAACCAGGCGTTAGGGTTTTGTATCTTCAACAACGTCGCCATCGGCGCAAAGTACGTTCAGAAAAAATACGGCGTCTCGAACGTGCTCATCGTCGATTGGGACGTCCACCACGGCAACGGAACGCAGGCAACATTTTACGACGACCCAACGGTTTTGTACTTCAGCGTTCACCAGTATCCTTTCTATCCGGGCAGCGGCAGCGAAGCGGAAAAAGGCAAGGGCAAAGGACTGAATTACACGATCAACGTGCCGCTGCCCGCTGGCTCGGGTGACGATGCGTACGTGAAGGCTTTCCAAGAGAAACTCAGACCCGCCGCTCTTGCTTTCGGCCCCGATTTCGTGTTCATCTCCGCCGGCTTCGACGCCCACGAGGATGACCTGCTCGGCGGGATGAAAGTCACCGCCGAAGGATTCGCGGAGCTCACGCGTATCGTGAAGGCTATCGCCCAAAGGTGTTGTAACGGCCGGATCGTCTCGGTCCTCGAAGGCGGGTATCACCTTGGGGGGCTGGCCGCATCGGTGGAAGCACACATCCGAGTTTTGAGCAGAGAGTAAGGACGCCGAATGCTCTTTCAAACCTGGCCATTCGCACTTTTCTTCCTGATCGTCTATCCGGCCTATCTGGCCCTCAAGCATACCAGATTCAGACTTCCTTTCCTGCTGGCTGCCTCCTATTTCTTTTACGGATGGCTGAACCCGCTCTACGTTGTCTTGATCGCCTATTCGACGGTCCTTGACTACATCGTCGCGGCCGGAATGGAAAAAGGCAAGCGCAGAAAGTCATGGCTTGCCGTCAGTATCGTGAACAACCTCGGTCTGCTCGGCCTCTTCAAGTATGGCACGTTCGTCACCGATAACCTTAACGTCCTGCTGTCGTTTCTGCGAATCCCCTATGTTATCCCGGCTCCGGGTGTCTTCCTGCCCGCTGGCCTGTCCTTCTACATCTTCCAGTCTTTGAGCTACAGCATCGACTGCTATCGCGGCAATATCGAACGAGAAAGAAGTCTTATAAGGTATGCAACGTTCGTCGCGTTTTTCCCGCGGTTGCTGGCCGGCCCCATCGAGAGAGCCAGGAATCTTCTGCCTCAGTTGCACAAGACACCTGCGATATCCGGGCAGGACATTGCCGACGGCCTGTCTTTGTTTGCTGTCGGCCTGTTCAAGAAAGTCGCACTGGCGGATTATCTGGCCCTCTACGTCAATAAGGTCTATGCCGCCCCGGAGCAGTTCCAGTCCCCCGCCCTGCTTCTGGCGACGTTCCTGTTCGCCTGGCAGATTTATTTCGACTTCAGCGGCTACACCGATATGGCGCGCGGCATAGCCAGAACGATGGGCTTTCGCCTGATGCTCAACTTCAATAATCCGTACCTCGCTGCAAGCCTCGGAGAATTCTGGCAGCGCTGGCATATCAGCCTGTCGTCCTGGTTCAAGGATTACGTCTATATACCGCTCGGCGGAAATCGCAAAGGCACATTCGGCACGTACAAGAACATGTTCCTGACCATGGTGATATCGGGACTGTGGCACGGTGCGGCCTGGACGTTTGTCATCTGGGGGGCGCTGCACGCTCTGGGTCGATTCGCCACGCGCGAATTGGAGAGAACCGCGTTCTACAGGGAGAAAGTGCCCACGCTCGTCAAGCAGTTATGCGTGTTTGTCTTCGTGACGTTCGCCTGGATCTTTTTCAAGGCCGACAGCATCGGCGACGCATTCGTGATCGTGTCGCGGATATTTACCTCAGGATTCGCGAATCCTAACTGCCCTGTATGGGCGCTGGTTTTGATTTTCGCGGTCTGGCTCTATCAGTACGTTCACGAGTCCAGGGCCGGATGGGTCCTCTCGCTGGCTCCCGTGCGTATTGCAACCGTCGTCCTGATGATCCTTTATCTGGCCGTTTTTGCCCCGTCAAGCGACCAGGGGTTTATCTATTTACAGTTCTGATGGGCACGCAAGAAATGCAGAGCAACCATAAAACTGAAAATGGCCGCGACCGCGTCGATACGGCTGAGGTTCCTTTCAGCTCCAATGATATACGGCTGAGCGGATTCGAGTGGATCGTCGTCGGGATTATCTGTGTTGTCTTTTTCCTGGCCGCACCGGGGCTCTGGGCGCAGTTCGAGGATTTCGGACCCGGACCGGACTATCGCCTGCCCTATTCGCTGAGCAGTGACTACTGGCAGTACAGCCGCTATTGCCGCTGGGTCTGCTCGCGATATGACACACTGGTTGTTGGCGACTCCGTCGTCTGGGGACATTATGTACCGCCGGACAACACCCTGTCGCATTACCTCAATCAATATGCCGGTCGCGATCAGTTCGCCAACCTCGGTGTCGATGGCACTCATCCCGCAGCATTAGGCGGCCTGCTGAAGTACTACGGCCGAACCATCTCGGGCAAGAAGGTCATCCTCCATCTTAATCCATTGTGGATGAGCTCCGACAAGCACGACCTCCGGACGGACAAGGAATTCCGTTTCAACCATCCCAAGCTCGTCCCGCAGTTTGCCCCGGACATCCCCTGCTACAAGGAGCCCTGCGCCGCGAGGGTTTCGATTGCCGTGCAGCGAGAGACGCCTTTCTTCAACTGGACTTCGCATTTGAAGATTGCCTACTTCGATAACGTGGACCTGCCCACCTGGACCGTGGAGCACCCATACGAGAATCCGCTGGGGGCCGTTGCCGCCGGACTGCCTGCCCCCGCAAACGATGATATCGAGAAGGCCGGCCCGTGGAAGCAGCGAGGCATGGGCCTGCAGGATTTTCAGTGGGTTGACCTTTACACCTCGCTGCAATGGCAACTCTTCCAGCAGGCGGTCAAGCTACTGAAAGAAAGAGGCAACACTGTCTTTGTCCTGGTCGGCCCTTTCAATGAGCACATGTTCAAGGAAGACGGCATCACCGCTTACCGGCAGATGAAGAAGGAAATCGGGACGTGGCTCCGGCAAAATGATGTCGCCCACTACATGCCTGAGACGCTGCCGAGTGAGCTTTACCACGATGCCAGTCACCCGTCGGCGGAAGGCTATGCCTTGTTGGCCAAACAGCTCTTTGCAGATCAGTCTTTTCGATCAACTGTTCTGTCGGCCGGCGTGCCAAATCCGTAAAGTCGAGCGTCAGCTATCACAACGCATTTCTCTTCACTCGCCGCGTGGCTTGAGTCTTGCGATGAAGAAGGCCGGGACAGACTCGTATGTCGTATGGGCGCCGGGGTACTTCAGATCAGCCGTGACACCTAAGCTGTCCATTTTCTCCTTCAGCTTGATGCCGAACATGACGTGATGGACTTTCCAGTTCTGGGCCTTGGCGGGATCTGCGGGAATCGGGTCGTCCGGTTTCATCGCGTAACTCATGAAGATGGGCGGGTCGTCGCTGCTGACAAGCGACAACGCCGAGATGTTTTTCACGATACGCCCAAGCTCTTCGTCGCTGACCTCGCCAAACAATTCCGTGCGCTCACGGTGCGGCTGGTCGTACCCTGGAATCCACCGTTTCCACCACTCGAATTCCATCGTGGCTTGGCCTCCATTGGTCGCCACGCACGTGAGCCGCGACGACTCGCGTTCGACTGGGTCCTGACCTGACGGGTCGGCCATCTCATCGTGAAACGCCAGCCACATACAGATTTGCGCGCCCGCTGAGCCACCAAACGCGCCGATCCGCGTCTTGTCGATATTCCACTGGCTTGCTTTAGAGCAAATAAACTGAAGCGCCCGTAGGCAATCGCGATGCGCCGCCGGCAGAGGTGTCTCCGGGACGAGGCGGTATTCCAATGCTGCAACCGAAACTCCGGCGTTGAGAAGCTCTTGCAGCGTGGCGCGATTCAGACTCTTCTTACTGCCCCCTCGAAACCCGCCGCCATGAATGAAAACGGCCAGAGGCGCAGGCTTTTGCGTTTCCGCCTGGTAGAAATCCAATCTGTTTCGCTCGTCAGGTCCATATTTCACGTTCTCATAGGTCGGTTTCAATTGCCCTTTCTGCTTGAGCGTACGTTCAAAGAAAGCCTCCCTCGCTGGACCGGTGTCCTTGATGTTGGCCGCGAATACGCCATGGCCGGACCCGTCCGTGTAGCGCATATAGGTGACGTCTTTGGCACCGGCTTCGCGCAGCGCCTTAACGAACTCATCGGCCTGGCGCACCGCAACCAGCCGGTCCGATTCTTCGTGAACCAGCAGAAATGGCGGAGCATCCGCGCTGACATAGGTAATAGGAGACAATTTCTTTCTGGTCTCTTCGGACAGGCCCAGGATGCCGCTGCCGGATGCTTTTGCCGCATCGGAACTGGTCGCGTCACTCACGTTCGCCTGTTTATTCTGTCTGCTGTTCATCGGGATCAGAAAACTGGCGGGCGTCGCGCTGGCCACAACGGCCTGGATCATGCTGGAATATTCACGCCAGGGTCCGTCCCCTTCCAGGCCCGCCGAAGGTGGGCACAGCCCCAGCATAGCCACCAGGTGCGCGCCGGCCGAGTTGCCGTACGCGCCGATTCGGTCGGGATCGACGCCGTATTCTTTGGCGTGAGCGCGAAGCCAGCGCACGGCGCACTTGACGTCTTCGATGCACGCGGGCATTGGCGTCTCCTGGATGAGCCGATAGTTCACGGTGACGCAAACGTAGCCCTTGGCGGCAAACTCCAGCGCGGGACCCAGAAAGTTAGCCACCCTTTTGTCGCCGCTGCGCCAGCCGCCGCCGTGAACGAAGACGATGGCGGGCAGCAGCTCGTCACCCGGCTCTTTGGGCATGGCCAAGTCGAGACGCCACGCCTTGCTCTGGCCCTCGCGGTAGGCGATATCCGCAACCACGCGCACACCGGGAGGAACGTTGCGGATAGGATTATCGCCGCCGGCCGCGTGTGCCGCAGCGAAAAGAAGAACCGTCACAAACGAAACAGCCAACACCCAGTTAGTTCTCATGGCGATTACATCCCTCACCTCTCATGGTGCAGCGAGCGACGCGGCCTCGGCTCCGAAAACCTGTGAGACCTGCAGGCCGTTTGCCTGAGACGTATAGAACACGCGGCCATTCGATACAATCGCCCCGACGCACTCTCGGGCGTCAACACAAGGCCCGGAGGATATGAGCTTGTTCTGAGCGGAAACGTCGATGATGTCCATGTTAGAGCCGAGCAGGTAAGGCTCCGACAGGGTGAATCGCGTGCAGGCATATCGTTTGTCGAAGCTCGATAGAATCTTGCCCGTGTCCTTATTTATGACGAAGCTCGGCTGGCCCGTTGAACCGTGTACAAAGACAAAGTTACGTCCCACCGTCACGACGTTCACAGCCTTGCCGACGGGCTCCGACTGCCATATCAACGAGCCATCCTTGGCGTCGAGGCAGAAAACGTAGCGATCTTTCGTCTTCTCGTTCGGCGCGTTGTACCCGCCCAGATAGAGGCGCCCGTTCTCAGCCGAAATGGTGCAGCCGGCGGTGACATAGTATTCGGTCGTCTGCCAGATGACTTTCCCCGTCGCCGGCTCGATAGCAGCCGTCAGGCCCCTTGCCTTGGGTTGGCCATCTTTGTCTTTCGGAGCGTATCCGAAAAAGGTCGAATAGTAGAGAATATCATCCATCAGGCAAACGCCGGCGTCATTGCCGCCCGAGCCGGACTGCGAGAAATCTATCGTCCAAGCCTCTTTGCCGGTATCCATGTCCCAGGCCCACACGAAGGGCTTGTTGTCCTTCGGATAGTAAGGATTGTCGTGCGTGTAAATCCAGCTCATCACCTCAGCGCCATCGGGCGATGCTACCGGCTCACCCTTGTGCACGTAAGCCTTCTCGGTTCCCTGCGGCGCATATCTGCCCGACCCAAAGACATAGACGGCCAGGTTTTTGTATATCGCCGGCGGCTGCTGCCGGCTCCAGCTCGGCGAGCCGGTGAACGGGGCTTCCCACAGAAGCTCTCCCGTGGCTGCATCGAGACAGCGCACAAGCGACCGCTCGAATCCCGCCTGTGGGACGAGCAGCTTTTCATTATGGTACACGGGGCCTGTGAAGGAGGCGTGCACGCCGGGCCAGTACCGCCGCCACAGCAGCCTTCCCGTCTCCTGCTCGACGGCAAATATCTGCCCCTCAGCGGTATGTGTGTACATCCGGCCTCCGCCGCAGACCGGGATATGCTTGAAGGTGCCCTCGTAGCGGCGTATCCATTTGACTTTGAACGGCGGCCTTAGATTCTGATCATTTGCGTTGGTGCTTTTGGCGTTCCCGAAATTGGTGGACCAGTCGTACTTCGCATCGGCAAGCTTGCTCGTCAACGGGCTTCGGATCTTTTCAAGCTGGAGGTCTTTCGAGGACAGCGGCGCCTTACCATCCGGCCCCAGAATATACAGATGTCCATCCTCGCAGCCAAAATAGACCCGACCGTCGCAGACCGCCACCGGGGCGGATATGGCCTTGCCGAAGGCGGTCTTGAACGACCAGACCTTCGAGCTATCCCCTGACAACGGGACCACGTAAAGCGCCCCGTCCAGGCCGCCATATACTGCTTTGTCACGAACAAGAATTGGCGAGGCTATTGACGGATAACCTCCGAGATACTGGGCCTGCTCGGCGCCGGGAGAATGCTTGCAGAACCCAAAACCTTCTTCAGGCCGGCAGCGATAGACGTCCCGCCCGCGAATGCTGACCGAGCAGAAGCTCAGCGATCCGGCCAGGTTGATCTCGGTGAGCGTCCCAGGGACAGACCCCACACTCTTGAGCTCATCGCGAAGCGAGATGATCTCGACTCTGCCCGTATTGTCGCGGCGGTGCCACTGGCGATACAACAAGCCATCCTCGCCTATGCTCAGGCCGAAGGTGGCGGGGTACTCGGAGCCAGAATACGACGGTATTTCCGCCATGCCGCGATGTTCGGGACGGCTGCCCTTATCCTCCAGGCATACCGCCGAGCCGCCGGCCGGGATAACAAGCAACTTGCCGTCGGCTACTATGTCAATTGAGCAGCAGAACTGGTCGCGCCACGTCACCCTTCCGCCCTTTTGCATGCACCACTCCTGGCCGCTCCAGCGGTCGCCGTCGAATTTGAGGATCTCCTTGACAAAATCCCACGTCCAGCAGGCCGTCCCGTCCGGCTCAAGGGCATATATCCGCGAACTCAGCGTGGCGAAATACACCCGGCCGTTTGGCGCCACCACAGGGGCGCTCAAAATCGGCTCGCCACAGTTGATTCTCTTTACGACGGCCCCGCCCGACGCATCGAGCACGTAATAGTCCCCCGCCATCGTGCCTATGTGAAGATAGCGGCCGGCAATGGCCGGAGACGAAACGTTGTTGCAGTTGGCTTTGCTGTCGGCGGTCGCGAACTTCCACAAGACGCGAAGTGTGGAGGCATCAATGCAGAAGACGACGCCCGAGCCATCCACGACGTAAACCCGCCCATCGGCGACAACAGGGGCAGTCAGGATGGCGTCAGTCAAAGCAACAGCGCCCACCAGACCGAGAGGCGTGGTCACGGTTCTGTCCGGCACGTTGCCCGAATGTTGAGAATCGTACTTAAACTGCCGCCAGTCCTCCGCGGCGATTCTTTGTGCTGCCCCGGCCAGCAGAAAAACCACCAGCATGGCTTTCTTTGTTCGTAGAGTCTTCATCGTTTCGTTTCTCCTTCATTCTCCATGTTTCCAGGCTTCTGCCTGTAAGCCAACGATCGGGCGAAATAATCGTCCAACAATTCAAGCTCGAACTCTTCTATCATCTGAGCCACGCTGACTGTCTCATGCTCGCTGGCGACCAGGACTGCGCCGAGACAGCCGGGATCGCTGATTTTGACTTTGGTCCCATATTTGGCTTTGAGCTTTCGCAGCCGGTCCCAATTGTAATCCAGATGCACCAGAGCACAATCCAAATTGACCGTAGCCACGGCGTAATCAAAATAATTGGTATTCGAGGCAATGACCCGCCCCAGCGGATCGCGAATCTCGGAAGGCGTTGCTCTGCCGGCGATGGCGCCGACAAAATGGCTTCGGCACGAATAGGCCCAGTAGCTCTGCATGAGTCCCCCGTGGTACATGGACGAAAAGATGATCAGGTCGGGCTTGCTCTTGACGTACTTCAACCTCAATTCATCGAAATTAAGGTCGAAACAAATGGCCATCGCCACCCGGCCAAAATCACACTCGATGATGGGGGCCTCGCTCCCGCACAGAGTCCCCCCCTCGATTTCGCCAATCGTCGGGTGATTCTTATTGTAGGTTCCCGCGATATTTCCCTTGCGGTCGATTAAGATGCTCGAATTGCGCCGGGTTCCGTCGGCCATTTGCCGGTAAGCCGAATAAACGATGTAGCAGTTATTCTCTTTCGCGGTCCTTGCAAAGAACTCAAGTACCTGGTCTTTGCGAATTTCGTAGTACGCTCGCAGCTTTTCGTCACTGAAGCCGCCTGGGCGATCACACGCCTCCGGAACGACAATCAGATCAGGATGGTCAGGCAGAACCTGCGCGAATTCGCTCCGCCAGTGAGCGATCATCTTCTCAACCGCTTTCTGTGGCGGCGTGTCGGCGGCAATCGCCGCGGGCGCGGATCCAATCGTAGCGATCGTGACAAAGCCTTTCTTCTTCGCACTCTTCGCAGCCAGACTATCCGCGCCGGCGGCGCTATCGCATTCCAGAAGAAGAACCGACAGGGCAATCAGCGAAAACAGCCGGACAAGAGGCACGGGATTTGCCGCCAGCGGTCTCATTTGCCATTCTCCTACACTCGCACTATTTCGGCTTCGCGGTACGTCGATCATCGATGCTCGTCTTGGCCTCTATCTTGTTGCCGTCGAGGACGACCTGGCCAACCTGCTCCTCGATACGAATCCCAACGGTCTGCGTCTGTGACGCATCAGGCCGCGTGTCGCGAATGACATTGTTCCTGAAGACCAGGTCGTTAGTCGCTCCGCGAATACGAATCCCGGCGGCTTGTCCGCCGGCGCCATTGTTCTCGATGACGTTTTCCTCCAGGCGGTTGCGGTGCGCAGCCATTCCAAGCGTCTCGTTGCGGAAGAAGATTCCGTCCTGGCGGTTCGAGCGGACGATGTTCGACCGCAAGAGATTGTCGGAATCCTTGTGCCCGATGGAGATGCCGAATTGGCCGTTGCCCTCCAACAGGTTATCCGTAAATAGCCCATGCCTCACCCGCCAGCAGAGGAACAGGCCGTCGGTTCCGTTGTTCCGGGCGACGCAATTCTGTACGCGCGGACGCTGCGAGCCGCTGCCCGGGTGGATGCCGAGCGAGGCGTTGCCCTCGGAAATGCAATCGACAACCGTCACGTCGTTGGATTGCTGGAAGCTGATTCCGTCCCCATTGTAGTTCCGCACCACGCAGCCCTTAATGACGGTCCCGAAGGCCTGATAAAGAAAAATCCCGGCGCCTCTGCACCCATTCAAGTGAATATTGGAGTCCTTGTTGCCTTCAATGGTCAAATCCTCCACCCGTGCTCCTTCGATGTTATAGCCGCTGACCACGGGAAAGACGGTTGCGGCCCCGGCCTTGTTACCGACCATGCAATCCGACATGAGCGGTTTGTCGATTGAGAACGTGTTGTCGCTCTGTCCGGTAATGCGTGCAACAGTTGTGTGGAAGCCTCCCGCCCGGTCGTCCCAAACGGCAACGCCATGACCCGGTGCGAATCCGGCCGGGTCCCGGACGGTGATTTGCTGCTCGCCAAAATCGCCGTCAATCGCCAGTGCGGAAACCGCACCGTCAGCCTTGCGTAAGACTGTGCGGCCTTTCTCGCCCTTTATCGTGACGTGCGCCCGCAGATGCAGCGAATCGTACATCACATACTCACCCTCGCCGATTTCGATAGTTCCGCCTCCGAGGCCGGCGACATAATCCACCGCCGCCTGCAGCACCCTGTTGTCGCCGCCCACCAGGTCGGCGCCGTCTTTGCCGACCGTGATGAGGGGCAGTTGTTTCATCTGCGAGTGCATCGCCGTGGGTAGCTGCTGCTCCTGGGGCCTCGGTGAGAAATCCCTTTCCATCTCTGCGGCACGCACGACGCCGATGATTGAAATCATGCAACTCATGAGCAGTGACAGGAACAAGCTTCTCTTCATTGCTCGAACCTCCGTTAGATTGTCAGTTGTTTGAAAACATCAGACCAGCTTCGCCTCGATTTGTCTGAGAGTTCTCATGGACTCTTCCGCGATTGTCCTGCCTCCGGGGGAGAAGTCAAACACTTCGAGCGAAACCCATTTGTCATATCGCAAATCTTTCAACGTCTGAAAGGCTTTCACATAGTCATTCACCGCGTTTCCCGTGCCGAGGTGCTTGCCGCCCTGTTCCTGGACGTGAACGTGGCCGATACGTTTGTAGTGTTTCCTCAAGAGGACATCGAACGGCTCGGTTTCGTCGCCGGTATTGTTGAAGTCAAACATGATTTGAACTGCAGGATGATTGACCCGCGATGCCAGCTCCGATGCTTCGGCCAGTGTATTGACGACGTCGGTAGCACCCCTGGCCAATGCCTCAATGAGTATCTCAACGCGGCGTTTCGCAGCATGGTCCGCCACAGCAGTAAGACCGTCCGCAAAATTTTTCTTAGCCTCTTCGACGCTGATCCCCTGAGTGTTGCGCTGTTTGGGCGAGCCAAAAATCATCCGAGGGCCGCCAATATCGGCGCAGAAATCGATCAGCTCATTGAGATAGGCGACACTTCGTTTGCGAACAGCGGCATCAGGCGCGGTGAAGTGAAGCCCTTTTGGCGGCGGTGCCAGCAGCCAGTGAAGGCCGACACATTCTACGCCGGCCCGCTTCATGACTGAAACCATCTCTTTGCGCTTCGCCGGGCCTATCTCCTGGACGCCCTCCTTGACCAGAGTAAAGGCCGCAACTTCAATGCCTCGATACCCGGCATCGCCTACGATCTGGCACTGCTCGGACCAACTCAGCTCAGCCATGCTCTCGTTGCACATTGCATAGTTAAAGCCCCCCCACTTACGAGCCGTCTTCTCATGCCCGCGGCAGCCCAGCATTGTACCGCCCAGGATGCACCCAGCGACTTTGATAAAACTTCTCCGGCTGCAATTTGGTATGGATGTTTTCTTTCGATCTGTCGAATCTTGTCTCATAATGCGTGCTCCCATAAGGATACGGAACATCCTGCTACTCGTAAGATTATACACCAGAACCTTCCTGCTTCAAGTGGTGCATTATCGGAAAGGTTTGACAACTTGCCTCTAAGAGGCTAATAGAGACGTTGGCGTCATCTAAGGACTCGTAAAGAAATGAATTCGGTTTTCATGAGGTGTTGGGATCTATGGTGTAGTTCCAGTCTGGGCAGACCTCGTGTCGCTGAAGTCGGATTGTCCTCATCTGTGCATTGGATACCTTG